>Ga0126307_10003951_pt1 | contig 10233 bp, 10 predicted proteins | sample Plot28_FD_89955 | JGI IMG/M metagenome (GOLD analysis project Ga0126307, IMG submission 89955) | Serpentine soil microbial communities from UC McLaughlin Reserve, CA, USA - Plot28 | ecosystem: Environmental > Terrestrial > Soil > Grasslands | place: USA: UC McLaughlin Reserve, Lake County...
ATGAGCTGGTCGCCCGGCTCCAACCGTTCCCCCGCCGTCTCCAGCACTCGCCGGGCATCGTCGACGCGTTCCTCGAGATCCGCGCTCGCTGCCTTCGAGCGCCGCGCCTCGCCGTTGACGAGGAGGGTGCCGTCGAGGCCTGCCGGCAAGTCGCCGGTCCACGGGCCGAACGCGACGGCACGGTGGAACACGTTTTCGACGATCGCCCAGAACGGGTCGTCCTGTGCGCCGGAGAGATCGACGAGCTCCAGCGCGGGCGCATAGGCGTCGATCTCGCCGTCGGTCCCGATGCGCACGGCGATCTCGGCGTCCGCGTGCAGCTGTGCGCCGTCCGAGTCGTAGACCGAGCCGGGCTCGAGCAACGTTGCCGCGGTCAGGTTCCCGAGGGCGATCCCGCCCAGGCGCTCGCGCTCGCCGATGCCGAGCTTCCAGCCGACCCGTCCTGCATCGGGACGGCGGCGGAGCTGCTCACGGAACGCCTCGACGAGCCTCGCGTCCACGGTCATCGGAAGCGCGGCAGAACCTCTCGTCCGAAGAGCTCGATCTGCTCGTGGCGGTTGTCGCCCCACAGCTCGAGCATCACGTGCGTGCAGCCCGCGTCGCGGTACTCCTCGATCGCCTCGATGCAATCGGGGGGTGTCCCCGCGATCGGCTTGCACTTGTCCAGGATTGCGTCGGTCACCTCGGCCTTGGCGGCGAGGCGGCCCCCGCGCTCCATCGCGTCCGCGACCGGCCGGATCTCGTCCTGGTCGAGACCCGCGAGCTCCAGGAGCGTGTCCGCAGAGCCGCGGATGTTCTGCACCTTGTTCGCGAGGTACATGCCGGCGATCTCGCGCGCGCCGTCCCGTCCTTCGTCGCGCTCTCGGCCGATCGACGCGACGACGGTGCACCCGATGTCGATGTCGGCCCGCACGTTCTCCCGCGTGTAGCGGACGAACGCGGGCGTGGTGATGGAAGGCGTGAGACAGCCGTCGCCGATCTCGCCGGCGAGGGCCTGCATCTTGGGCGCGGTCGCAGCCACGTAGACGGGCGGTACCTCGCGCGGGGCATCGGCGCCGTCCTGCGCGGGCACGTCGGCGCTCCACGTCTCCCCCTCGTATCGAAACTCGTCTCCCGAGAGGACGCCGCGGACGATCGTGACTGCATCCCGCATGGGGCCGAGAGTCTTCTTCGTCTGCATGAGCGCGTTGTTGAGGAAGATCTTCGATGTCCCGAAGCCGAGGATGAAGCGGCCCGGCGCAAGCTCCTGGACCACGCGCGCGTCCATCGCAACCTGCACGGGGTGGCGCGTGAAGGGCGAGATGATCCCCCAGCCAATCGTTAGCTGTTCGGTCGCGCGAGCCATGAGCGCCGAGGTCACCGTCGAAGACCGCGCCTCCATCTGGTGCTTCCGCCACCACGGGTACGCCTCGGCGAGCCAGATCGTGTCGAAGCCGGCGCGGTCGAGCGCCTGCGCCGTCGCGATCATGTCTTCGACGGGCTCCATCGTGAGCTGCATGACGCCGATGCGGAACGGAGGGGTCACGGCGGCATACTCTCACGCCGTGGCCACGATCCGGCGCTACAGGCCCGACGACCTCGAGCAATGCAAGGCGCTGTGGACCGAGCTGACGGTGTGGCACCGGCAGCTCTGCGCAGACGAGTCAATCGGCGGCGCCGACCCCGGAGCTGCGTTCGAGGCAGCACCTCGCGCGGGTCGGGCTCGAGCGGATCTTCGTCGCCGAACGGACAGCCGGCTCGTCGGCCTGGCGGGGATGATCGTGTCCGGGCGGCAGGTCGAGCTCGAGCCTCTCTCGGTGCGCGCCGGGTGCCGGGGGCTCGGCATCGGCCGCGAGCTCGCGAAGGTGGTCGTGGCCGCCGCGCGTGCGGAGGGAGCGGAGCAGGTCGTCGTCCGCCCGACGGGCCGCAACGCTGACGCGATCCGCGTCTTTCACTCGCTTGGCTTCGACATCGTCACGCGTGTCGAGCTCGTCCACGACCTGACACGCGGGGAACGGTGGCGCGACGGCGAGGACTTTGCGGGACGCAGGTTCCGCGTATGAGGACGCGTGCAGCTGTCCCGGATGACGCCGCGGCCATTGCGCGGATCTACAACGAGGGGATCGAGGACCGCGTGGCGACCTTCGACACGGAGCCGAGAAGCGCGAAGGACATCCTCGGCTGGATCGACTCGAGCTTCCCGCTCGTGGTCGCGGAGGATCGCGGCGAGGTGGCGGCATGGGCCGTGGCGCATCCGTACAGCGCGCGCGAGGTCTATGCCGGCGTCGGCGACTACTCCGTTTATGTCGCACGCGAGCGGCGAGGACGCGGACTTGGGCGCGCCGCTGTGGCTGCGCTCATCGCCGACTGTGAGGAGCGTGGCTACTGGAAGCTGGTCGGCCGGATCTTCCCGCGAAACGACGCGAGCCTGGCTCTTGCCCGCTCCCTCGGCTTCCGCCAAGTCGGCGTCTACCGTCGCCACGGGAAGCTCGACGGAGAGTGGCTAGACTGCGTGATCGTGGAGCTCCTGCTCGGCGAAAGCGAGGAGTGAGGTTTCCACGGCGTCGAGCCGGGGCACGCGTCCGGCATGGGCGAGACCTTCCCTGAGGGAACGAGCGAGAGCGATCCGAGCGCCGTCCCGCCGTTCGACCCGGACACTCTCGAGGACGACGAAGCGGAGTCCGGGGACTCGGTCGAAGACGAGCCGGAAAACCAGCAGACGGGCTAGGTAGCGCCGGCGAACCCGGCCGCCTGCGACGCCTCGACCACGTCCTGGCCCTCGACGATCGCGTACAGCGACGCGAGCGGCGTCGGTGTGTCCAATTCCTCCTCGTAGTCGTGCCGCTCGAGCCAGGCGTTCGCCTCGGCCGTCGAGAGCGGCTCGAACTCGATGTTCGCCGCGCACCGTCCGGGCCGCGCGACGGCCGGGTGCAGCGTTCGGATCGGCTCGTTCGTGGTCACGAGGACGAGCACGCGCAGTCCCTGGCCGATGAGACCGTCCACCACGTTCAGGAAACGAGAAAGGCCCTGCCCGATCATCGTCTTCGCGTCGGGCCTCAAGAGCTCGCCCGTGTCCTCGAGGATGAGGACGCGCCACGGCTTCTCGCGCTCCTGCTCGTCCCTTTCAGGGTCGACCAGGGAGACGATCCCGCCCGGCTGAACGAAGGCTCGAGGCCCCATCTGGTGCACGGGCATGAGCAGAACGCTCATCAGGTAGTCGGCGTGCTCGCCGAAGAACGAGTCCGGGTCGACGATGTAGTGGAAGTCGCACCACTCGCGCCACTCCCAGGCGAGCGCGCGCAGCCCGAACGTCTTTCCGGTCCCAGCCCTGCCGTGCCAGAGCAGCAGTTGGCCGCCGTGCGCAGGCCGGAAGTCCCGCATCATGTGTGCGAGCTGCCTGCGGGTGGCCTCCGCGTAGTTGAGCTCGATCTCGTGCCACTCCGGCACCGCGATCGTCCGCCACGATGGGTGCGGGCCGTGCGGCGAGTACGTCCAGAACGTGACCGTGACCTCGTGGGCGGCGGTCGGATCCGGCGGCGGGAACGTCTGGCGCAGCGACTCCAGCGCGGCAGTCGCACGGGCCTTGGTCTCGCCCGCGACGGCGGCATACATCCTCCCGCCCGCGAGCGTGAGGTGGACGAGCGTCCCGTCGAGCTCGAACACGGCGCGCTCGGCCGCGTCCTCGATCGACCGAAGAACGGGATCGCCCAGCTCGTCGGTGCTCTCCGCCGATGTCGGCCATTCCTGGTTCAGGACTTCGCATTTGCCGTCGTCGAGCAGGCGCGAAACGAAGAGCCCGTTGGTGGCTGCTCCGCTTCCGTAGCAATCCGTGAGGTTGAGGACGTCGCGCCGTTCTGCCATGGAGCCAGCCTAGCCGCGGCGGGCGGCCCACTCCTCGTCGAGCAGCGCGTAGAAGTACTCGTCCCACCACCCGCCCTCCGGCGCGGGCATGCACTTGCGGAAGTGCGCCTCGCGTCGTAGTCCGAGCTTCTCCATCACGCGGACCGACGGGATGTTCTCAGGCTGGCAGGTGGCGACGATCCGGTGCAGGCCAAGAGTGTCGAAGCCGTGGGCGAGGAGCCCGAGCGCGGCCTCCGTCGCGTAGCCGCGGCCCTGGTGCTCCGGCGCGACGGCCCAGCCGACCTCGTGCGTCTGTGGGCCGAACCAGGGATGGAACCCGACGTGGCCGATCAGCACGTTCCCGTCGCGCAGCACGAGTGCGTGCTGCCGCGCTTCCCCGGCGAGATTCTGATTTACGAACACCCGCGTCTCTTCCGGCGTCGCCGGCCACTCGGGGACGAAGTGACGCATGCCCGGTGCGGACAGGTACTCGTGGACGCCGCGCCAGTCGCCTTCCGCGAATGCGCGGATGTGCAGGCGCGCTGTCTCCAGATCCAGTATCACCTCGACGACCTCACATCTCTCCCCCCGGGGCGCTTACGCGCCCGACCCCCGTTGTCGAGCGTAGTCGGCAATTCGTGACTGGTGTGAGACGGAGCTGTGCCGAGAGGCGCGACGTTTCAGCGATCGTCTGCGGTCGAATGCGTGGGACCCTCGGGGTCATCCGAATACGTCGCCGGCGATCCGGGATGAATGCCCTCCTCGGCTCCGCCGGGGGTGGTGTCTTCCGCGTCGTCGCTGCTGTTGCCGTTCGCAGAGCCGTCCTCCTCTTCGCCTGATCCGCCGGACGAACCGCCGCCGGACGAGCTGCTTCCGCCCGTCGATTCGGCGCCGCTCGCCGTGGCGGCCGCAGCGCCGCCGCCGGACGAGCCGCTCTCGCCCGCCGCCTCTTCGACCTGCTTCTCCAGCGCGCTGAGCACGTTCCCCACCTGCTGGTTCACGATCGGCTGCAGGACGCGCTGGCCCATCGATCCGACCGGCCCCGCGATCGACACGTCCGCCTCCCAGCGCATCGCCGTGCCCGCACCCGCCTCGCTCAGATGAAACTGCGTGTCCATGCTGACGATCGCGCCCACCCCCTTTCCCTTGGCCGACAGCCGCGCATAGTCCGGCTCGCGCTCCTCGGTCTTCTCGAAGTCGAACGAGAGCGGCAGCGCGCCCAGCCCCAGCGGCACCTTGACCCGCGCGGACCAGTGGCGCTCGTCCTGAATGTCGAAGCTCTCGATGCCGGGCATCAGCTTCGCCATCCGCGCCGGGTCGTTCAGCACCTCCCAGACGACCGACCGCGCTGCCCCGAACGATCTCTCGCCGGAGACCTTCACGAACGGCTCTCCACCGACACGAGGCCGCGGCTTCGCTCGGGCTCCTGCATCAGCTCCCAGATGCGATGCGCGGGATTGCAGCTGTCGTGCACGACGGCGCCGCCGGCGCCACGCAGCGCGTCTTGGATGGCGGAGCACACGGCGTGGATCGCCGCGCCGCCGCCCTCGCCCATCCCTTTCGCGCCGAGGGGGGTGAACGGCGAGGGAGACTCGATGGACGAGGTCTTGAACGGTGGCATGTCGAGCGCGTGAGGGACGTGGTAGTCGTAGAAGTTGGCCGTCAGGAGCGTGCCCTCCTCGTCGTACGGGAAACTCTCGTGCAGCGCGGCTCCGAGACCGTGTGCGGTCGCACCATGCACCTGGCCCTCGACGATCTGCGGATGGATGCGGATGCCGCAGTCGTCGACCGCCGCGTAGTCGACGATGACGGGCACGCCCGTCTCCTTGTCGATCTCGAGCACGCAGGCATGGATCTGCGTCGCGTACGTCAGCGTGAGGTTTCCGAACTTGCGCTCCTTGTCGGGAACCTCGAACGGCGGCCGGTAGACGTAGCGGCAGTTCAAGGAGACGTCGTCGAGCTCGGGCGGGAGGCCGGCGTTGTTCGCATTGATGATCGCGCCGCAGGCCATGAAGGGCAGCGCCGCTTCCGGGTTGTCCTTCATCTTGGCGAACCCGCCCTCGAGCTCGATTGCGTCGGCGCCGACCCCGCCGAGGATGACCCCCGCGAGCCGCTTGATCTGGTCCGCGAGCATCTCGGCGGCGCCCTTGACGGCGCCCAGGCCGGTCACCGCGAACTGCGACGCGTAGGTGCCGGAGAACCCCGCGTGCGAGTTCCAGTACGAGTCGTGGCCCGGCCGGACGTGAATGTCGTCGGGCGAGACGCCGAGGATGTCGGCTGCGACTTGCGCCGCGACCGTCTCGTGCCCCTGGCCCTGGGGGACGGTGCCGAGGGTGAGGACGATCTCGCCGAAGATGTCCAGCTTGATCGTCGCGACCTCGTTGTTCCCCGAGAACTGGAGGTCAGGGTTCAAGAGCTGCGACTGGCCGAAGTTGTTCGTTCCCGAGTCGAGCGTCGAGCCGATCCCGAGACCGAGCAGCTTGCCGCGCGATTCCGCATCCCGCCGCCGCTCGTCGATCCCGTCGTAGCCGATCAGGTCGAGCACGATGTCGAGGCAGCGCGCGTAGTCACCCGAGTCGTACACGCAGCCGTTGGGAGTCTCGTACGGCATCTCGTCCGAGCGGATGTAGTTGCGCTTCCGCACCTCCACCGGGTCAAGCCCGAGCTGCGTCGCGACAATGTCCATGATCCGTTCCGTCAGCCACAGGTGCTGCATGCGTGAATACCCACGGTTCGGCCCGACCGCCGATTTGTTCGTCACCACCTGAGTGAAGTCGACGCGGATGTTCCGCCAGCGGTACAGCCCGGGAGTGACTTGCGCCCAGATGATGCAGCCGAGCGGTTCGTAGCGCGGGAACGCCCCGCAGTCGTCGAGCGCGCGCACCTTGAAGCCGAGCATCGTCCCGTCCGCCTTTACCGGCACTTCCACGTCCAAGAAGGTCCGCTCGTTCCCGTGCGAGTTCGCCATGTGCTGGTCGGTGCGCCACTCCGTCCACTGGATCGGCCGGTTGAGCTTGCGGGCGAGCAGGCAGCACGCCGTCAGCTGCGGATGGAGGCAGATCTTGTTGCCGAAACCGCCGCCGATGTCGTGGGTGACGAAGCGGAGCTTGTCCAGTCCACAGCGCAGGGCGGGGCCCATCCAGATTGCGCCGACGCCTGGCATCTGGTGGTTGCAGAAGATCGTCCACTGCCCGGTCGCCTTCTCGTATTCGACGAGTGCGCCCGAGCACTCGAGCGGCGTGGACGAGAACCGGTCGAAATGCAGGCGCTCGATCCGTACGACCTGGTCGGCCTCGGCGAGCGCGGCGTCGTAGTCACCCCAGTCGAAGAGCCCGGACCAGACAACGTTCGAGCCCGCCTCCTCGTGCAGGATCGGCGCGTCGTCCTCGGCCGCACGCTCCGCGTCGACGATGACCGGCAGCGGCTCGTATTCGACCTCGACCAGGTCGGCTGCATCACGCGCGATCTCGCGCGAGGAGGCCACGACGGCCGCCACGGGCTCACCCATGTGCCGCACCTTGCCGACCGCGAGCGCGTAGTCCTTCATGTCGGCGCCCGGCGGGGTCGACAGCTCGAAGAACGGATCCGTCAGGATCGCGACCTCGTCTCCCGTGAGCGTCCCGTACACCCCGCCCAGCTCGAGCGCCTTGGAGACGTCGATCGACTTGATCTTCGCGTGCGCGTACGGCGACCGGACGAAGTGCAGGAAGCCCATCCCATGGCGCTTGAGGTCGTCGAAGAACACGCCTTGGCCTTGCACGAGGCGCTGATCCTCCTTGCGCGGGATGCTCTGGCCGGCCCAGCCGCGCTTGGTCTCCGTGGGCTCGACGACGAGCGCGCGCTCGAGCGTGGTGTCAGTCATTTCCGGCCGCCTTCTGGATGGCTTCGACGATATTGACGTACCCCGTGCAGCGGCAGATGTTGCCCTGGATCGCCTTGCGGACCTCCCACTCGCTCGGGCTCGGGTTCGAGTCGAGCAGATACTTGGCGGACATGAGCATCCCCGGCGTGCAGTACCCGCACTGCAACGCATGCGTCTCGCTGAACGCCTGCTGGAGCGGATGGAGCTGGTCGTCCTGCGCGAGCCCCTCGACCGTGTCGATCGACGCGCCGTCGGCCTGGATAGCCAGCATCATGCAGCTCTTGATCGCGTCGCCGTTGTAGAGGACCGTGCACGCGCCGCAGTTGCCCGTGTCGCAGCCGACGTGCGTTCCGGTCAGCTCCAGATCGTCTCGGATGAAGTGGACGAGCAGCCGGCGCGCCTCGACCTCGCGCTCGTACAACTGGCCGTTGACCTCGACCTTGATCGTCTTCTCTCTCACCCACTGCTCCTCGCGTGCGCGACGGCGCGCATTGCCAGCACCTCGGCGAGGTGCTTGCGGTACGCGCCGGATCCGTGGACGTCCGAAGGTGGGTCGAGGCCGGCGCTGCGCACCGCCTCGCGGACGCTGTCGTCGTCGGGGCGTGAAGTCACCACTACCGGAACGGCCGACACGCAGCCGATCGCGACGCGCGCCTCGCCGTTCACGGTGGCGGCCACGTTGACGATGCCCGTTCCCTCGTTGCCGACGGTGACCGAGAAGAAGCCGTCGCCCGTGCCGCCGGCCGTGGGGATGGAGACCTTCGTCAGCAGCTCGCCTGGGCCGACCGCGGTCATGTACACGCCCAGGAAGAACTCCTCCGCAGCCACGGTGCGCGTCCCGCCGGCGCCGGCGATGGTCATGGTCGCCCCGGTGGCGACCATCAGCGGCGGCAGGTGGTTCGTGGGGTCGTTCGAGCAGACGTTGCCCCCGACGGTCCCACGGTTACGCACCTGGACGTCGGCGATCCGTGACGCCACCTCGCCCAGGATCGGCCGGCGTTCCTGTATCTCCGTGGAGCCGATCAGATCCGCGAGGGTCGCCATAGCGCCCAACTCGAGGCCGCCGTCGGCGGCGACGGTGATCGGGGTCAGCTCCTCCAGGTCGGCGAGGTCGACGAGCAGGTCGGGCGAGGCGGCCCGCTGCTTCATCACGTTGACGAGGGTCTGACCACCGGCCAGCGCGCGGGCATTGTCGTGCTGCGCCAGTAGCTCCAGCGCCTCGGCCACGCTTTCGGGGCGGGCGTAGTCGACCTCGTTCAGCAGCACGGCGAGATTGAACCATGCGACCCCCTCCCGCGGCCAGCGATCCGCGCGCGAAGCGCCGACGAGGGATGTGAAATCTCCGACAAGTTTGGTACAAAAGGCGCGGGGTCGGGGAGAATTCGGCACAAAATCGTCGGTGCTTCCGTAGCTCCTTCGGAAATGGGCTCGCTCGGCAGACGCTCTCTCATCGCATTCGGCGCTCTCGCGCTGGTGCTCGCGACGTGGCCGGGTGCGGCCACGGCCATGCGCGCATCTGCCTCGAGCAAGCTGCGAAAGCACGGGCTGTTCTACAAGGGCCTCGTTCGAGCAACCAGCGGCCCGTGCCGCGGGGCCTTTGTCTTCTTCGCAGAGGGTGCCCCCCCAGCCTGCTCGCACGGCCCCGACCCTGCCCCCGCACACGTCGATGTCCGCAGGAGCCCTCCCTTGAGCGTGCTCGAGGAGCGCGCACGCACGAGCCGAGCTAAGGCTGGAGCCGCCTCGACGTCGTGCTATCACGGCGGAAACGGTGTCCAAGGTATCTACGCCCATCAGGCGACGGCCGACAACTACACCGTCTACGTGGGTCTGCTGCAGTCGTACGCTTCGGCGGCCGACGCTGTCTATCAGGGCAGCGCGGCCGAGCAAGGCGGTTCGCGAGAGTTGCGCTGGGTTACGGACTCCTCATGCTCGCCGAGCATCCTCAACGTCACCATCTCGGCGAACGCTTCGAGCAGCTTCACGGCGATGGTCAGCGAGCTGCGCCAGCAAGGTTTCACCGATGCAGGTCGCAAGTACCTCGTCTGGGTGGACAACTCCAATGCGTATTGCGGGATCGGCCAGTACTTCGCGGACTGGAGCCCCGGCCAGGACAACTACAACAACGGGGCCGTCGCGATGTTCGCCCGCGTTGACAAACCGTGCTGGGGCCTTCTCGGCGGTCCGGGTTCGCGTTCGGTCGAGGCGCATGAGCTCACGCACACATTGGGAGCCGTGGGGAGTGGAGCCCCGCACGCGACGGCGAACGGTCATTGCACCGACGATTACGACACGATGTGCTACGTCGACGCCCCGGGTGTTGTCGTCCAGCGACTCTGCCCGGATCAGGCTCATGAAGGCCTGCTCGACTGCGGCCACGACGATTACTTCAGCATCAATCCGGCGGCCGGAAGCTATCTGGCGACACACTGGAACACCGCGAATAGCTCCTTCCTGATCGCCGGCTCGACGCCGCCCCCGCCGCCGCCTCCTCCGCCGCCCCCGCCCCCCCCCCCCCCACCGCCCCCCCCCCCCCCGCCGCCCCCCCCTCCCCC
>Ga0126307_10003952_pt1 | contig 10230 bp, 6 predicted proteins | sample Plot28_FD_89955 | JGI IMG/M metagenome (GOLD analysis project Ga0126307, IMG submission 89955) | Serpentine soil microbial communities from UC McLaughlin Reserve, CA, USA - Plot28 | ecosystem: Environmental > Terrestrial > Soil > Grasslands | place: USA: UC McLaughlin Reserve, Lake County...
GACGGTGAGGCGAGCCTGCTCATCACCACTGATGGCGCTCTTCGCCGCGGCAAGACGGTCCCCATGAAGGTCGTCGCCGACGAGGCGATGGCCCAGGCGCCGGCTGTTCGGAGCTGCCTCGTCTTGCGTCGCACCGGCGAGGACGTGCCGTGGACCGCCGGTCGGGACGTCTGGTGGCACGACGTCGTTCCGGACGCGTCACCCGAGTTCGAACCGGTCGAAACCGCCGCCAATGAGCCCTACATGCTCATCTATACCTCCGGCACCACCGGTCGTCCCAAGGGCGCGGTCCACGTCCACGCCGGGTTCCCGGTCAAAGCCGCCCACGACCTGGCCACCTGTTTCGATCTGCAGCACGACGACACCCTCTTCTGGCTGACTGATCTCGGCTGGATGATGGGTCCCTGGCTGATCTGCGGCGGGCTTATCGTCGGCGCGACGCTCATGCTCTTCGAGGGAACACCCGACTACCCGGACCCGGATCGCCTCTGGCGCCTGGTCGAAGATCACCGGATCACCATCCTCGGTGTCGCACCGACCGCCGTCCGCGCCCTGATGGGCAAGGGGCCCGATTGGGTGCGCCAGCGTGATCGCTCCTCGTTACGCATTCTCGGTTCGACCGGAGAGACCTGGAACCCCGGCCCCTGGCGCTGGTACTTCGAGGAGGTCGGCGAAGGGCGTTGCCCGATCATCAACTATTCGGGCGGGACGGAGACCAGCGGCGGCATCGTCGGCTGCGTCACGTTGCGTCCGATCGTGCCCTGTGGCTTCAACTCCCCGGTACCGGGCATGGACGCCGATGTGACCGACAACGCCGGTCATCCGGTTCGCGGCGAGGTTGGGGAGCTCGTCGTGCGCCAGCCGTGGGTGGGGATGACTCGCGGCTTCTGGCACGACCCGGAGCGCTATCTTGAGACCTACTGGAGCCGCATTCCCGGAGTCTGGGTGCATGGCGACTGGGCGGAGGTCGACGACAACGGCCAATGGTTCATCCGCGGGCGTTCGGACGATACCTTGAAGGTGGCGGGAAAGCGGGTGGGACCGGCCGAAGTGGAGTCGGCGGCCACGGCACACGCCGCCGTGCAGGAGGCCGCCGCGATCGGCGTGCCGCATGAGATCAAGGGCGAGGCGATCGTCGTCTTCGCGGTGCCAAAACCGGGGATCGAAGTCACCGACGCGCTGGCCGAAGAGGTACGGCAGACGATAGCGACCCAACTCGGCGCCGCGCTGCGACCACAGGGCGTGCACTGGGTAAGCGACCTGCCGAAGACCCGCAACGCCAAGATCATGCGGCGGGTCATCCGCGCCGCCTACCTCGGACTCCCCGCCGGTGACGTCACCGCACTGGAGAACCCCGCGGCGGTCAAAGAGATCGCGGCACTTGTAAATCAAGACAATATGTTCTGAATACCAGAACCTCATCTCTATTTTGCTTGACGCCCAAGCTGTGGAGTGCCAGCATTCCCGTAGCGACTCGCCCGGTTGACTGAAGAGGCTGCCCGGGTGACCGCGCTCCCCCGCGGGCTTTCCCGCATTGCCCCGCTGTAAGTCCATGCGCAAGCTCAGGCTCTCGTTTCCGGTTCAGGATAGTCCTCGTGGCACGTCGCTACCGCCAATCTCCAGTCTTTTACGAACCCACCCCCACCCGGTGGCCGTGGGCGCTTGCGGTCCTCCTGGTCGTCGCCGCCGTTCTATTCGCGGGGATCGTCCGCCCTGGGATCGTGCCGTTGGACAGCTTGAACGGTCTCCTGCCGCACGGTGCCTCAGCCCCTCAGTTGGCTTCTTCCCCACAACCGGAGATCGCAGCCGACGCAACTGCGGTGGTCGAGTCCGCTCCTAGCGAGACGAGCGTTGCTGAAGCGGATGTCAGCCCGGCGCCGCTGGCGGAGGCACAGACTGCCGATGAAGTCGCGGCCGAGTGGGTCGCTCGCTGGAATGCCGGTGACTATGCCGGGATGTACGCGCTGGCCTCAGGGACCGTGCGGCGCACGATACCGCTCGAGGAGTTCGCCAGTCGCTACCAGGGCATCGTCGATCGAGCCGAACTGGACTCGGTGCGGGCCGAGATCACCGGCGCCGCCGGGGACGCGCCGCGTGTCCCATTTCGCGTCAGCTTCAAATCGGGCATCGTCGGGGAGTTCAGTGAGGAAAACACCCTGCCCCTGGTGCGTGAAGAGAATGGGTGGCGGGTAGCCTGGACACCGTCGACCATCTTTGCCGAGCTCGGGACTGACGGCTGCGTCGACATCGACCGGTTACGCTCCGGACGGGGCAAGATCCTCGATCGGAACGGCGAGCCGCTGGCCTATGACGGGCAGGTGGAGCGGGTCGGCATCGTGCCTGGCCTGATCCCGGCCGAGGACCAAGAGCGCGTTCTCCGCGAACTGAGCGACCTCACGAGCATGGATGAAGAGGCCATCGCGGCACGATACGAGGGCGCCGATTCCAGCTGGTTCGTCCCGATCATGGATTTCCCGCGGGAGGAGAGCGAGCGCTTGCTCGATGTCATCTCCCGCCTACCAGGGGTTTCAGTCAAGGCGGAGACGGCGCGCGTCTACCCGCTCGGTGAGCAGGCCGCGCATATCACCGGCTACGTCTCGGAGCCGACCGCCGAGCAGCTCGAGGCGGACCCGACTCTCGTCGCTGGACAGCGGATTGGCCAGGCCGGAGTCGAAGCCGGAGCCGACGCCATCCTGGCTGGGGTACCCGGCGGTCGCCTGATCGTAGTCAATTGTGATTCGCGCGTCGAGCGATCCCAGATCGCCTCCCGGCAGCCGGTACCGCCGCGTGACGTCGTACTGACGATCGATCGCGCGTTCCAAACCGAGGTCTTTGCCGCGATGCGGTCCCAGGGCACAGTGCAGGGCGCGGCCGTCATCCTCGACCCACGCAGCGGCGCCGTCTTAGCGCTGGCCAGCGTGCCCAGCTACGATCCGAACGGATTCGTGCTCGGGTTCGCCGCGCGGGATCGCGCGGCCCTGCAGTCGGAGGCACAGCGACCACTCCTGTCACGAGCGGCGGAGGGTCTCTATCCGACAGGATCCGCCTTCAAGCCGATCACCTTCGCCGCCGCGATGGAAGGGCTCGGCTACACCCCAGAGACCGTGCTTGACTGTCCCTCGACCTTTCAGCTCCAAGGGGCGAATCAAGTCTGGGAGGATTGGACTGTTGCCTACGGCGTTCCCGCGCAGGGTCCATTGACCTTGCATCAGGCACTCGTCAACTCCTGCAACACGATCTTCTACGCCATCGGTCGCGAGCTCGATGCCATGGATCCGGATTACTTGCCGCGGATGGCGAAAGCGTTTGGACTGGGAGCGCCGACCGGAATTCCCTACCTGCCGGAGGCCGCTGGAGTGTTGCCCGATCCGGCGTGGAAGCTCGAAACCTTCGGCGATTACTGGGCAACCGGCGACGCGGTCAACCTTGCCATCGGCCAGGGCTTTTTGCAGGTGACACCATTGCAGCTCGCCAACGCATACGCGGCGATCGCCAATGGCGGCGATCTCCTGCAGCCATACATCGTCTCTGAGCTTGTCAACCCAGACGGTGCGACGGAGCCGGTTGGCGAGCGCGTCATACGCGGGCGACTGCCAGTCTCAGAGACCACGCTCACCGCGCTGCAGGCGACGTTGCGAGATCAGACCAGCGACCCCAACGGAGCGGGTTCGTATCGGGTCTTCGGCGACATGACCTGGCCGATCGCCGGCAAGACGGGGACGGCGCAGCGAACTGGCAGCGCCGCCGCGAAACCGCACTCCTGGTTCGCCGGGTTCGGCCCATATGGCGCCGAGGCGGAGATCGCCTCGGCGGTGATCTTCGAAAGCGTCGGCGAGGGCGTGAGCTATGCCGCCCCGGTGACCCGCCGTATCTACGAGGCCTGGCTCCAGTCAGACCTACGAGGGTCATAGGGTGATAAGGTGATGGGGTGATAGGTAACTTGCTCTCGTCTCCCATCACCCATCACCACGAGCGCAGCGAGTAATCACCCTATCACCCTCGTAAGGAGCCACTATGTATGGAAGACGCGGCCGCATTGGCCTGATTACGCTGGCGAGCGACACGAGTGTCCTGCCCGAGTACATTCGGGTAATGCCTGACGACGTCGCGGTCTACGCGGCACCGATCGTCCTACCGCGCGGCGAGGTCAATGCCGCCGCGTTGGCTGAGATGCTCGCCAGCGACCAACTCGAACATGCCGCCGCGCTCCTGGTCTGGGCGGACGTCGACATCATCGTCTTCGCCTGCACCACCGGCAGTCTCGTCCACGGCGTCGGGTGGGATCGCGAGGTCGGCGGCCGCATCGGGCGCGCGAGCGGACGTCCCGCGACCACGACTACAACTGCCGTCCTCGGCGCTCTACGGACCATAGGCGCCACCTCGCTCGCAGTCGCCACTCCGTATCTGGAAGAGCTCAACGCCATCGAGCGTCGATTCCTGGAGGCGAGCGGCTTTACAGTAGCCAGCATCGGCGGCCTGGGGTGCGCGACCGATGCCGAGATCGGGCGTCTCGAACCGGCGGACGCCGTCTCGCTGGTGGAGCAGGTCGATACGCCGGAAGCGGACGCGGTCTTCATCTCCTGCACGAATTTCCACTGCCTGCCGGCGATCGCATCGCTGGAGCGGCAGCTCGGCAAACCGGTGGTGACTAGCAATCTGGCTGGAGCCTGGGCCGCGTTGCGCCAGATCGGCATCGCGGACACGATCCCCGGCTATGGCAGCCTGCTGCATCTCCCCGCATTCGCGGAGGCCATCGCGCCATGACGAGTGAGACCGCCAGCGTCGACGTGGACGCGTCTCCGGCCGAGACCAATCGGCCAGTGGAGGGTCTGACATACCTGATCGGCGACACCATCTACCTGCGCGGAGCTGAGCTAGGAGACGCCAAATGGGCGACCGCCTGGCGGCCCAGACCGTTCCCGATCTCCGCTGAAGAAGCGGAAAAGCAGCTAAAGAAGCGTGTTCCTGATGAGAGTGAGAAGCGGTTGGCGCTGCTGATCGCCTGTCGTCGCGATAACGGCCGCCCGGTCGGATCAGCACGCATCGATGAGTCGAATCCCACCATAACGTCGATCTCGCTGCACACCGACCCCACGTTGGGTGCCACTGGAGCGCTAGTCCAGGCGGAGATGCTGGGACAGCTGGTGCCATGGCTCTCTGGCGAGCGCTACCGGCCGGTTGTCGTGCTCGCAACCGACACCGGGCTGGAACCAGTGTGCGTGGCGGCGGAATCGCTTGGGATGCGGCCGGCGGTCCGGCTGCGTGACGGCGTCTGGCGCGATGGCCGGTGCCACGACATGGTGTTCTATGAATCCCTCAACCCAGTCTGGATCACCCGGCTCGGCGACCCCGGTCCAGGAATCACTGTTGCCGGCGAGCCCGTGGCCGAGCCAATGGCGCCGGCGCCGCGGCGAGATCGCTACGCGGAGTTACCGCTGCCGCCGAACGCGCTCATCGGCAGCCAGCGGCTGGCCCTACGCCCGATGCAGGTCGACGACGGCGAAACGATCGCGAACCTGATCCGCAGAGAGCCTGACGCCAGCTTCGGTCACAGCCGTTTCCCCTACAGCGCGATCGCGATCGCGGACTGGTTCGGCGAGATGGCCGAGAAGGACCCGGCACCCGACATCGAGCTTGCCGTCGTCCTGCGCGAAACGGGCGAGTTGATTGGTGAGACCGGTCTCTACAGCATCGACTGGATTGCTCGCACCGCGGAATCGGGGAGCTGGCTCTATCGTGCCGCCGATCGCGGGCAGGGGTACGGCACGGAGGCGAAGCTACTGCTCCTCGAATACGCCTTCGATCGGCTCGGGCTGAATATGATCTGGGCTTGGGTCAAGGAGCGCAATCCGCGCTCCCAGGCGGCACTGCGCAAGCAGGGCTACCGCGACGCCGGCCGCTTCACCTGGAGCGGTTACGGACCGGACGGCTTCGAAAACGCGCGGATGTTCGACCTCCTCGCCACCGAGTGGCGGGCGGCACGGAACGAGGGTCATAGGTGATGGGTGAAGGGTGGTTACTCGCTGCGCTCGTGGTCGCGGGGTGGCAGGAAGAACGTCTCCCCCGCCACCTCGCGACCCCGCCACCCTCACGTCACTCGGTCACCCTTAGTTCCAGCTCCATCCCCTGCGCGCGGTGCGCACCTTCGCCGACCGGGCAATAAATCGTGTAGACGCCGGGTATGAGGTCGGCGTTGAGCCTGGCCGACTCTCCTGGTTGCAGGGTGTTGGCGAGCGTCTTCTTGATCCCCTCCCCCTCGAGCACGAAGCTGTGCGGGGCGGTGCCGTTGTTGACGATGTTGAAGCGAATTGGTCCCGCCGTCAGTTCCGTAGGCATCTCGATCGCAAAATTAATCAGGCTGACGTCGACGAGCTGCGGTGAGGCATCGCTCACGTCCGTCGCGGCGGGAGTGCCCTGACCGGCTGCCGCCGCTTCGGCGCCGGCTCTACCTGTCTCTTCACCTACGACCTGGGCGATCATCACCGAGACGCTGGTCGAACCATCGGCGGCCGGGACCAGGTAGGCGATCCCCGCGTATCCGGAGTCGTCCAGCTCCTTCATGCCGACGATCAGCGCGCCATCCGCGTCCGCCGCGCCGCCAATATCCCCGCACGCCAGATAGGTCTGGATCTGGTCCGCCGACAGGTGGACTTTCAGTGCGTGGTCCTCAGCCAGCAATTCGTCGAGGGACTGCGGAATGCTGGTGAATGCCGCTTCCGCCACGACCGCATCGCTGTTACCGGTGACGGCGCCGACCGGCACGGTCAACGAGTTGAGCGGCTGGATGACCTCGCCTGGCTCGTCACAATCCCCGCTGTGGATATGCGACGGGCGCGGCGGCGATGCCTCCTGAGCCTGACCCCTTGAGCTGCCGAGAAACCATCCTCCGAGGGCCAAGCACAACGTCAAAACGGTGATGCCGACGCGGGAAGCCTTCACCACAATCCTCCTCGACTCGCCGACTCACGGGCGCCCTTACTGAACCACGATTGTTCCGGTCATGTTCGGGTGGAACTCACAGAAGAACCCAAACTCGCCCGCCTCCGGGAAGACCTGGCTGAAGCTGGCGCCCGGCGCGATGGCTCCGGACTGCAGCACGTCGCGATTCTCGCCGGTCGCCGTGTGCGGCACCTCGTCCTGGTTCGTCCAGGTGACCGTGTCGCCAGCGTTTATCTCGATCAGGTTGGGGCTAAACGCGAAGTCGCGAATATCGACAGGAACCTCCGCGGCGGCTGGCGCCTCGGCGCTTTCGGCCGCGTCAGCCGGCGTTTCCGCGGCAGCGGCTGTCGCCGGCGCGTCAGTGGTCGCCGGAGCGGCATCAGTGGCCGCGGCCTGCTCGGTCTCGGCGCCGGATCCTTCCTCGGTCAGGTAGACCGTAACGTCGGTTCCGTCATCATCATCCTCGAGGACGGCAACGCCATGGTGCCCCGAGCCATTGAGCTCGCGCAGACCGATGACCAGATCGCCGTCGATGACGCGACCGCCGATATCGCCGCAGGCGATGTAGTTCTGGATCGCCTCCGCGCTCTCGTGGATATTGATCGCGTGGGGAGCGGACAGGATGTCGCCGAGGGGCAACGGGACATCGGTATCGCTCTCCTTGACCAACACGGCGGTCGCGGCGCCGAATGACTCGCCGGCGGTCAGCTCCGTGACGTCCTCGAGGGGAGCGACGATATCGCCGAGGTTATCGCAGGTACCGGAGTGGATGTGCGCCGGGTGCGGCGCATCCACTTCACGTTCCTGTCCCCGTACCGGCGTGGCGGCAGTCGAGATAACCATCGTCAGCACCGCCACCGGCGCCAGCGCTGTCCAATGTCGCGGAGATGCCATGACTCTGAACCTCCGTCCTATGCCCCAACTAATTCGCCGACCTTCTCTTCAACTTCATTCACCTCGGGGAAACGGTCGAGGGCGTTCTTGGAGAAAACCTTTCTCCGGTTAAAGAAGACCTCGAACGATCCTGTCTCACCGGGCGCGATCGTCACCGCCCGCAGTTGGTCCTGGTAGTCGTGCAACAGATTCTCCGCCAGACCGGCGGCTCGGGCAAGATATCCTCAGGAGGTGCAGTACTCGATCCGCACCGTTGGTTTTTGTTGCGCCGATGACTTGCCGGCCACACTGTTCGCCATGCCTCTCCTCCGTTCGTCAGCCTACTTCGCCGGTGAATGGACCTGATCGCATCACCGTCGCACCTGTCGCGAGTGTCGCATGGACGGCTCTCTCACGCGACCACGTCTACGCGACCTGTTGCACGCCGCGTGCCCCGCGAGGCGGGTAGACTGCATCCCGAGATGTCGGGACACACTTCCTGGAGATCACGCGGGCCGCGCTTCGTGGCGCACGACCGTAGAGTCGGGAGTCAGGAGTCGGGAGTCGGAAGTAGTCACCTCCGACGTCCGACCCCGCTAGGGGCAACGATCCTCCGACTCGGTTCTGGCCCAGTGCTGACCCGCCGTCAGGCGCTCCTGAGTGCGGTGGGCGCTGGGATGATCGCGGCATCGCCTGGCATCCTTTCGCAAACTGTCGCGGTCCAGGCCAGCGAGCCGGCGCGCCCTGAGGGACCCATCACCCCGGCGGGTACGCCGCGCTCCGGTGGTCGCCTGGTGGCGGGGACGCCGCGCCAGCCGGACTCGTTGCACCCCTGGCTGGCCAGCACCGTTGCCGCCTTCGACGTCCTGGAAGGGGTGATGGACGGACTCCTCCGCTACACGGCCGAGGGCAAACTGCGCCCCGCTCTCGCCGAAGGCTTCTCGATTAGCGATGATGGTCTGACCTACACCTTCGCCTTGCGGCAGGACGTGCGCTATCACAACGGAGAGCCCTTTTCCGGCGAGGACTTCGTCGCCGCCTGGGAGCTCTCCCAGGACCGCGAGTTCAACGCGTTGAGCACGCTCGGGTGGCAGAAGGTGGAGAGCGTCGACCTCCCCGACGAGGCGACACTCGTCGTCACCACCAGCGAGCCCTACGCTCCCTTCCTCTCGACCGTCGCCACGACCTACCTCTGCCCCAGAGCCGCGCTGGCCGAGGGAACGGCCTCATTTCGCGAGGTCTTCGCGAGCGCCCCGGTCGGCACGGGACCGTTCCGCGTCACCAGTTGGGATCCGGGTAGCGGGGTCTCGCTGGACCGCTGGGACAACTATTGGGGCGAGGCGGCGCGATTGGAGCGGATCGACTACCGCGTCCTGTCCGACGTGGACGCGCTCCTGGCGGCGCTGGCGGCAGCCGAGATCGACCTCGCGGGCGGTTCCGGTGCGATCCCTCCCGCTCGCGTCGACGAGGCGACGTCGATTCCGGAGCTGACCATCCTCCGCCACGGGACGATGAACTGGCAGCATATCGACCTCAAGCAAATGGGCTTCCTGCAGGAGACACCGGTGCGGCAGGCACTCGATTTCGCCACGCCGCGAGAACGGATCATCGCCGAGATCCTCTCCGGGCGCGCCATCCCGGCCTTCGCCGACCAATCTCCCGAGTCATGGGCCTATAACGAGACGCTGCGACCTCGCCCGTTCAATCCGGAGCGGGCGGCGAGTCTGCTCGACGAGGCCGGGCTGCTATCGGGTGCGGACGGCGTGCGGCAGCGCGACGGTAAACGCTTCGAGATCGACCTCTGGGGCGTGCAGGACGACGATCAGGCACGAGCGATCCTCGAGATGATTGCCGCGGACTGGAACGCCATCGGGGTCTCGACATTGACGCAGTACGCACCGCCGGAAGATCTCTGGGGGCCGTTAGGTTACCAGTACTCCGACCGCATGACCGGCTGTCTTTACACCTGGACCAACGCCAACGACCCGGACGACCTCTTCTACTGGCACTCGTCGCAGATCCCCGTCAGCCCCGGCAGCTCCGGCGGCAATCTACCGGCGTTCTTCTACCCCTACACATTCCAGGATGACATCGATGACCTCACGGCCAACGCTGCCTCGACCCTCGACTTTGCCCAGCGCCAGGACATCTATGGTGAAATCCAGGAGCTGCTTCTGGAGGAAGTTCCGGTCATCTTCCTCTATTGGGAAGAGGCATTCCCGGCCGCGCACGCCAATGTTGGCGGCTTCTGGCCAAGCGCCTGGACCCCGCTACTCTGGAACGCGGCGGACTGGTATCTCGTCGAGCCGTAGACGGCGAGACGGCGAGACGGCGAGACGGCGAGACGGCTAGACGGCTAGACGGCTAGACGGCTAGACGGCTAGACGGCTAGACGGCTAGACGGCTAGACGGCTAGGA
>Ga0126307_10003953_pt1 | contig 10230 bp, 12 predicted proteins | sample Plot28_FD_89955 | JGI IMG/M metagenome (GOLD analysis project Ga0126307, IMG submission 89955) | Serpentine soil microbial communities from UC McLaughlin Reserve, CA, USA - Plot28 | ecosystem: Environmental > Terrestrial > Soil > Grasslands | place: USA: UC McLaughlin Reserve, Lake County...
CGACGTCCCAGTAGGTGGCGGCGCCCTTCCACTCGCACCAGGAGCCGCCCCCGGCGCGCTGGAGCACGCCGGGCGCGATGTCCTCCAGCGGCACGTAGTAGACCGGCGGGTGGCTGGTCTCGCACACGCGGACGGCGCGGACGGTGTCGGCGATCGTGCGACCACCGAGCTCGACGACGATGCGGCGCCCGGTCACCGTGGCCGAGGGTGGGCGCGGGTAGTCCCACACCGACTCCTGACCCGGGCCCACCGGGTCGGCGCGCACGTCAGTCGTTGCGGTGCCGGATCTTGTTCACGACCACCACGGTGAGCAGCAGGCCCACCGCACCGACGGTCGCCATGCCGGCGGGGGTCTGCAGGAAGCGCTGGACGGCGTCCTTCCCCTTGGCCTTCAGGCGGGTGGGGCTGGTCCGGTAGGTCAGCTGGTCGAGCGTGGCGGCCAGCGACTCGCGGGCGGCGTCGATCTCCAGCTGGATCTGTCGTGGGTCGCGAGGCACCTCGACAGCCTGCCAGACGATCCGCCGGGGGGCTTCCCCGGCAAACCTGCAGGACACCCGCGCGGGCTACTCCTAGACTGCGAGGCCGCGCGGGAGTGGTGTAACGGCAGCCACGCCAGACTTAGGATCTGGTGCCTTCGGGCGTGCGGGTTCGACTCCCGCCTCCCGCACTCGGACGGATGGGTCGGGAGTTCCGGCCGCCGTGACACCGCAGCAGCTCAGGGCTCGAGGAACTCCATGACCGGCCCGCGGTCCTCGGGCGCCAGGTCGCACCCGTACCGCTGACCGGGGAAGGCGATCCGGCCCTCGACGTTCCGCCAGCAGGCATCCCCGGCCGAGACAGGGTCGCCCTCGGTCGGCATGGCCTGGGCGGGCAGGACGGACAGAGCCAGCGCGGTGTGGACGGCGGCGATGATGATGACCGGGCGGGCAACGCTGCGGATCAGTCGGACGGGCATCTCGTGCTCCTCGGGAGGCGTTCTCGCTGACGTCCACGACGCTCGCGCCGGCCGCTCCAACGCCGGTCCAGTCCCGCTCCAACGGCCCTGTACCGACGCTCCGGCCCGGTGCGACCATGCGGGTCCGTCGCTGGAGGGAGGTCGATGGCCGAGGGACTGCGCGTGCGGCTGCTCGGCCCGCTGCAGGTCACCGTGGCCGGCACGAAGGTCGGCCCCGGCGGCGCGCTGCGCCGGTCGCTGCTGGCGTTGCTGGCGCTGCACCCGGGCGAGGTCCGCTCCGCCGATGCGCTCGTCGACGGGATCTGGGGTGAGCGACCGCCGGAGAGCGCGCCGGGGGTGCTGCAGACCTACGTCTCCACCTGGCGCAAGGCGCTGACCGAGGCCGGCGACGGCGCGGCCCGCATCACGACCGTCGGCCACGGCTACCGGCTGGATCTCGCCGAGGACGAGAGCGATCTGCTCCGGTTCCGGCGGCTGGTCGCGGACGGCCGGCGGATGGCCTCCCAGGGTCGGGCGGGCGAGGCCCGCGAGGCACTGGACCAGGCGCTGCGACTGTGGCGCGGTCAGCCCCTGGCCGACCTCTCGGACCGCCCCTTCCACCCGGCGGCGGTCGGCCCGCTCGAGGAGGCCCGGGACCAGGCGGTCGAGGACTGGGCGGAGATGGTGCTGCGGACCGGTACGGACGACGACCTGCCGGCCGTCGCCACCGCCCTGCACCGGCTGCGCGACGCGAGCCCATGGCGCGAACGGACGACGGAACTGCTGATGTGGGCGCTGTTCCGGCAGTCCCGGCAGCGGGAGGCCCTGGCGCTCTTCGACCAGACGCGGGAGCGGCTCGCCGAGGAGCTGGGCGCCGATCCGGGCCAGGCGCTGCGCACGATGCACTCCCGGGTCCTCCGTCAGGACCCGGTGCTGACCGGCCCGCCGCGCGCCGCCCGCCGTCGACCGCCGGCGCGGCTGGACTCCTTCGTGGGACGCGAGGACGACGTGCGCGCGGCGGTGTCGCTGCTCACGTCCGCGCGGATGGTCACGTTGACCGGCCCCGGCGGCTCCGGCAAGACACGGCTGGCCGAGGTGGTGGCGGACGCGTACGGAACGGCGGCCGACATCGACGTCGCCGTGGTGGAGCTGGCGTCCGTCGAGGAGGCCGCACGCGTCCCGGGGATGATCGCGGCCCGGCTCGACATCGCCCCCGCGGACACACTCGAGGCGCTCGTCCCGAAGCTGGCCGAGCGCACGGTGCTCGTCGTCCTGGACAACCTCGAGCAGATCCCCGCCGTCGGCGCCGTCGTCACGGGCCTCCTGACCGGCGCCGCCGGGGTGCGGGTGCTGGCGACCTCGCGGGAGCCGCTGCACGTGCCGGGAGAGCAGCGGTACCCGGTCGAGCCGCTCCGGCTCCCCCCGCACGGCGAGATCGACCTGCGCGTCCTGGCGTCCGCGCCATCGGTCGCGCTGCTGCTGGACCGGGCCCGGGCGGCCGATCCGCAGATGGTGCTCACCGCGGGCAACGCGGCAGCGGTGCGCGACATCGTCCGCGGGCTGGACGGCCTGCCGCTGGCACTGGAGATCGTCGCCCCGTGGCTGAGCGTGCTCACCCCCGCGGGCCTCCTGGCCGAGTTGCGGCACCCGCTGGACCTGCGGGCCCGTCGTCCCGATGCGGACTCCCGGCACCGGTCCCTGCGGACGGCGATCGCCTGGAGCCACGACCGGCTCACCGCGAGCCAGCAGCGACTCCTGGCGCGGCTGTCGGTACTGGTCGGCGGTGCCGGGCTGGACGCGATCCTCGCGCTGGGCGACGACCTCGACGCCGCCGCGCTCGAGATCCTCATGGACCTGGTCGACCGGCACCTCGTGCAGCGGGCCGAGCCCGTCGACGGGACGCCGCGGTTCCGGCTGCTGGAGACCGTCCGGGAGTTCGCCGCCGAGCGCCTCGCGGACTCGGGCGAGCAACCGGCGGTCGAGCGGCGGGCGGCCGACTGGTACGCCGCCTGGGCCGCCGGGTGCGCCGCACGGTGCCAGGGCCCGGGATCGGAGGGCTGGATCGCGCGGGTGGTCGCCGACGCGGACAACCTGCGCGCCGCCATCGACCTCCTCGACCGGGAAGCCCGATCCGCGGAGCACCTGCAGCTCGTCGTGGACACCTTTCCGCTGTGGTGGCACGCCGGACACGAGCGGGAGGGCGAACGTCGCCTGCGCCACGCGCTCGACGTCGCGCCGCCGGCGGTGACGCCTACCCGCGCCCTCGGCATGGCATACCTGGCCTGGATGACCGGCACCCACGACAGCAGCCGGTCCGAGCCGCTGGCGCGCGAGGCGGTGCGGCTCGCCCGGGAGGCCGGTGACGTCCTCGTGCTCTGCTTCGCCCTCCTGGTCCTCGGGGACGTCTGCTTCTCCAGCTTCGAGGAGCCGCAGGACGCGCTGCTGGAAGCGGCGGCCCTCGCGGAGCGGGCACGGGACCGGCCCGTGCGTGCCGCGCCGACTGCTCCGGACGCCGTCCTCGCCGAGGCCGCCGCCTGCCTGGCGGGGCTCTGGGTCTTCCGCTCCGTTCCCCGGGCGGTCGAGTGGCAGCGCCGGGCGCTGGAGGCCGCCGAGCGCACCGGTGACCGGAGGGAGCTGGTCAACAAGACCGCCGTGCTGGGCCTCGTCCTGATCGCCGGGGGCGACGTCGCGGGCGGACGCCCGCTCGTCGAGCGCGCGGTGGCGATGCTCGGGGGCCCGGCGCGGTCCATCGTGGACGACGCCGTGCCCTACGCCCACGCCCTCCTCCTGCACCTCACGGGCGAGTTCGGCGCCGCAGAGGCCGTGATGCGGGAGTCGATCGGCGTTGCGCGGGCGGGTGGCCGCCTGCACCACGTCCACCAGCAGTCCTGCCTCCTGGTGGACCTGCTCGTCGACCGCGGGGACCTCGCCGGCGCCGACGAGGCGCTCCGCGCCGTCGAAGCGATGCACGCAGCCGGCGACGACGACCAGTACCTCACCGAGCTCCACGCCCGACGGGCGCGGCTGCAGCGGCTGGCGGGCGAGCGGGACGCCGCGGCCGCCCTGCTGGAGGCGGTGCAGAAGGGCCTCGACCCGACGTTCCTGCGGCCGGAGCACGTCATCCACCTGGTGGAGTCGGCGCTCCTGGCGGCCGGCGAGGACGAGCGCCGGGACCATCTCGAGCGCCTCGAGGAGCTCTCGCGCGCGACGGGGGTGCCGGTGTTCCCGTGGGAGAGACGGGTGCTTCAGCGCGGGTGAGGGCTCGTCCGCGTCACCGTCGCGAGCCAGGCGGGTGCGCCGTCGTCGCCGTGCATGTTCGTCAGGACCCGCTCGGGCTCGACGGCGACCACCTCCCAGCCGCCGTCGCGCTCGAACGGCGCGCGCAGCTCCTCCCGGCTCACCGGGTGCGGGCCGGTGCCGGGACCCTGGTCGCTGAAGCACAGAACGTAGAGCGTTCCAGCGGGCTCGGTGACCGATGCGAGGCTGCGCACGTACGCCGACCGCTCGCCTGCGTCGAAGCTGTGGAACAGGCCGCAGTCCAGGACCGTGTCGAACGTGCGCCCCAGCCGCTCCAGGTGCAGCGCGTCCACCGGGGCGAACTCGACGTCGAGCCCGCGCTCGGCGGCCTTCACCCGCGCCGCCGCGAGTGCCCGCTCGGCGACGTCGATGCCCAGTACGGACAGCCCGAGCGACGCGAGGTGCAGGGCGTTCTCGCCGGTGCCGCAGCCGGCGTCGAGCACGGCACCGGCGAACCCGCCCGCCGATGCCACCCGCACCACCGCCGGCTGCGGCGTGCCGATGTCCCACGGCGCAGGACCGTCGGAGTACGACGCGTCCCAGGGCAGTCCGGTCATCCGTTCGTGACTGGTCGGCCGGCGACCCCCGAACGGGTCGTCGGCAACCGGCTCCCATCGCTCCGACACACCGCCTCCCACCCCGTGCGCGCCCTGCATCGTGGCACGCCACCCCAGGGACGGGAGCGGTTCAGCGGCCGCCCGGCGGGCCGCCCGTCCGACCGCCGCTCGGTGCCGTCGTCGTGTCGACGCCGACCGCCAGCAGGACGGTGAAGCCGCTGTCCACGTCACCGGTCACGGTGCCGAGCTGCCTCGCCCCGCCGTCGTCCCCGAACACGTTGTCGCTGCTCAGGCTGACGTGGGCCAGGTTGCTCACCGAGTCCTCGTAGCCCTCCTGCGCGTACACCTGCTCGCAGACGTTCTGGGGCAGGGCGACCTGCGAGGTCGCGATGGCGCTGCTCGAGTCGGCGATGCTCGCCTGGTCGGGGTAGATCTCGAAGTGGATGTGCGGCCAGCGCCCGTCGTAGCAGGCCGGGAAGACGCTCGTGAAGCTCACCCTGCCGCTCGCGTCCGCGACCTGGACGCCCCGCAGGAAGTTCTGGTCCTCGACCCCGTCGGAGTAGAGCGAGTAGCCGCCCTCGCGGGTGCAGTGCCAGACGTAGACCGCCGCCCCCTGGAAGGGGACGCCCCCGCCGGCGAGGTCGGAGACGATCAGCTCAAGCGTCATGGGCACGCCCTCCGCCGTCCCGCTGTAGTCGCCGAAGCTCGACCGGATGTCGCTGCGGACGATCCCGCTCTGCTCCAGCACGTCCGGGCCGTTGGAGCCGTCACCCGGGTAGGGGCCGGCGGTCTCGTCGGGGATCTCGCCGGCGGCGGCTGCCGTGCCCAACGCCCCGGAGGACGACGACGCCGGCGACGAGGTGGCGGCCGTCGAGCTGCCGGCGCCGCAGGCCGCCAGGCCCATGGTGGCCGCACCCAGGCCGAGGAAGGCGAGCACCCGCCGGCGGTCCAGCAGGGTGTCGACGTCGAAGCGCAGTCCCTGGTCGACCAGTTCCTCCTCCGGCCGCGGCAGTCGCCGCCCCTCGTACATCGCCTGGCCGTCCTGCGGGCTGGTCGCCACGGTGTCCCCTCCGGTCTGCTGTCGTCGGATCCCGACCGTAGGAAGGCCGACCGGAGGCAGGCTGGGCCCGCACTGTGGGTCTGCTGAGCGCGGTGCCGTCAGGACAGGACCGCGCGCAGCTCCACCGCGGCCGAGGGGATGTCCGGATCGTCGTCGTCCACCACCGCCACGAGGCGCGCCGCACCGTCGGTGAACGCCCGCCCGGCCGGCCCTTCGATCTTGTGGACGTGCCCGTGCACCTCCGGAACGGGCGCGACGTCCAGCACCGTCTCGTCCGCGTCCGTGGGGCAACGCGATCGCGTCGGTCACCGCCAGGTCCACGCCGTCGACCTCGCCGAGGTCGTGGACCGTGGGGCGCCCCATCGGAACGTCGGCGGCATCGGTGCGGCCCAGGACGGCGGCGACCAGCGCCTCCAGCGGCATCTCCACGCTGGCCGACGGCACGCCCGCTGCGAGTTGCCCCGGTTGAACCACCGCACCGTGCCGCCGTGCCTGCTCGCCCCCTCCAGGTTGAGCTGGTCGAGCGGCACGCCCAGCCGCTCGGCCACCCTGCCGTAGAGGACGGCGAGGTCCGCGACGTCGACCGACGGCTGCCCTCCGTCGAGGCGCACCAGCACGCCGCGCATGCGCCGCGGCCCCGAACCCGAGCCGCGCAGCACCGCCGGCGTCCCGTCCGTCCCCGCGGGGCAGGCGACCTCCAGGTGCGGCTTCAGGTGCTTGGTGCCGGCGGCCTCGGAGAACCTGTCGTGCCCGTCCACCGGTGGGAAGAGCGGGACGCGCACGACGGACCGGCCGCGGGACCAGTCGGCGACGGTGGCGTCGTCCTGCGCGATCAGGAAGCCGTCGCCGAGCGGTGCGATGCCCGAGACCACGGTGACCGGCGCCCCGTCGTCGAATCGCAGCGCCCGGACGTCGTCCACGAAGACCTGCACCCCGGCGGGGTGCCCGTGCGGAGCCCGGTCCACCCGCAGGGCCGGGAGCACGGCGCGTTCACCCGTTCGGGTGGTGCCCGCTCTCCCAGGACTTGGCCGAGCGGCTCACCCGTCCGAGGTGAGAGGTATGAGCACCTCTGCCTCGTCGATCGCGTGGCTGCCGGCGGCCCTCGCCCGCGCGGCCGTCGTGAACAACCCGAACGCGCGCCCGGCCGGACCCCGCCACCAGGCGCCGGAGATCCCCGGCATGTTCGCCATCGCCACACCGGACGACCTGGCCCGGAAGGGCCGGCACGCCGAGCCGGAGTGGAGCCGGGAGGACTTCGACCCGGACCGCGACGACGTCGACGTGCTCGGCTGGCTCGGGTTCGCCGACCAGAACTAGGTCAGCGTGGCCGCAGGATCTCGGCCAGCACGGGGACCAGTGCCGCGAAGGCCTGGCCGCGGTGGCTCCGGGCGTCCTTCTCCGCCGGCTCCAGCTCCGCCGAGGTGACGTCGAGCCCGTCCGGCACGAACACGGGGTCGTAGCCGAAGCCGTTGGACCCCCGCTTCTCCCCGATCAGGCGCCCGCGCCAGTGCCGTTCGACGACGCGCTCGGCACCGTCGGGGGTCACCAGGGCGGCGGCGCAGACGAACTCGGCCCCGCGGCGTCCCTCGGGGACGTCGGCCAGCTGGCCGAGCAGGAGCGCGGTGTTCGCGTCGTCGTCGCCGTGCCGCCCCGACCAGCGCGCCGACAGCACACCGGGCATCCCGTTGAGCGCGTCCACGGCGAGCCCGGAGTCGTCGGCCACGGCGGGCAGACCGGTGTACCGGACCGCCTCGTGCGCCTTCAGCAGGGCGTTCTCCGCGAACGTCGCGCCGGTCTCGGGCGCCTCCGGGTACTCCGGCACGTCGCCGAGCCCCACGACCTCCACCCCCGGGACGGCGGTCTCGAGCAGCCGCCGCAGCTCGGCGAGCTTGCCCGCGTTCCGGGTGGCGAGCAGGAGCCGCGTGCTCATCGCGCCAGCGCGTCCTGCTGCAGCCGGGTGAGTTCACCGCAACCGGTGACGGCCAGGTCGAGCAGGGCGTCCAGTGTCTCCCGGTCGAACACCGCGCCCTCGGCCGTGCCCTGCACCTCGACGAAGTTCCCGTCGCCGGTGCAGACCACGTTCATGTCGGTGCCGGCGCGCACGTCCTCGTCGTAGGCGAGGTCCAGCCGCGGCTCGCCGTCGATGACGCCGACGCTCACCGCCGAGACCGACTGCACGATCGCCGTCGGCCGGGCCAGCTTCTTGCGCTCCCCCAGCCAGGAGACGGCGTCGGCCAGGGCGACGTACGCGCCGGTGATGGCCGCCGTCCGGGTGCCCCCGTCGGCCTGCAGGACGTCGCAGTCGATGGCGATGCTGTTCTCGCCCAGCGCCGCCAGGTCGATCGAGGCGCGCAGCGACCGGCCGATCAGTCGGCTGATCTCGTGGGTGCGCCCGCCGATCCGGCCCTTCACGGACTCGCGGTCGCTGCGGGTGTGGGTGGCACGCGGCAGCATCGAGTACTCGGCGGTGACCCAGCCGAGGCCCGAGCCCTTGCGCCAGCGGGGCACGCCCTCGGTGACGCTGGCCGCGCAGAGCACGCGGGTGCGGCCGAACTCGACGAGGACCGAACCCTCCGCATGGTCGAGCCACTTGCGCGTGATGGTCACGGGGCGGAGCTGGTCGGCCTTCCGGCCGTCGGGGCGAAGCACATCGCGACCCTACGGGCCGCACCGCGGCCAGTTTCGGTCCCCCGGCTGCCTGGAGGCCCACCGCGCCCCGCTCGGGAAGGCCTCCGGCCATCCGCTCGCGGCATGCCCCGACCCGCTTAGATCCCTCCATGCGATCCGAGCTGCGCGCCGTCCGCACCGGCGGCGTCCCCGTGGTGGTGGACCTGACCGACGAGTGCGCCGAGTTCGTGCGGCAGGAGGGCGACGGGCTGCTGCACGTGTTCGTCCCGCACGCCACGGCCGGGATCGCCCTGATCGAGACCGGCTCGGGCAGCGACGACGACCTGCTGGCCCAGCTCGAGGAGCTGCTTCCGCGCGACGACCGGTGGCGGCACCGGCACGGGAGCCCGGGTCACGGCCGCGACCACGTGCTGCCGGCGTTCGTCCCGCCGCACGCCACCGTGCCGGTGCTGGAAGGGCTGATCCAGCTGGGCACCTGGCAGCGGATCTGCTTCGTGGACACCAATCCCGACAACCCCCAGCGGCACGTCCGGTTCTCGTTCCTCCCCGGCTGAACCCGCCCCTCCCCCACTGCTCACCCGGCCGGCGCACACGGCAGGATGCGGGTCATGAGCGAGACCGCCAGCGCAGCCGGACAGGCGCCCGTCCGCCTGTCGCCCGGCGACCCGGCCCCGGACTTCACCCTTCCCGACGCCGACGGCAACCCGGTGACCCTCTCGTCGTACCGCGGCCGGCGGGTCATCGTGTACTGCTACCCGGCGGCCCTCACGCCGGGCTGCACGACCCAGGCCGTCGACTTCACCGCCTCCGCGGGCGAGCTGGCCGAGGCGGGCCTGGACATCATCGGCGTCTCCCCCGACGAGCCGGCGAAGCTCATGCGCTTCCGGGAGCAGGAGCACCTCGGCATCACGCTGGTCTCCGACCCGGACAAGGCGGTGCTGCAGGCCTACGGCGCGTACGGGCCGAAGAAGCTCTACGGCAAAGAGGTCGTCGGGGTCATCCGGTCGACCTTCATCGTGGACGCCGAGGGGCGCATCGAGAGCGCGGCGTACAACGTCAAGGCCACCGGTCACGTCGCCAAGCTGCGCCGGGAGCTCGGCCTGGGCTGACCGCGGTCCCTCAGTGGTGCGCGAACTCGGCCCGGATGGCGGCGCGGGCCTCGGCGTAGCGCACGACCTCGAAGGCGATCAGCGCGACCAGCAGGCCGGCGAGCACGGCGAGGGCGACGATCGCCGGGAGGGCGCCGACCGCGAGCGGGGCGGCCAGCACGACGACGGCGACGACCGCCCGCGGGCGGTTGATCGAGCCGATGTTGCGCAGCCGGAACCCGAGGTGGGCGAGCAGGTACGCCGCCACGCCCCCGTACATCGCCCACAGAGCCGTCGTCGGCAGCGGATAGGCCAGACCGTGGTGCTCGGCGTCGCCCACGTACTCGGCGACCTTCTTCAGGCCCAGCGCCAGGTAGATCACGCCGGCCACCATCGGGAAGTGCAGGTAGGTGTAGGAGTCGCGGGCCAGGCGGACCCGCGCGTCCCCGTCCCGCCTGCTCAGCTCGCGTTCGGCGACGGGAGCGACGACGTCGAAGTAGAGCCACCAGAGGGCGACGCTCACCGCGAGGCCGAGCAGCGCCGCACCGGCGATCGGCACGGTGAGCGGTAGGTCGGTGACACCGACGCCCACGGCGATGATCGACTCCCCCAGGGCGATGATCACGATCAGCCCGTGGCGTTCGGCGAAGTGGCCGGGGGACGGCA
>Ga0126307_10003954_pt1 | contig 10230 bp, 8 predicted proteins | sample Plot28_FD_89955 | JGI IMG/M metagenome (GOLD analysis project Ga0126307, IMG submission 89955) | Serpentine soil microbial communities from UC McLaughlin Reserve, CA, USA - Plot28 | ecosystem: Environmental > Terrestrial > Soil > Grasslands | place: USA: UC McLaughlin Reserve, Lake County...
ACCGGGCGCCATTCGGAACCCAGGCCCGTCGGGGCCCTAAAGATACCATTCGACTGGACACGAGGCTGGCGGGACGCCGCGCAAGTGAGGGCTGATGGTCGCTGACGGACGCAGCAGCTCGATTGCATACGCCTTGGCAGCGGCGCGCTGTTCGGCGTCAGCACCCCTCTCGCGAAACTGCTCTTTGGCAACGTGCCGCCGGTGTTGCTTGCCGTCTGCTGCATGCCGGGTCGGCGACAGGCCTCACCATCTGGCATGAGCACGCGGCCCCGGGTGCGTTCGAGTCGGCCATCGTGTGCCTACCAGCCACACGCTGGCCGCCACAATCAGCGCCATCCGGACGCGATGCGCCGATCATAGTGTTCGCCGAAGGCGAACCAGGCGATGGCCGTCGTGAAGACGGCCTCAAAATTGAGCAGCATGGCGGCCGTCGTGGTCGGCGTGTGGGACAGCCCCACCATGAGCCGAGGCGAGCCGGTCGCCAAACCCGAATACAAACTGGCAAAACTTGCCCTCGTGCTGCGCCGTTTGTCCCGCAGCTCCGGGGCGCGAGTGGGATGCGGTCGGGACCACGGCGTGGCCGCGCCAGGCCGGGGTGGAGAGGCATCATCCTTGACACCACACGGGACGTGGCCCGTATACTGGGAATCTTGCTGAAGGCGCGAATCCTCAGGATCGGCGTAACAATTTGCGCGGTGATGGCCGTGCTGGCGCTTTCCATTCTGCCCGCGACGCACCTGCACCGGTCAATTTCGGGGAACGCGCTCATCCACAGTCACCTCATTGACGATCCACTCGAGCACGCGGGCACGCTCGACCACGGCGATCTTCACGGTGTACGAACGTTCGCTCCGGTGTTCACAACCGAGCGCACGACACACGCGGTAACGATGCTTGCGGCCGCTAGTCCCGTGTTCCTCGTGACAGCTGAGAGACGGTCGTTGGGCTACACCGAGACGCTCGACGCATCGGTGATCCACGGTCCACCGCTTCGTATTCCGTCCCTCCGCGCCCCGCCCGCCTAGACCCTGCTCTTCCTGCTGCGGCTTGCCGCAGCTCGTTTTCGTTTTCCTGACAACTTGATCGTTCTCGCTGAGGGGTGTCATGCCTGTTGGCTTTGGCGCTGACCGCCGTCAGGCGACTCGCGCTGTTTCCGTTATCGCGCTGACTAGCGCGGTCATGTTCGCGTCCGCACATCACGCGCTCGGCCAGGAACCGGTCCCGAGAGCGCTCGGGCGTGATGTGCCGGTGTACACGCCTGTATTAGGGGAGCCGCCGCGCGAGGCGCTGCAGATTCAGAATCCGACGGGCCGCGTCTCGTTGCGCCATGCCGTGGCGCTTGCGCTGCTGCAGAACCCGGCACTCGCTGCCTTCGCGTGGGAAACGCGCGCTCGAGAAGCGAGGATTCTCCAGGCAGGCCGTCCGCCCAATCCAGCGATCAGCGTACTCATGGAGGATTTCGGCGCGCGAGAGTTCGCGGGTGGCGGGCTGAATGAGCCGATCCAGTCACAGGCCACGATCCAGCTCAGTCAACTGGTGGAGCTGGGAGGCAAGCGCGCCGCGCGTCAGCAGCTGGCAACCCTCGACCGGGATCTGGCAGCCTGGGACTACGAGACTGCGCGGATCGAGGTGCTTACCGAGGTCAGTCGTGCGTTCACCGACGTCCTCGCTGCGCAGGAGACGGTCGCGCAGGTCGAACGGACCACCCAGCTGGTCGAGCAGGTTCAGCAAAGTGTCGCTCTTCGCGTTGTCGCTGGCGTCGTCTCGCCAATCGAGGAGACCCGGGCAGGTGTCGCGCTGGGATCTGTGCGGGTGGAGTTGGCTCGGGCACGTCGCGGTCTTGAGGCAAGCCGCACCCGTCTCGCCCTGCTCTGGGGCAGTCCAATGGCCGCCTTCACGGCCGTTGACGGCAACCTACGACAGGAGCCCGCACCCCTGCCGGCGCTGGACACACTAACTGCTCGGTTGCAGCAGAGCCCGGAACTTGCGCGATGGGCAACCGAAATGTCGCAGCGCCAGGCGGCTGTTCGCGTCGAACGCTCGAGAGCGGTTCCGGACATCTCCATCATCGGTGGCTATCGTCGCTTCACCGACGTCGATGCGAATGCCTTCGTCGTGGGCGCGACGTTCTCTTTGCCGCTCTTCGACAAGAACCGTGCAGGTATTCAAGAGGCCCAGAGTCGGTTAGCGAAGGCACACGAAGAACGGCGCGCCGCGGAAACGCGAGTGAACGCCGCGCTCACGGACGCCTACGCTGAACTCTCGAGTGCGTACGACGAAGTGGCGGCTTTGCGCTCCACCGTACTGCCTGGATCGCAGCAGGCCTTCGAGGCGGTGAGCGAGGGCTATCGCCTGGGGCGGTTTGGCTTTCTCGACGTGCTGGAATCGCAACGCACGCTCGTCACGAGTGGCAGCCAGTATCTGCGCGCACTAACCGACTATTACAAAGCAGTGGCAAACGTCGAGCGTCTGATTGGCGCTCCGCTGAATGAGAGTGCCGGACCGTCGGCGCCGAGAGAGTAGACATATGAACAAGAGGACGATCGCCATTGTTGCCGTCATTGTCGTGGTCGGCATCGCTGCGGCGGCACTGATAGTTCGGACCCCGCCGGCAACCACGACAGCCGCGGAAGGCGCTGAAAAGCCTGGGCTCCTCGACTATCCCCGCGGACCGCACGGAGCCAGGCTCCTCGAGGCTGACGGACTCCAGCTCGAGATGACGATCTACGAGACCGGAGTGCCACCGCAGTTTCGCGTGTACCCCTATGACTCGTCGAGAAAGCCGATTCTGCCGAACGAGGTCACTCTCGTGGTCGAGCTCCATCGACTGGGCGGAAGGGTGGACCACATCACGTTTACACCCGAGGCTGACTACCTGCGCGGGAACGAGGTCATCGAGGAGCCGCATTCGTTCGATGTCAAAGTCTCGGCGGCGCGTTCGGGCCGCCAGCAGGCATTTTCGTACTCGCAGATCGAGGGCAAGGTCCAGCTCGGAGCGGATCAGATCAAGAGTGCCGGGATCACCATCAACACCGTCGGTCCACGCGACATGACGACGACCCTCGAGCTCCCAGGCGAGGTGAAGGCGGACGAAACGCGGTACGCGCACGTCGTCCCCAGGCTGGCGGGCGTAATGACCAACGTGGTGAAGAAAGAAGGCGATCGCGTTCGCCGGGGAGAGCTCATGGCGGTGCTCAACAGCCGCGAACTGGCCGACGCCAAGGGCGAATACCTCGCGGCCGCGCATCACGTCGAGTTCACGCGTGTCACGGTCGAGCGTGAGGAGATGCTGTGGAACAAGAAGATCTCGGCCGAGCGCGAGTACCTCGAGGCCAAGCGCGCGTTCGACGAAGCAACGCTCGCGCAGAAGCTCGCGGCACAGAAGCTCGCCGTCTTGGGCGTCCCGTCCGGGTCCCAGGAGAGCCTGGCATCGGCCGCGCCCGAGACGATGGCGCGCTACGAAATTCGGTCGCCGCTGGACGGTGTCGTCATCGAGCGTAACGTCACGGTCGGGGAAGCGGTCACTGCCGAGGAGAACATCTTCGCGGTCGCTGACCTCTCATCGGTCTGGGTCGAAATCTCCGTGTACGCAAAGGACCTTCCGAACGTCCGAGAGGGCCAGGCCGCAACCATCGTTTCGACCGACTTGAGCGCGGAGGCCGCCGGTCGTGTCAGCTATCTCGGCACGCTGGTGGGGGAAGAGAGCCGGACGGCCACGGCGCGAATCGTCCTGCCGAATCCTGGCACACGCTGGCGACCCGGTCTCTTTGTCACAGTCCGCCTCGTTCGCGACACGACGACCATTCCGCTCGCGGTCGCGGCCGAAGCCATCCAGACGTTCCGCGATTGGCAGGTTGTCTTCGTGAAATACGGCGATTGGTTTGAAGCCCGTCCGCTGGAGCTCGGACGAAGCGATGGGCAGTGGGTCGAGGTGCTGTCAGGCCTCAAGGCGGGCGACCAATACGCGTCCGCCAATAGCTTCGCGGTCAAAGCCGAGATCGGGAAACTCGGCGCCACGCACGACCATTGAGACGGGTGATCTCACATGCTTGAACGAATTCTCCAGTTCTCGATCAACCAGCGATGGGTCGTGTTGATCGTCACGTTGGCGATGGCCGTCTTCGGGGCCTACAACTACACCAGGCTTCCGATTGACGCGGTTCCCGACATCACCAATGTGCAGGTGCAGATCAACACCGAGGCACCGGGCTACTCGCCATTTGAAGCCGAGCAGCGCGTCACGTTTCTGGTTGAGACGGCGATGGCCGGCCTGCCTCGACTCGAAGAAACGCGCTCGATCTCGCGCTACGGCCTGTCGCAGGTCACGGTGGTCTTCGAGGATGGCACGGACATCTACTGGGCCCGCCAGCTGATTAATGAGCGACTCCAGGAGGTCAAGAGCCAGCTGCCGCCAGGTATCGAACCGACGATGGGTCCGATCGCGACGGGTCTTGGCGAAATCTTTCTTTGGACCGTCGAGGCCAAGAAAGGCGCGAGGACCGAGGCGGGAGAACCCTATTCCGGGAGCGATCTCCGAACGATTCAGGACTGGATCGTCAGACCGCAGCTCAAGACGGTGCCCGGCGTTGCGGACGTCAATAGCATCGGCGGCTTCACGAAGCAGTACCACGTCACGCCCTACCCAGACAAGCTGCTTGCTTACGGGTTCACGTTCCGAGACATTCTCGACGCGCTCTCCCGTAACAACACGAACGTCGGTGCCGGCTACATCGAGCGGCGTGGCGAGCAGTACCTCATTCGCGCCCCTGGCCAGGTGCAGCAGCTGGCCGATATCCAACGCATCGTGGTCGGCAACCACCAGGGAACGCCGACTCGCCTCGATTCGGTTGCCGACGTGACGCTCGGACACGAGCTGCGAACCGGTGCGGCGACACAGGATGGGCGGGAGGTTGTCCTCGGCACCGTGTTCATGCTGACGGGCGAGAACTCCAGGACCGTCTCGCAGCGCGTGGCGGCAAAGATGGAGGAGGTCAATCGAACGCTGCCTGCGGGCGTCGAAGCCAAAACGGTCTACGACCGAACGACTCTGGTCGACGCGACGATCGAGACGGTCTGGCACAATCTCGCGATCGGCGCGCTGCTCGTCATCGGCATCCTCTTCTGGTTCCTCGGCAACGTGCGTGCGGCGATTATCACCGCCTGTGTCATCCCGCTCTCGATGCTGTTCACGATCACCGGCATGGTCGAGCGCGGCATCAGCGGCAACCTCCTCAGCCTCGGCGCGCTCGACTTCGGCATCATCGTTGACGGCGCGGTGATCATTGTCGAGAACTGCATGCGCCGGCTCGCCATTCGGCAGCATGAGCTCGGTCGACTGCTTACCCGCGGCGAACGCTTCGAGGTGGTGTTCGAAGCGTCACGTGAGGTTCGACGGGCGACGATGTTCGGCGAGGTGATCATCATGATCGTGTATCTGCCGATCCTCACGCTCACCGGTATCGAAGGAAAGATGTTCTACCCGATGGCCTTCACCGTGTTGGCGGCGCTGTTCGGCGCAATGATCCTTTCTGTCACGTTCGTCCCCGCAGCCGTCGCGGTGTTTGTCACCGGCCGCGTCTCCGAGCAAGAGAGCCTGCCCGTGCGATGGGCCACCCGCCTCTACGAGCCGGCGCTACGGTTCGTGATGCAGCATCGTCCGGTCACCGTCGCCGTCGCCATGGTGCTGGTGCTGCTCAGCGGCGCGATGGCGACCCGTCTTGGGAGCGAGTTCCTGCCGAGCCTGGACGAAGGCGATTTGCTGGTCCATGCCTTACGGATCCCGGGCACGAGTTTGACGACCGCCGTGGACATGCAGCACACACTCGAGCGCAAGTTCAAGACGTACCCAGAGGTGGACTACGTCTTTTCGAAGATCGGCACCGCCGAAATCGCGACCGATCCGATGCCACCGAGCGTCGCGGATACCTACGTCATGCTCAAGCCGCGCGAGCAGTGGCCAGACCCGAATCGGCCCAAGGCCGATTTCGTCGCGCAGCTGCAGGAGGATCTGCAAATGGTTCCCGGCAACAACTATGAGTTCATTCAGCCGATTCAGATGCGGTTCAACGAACTGATCGCCGGCGTTCGCAGCGACATTGCCGTGAAAGTCTTTGGCGACGACACGGAGGTGCTCGCCGAGGTCGGTCAGCAAATCGAATCGGTGCTGGCGTCTGTTCGGGGCGCTTCGGATACGAAGCTCGAACAGACGACTGGGTTGCCGATGCTGACCGTCAAGCTCAAAAAGGACGAAATGGCCAGACTCGGTCTGAACGTCGCGGACGTGCAGGACGTGATTGAAGTCGCCTTCGGCGGAAAGGCCGTCGGTCAAGTGTTCGAAGGTGATCGCCGGTTCGACATCGTCGTGCGCTTGCCGGAGCCGCTGCGGTCGAATCTGGAAGAGATGACACGCCTGCCGATTCCTCTGCCGGCGGGTAACCCGCCAGCTGGAGGCGCTGAGGCCGTGCTGGCTTCGGCGGCGGGCAGTCGGGTGGTTCCCCTCGGTTCGGTCGCGGAACTCGAAATCGCTCCCGGTCCGAATCAGGTCAGCCGCGAGAACGGCAAGCGCCGTGTCGTCGTTACCGCGAACGTGCGAGGTCGCGATATCGGGTCGTTTGTCGGCGAGGCCGAGCAACGCATCCGAGACTCGGTGACCGTCCCGGCAGGTTACTGGACCGCGTGGGGCGGCCAGTTCGAGCAGCTCATCTCAGCGCGGCACCGTTTGCAGATCGTCGTGCCGATCTCGCTCCTGCTGATTTTTGGGCTGCTCTACGCGACGTTCGGCACAGTGCGGGAGGCGCTCCTCGTATTCACCGGCGTGCCCCTGGCCCTGTCGGGCGGCGTCTTGTTCCTGTGGCTGCGTCACATTCCTTTCTCGATATCGGCGGCCGTCGGCTTCATTGCATTGTCGGGGGTCGCGGTGCTCAACGGGCTCGTGATGATCACGTTCATCGACAAGCTCCGCGAGCAAGGCCAGCGGCTCGATGAGGCGGTCATGCATGGAGCCATCGCACGGCTGAGGCCTGTGCTCATGACGGCGCTCGTCGCATCGCTCGGCTTTCTGCCGATGATGCTGGCAACTGGCCGGGGCGCTGAAGTGCAGCGTCCCCTTGCGACCGTCGTCGTCGGCGGCATCCTGACATCGACGGCTTTGACCCTGCTGGTCTTGCCCGTGCTGTACCGCCTGTTTGCCCGTGAGCGCGAGGAGGTCGAGCTGTGATGAAAGAAATCAAGGCCATCATTCGGCCCGAGCGAGTCTTGGGCGTTCTCCAGGCACTGCATGCGATGCCACGACTACCCGGGGTGACGGTATCCCAGGTACGCGGATTCGGTCGTCGAATGCCACCAGACCCGGATGGCGAAGCGTTCTGCGCGGTCGATATGACCAAGGTCGAGATCGTGGTGCCAGCCGAACTCGCCGATGAAGTCGTCAGTGCGATCGAACGGGCGGCTCACACGGGCCGGTACGGTGACGGGAAGATTTTCACCGTTGCCGTTGATGGCGCGGTGCGCGTGCGGTCGGGTGAACGGGATGTGAGCGCCCTGTGACGGTGACGGCCGTGTCCGCTCGCGAGCCCGATGAGACGAGCCTGTTCACGGCGACGCGACAGCGGGAAGCGGCGCGCATCGCCTTCGTTGCCGCTCTCACCTTTCTCTACTGGCGAGGATGGCTGCCGTTTTGGCTCCTGGTGCAGACGCTCGGCATTGGTCTGTATCCGCTGGCCAAAGCCGGCCTCATCGATCTGTGGCGTGAACGCAAGATTGGCACTGAGCTCTTCGTGACGGTGGCGACGGTCATCGCCTTTCTTGGCGGGGAATACGTTGCCGCCGCGGTGTTGATGACGATCATTCTGATCGCGGAATACATCGCCGACTTAAATACCGATCGGGCGCATGCGTCGATTCGAGCGCTGGTTGGTGCTGTCCCACGCACCGCGACGGTCCGTACACCGGCTGGCGAGCAGACGGTGCCCGTCGACAGCCTGACACTTGGTTCGGTCGTTCTGGTGCGCGCCGGAGACAAGATTCCCGTCGACGGTAGCGTCACATCGGGAGCGGCGGCGGTCAACGAGGCCTCAATCACCGGTGAAAGCGTGCCGGTCGACAAGGGGGCGGGCGAGTCGGTGCTCGCGGGAACCATTGTCGAATCAGGCGCGCTCGACGTTCGCACCGAGAAGGTGGGGGCCGACACGCTGTTCGCCAGAATTGTCGCGCTGGTCGAAGAAGCCGAAAGCGAGACGGCTCCGGTACAGAAGTTGGCCGACCGGGTCGCCGGATGGCTATTGCCCCTCGTGTTGGTGTTTCTGAGCGCGGTGTTCTTCGTGACGCGAGACGTCAGGAAGATCGTCGCGCTGCTGATTTTCACGTCGCCGGCGGAGCTCGGCCTGGCGACGCCCATGGTGATGGTCGCGGCGATCGCGAGAGCGGCCCGCCTGGGAATCCTGGTGAAAGGCGGACTGTATCTCGAGAGACTGGCGAAGGTTGACGCCTTTGTGTTCGACAAGACCGGGACGCTGACGTACGGGACGCCCGTGGTCGCAGCGGTCACCGTGCAGGACCCGGCGCTCACGGAAGACGAGGTCCTTCGGCTCGCGGCCTCTGCAGATCAGCGCTCGGGGCATCCGCTCGCAATCGCGGTAGTCAAGGCCGCGGGTGAACGTGGCCTGACGCTCTCCGAGCCGCAGGATTTTCGAACCGTTCACGGCCGCGGCGTCATCGCGACGGTCGAGGCGCGGGAAGTGATCGTCGGCAACGATGCCCTGCTGGACGAGCAGGCAGTGCAGCGGCCGGAGATCATCGACGCGTATCCGGGGACGAGCGTTCGTGTCGCCGTCAACGGCCGGCTCACTGGCTCGATGCACTTTACGGATCGGCCGAAGGCCGGTGCGGCCGAGGCCTTACGGGCACTTCGGAATTCCGGCGTGAAGCGACTCGTGATGCTCACCGGCGACAACCCTGAGTCGGCGCGCCACGTCGCGGAGGCGGTAGGGATTGACGATATTCGCGCCCGTTTGCTTCCGGCGGAGAAGGTGCGTGCCGTCGACGATCTCCGTCGTGAGGGGTTCACGGTCGCGATGGTGGGCGATGGCGTCAACGACGCGCCCGCACTAGCGCGCGCGGACATCGGCATCGCCATGGGTGCCCGTGGCACACAGGCGGCCATCGAGGCTGCCGACATCGCATTAATGGCCGACGATCTCGGCAAGATCGTGATAGCCCGAACCCTTGCCCGTCGAGCGTACCGGACGATTCAGGAGAACCTGATATTCGGCGTCGGCGTCGTTCATGTGCTCGGCATCATAGCGGCCCTCCTTGGGTGGATCGGCCCGATTCAGGCGGCCCTGCTGCACCTCGGTCCCGATATCCTCGTGTTCCTCAACTCCGTCAAGCTTCTCCGAGTCCGGCTCGACAGCACATCCTGATCAAAGAAGGGCCGCAGTGATGCGATGGAAGCCTTCGAGACGTGTCCGGTCAAGGCGGCGACGGAAAAAGGCCTGGTCCGGTTCGAATCTGCCGGCCGGGATATTCATGGCACTCGCGGTTCTGATGCTGCTCGGCTACATGGTGTTCTCGTTTGTGAAGCACGAGCGATTCCTGCAGTACCGTCGAAACGAGTGGGTTGCCTTGCCGTGGAACCCTGCGTGGCCAACGATGCCACGACCGCTCAACCGAATGCGAAAGGATATCGCCCGCGCTTTGTATGCCTTCGCGGGAACGAAGCCGGAGGTCCTAAAACACATCCCGTGCTACTGCGGCTGCAAATTGCAAGGTCATCACAGTGATCATGACTGCTTCGTCAAGCATCGTTCCGTGAAGGGCGTCGTCACCGAATGGGAGCAGCACGGTATTATCTGCCCATTGGCAACTGACATCACCGGGGACGTGATGCTCTGGCACGACCAGGGGAAGTCGCTTGACGCCATTCGTCGCGCAATCGACCGCGAGTTCGGAGGCCGAGGTCCTGCCACTGACACACCTCTACCCAGGTAGTCGGAGTGCGCCAAGCGTGTGCAGCGACAGAGGTGGCTCACCGCGAGAAAGTGCAAATCACTCGTGGCTGCATCGACGGAGCCTTTCAGTTTCGCTAGTCTGAACCGAATACGACAATGGCAGACTTGCGACGCGTTATTACACTGTTCACCGCTATCGGCGCCCTCAGGTACCTCTCACAGACAGAGTCGCACGACCACATTCGACAATTGGGTTAAGTGGCGAGGGCGTTACCCCAACGCT
>Ga0126307_10003955_pt1 | contig 10225 bp, 12 predicted proteins | sample Plot28_FD_89955 | JGI IMG/M metagenome (GOLD analysis project Ga0126307, IMG submission 89955) | Serpentine soil microbial communities from UC McLaughlin Reserve, CA, USA - Plot28 | ecosystem: Environmental > Terrestrial > Soil > Grasslands | place: USA: UC McLaughlin Reserve, Lake County...
CCGCGTGCAGATTCGATCGCCCCGAGCTGAGGGCAGCCGCACGGCGCATCGGGAGGGCGATGCTCCGGCACGAGACGGCCGACGCCGACGGCCGGCCGGTCCTGCTCGCCGGACCCTGGGCGGAGGCTGACGGCCGGCTGACCACCAACCCGAGCTACCTCGACCCGGTCACGCTCTCGGCCCTCGGGCGCGAGTCGAGCGACTCGCGCTACGCGGCTCTCGCCGCCGAGGGGCGACGGATCATCAGCTCGGTGTCCGCTCCGCTGCCGCCCGACTGGGCGGTGGTGGACGCGACGACCGGCGAAGCCCGGCCCGCCGCGAGCCCGTCGGACCTGAGCGGCGAGGGCCGGTTCACGTGGGACGGGCCGCGGACACTCGTTCGCCTTGCCGTGGACCCGGAGGCCGCCGGCCGTCGGATCGCGGCGCGAGCCTGGGACGTGTTCGCCGGGCGCCACCCGGGCAACATCGCGGTGGAGCACAATCTTGACGGCAGCGCGGCGGGCGCCTCGCATCACCCCATTGCACTCGTCGCGGCGGCGGGGGCCGCGACGGCCTCGGGCAGGACGCGCCGCGCCCAGCAACTTCTCGCGGCGGCGCAGGCGCTCGGCCGCGAACAGCCGTCGTACTACGGCGCCGCCTGGGTGGCGCTCGGCCGGCTACTCCTGACCACCCGTCGCCTCGATCCGGCCCGCTGTTGACAGTGCGAGACGGTGTAGCTCCGCGTCGGCCGGGTAGTTCGGCCAGACCCCGACGAACGGAGCACCAGTGCTGAAGCGCCTCGCACAGGCAGCCATGCTGAAGAAGATGTGGAACATGTGGCGGACACGCCGCGGCCGGTGAGCCGGTACCCGGACTACTACGAGGAGCTGGTTCCTCGGCTCCTTTGAGGGGCGTCCCAACAGGTGGAACTCAGTCGTCGATCTGGACCCTGTTGCCGCGGCGCGAGAGCCGCACAACCACCGAGCGCTGCAACCCGACGCGGGCCAGGACCCAGCACCGGGCCTCACCGCCGGGCCGGATGGCGCGGTCGGGACACGCGATGACGGCCTCCTCGATACGGCGCAGATTCGGGTAGCGGATCGCGAGGCGTCGCTCAGCCTGCGCCGCCGAGAGCGGCGCGCTGGACGGCGCGAGCCCGGCGGGCGCTCCGAGACCGGCGAGGACAGCGGCTCCGACCACGATCAGAGCCGTCCCAGCGAGCGCGGCAGCCATCGCGAGAAGACGAGGCCGACGAGCGTGACGGCCGAGGCGGCGCGGGCGGCCCGAGCTCCGCTCCTCGATCAGGGCGAAGCCGCAGCGCGGGCAGACTGTCGCGGCGATCACCACCGGTGAGTCGCAGCGGGGACAACTCGCGTCGGTGCCCATCCCCCAGTCTGATACCGCGCGGACGCTGATGCCAACCGAGCGGCGACCCCGATCAGGGCTCATCGTTCGTCGTCGCGCTCTCGAAGAAGTCACGCAGGCCCTGACTGTCAGCATGGATCTCGATGTCGTGGCCCAGGGTGGCGGAGCCATCGTTGAGACGTCATGTCGAGGTCGCCGAGCTGAGCGCTCAGCAATGAGGCAGACCTCGCTCGTCGAGCGAGCCGCGCAGGTTGTAGAGCGTTCGCTCTATAATGCAGGCTGTGTGGGAGGCCGTCGCGAAGCTGCACGAGGCGCAACGCTGCTTCTACGCGGGCGGATCGAGCGACGCTCTGCTCGAGATCCTGGCGAAGGATGTTGAGTGGACGGTGCCGGGCACGAACGCGATCGCTGGGCGCTACGCGGGGATCGACGAGGTGCTCGCTTACTTCGCGAGGAGACGTGACCTGGCATCCGGCACGCTCACGATGCGAACGCGCGAGATCCTCGTCGGTGACGGCGACCACGTCGCCGCGCTCACCGACGGAAGCGCGCTGATGGGAGCGGTGGAGGAGCATTGGTCAACGGTCGGCCTGTACCGGCTCCGGGGAGAGTTGATCGCCGCCTGCTGGCTGCTCCCGCTCGACGCGGACCAGTTCGATCGGATCTGGTCGGCGTGATGCCGTCGGGAGCGAGAGGTCCCACGCGCGCTCGGCTCAAGCATCTCGATTCCGCCCGCCAGCGAAGTCGGCTCACCCGCGCCTACGCCGCCCTTTCCGCCACTCGCCTCGGACGGCTGATCGCGGCGACGATCGCCTGGAAGATCGACCGGTATCCGGTGCGGGCAAACCGAACGATTCCGATCGTCCAGCTGAGCCGGCAAGGTCCCCCGGCGTGAACGTCCCGCTGCTCGCGGCCGGATCGCTCGCCATCCTCGGCAGCGCGATCCACGGTGTGGCAGGCGAGCTTCTCGTCATGAAGCGGCTGTCGCCCCGATCGTTGCCGTCCACTCGGTTCGGTGGTTCGCGGGCGACCAAGTCGATGATCCACGTGGCCTGGCACATGACGAGCGTCGCCTACCTAACCGTCGCGATCGCGCTCCTCCTCTCAGGTTCGGTCCTGGGGGGCGAGTCAGCGCGAGCGGTCGGCCTGGTCGCCGCCGGCGCGGCGAGCGGCTTCGCGGCGCTCGCGGTGGGCCTCGGCGCCGCCTACACGCGATCGCCCCGATCGCTGCTGCGCCACCCCGGGCCCGCTGCGCTCACCGCGACAGCGGCGCTCGCGTGGTGGGGCGCTCTCTGATCCAGAATTATAGAATCAAGATTCTATAATTCTCGAGACCAACCCGGCCATCGATCGGAGTCATGGCATGCAGACCAACGCAGACGTCGTGCTCGCGGTCTTTCGCGCAATCGAGCAACGAGACCGAGAGGCGCTGTTCGAGCTCTGCCACGACGATGTCGAGCTCCATGAAGCGCCGTCGCTTCCATACGGAAACGAGGGGATCGCCGGCAAGGAGGCGATGCGCGACCGACTGGACAACGCTCCCGAAACGACTTGGCTCGGCACCTGGGCACCGCTCCAGCCGACGGACACGGAGCGGCGGATGGACCCGCGGATAGTCGCGACCGCTGGAGACGAGGTCATCGTTCGCTACACAACCCGCGCGATCGCGCCAGACGGCGAGCGGTTCGAGTCCCTGGTCGTCGCCCTCTACGAGGTGCGGGATGGGAAGTTCGCGCGCGCACAGATGTTTCACTACGACACGGCCGGCCTACTGGCGTTCCTCGAGCGGGCCGGCCGCGCTCAGCGGGCGTCGTGAAGCGGCTCGTCGACGACGACGGCCACGGCACGAAAGACATCAGCGCGCAGCCCTGAAGGGAGCGGCCTACCGGCGATCAGGTGACGCCGCGCCGCGCCATAGGGGAGATCGAAGACGGCCAGTAGCGTCCGCTCGAGCGCGGCGTTGGACCGCCGGTCGTACAGCCGGCGCGCGAGCTGGACGACCGCGCGCTTCACCGGCCGATTCAGCGCCTCGAGCTCGTCGGCCAGCGCGCCGTCTGGAATCGCCCTGATCAGATCCTCGCGGCGGAACGCCACGAGCAGCTGAGCGTCAGCGGGATGCTCCTCGCAGAAGTCGACGATTGACATCGCGGCCGCGAGCGCCGCCTCCCTCGGCTCGTCGCGCTGCAGCGCCGCGAGGAACGAGGCCTGCGACCGGTAGACGGCTCGAATCCAAAGCCTCGCTATCAGCTCATCCCTGGACCCGAACCGGTGGTAGATCGATCCCGTAGGTGCACCGCTGGCATCGGCGATAGCCTCGATTGTCGCGCTGCGCGATCCCTCGCCGAGCAAGAGGTCACGGGCGGCATCCAGCATGGCGTCGGTCGTGTGTACCTGCGGTCGCGGCATTCGTCGGGACGATTAAGCGCTCGCCGTACGGGCGGCATCGGCGAATGCCGCTACCACCGGGGGCAACCCGTGACGGAGATCGGCCGGGTACAGCAGCTCCACCGGAAGGGTGGGCTCGGGCTCGAGCGGAACTAGCCGTACACCTTGAGTCGTGGCTGCGGCCGATGCTCGTGTCGTGAGCCCGACGCATCGCTTCGTGCGTACCGCTGCCTCCCAGGCCATAGGGCCGTGGGGCTCGTGTGCCACGCGGGCGCGGAATCCGGCCCTGCGGCAGTGGTCAATGACCGCCTGGTTGTAGCCCGGACCATCCAGGTCGTCCACCAGCGCAAAGCGCTCGTCCGAAAGCTCTGAGACGCTCGTCGAGCGAGCCCCGGCGAGTGGATGGTGCACGCTCACGGCCAGAACGGTGGGCTCGTCGCGGAGGTGCTCGGTTCTGACCCCTTCGTGTGCGCCCGTACAGATTCCAATGGCGATGTCGAGGTCACCGTGGGCGACAGCTCGAGCGAGCGCGCCGGAGGAGTCTTGCCGGGTGCGGATTCGCACCTTGGGTCGCGGCCGCAGGAACCGCAGAAGCGCCGCTTGAGCGACATAGTGCACCCCGGGCGAGATGCCGAGCCTCAGGCGGCCACGTTCTCCGCGCTTGAAGCCCGCCACGGCCGCCTCCACTTCGGAGGCCGCTGCGACCGCTCTTCGGGCGGCTGGAAGCGCCGCTCGTCCGGCCTCGGTCAGCTTGACCGATCGCCGCGTCCTCTCGAAGAGTCGCACGCCCAACTGCATCTCGAGGCGGCCGATTTGCTGACTGATCGCAGGTTGGGCGACATTGAGCCTCTCTGCCGTCGCACCGAAGTGAAGCTCGTCCGCCAGGACCGTGAAGCAGCGCAACAGCCGCGGATCGGCACTCATGCAACCAGCTTATCTTTGGAGGCGAAGAGTGCTTGATGGTCCCTCCCCGGGCTCGTAGCGTGGCTCGCCGTGCGCCGGGCGATCCTTTTCGTTGCGTTGTTCACCTCGGCCTGCGCCTCGAGCGAGCAGCCGTCTCGGCCCGAGGCCGTGACCGGCACGATCGATCTTCCCGAGGAGAGCGCCGGCCCACCGGACGCCGGAACGGTGGCGGGCCACGGCAACGACGCGAGGATCGGGTCGACGAGCACCGCGGTGTTCACCTTCACCGGGAGGATCTCGCCGCCCGACAGCAGTGTGCGTGTCAACCACGGTGTCATTCGGACCGAGCCGTCTGGTCGCTTCACCGTCGCCGTGCGTTCACCGGCACACGGAGCGAGGGAGCTCGAGATCGTCGCGTCGAGCCCACCGAGTCGCCCTTGGAGGGCCCGCGTGCGGATCGTCCGCGGCCCGCGTACTGACGTTCGCGTGCCGGAGCGCGACGTGAGAGCACCGACCGCAGGAGTCCTGCTTGCGCCCGCAGGCGAGACGCCGCCGCTCGTGCAGGCCTCGCCTTCACGAACGAACGATCGTGCCATCGTCGCGACCTTGCCGCGGCCTCGCTTTCGAGCGACCGCCACCGTCCGCGACGCTGAAGGCGGCACCGGAAGGATCCGGCTTGCGATGACTCATACGCTCGTATGCGGCGGCGAGCAGCGCCGCATGGTTCGCCTGCTTCCGCCCGCCCAAGTCGTGAGAATCGCCCTGCCGCCCGGCGCCGAAGCGCCCGCCGAGCGCGAACGCTCGGCGCGCTTCGCGCTCGACGTGCCGAGCGGATGCGCCGTTCGCGGAGAGGTCTTTGCCGAAGGTACCGACGCCCACGGTCTGCAGGCGGTGACGCGGCATATCGGCTTCAGGTATCCGTGACGGCGACTCAGTTGGGCCAAGTCAAGCGCCTGACCTCGCGCGCGCCGCGACCGAGGTAAGAGCCGCTCGCCGGCGGTCGCGAAGCCTCGTGATGAACCATGCATCCCACCCCCAGACACACGTGATCGTTGGCGCCGGCCTGGCCGGCGCGAAGGCAGCCGAGGCGCTGCGCGCGGAGGGCTTCGACGGCCGGATCGTGCTGCTCGGCGACGAATCGGAGCAGCCGTACGAGCGTCCGCCCCTCTCCAAGGACTTCCTGCGCGGCGAGTCGCCGCGCGAGAAGGCGCGCGTCCACCCCGACGACTTCTACACCGACAACGAGATCGGGCTTCGGACCGCGACGAGCGTTCAAGCACTCGACCTGCGCGACCGCGCGGTCGTGCTCGCCGTCGGCGAGCGCATCGGCTTCGACCGCCTGCTCCTGGCGACGGGAGCGGAGCCGCGCCGCCTCTCGCTGCCGGGGTCGGATCTCGACGGCATCCACTACCTGCGCGACCTCCGCGACGCGGACGCAATCGCCGCCCGGCTCGAGCGAGGCGGGCGCGTCGTCGTGATCGGGGCCGGCTGGATCGGCGCGGAGGTCGCGGCTTCCGCGCGCCAGAAGGGGCTCGACGTGACCGTCCTCGCGCGCGAGGGGCTGCCGCTCGAGCGGGTGCTCGGACCCGAGCTGGGCCGGGTGTATGCCGAGGTCCATCGCGACCACGGCGTCGAGTTCGTGAGCGGTGCCGTCCTCGATCGGTTCGAGGGCGCGGCCGGTGTCGAGCGCGTGCACCTCGCCGACGGACGCAGCTTCGACACGGACTTCGTCGTCGTGGGCGTCGGCGTCCGGCCTCGTGCCGGGCTGGCGGAGGCGGCGGGCATCGCGGTCGCCGACGGCGTTCTGGCATCCGAACGGTTCGAGACCAACATCGAGGGCGTCTTCGCCGTCGGCGACGTCGCGAACGCCTACCACCCCTTCTACGGACGCCGCCTTCGCGTGGAGCATTGGGCCAACGCGCTGAACCAGCCCGCGACAGCTGCCCGCGCGATGCTCGGTAAGCCGGCGAGCTACGAGCGGCTGCCGTACTTCTTCTCCGACCAGTACGACGTCAGGATGGAGTACTCCGGCTACGCCGCCGAGTGGGACGAGGTCGTCTTCCGCGGCGACCCGGCCCGGCGCGAGTTCGTCGCCTTCTGGCTCTCGGCCGACCGCGTGGTCGCCGGCATGAACGTGAACGTCTGGGACGTCACGGCCGACATCCAGAGCCTCATTCGCTCCCAGCAGCGCGTCGACGCTGAGCGGCTGCGCGATACCGGGCACCCGATTGGAGAGCTGATCGACGACGTGGCGGGATCAATCGGTGGAGCCGCTTGACCGGACGCCAGTTCGATCTGGCTCGACGCGCTCTAGTCCAGCCCGCCCGCTCTCGGAACTTCCCTGGATCCTTCGCTTCCCCGCCCTTGGCGGGACCTACCGCCGTGCCGCTCGCCGCCCGAGGATGAAGAAGAGCGACGCGACCAGCACGAGCGCGGCCGCGAGGCGGCGCGGGTCGCGAAGCTGGTCGGCGACGAACTGGCCGCCCAGGGACCCGAGATCGAGCGCATCTGCGTCTCCTCCGGCGCCCGTCGCGGTCGGCTCGGCAGCACGTTCCTGCTCGAGCGTCGGGCGGGCAGGGGCGCCCGCGTCGGCCGGCTCCTTCCCCTCGAGCATGGCGGCCAGATTCTCCGCGAAAGTCTCGACGAGCCGACCGCTTACGTCCTTGAGCATTCCGTGGCCCATGGTCGCGACCTTGCCAGTCAGCGCAACGTCGGTCGTCACCGTCGCCGAAGTACGCCCGTTGTCGCCGGTCAGGACCATTGTGACGTCCGCGTTCGCGGTGCCCTGCCCGCGCGCCTCCTTGGCGCGCGCTCTCATAACCGCGCGATGGGCCGCGTCGTCGCGCTCGGTGATCTCCACCTCGCCGTTGTACGTCATGGACATCGGGCCGACCCGAACCTTGATGGCGACCTTGTAGGCGTCGTCGCTCCTCCGTTCGACGACCCTCGCGCCCGGCACCGCGGGCGCCACGCGCTCGAGGTCCAGCAGGGCATCCCACACCTCGTCGATCGGGACGTCTACGTCGAAGTGGTTCTCGAACTCCATTGGTAGTGCTCCTCCTCTAGCGGTACCGACCGATCGCCTCTACGACCGTGCCGAGCGCGCGCACGCTGTGGCCGCTTACGAACTCGTCCACGAACGGTAGGGCAGCCGCCATGCCACCCGTCAGCGGCGCGAAGCCCGTCGCGGCCACGCGCGGGTTCACCCACACGATCCGATAGGCCAGCCGCGACAGGCGCTCCATCTCTCGCGCCAGCAGGGCCGGGTTCCCGCGCTCCCAGCCGTCGGACAGGACTACGACTACGGCGTCCCGTGCCATGCCCCGGCGGCCGAAGCGGTCGTTGAAGGTCCGGACCGCCTCGCCGAGCCGTGTCCCTCCCGCCCAGTCGGGCGCCGCGGCGCTCGCGGCTCGGAGCGCGACCGCCGCGCGGCCCTCGCGGAGGGCCCGCGTAACCCGCGTCAATCTCGTTGCGAACACGAACGCCTCGGCGTGGGCGGCGCGGGTCGCGCTCTCAAGCAGCAGCAGGTACGGGCGGGCATATGGCGCCATGGACCCGGAGACGTCGAGCAGCGCCACGAGGCTCCGCGGGCGCTCGCGGCGCCGGCGGTGCACCCGCACGACAGGGTCGCCGCCGGTAGATCGGCTGCGCCGGAGCGTGGAGCGTAGGTCGAGGTGCTCGCCGCGCCGCGCCGCGCGCGCCCGGCGTGCGCGGCGGACCGGGGTGGCGAGCGCCAGGCGGCGGACCAAGTCGGCGAAGACGGCGAGCTCCGCGTCGCTCAGCTCATCGAGCCGCACATCGGCGAGCCGCTCGGCATCGCTCGCCCGTGCGCCCAGGGACAGCCGCCGTAAATCGCCCGCGCCGTCGCCTGCGCCCGCCGCGGGCTCGCGTGAGGTCGAGTGTCCCGGTGCGTTCGCGCGCTCCAAAGGTGGCATGCCGTGCCGCGGCGCCCGATCCGCCGCGGAATCCCCGCGCGCGGCGGCGGCCGGATCGGCGATCCCGTGGACAACCGCCGCGAACACGGCGTCAAACGCGGCGAGCTGGTCCGCAGAACTGACGAAGCTGACGCGCGCCGCCCAGTAGAGCGCGTTCCGGTCCCTATTCGGCAGCAGCGCGGCGGACGCCGCGAACGTCGCCGAGCGGTCCGGTGTAACCGGGAGGCCCGCCGCGCGAAGCGCGCGGCCGAGCGCGACGGCCGCGAGCGGCGCGTCCTGCGCGAGCGCTCCATCAAGCGCGTGCGCCGTGGGTGCAGGCGAGCGCGCGTCCGGCGCCGGGGTCAAGCCGAATTCTCCACGACCGTCTCCAGCCCCGCCTCGCGCACCGCCTCCTGGTCCTCGCGGTACTTAAGGACCGTGCCGAGCGTACGGTCGGCCATGTCCGCGTCGAGCCGTTCGGCGCCGAGCAGCTCGAGCGCCGCGACCCAGTCGATTCCCTCGGCGATCCCCGGACGCTTCTGCACGTCCGCCGCGCGGAGTCGCGCAAGCGCGCCGACGACATCCTTCGCCAGCTCCGACGAGCTGCCCGGCACACGCCGGCGGACGATCTCGACCTCGCGCTCGACCGACGGGTAGTCGATCCAGTGGTACAGGCAGCGGCGCTTGAGAGCGTCGTGAAGGTCGCGCGTCCGGTTCGACGTGAGCACGACGGTCGGTGGCACCTCCGCGCGGATCGTGCCCAGCTCGGGAATCGTCACAGCCGCGTCGGCCAGCAGCTCCAGCAGAAACGCCTCGAAATCCGGATCCGCCCGGTCGAGCTCGTCGATCAGTAGCACGGCAGGTAGCGGGCCCGGATGCTCGATCGCCGTCAGCAGCGGGCGGCGGACGAGGTAGTCCCTGCCGAACAGGTCCTCCTCGGCGACCTCCCCGCGGCCCGCCTCGGCCAGCCGGATACGCAGCAGCTGGCGAGGGTAGTTCCACTCGTAGAGCGCCTCCGAGCTATCCATCCCCTCGTAGCACTGAAGGCGGATCAGGGGTGTACCAAGACCGTCGGCGAGCGCCCGCGCAGCCGCGGTCTTGCCAACTCCGGCCTCGCCTTCGAGGAGCAGCGGCTGCGGCAGGCGAAGCGAGAGGAACAGCGCGGTCGCTAGGCCCTCATCGGCCAGGTAGTCCGCCTCGTCAAGCCGGCGAGCGACCGCCGCGGCGTCCGGGACGAGGTCGACGAGCGCAGGCGCGGCGCCGCGGCGCGCGGCGTCCGTCACCTCGAACCCGCGGCGGTCATCACCGCCTCATAGTCGCCCCATGTGTCGACGTCCGGGGGCACCGGCCCGGGGATGCGGACGTCGACGACCACGTCGGAGCGCTGGTCGAGAAGCTTCCAGACCGCCCTGTCGCCGTGAAGCCGCGCGAGATCGCTGAAGCACGCTCGCGCAAAGGCGAACGGATGCCCGCGAAAGTCGTCGTAGCGGCAGACGGCGAGGGCCGCCCCGTTGCGGCCTTCGAGCAGCGAGGCGACCGTCGCCGGCGTCACTCCGGGCTGGTCGCCGAGCAGCAGCACCAGCACGTCGCTCCGCGGGTCGAGCCGATCGACCGCGGCTGCGACTGAGGACGAGCAGCCGCTGCGGTAGGTCTCGTTGACCACCACCGTCGCGCCGCTC
>Ga0126307_10003956_pt1 | contig 10225 bp, 7 predicted proteins | sample Plot28_FD_89955 | JGI IMG/M metagenome (GOLD analysis project Ga0126307, IMG submission 89955) | Serpentine soil microbial communities from UC McLaughlin Reserve, CA, USA - Plot28 | ecosystem: Environmental > Terrestrial > Soil > Grasslands | place: USA: UC McLaughlin Reserve, Lake County...
CCAGCACGGAATCGCCGAGGGAGATGCGATCTCCGTTACTCAACAGACGTCGTCCTGAATCTCTAAGGGGGTTGCTGTTCACCGTGATCCCTTCACCAGCGCTTAAGTCCCGGATAACGTAAATGCCCGCCTCACGATAGATGCTGGCGTGCTTTGGTGCGACCTCTATGTCCCGCACCACGACGTCCGCCTGAAACGGATTGTTCCCCAAGACGAACTTATCCCCGTCCAAAAAGTAGAAGTCACCAAGCCCTGGTCCCTGCAAGACCACGAGGTGCCCGACCGAGCTATCTCTCGTGGAGATACGTCCTCCTTTAGGTTCGTCCCAATTCGCAGCCGATTCTAGCATCCACCTCCCGATGCTAGAATAATTGACAGAAGAAGCAAGCGAGGCGCGAGGACTTACCACTTGCAGACACAAGAGAAGAGGACCTACCAGGCGGTCATCGGGCTGGAGTTTCACGTCCATCTCGCAACCCAGACGAAGATGTTCTGTCCTTGTCGTGTCACCTACGGCGAAGAACCCAACACTCACACCTGCCCGGTCTGCCTCGGGCACCCGGGCGCCCTGCCGGTCACCAACGAAAAGGCCGTCGAGCTCGGGGTGATGGCAGGCTTAGCCCTAAACTGCGAGGTGGCTCCGAGGGCCGTCTTTGCGCGCAAGAACTACTTCTATCCGGACTTGCCAAAGGGGTACCAGATCTCCCAGTACGACGCCCCGATCTGCAGGAACGGCTACTTGGACGTCCCGACCGCGGATGGCGGAACTTTGCGCGTCGGCATCACGCGGTTGCACCTTGAGGAGGACGCGGCCAAGAACGTACACGTTGGAGAGTCGGGCCGGATGCACGGCTCGGTCGGCTCGCTCGTAGACTTTAACCGGGGCGGGACACCGCTCGTCGAGATAGTAACCGAGCCCGACATCCCCTCGCCCGAGGCCGCTCGCGCCACGGCGAACCACCTCAGGTCCATCCTCCAGGCGATAGGCGTCTCCGAGGCCGACATGGAGAAAGGCCAGCTCCGCTGCGACGCCAACGTGAGTATTCGCAGGCCCGACGGGGCTTTTGGCACCAAGACCGAGCTCAAGAACATGAACTCCTTCCGCTTCGTTGAGCGGGGCCTCGTGCGCGAGTTAGAGCGGCAGCGCGGGATCCTGGAGCACGGCGGTCGCGTCGAGCAGGCGACGATGCACTACGATCCCGTAACGGACGAGGTACATGAACTCAGGAGCAAAGAGTACGCCCACGACTACCGCTACTTCCCTGAGCCCGATCTTCTACCGTTGGAGCTCACCGAGGCCTGGATTCGCGAGATAAAGAGTCGCCTCCCCGAGCTTCCCGAGCAGAAGAGGGTTCGCTTCATCGAGCAGTACGGGCTCTCGGCGTACGATGCCGGGGTTCTGACGGCGGACGTAGAGCTCGCGGCGTTCTACGAGGAGATTGCCGGAAGAGCGGACCCTAAACAGGCCGCCAACTGGATCTCGGGCGAACTCAGGGCGCGTCTGAACGAGACAGGGGTGGATATCTCAGAGTCGAAGGTGACGCCGGGGCACCTGATCGAGCTGATCGGCCTCGTCGAAAACGGTACCGTCTCCCGCTCCGCCGCCAAAGATGTCCTTGCCAGGGTCTTCGAGACGGGCGATACCCCCTCCGCCGTCGTCGAGCGCGAGGGCCTCTCTGCGATGGGCGACGATGAGCTCTCTAGCATGGTGGACGAGGTGATCTCTCAAAACCCGAACGAGGCCGAGCGCGTAAGGGCCGGGGACAACAAGGTCGTGGGCTTCCTCGTGGGCCAGGTGATGAGGGCGGCTCGGGGCAACGCCGACGGCGGCCGGGTGCGCCAGCTCCTCCTGGAGAAGCTGAACGGCTAAAGGCCGCACGCTGCGTGTCGGCGTCCTGGCCCCTGCAGCTTCGGGGCTCCCCGAGCTCGTCTCGGAAGCGGGCGGAGAACCGGTGCCACTAGTCTTGCCGGGTACGCGTCTTGCTGGCGTCGTGCTCCGTCGCGAGTGGCTCGCGGACTGGGCCCAGATATCTGCCGGACCAGACGATCTCCACGCCTTGCTCGTAGATGCCGCCGAGCCTGCCGGGTTGGCAGGTTTGTTGACGGCCGCACTGCGCCTCGACTTACCGGTGGTCGTCGCTTCTCCTCTTACAGAGCCCTTCTCCGTTGCTCTTACGGCCTTGGGCTTCTCGCCGCTCGGGGAGAGCCCGGCCGAAGTCGCCGTTGCCACAGCGCGGAGCAGAAGCCCCCGCTCCCGCGAGCTGGTCGAGAGCTTCTCTTTGGCGAATGCGCTCCGGGCTGGTCTATCCTCAGGCGCCGGCCCGGAGTTGATCGTGCACCTGGCCGCCATCGCCCGGGAGGCCGGTGTGACCGGTTTTCCGCAGATGAGCCGGGTCCTCGCATCCGAGAGTCCCGAGATCGCCGGTTCCGACTCCCTCTGGTTCCGCGCGCACGGCGCCGCCGGGCTCTTCGCGCATCTCGGCACCACCCTGCACGATACGGCGACGGTGGCGGGAAGGCTCAAGCAGGCCCTTCCGCCTACGCCTCCACCTCCAGGAGAAAAGGGGAATTCGCGCCTGGTCTTCGTCAGGGGGAGGGCGTCCGGTACAGAAGTTCTCTGTCGGGGAGACGGAGTAGTGGAGGAAATCTCCGGCTTATGTCGCGTCTACGCCTCTGAGGAGGCGGCAATCCGTGCAGTGAGTGGCGGCAGAGTAGGTCCCTCCGATCTGCTCGTCGTGGGCGGTTGTGGGCCGCGCGGCGGGCCTGGGCTCCTCCGGCTCGACCATCTGACGAGCACCCTCAACGAGGTTGGCCTGGTGGTCCCGGTTCTCACCGATGGTCTTTCCCCCGACGATGTCACAGGCACCTGGGCTTCGCTGGCGACACCGGAGGCCGCCGCGGGCGGTGTCATCGGTCGCTTGCGGGATGGGGACCTTTTACGATTAGATCTTGTGGAGGGGCTCGTTCGCACCGGTGTTAGGGCCGAGGAGTTCGGTCGCAGGGAGCCATTCGCAGCTCCGGGCCCCTCGGGCTTTGATTACGTTGCCCGGTACGCTCGCTCGGCGCTCTCCGCACTCGAAGGAGCCGGGTTCGCTTAGAAACCCATTCTACGAAACACCCAAATGTGGGCGGGCAGATCTCTAGGCTGCTGCTAGCCCTTTAGCTTGGGGGTAGCTCGGGGCGCTCAGGTATACGAGATGTCTGGGAAACCTAGAGGGCGTGCACGCTCAAAAAGAGGCAGTGTTGCGGGTCTTCGTGAGTGCTCGGCTCTTCTTGACAAACCGTCCTCTATCCTTCGACAATTGTGAAATGATAGAGAGTACGAAGCCTGCGTTGAGCGTGTCGAACGACGTTGCGATAATAAGTTAGGACAAGCTTGCAGCTGAGCATTTATCGCGCCGTTCCCAGCAGTACCAAAGCCATGATAATAAGTACTCAGAGAGCTGCACGGTGCTTAGCACGCTAAGCGCTGTGCCACGCAGAGATCCTCCTTGCGTATGAGCTCTAAACGTAACCAGTCGGTACTAGGCCGGGGACGGGCGAAGGCTGTGGAGGTCTTCAGCGCGGACCTTCGCTCGCTCGCGGTGTTCCGTATCGTTCTAGCGCTCCTGATACTTGCCGTGCTCGCCAACCGGGCTACTGACCTTTCTGCGCATTACACTGACCAGGGCGTCTTGCCACGCACTGTTCTCCTAGAAGAGGTGTTGAGCCGCTGGGCATTCTCGCTGAACCTTATGAACGGGGAGCTTTTTTTTCAGGCGCTGCTGTTCGGCCTCGGGATGCTGGCCGTGCTTGGGATGCTCATCGGCTATCGTACGCGCTTGATGACCGTCATCACCTGGATCGTATTGCTGTCTATTCAAATGCGCAACCCTTTGGTGAGCAATTCAGGCGATGATCTGTTGCGTATGTTGCTCTTCTGGGGGATGTTCTTACCGCTAGGGGCGTACTGGTCGCTCGACCGCGCGCGCAAGGTTGCCGCTCCGCGGTTGTCGACGCACTTCCTGTCGTTTGCTACGGTGGGCCTATTCCTGCAGATCGCTTTCATGTACTGGTTTGCCGCGATCAAAAAATCGGGTCCAGAATGGCGGGTAGACGGCACCGCGCTCTATTACGCTCTGAGCATCGACCAGCTTACAATGCCGATCGGCACTTATCTGCTTCAGTTCCCTGCGCTGCTGAAAGAGCTGACGTTCGCCACCCTAGGGCTCGAGATCATTGGGCCGTTCTTACTGTTCTTCCCGTTCTTCACCGGTCCGGTGCGTACCGGAGCCATAGTAGCCTTCATGAGCTTCCACTTCGGCATCTGGCTGACGCTAGATATCGGCATCTTCCCCTGGATCAGCGCGTTTTGTATGGTCTGTTTCCTGCCTAGCTGGCTCTGGAACAACGCTTCGAAGCTTGGCGCAAAGATCTTGAAGAGATCTAGTACAGAGCGCCACGCGCAGCACCTGGGGGGACGAGGTATTTTCCAACCGCATTGGCTGCGCCTTCAGGCGCTCCTATCGCCCGTGGTGGGCGTAGGCCATTCCTCGGTTGCGGCTGGTATGGCGGCAGATGTTGGCCAGAGCCAGCCAGCAGCCGAAAGCTTAGCTGCGCGAGAGACGCGTCGTAGCACTTTGGATGGGGGCGAGCGAATAACGCTGCGGTCATCGTTTGCTACTAACTTGCTGGCCTTTTTTTTTCTGCTCTTTGTCTTTTCCTGGAATATCACGACCGTCTCTGAACTCAAGATGCCGGAAAGGCTTCTTCCGCTCGCTTACTTTCTAGGCATCGACCAGTCTTGGGGTATGTACGCTCCGTACCCCTCTAAGGACGATGGGTGGTTCGTTATCCCTGGGACCCTGCGGGGAGAAGAGCAAGTCGACTTGATGGGGGTTGCCCGCGGCGACTTTACTTTGCGGCAAGTATCGTGGGAGAAGCCGCAGTACGTCGCTGACACCTATAAGAACGAGCCCTGGCGCAAGTATTTTGAGAGTATACTAAGTTATTCGGACCAGCGTCCGCATTTCGGCCGCTATATCTGCCGAGAGTGGAATGCGCGACATACAGACAGCGAGGAACTCATGACCTTTCAGATTGTCTTTATGTTAGAAAAGACGCTACCAGACTACCAGAACTCCACACCACAGAAGAAGGTTCTGCGGAACCACGACTGTTTCTCCTAGTTACTGATAGGACGGCTTGCATGGCATGCCGTGGCCTATTTTTACTTTCGCAACTACCGCTCTCTCTTGGCTTGCCCTAGTGAAGCTTGCTCAGTGGCTATCTGTTTTGCGCCGGCGCACTTGCAGGCCGTTAAGGCCAAGCTGGACGAGCGCCTAAGGCAAGCTTGGTAGGCACACTCCAGCAGCCTACAGGGTTGGCCAGGCCCTGCAGCGGAGGTGTATTACGAATATATCCATGCCGTGAAGCATCTGCAAGTATCGTGAAGAGACCAGGAGAGCGCAAGCACTCCGCAGACGCCTACGCTCTATAGGTCCTCCGATACTTTGAGAGTCCCGCTGGTATTAGGAGTATCATCCTCAATTTTTCAGCAAGCTTACTGAAAAACGCTCAAGTAAAACCATACTTTTGGTCGGCCAGAATCCTACTTTTGACTGGTGTAAGGTCCAGCTCGACTTGTGAATATATTGTGGTTCGTAAAGCCCACATTATGAATATATTGTGGTTCGTAAAGCCCACAGAGAAAGATGAAGGTAATGTTTCTCGAACTGGGCGACAATGACCTTAGAACAGTTTGGTAAGGCTATTCCTAGGAGGGGGATTGCACTCTGAGGGTCGCACGGGGCCACCCAGGGCGATGAATCGCCGGGCCTTTCTTAAACTGAGTGGGTTTGGGATCGTAAGTGCGACGCTGCTCGGGATAGTGCCTCCAGAGAGGGTATGGGGTCAGGGTGCATCTGACCAGTCGCTGATGGAGGAGCTTGAGGAAACGGCCGAGGAGTTCGAGGAAGTAGTCGAGGAGTCCAGCGCCCTGACGAGTTCCCTCTTGGCAGAGTTCGAAGAGGCGGCCGACAAATATGACGTCCCAGAGGAAATCCTGCTTGCTATAGGCTACGTGAATACTCGCTGGGAGATGCCCCCGCCAGAGGTCAGCGCCCACGAGCCCGGCAATCCCCACGGGCGGGGGGCCTATGGAATCATGCAACTCGTCCAGAACGACTTCGCGGACACTTTGGGTGAGGCGTCGAGGTTAACCGGCATCCCTGAAGAGGAGCTCAAGAATGACCGTAGGTCCAACATACTGGGCGGAGCGGCGCTCTTGGCGGCGTCTCAGGGAGACAAGCCGGCGCGCCTGGGTGACTACTTCGGGGCGGTGTCGGGCAAGGGGGGACGCGGAAAATCTTACGAGGCGGTGGCCGGTATCGGGGCCGGCGAGCACTTCGCCGAGCAGGTTTTCGATACGCTCAAGAAGGGTTCCGCGGCGATGACCCTGAGTGGCGAGCAGGTTGAACTACCGGCCCGCGGGGAGGAGCTCTGATGTCTGAGGGCTACTATCCCTATTATCCGGCTAGCTCCAGCAACTTCACGGCGGCGAACCGTCCGACCTCAAACTCCATAGACGGGATAGTACTCCACGTCGCCCAGGGTTCCTGGTCGAGCGCCCTCAACTGGTTTAAGAACCCAAAGGCCCAGGCCTCGGCCCACTATACTATCCGCTCCTCCGACGGGTTTATCGGCCAGTCGGTTTTAGAGAAGAATATCGCCTGGCACGCGGGGAACTGGAACTATAACAAGGCGAGCATAGGAATAGAACATGAGGGCTACGTAGATAACCCAGCTTGGTTCACCGAAGCCATCTACGACTCCTCAGCCTGGCTCTCGGCCTACATCTGCATCAAGTATGGTATCCCGATCGATCGCTATCGCATAATCGGACACAACGAGGTGCCCGACCCCTACGACCTGACCTCGTATGGGGGCGCGACCAACCATGGCGACCCAGGCTACAACTGGAACTGGTACAAGTACATGAGCTATGTCGAGTACTACGCTAACATCATGCTCGGCTACTAGTTGGTGGCCTGTGGTTCTGTGCCTTTCGGGCAAACTCTGTTTTAAGAGAAGGCAGGGGGTATGAGGTTTTTCAGAGCTGTGGTTTGTGCTGCGTTGTTCGCGATCGTTCTGGCCACCGGTTGTGGCCAGGGCAGTCGTGAGGAGCAAGGAACCGAAGCGACCGAAACCTCATCTCCGGTGTCCGAGAGCCAAGCTCGACAGGAGACGACCCTCGAGAACGAAACGGCGCCGGCTCCGGGCGACGAGATCGCCGACGGAGAAGTTACCGAGGCGCCGTTCACCGCGGCTCCCGAGATGAGCGGGGGCTCGGAGGGAGCGGCGGACAGCATCCAGGAGGTGAGGTTCGGCAAGCACGAGGGCTACGAGCGAGCGGTTATAGGCTTCGGTTCGAGGGGCGCTCCCGCCTCGCAGGTTCCATCCTGGTCGCTGAGCAGCCCCACCGGAGAAGGATACGCGCGGATCACATTCCCAAACCTCGACGGTGCCTCGGAGACCGAGGGGGTGCTTGGTGGTTCTATTCTTGATAACTTCTACGTGGTCCGGGCTCCGGGCGGGGGCGTGTTCGTGGATATCTTCGCCACGGGAGCGTTTCAGTACCGGGTTGTGGAGCTGTCAGCTCCAGGACGCCTGGTCGTCGACTACCGTCCCGCAAGCGTTTCTTTGGACTTTCCGATACCGGCCCAGGCTGAGAGGACGGTCCTCTTTCAACCCCGCGCGGGGGAAGCGATAGCCAGCCCTCTAAGGTTGAGCGGCTACTCGCGCAACTTCGAGGGTTCGAACATCATCGTGTTGAGCGACCCAGGCGGCAACGTTCTCTCCCGGGGCACCGCCCTGTCCAACGATTGGGCCGAGACCTGGGGATACTTCGAAACCTTGTTAGAGTTTGCGCCCTTCGAGGGAGAAGCGACCCTTAGGGTCGGCAGCCGGAGCCCACGCGATGGTTCGTTCGAAGGAGTCGAGGTACCGGTTGGTTATGCTGGCGGCCAGGGATAACCGGCGCTCATCGGAACCTGTTACAGGTTCCCCAGAACACCTTGTGCTGTACAAAACCACGGAGTAGTGAGCCGTACTTTCTCGGCTCTCGATTCCCAACTCCCGAACAGAGCTGATCTACCCCATCCCGTCATCGCGCGAAAACGGATAAGAGATAAATTCTTGTGGGAAAGTAACAGTTTGTAAAGACTCTGCCCTAGCATGTAGTCATCGTGGGAGATTGTGTCTAGAATAAGTGGGCCAATTGTCCACGGTACGAGAGGAATTTTAAGAACTCATGATGAACAAGTACCGTCTAATGTCGCCGGGACCGACGCCCATTCCGCCGGAGGTTTCGGCTGCCGGCGCTATGCCGATCATCCACCACCGCACACCGGAGTTCGGCGAGGTCTTTACGCGGGTGAACGAGAACCTGAAGCGGGTTTTCTTGACGGAGAACGACATCTTTACCTATGCGTCGAGCGGGACGGGGGCTTTCGAGGGCGCTATCCAGAACCTCTTTTCGCCCGGTGATAGGGTGCTCGTCGTCAACAACGGTAACTTCGGGAACCGTTGGGTGAAGATGAGCCAGGCGTTTGGTCTGGAGGTCACCGAGCTCAAGTACGACTGGGGTATGAAAGCCGACAATGACGAGATCGCGGAGACCATCGCCGCAGACCCCGCGATCAAGGCCGCCATCTGCGTCTTCTCGGAGACTTCCACGGGAACGGTGAACGACATCGAGGGCTTCGCTCGCGCCACCGAGAGCGTGGTTACGGTCGTTGACGCGGTCTCAGGCTTAGGAGCCTCTCCTTTGAGGACCGACGAGTGGGGCGTGGACGTGGTCGTTGCCGGCTCGCAGAAGGCGCTGATGACGCCGCCGGGGCTCGGGTTCGTGAGCGTTAGCGGGCGGGCGATGCAGGCGCACGAGGAGTCGAGGATGCCGCGCTTCTACTTCGACTGGACGGCGGCGAAGAAGGCCTACGCCAAGACCCCGCCCCAGACGCCGTGGACGCCGGCGGTGAGCGTGATCATCCAGCTCGACATCGCGCTGCAGCAGATTTTGGCCGAGGGTATCGAGGAGGTCTTCCAGCGCCACATCCTCTTGGGCCGCGCCTCGCGCGAGGGTATCAAGGGCATGGGCCTCAGGCTCTTCGGACCGGATGAGGACATGAACTCCGCGGTAACGGCGGCGTGGGTGCCCGACGGTATAGACGGTAAAGCCCTGGTACGGCTCATGTTCCGGGAACATGGGATACAGGTTGCCGGCGGGCAGGGTCCGATGGAGGGTAGGATCTTCCGCATCGGCCACTGCGGATACTTCGACTCTTACGACATCATCGCGACGATAGCCGCCGCCGAGCTTGCTCTGGAGGCTTTGGACTATCCGGTCGAGCTCGGTAGGGGTGTGGGCGCCGCGCAACGGGTATTCTCAAGGAGCGGGGTGACAGCTTGATGAAGATCCTCATCACCGAAGCTTTAGCCGAGAGGGGCATAAAGCTTCTCGAGCAAGAGTTTGACGTAGACGTTGTCCTCGGCCTCTCGCCCGAGGAGCTCCTAGAGAAGATCGGGCCTTACCACGGCCTCATCATCCGGAGCGCGACGAGGGTTACGGCCGAAGTTATCGAGCGGGCGCAGAACCTCAAGGCGATAGGCCGGGCCGGCATCGGGGTGGACAACATAGACATCGAGGCGGCGACGAAGAGGGGTATACTGGTCGCCAACGCCCCGGAGAGCAACACGGTGGCCGCGGGCGAGCACACTTTGGGCCTCATGCTCGCCGCGGCACGGCACATTCCGGCTGCGGACAACACTCTACGTGCAGGCGAGTGGAAGCGGAGCGCCTTTAAGGGTGTTGAGGTCGCCGGAAAGACGCTCGGGCTCGTAGGGCTAGGGCATGTCGGCTCGATCGTGGCGCGCGGCGCTTTAGGGATGAGGATGCGCGTCCTCGCCTACGACCCTTACGTCTCGGAGGACCGGATGCGCGCCATGAACGTGGCCCGCGCCGAGAGCGTGGATGAGGTGCTCGAGCAATCCGACTTCGTCTCGCTGCACGTCCCGCGCACGCCGGAGACGATGGGGATGATAAACGAGAGCGCCTTGGAGAGGATGAAGACCTCCGCGTATCTCATAAACGTCGCCCGCGGTGGCATCGTGGACGAGACCGACCTGTATAACGCGCTCAAGGAGGGTAGTATCGCGGGCGCCGCCCTCGACGTGTTCGGGGAGGAGC
>Ga0126307_10003957_pt1 | contig 10223 bp, 13 predicted proteins | sample Plot28_FD_89955 | JGI IMG/M metagenome (GOLD analysis project Ga0126307, IMG submission 89955) | Serpentine soil microbial communities from UC McLaughlin Reserve, CA, USA - Plot28 | ecosystem: Environmental > Terrestrial > Soil > Grasslands | place: USA: UC McLaughlin Reserve, Lake County...
CGAGATCCTCCGCGACCCGCACGAGGCCCGGCTTCGCTCGCTGAAGGGCAAAGAGGTCGTGCGCTCGCGTTTTCTGACGCCTCGGCTGCTGCGCGACTGGCTCGTGCTGTTCAACCGCCTGCTCGGCCTCGACACACACGGTGCCGAGCTCGTCACCGTAACCGCCGCATAACCGCCGCGATCGAGGGGAGTACGCTTCGACGATGTCGAGGCGTGAGCGACTGAAGCTGATCGTCGTCTCGAACCGTGGCCCGGTCTCCTACGCCCGCGACGCTGACGGCGAGCGCGTGGTCCGGCGCGGCGGCGGCGGCCTTGCGACCGCGCTCCGCTCCCTCGTCGCGTACCACGACGTCACCTGGATCGCCAGCGCGATGACGGATGAGGACCGTGCGGTCGCGGCGGAGCACGACGGCGCATTCGAGGACGTCGGACGTGACGGAGCGGCGTACGACCTGCGGCTGGTCGCGCACGACGCGCAGGAGTACGACTGGTTCTACAACGTCGTCTCGAATCCCGTGCTGTGGTTCCTCCAGCACTACCTCTGGGATCTCGTGCAGCAGCCGAACGTCGACCACGCGCTGCACCATGCGTGGAGCGAGGGTTACGTCCCTGTCAACCGGGGCTTCGCCGAGGCGGTGACCGAGGAGCTGGACCGGCAGCCGGCCGACGCCGTCTTCTTTCACGACTATCACCTGTACCTGGCGCCGCGGTTCGTTCGCGAGGCCCGGCCGGACGTGCGCCTCGCGCACTTCGTCCACGTCCCCTGGCCGGAGGCCGACTACTGGCACGTGCTGCCGCTCGAGCTGCGCCGCGCGATCCACGACGGCCTGCTTGCGAGCGATTCAGTCGGTTTCCACACGCGCCGCTGGCGGCGCAACTTCATGCGAAGCGCCGAGGACATCGTCGGCGCGAGCTGTGACTGGACGCGGGAGTCGCTCGGCTACGAGGGCCGCCGCATTTCTGTCGCCGCGACGCCGATCTCGGTCGAGCCCGCGGAATTCGACGAGCTCGCCGCGAGCGAGGCGGTGCTCGACGCGGGCCGGGCGCTCGAGGCGCGCCGGCCCGAGAAGGTGATCCTCCGGGTCGATCGCACCGATCCTTCGAAGAACATCGTGCGCGGCTTCCGCGCGTACGAGCTGTACCTCGAGGCGCATGCCGAGATGCATCGGTGCGTCGTCCTTCGGGCGCTGCTCGACCCGTCGCGGCAGGAAATCCCGCAGTACGCCGAGTACATCGCCGCCATCCAGCGCGAGGCCAGACGCGTGAACGCACGTTTCCAGCAGGAGGGCTGGATGCCGATCGAGCTCTCGGTCGACGATGACTTCCCGCAGTCGGTCGCCGCGTACAAGGACTACGACGTGCTGCTCGTGAACGCGATCTTCGACGGCCTGAACCTGGTCGCGAAGGAGGCGCCGCTCGTGAACGAGCGGAACGGCGTGCTGATCCTCAGCGAAAACGCCGGGGCGCACGAAGAGCTCGGTGACTGGGCGCTGACGGTCAACCCGTTCGACGTCTCCGCGCAGGCGGAGGCGATCCATGCAGCGCTGACGATGCCGGAGGCCGAGCGACAAAGCCGGATCCACGCAATTCGCTCCTGGGTTCGCGAGCACGATCTCGCTGCGTGGGTCGACGAGCAGGTCGCGGCGCTCGACCCTGGTCACGCGCCCCTTCGGAGGTAGTGTCCTCGGCATGGCGACGCAGCTTGCCGAGCGCGAGCTTCGGTCGGTCAATCCCGCCACGCTCGAGGTGGTCGGCACTGTGCCGGCGGCGGGCCCTGCCGATGTCGCCGAGGCCGCAGCGCACGCTGCCGAGGCTGCCGAGCGGTGGCGCCGCGAGCCGCTCGACCGCCGGCGTGAGCTTGTCAGGCGCGTGCGCGACGTCCTCCTGGATCAGCAGGACGAGGTCGCCGCGACGGTCGTCGCCGAGACCGGAAAGCCGGTCGCCGAGGCGTACGCGACCGACCTGCTTCTGACCGCGGAGCAGCTGAGGTGGCTCGCGCGGAACGCCCACCAGGTGCTCGCACCGCGGCCCCTGCGAATCGGTATCCCGTACCTGCTGCACAAGCGCGCGCGCGTCGTCTACGAGCCCCTCGGCGTCGTCGGCGTGATCGCGCCGTGGAACTTCCCGCTCGCGATCGGCTTCTCGCAGACGGCGGCCGCCGTCGCTGCGGGAAACGCAGTCGTCCTCAAGCCGTCGGAGCTCTCGCCCCTGACCGGCGCGTGGATCGGCCGCGCCTTTGCGGACGCGGGCGCGCCCGAAGGTCTCGTCTCGGTCATCCAGGGCGACGGCGCGGTCGGCGCCGCGCTCGTCCGCGCGCCGCACGTCGCGAAGATCGTCTTCACCGGCTCTCCGTCGACCGGCGCACGCGTGGCGGTGGCCGCGGCGGAGCTGCTTCGCCCGGTGACGCTCGAGCTCGGCAGCAAGGACCCGATGATCGTCCTCGACGACGCCGACCTCGAGCGCGCCGCCGCAGGCGCGGTGTGGGGCTCGTTCGCGAACTGCGGGCAGATCTGCGTCGGCGTCGAGCGGATCCTCGTCGCGCGTCCGCTCTACGACACGTTCGTCTCGGAGCTCGCGCAGCGCGCGCGAGCGCTGCGAATCGGCCGAGGCGACGAGCCCGGCACCGACCTGGGGCCGCTCGTCTCGGAGCGCCAGCGCGACCACGTCGAGGATCTCGTCGCCGAGGCTCTCGAGCACGGCGCGGACGCGGTCACCGGCGCGCGTCGCCCGGCGGTGCCGCTGCCCGGCTGGTTCTACGAGCCGACGGTGCTCGTAGGCACCTCCCGCAACGCGCGGATCGAGCGCGAGGAGGTGTTCGGTCCGGTCGTGACGGTGCGTCCGTTCGATTCCGAGGCGGAGGCCGTTGAGATTGCGAACGAGCAGCCGTTCGGCCTCGGCGCGTCCGTCTGGACGCGCGACGGCGATCGCGCGCGGAGGCTGGCCTCGCGCCTCGAGGTGGGAATGGTCTGGACGAACGACGTCGGCTGGACGTACGGCTCCGGCGCTCCATGGGGCGGCACGAAGCAGAGCGGCCACGGCCGGCTGCACGGCGAGCACGGGCTCTACGAGCTCTCGCACATCAAGGTCGTCGACGAGGACAGCGGCCGCGTTCCGGTGCCCTGGTGGTACCCGTACGACGATCGCACGGTCGACGGGTTCAAGGGAGTGCTCGAGACGCTCCACCGCGAATCGCTCCGCGAGCGTGCATTGGGGTACTGGCGACACCGCCGCGGCCTGCGCCGGCTCGCGAGGCGCTACCTCTCGAAGTGACCGATCTCAGCCACGTTTCCGAGTCGGGCGACGTCCGGATGGTCGACGTCGGGTCGAAGCCGCTGTCGAAGCGCCGGGCAGTGGCGCAGGCGCGCGTGCGGATGGCCGAGGCGACGGCGCGGCGGCTCCGCGACCTCCCGAAGGGGGACGCGCTGGTCACGGCGCAGCTCGCCGGGATCATGGCCGCCAAGCGAACAGCCGAGCTGATCCCTCTGTGCCACCCGCTGCCACTTTCGCTCGTCGACGTGTCGCTCGAGGTCGGCGCCGACGGCATCGAGATCGTCGCGGCCGCCGAAACGACCGCGCAGACGGGCGTGGAGATGGAAGCGCTTGTCGCGGCGTCGGTCGCTGCTCTGGCGGTGTACGACATGGCGAAGGCGATCGACAAGGAGATGGTGATCGAGGACGTGAAGCTGCTCGAGAAGACGAAGTCATGAAAGCCGCGGTGCTCACGATCTCCGATGGAGTCAGCGCGGGGGAGCGCGAAGACAGAAGCGGCGACCTCCTCGCGGAGCTCCTGACCGGCGAGGGCTTCGAGGTTCGCCGCCAGCTCGTCGCCGACGACGGGCCGGAGATCGCGCGCACGCTCCGCCTCCTCGCGGTACACGCGCAGCTCGTCGTGACGACGGGCGGCACGGGCGTCGCGCCGCGGGACGTGACGCCCGAGGCGACCGCCTCGGTGCTGGACAGAGAGGTCCCCGGAATCGTCGAGGCGATCCGCGCCGATGCGATCGCGCGGACGCCGCACGCGCTGCTCTCGCGCGGTGTCGCGGGGATCATCGGCGAGACACTGGTCGTCAACCTGCCCGGGTCGACGGGCGGCTGTCGCGACGGGTTCGCCGTCCTCCGGCCCGCGCTCGAGCACGCGCTCCGGCTGCTCGTTGGGGCCCACACGGCGCACCGCCAGACGTAGACACTTCGCCGACGTGAGCACCACGGCCGTACCGCCGCTCCCGCTTCGGTTCGCGCGGCTCGTCAAGATCGAGCACACCGTCTTCGCGCTGCCGTTCGCCTACGTCGGCGCGTTCCTGGCCGTGGACGGAGTCCCATCGGCGCGCGACCTGCTCTGGGTGACGGTCGCCATGGTCGGCGCGCGGTCGCTCGCGATGGGACTCAACCGGCTGATCGACGCCGAGCTCGACGCGCGAAACCCACGCACGGCGGCGCGTGAGCTTCCCGGCGGACAGCTGCGGGGGTGGCAGGTTGCGGCATTCTGCGTCGCCTCGCTCGGGATTTTCCTCGTCGCGGTGTTCCAGCTCGACCCGATCGTGCGCTGGCTCTGGCCGATTCCCGTCGCGGCGTTCGTGCTCTATCCGTACCTCAAGCGCTGGACGTGGCTTTGCCACTTCTGGCTCGGCGCAGTCGACGGGCTGGCGCCGGTGGGCGCGTGGGCGGCGATCACGGGCGAGCTGCCGTGGGAGGCGTGGGTGCTCGGCGGCGCCGTCGCGGCCTGGATCGCCGGCTTCGATCTCTTCTACTCGCTCTTCGACCTCGAAATCGACCGAAGCCAGGGGCTGCACTCGTTCGCGACCCGGTTCGGCGTCGCGCGAACGTTCGACGGCGCGCGGGTGCTCCACGGGCTCACGGTCGTCTTGCTCGCGGTCGCGGGGTGGGGCCTGGGCGTCGGGCTCGCCTACTGGCTCGGAACGGCTGCCGTTGCGGGGCTGCTCGTGTTCGAACACTCGCTCGTGCGTCCCGACGACCTGCGGCGGCTGGATGCCGCGTTCTTCACGATGAACGGCGTGATCAGCCTCGTCTTCTGCGCGTTCGTCGTGCTCGAGGTCGTGGTGTGATCCACGCTCGCGCGCTCGCGAAGCGCTACGGCGACAAGCGTGTCTTCGCCGGCGTCGACCTCGACGTCTCGGCAGGCGACTTCGCGCTCGTAACCGGTGCAAACGGCTCCGGGAAGACGACGCTGCTGCGGCTTCTCGCCGGCCTCGCGGCGCCGTCGGGCGGAACCCTACGGGTCGAGACGGAACGCGAGCGCCTCGGCTATCTTGCGCACGAGCCGCTCGTCTACCGCGAGCTGACGGCACGCGAGAACCTCTGGCTGTTCGCGCGGCTCTACCGCGTCCCGGTTCCGGGCGAGCGGATCGGGATGCTGCTGGAGCGCTTCGGGCTCTGGGACGCGCGCGACGAGCGGGTGGCGTCCTACTCCCGCGGAATGCAGCAACGGCTTGCGCTCTGCCGCGCGCTGCTGCACGAGCCGGCGCTGCTCCTCATGGACGAGCCGTACAACGCGCTCGATTCCGCGGGGATGGAGCTGCTCGACGCCGAGCTCGCCGGGAGCAGCGCGACGTTCGTCGTCGCGACCCACGCGCCGGAGCGGCTCGCGGCGCGCGCGACGGCGCAGCTGGCGCTGCCGTGACGTTCTTCGGCGACGTTGCGACGCTCGCGCGCAAGGATCTGCTGCTCGAGCTCCGGGCCCGCGACACGTTGCCCGCGATGCTCCTCTTCGTCGTCGCAGCGCTCGTCGTCTTCCATTTCGCGCTGCCCGGAGAGGCGGGCGAGCTCGCGGGGCTGGGACTCTTGTGGGTGGCGATCCTGTTCACGGCGCTGCTCGGGCTTTCCCGTGCCTGGGTCGCGGAGCGCGAGCAGGGCGTCCTCGACGCGCTCGTCCTTTCGCCGGCGGATCGAAGCGCGATCTGGGTCGGGAAGACGCTGTCGTCGCTCGCGTTTCTCGTCCTCGCAGAGGCAATCGCGCTACCGGCGTTCTGGATCTTCTTCACCAATCTCGACGCGCCGACGGTCGCCGGCGTGCTGCTCGCTGATATCGGCCTCTGCTCGGTGGGCGCGTTCGTGGCGGCGATGTCCACTGCGACGCGCGCGCGCGAGCTGCTGCTCCCCGTGCTGTTCCTGCCGCTCGCCATTCCCCTCGTGGTCGGCGGCGTCGGCGCGAGCGTCGTGGACGACCCCGGCCGTTACCTGGCGTTCCTCGGTTTGTACGACGCCCTCTTTGCGACAATCTGCTGGGCCTCCTTTGAGTACGTGGTCACGGAATAGGGTGCTGCCGCCGCTTGCCGTCGTGCTGTTCGCGACGGCGATCTCGCTGATCTTCTTCTGGGTTCCCGAGGACGCGGACGACCCGGCGCAGCGGATCTTCTACTTCCACGTCCCGATCGCGCTGACCGCCTATTCGTGCTTCGGCTGGGGCGCATGGAAGGCGCTGCGCCTCCTGTGGAAGCGCGACGAGCGGGCGGACCTCGAGAGCTACGTCGCGATCCACCAGGGGACGATCTTCGGCGCGCTGACGCTCGTCACCGGCTCGCTCTGGGCGAAGGCCACGTGGGGCCAGTGGTGGCTGTGGAGCTCGCGCCAGCTCGTCCTCTTCCTGGTGCTGTTCCTCTTTTACTGCGCGTACTTCATGCTCCGCTTCTCGGTCGAGCCCGGGCCGCGACGCGCGAACCTCTCGGCGGTGTATGCGCTGTTCGGCGTCGTGCTGACGCCCGTCTCGTTCCTCGCGATCAGGCTCGCGGAGGACTTCATCCACCCGACCGTGTTCACGCGCGACGGTCCGCAGATGACTGCCTCGATGTTCACCACGTTCTGCGTCTCGCTCGTCGCGATGCTGACGCTGTTCGCGACCTTCTACTCGATCGAGCTCGCCGGCAAGCGGATCGACATGAGGATTCGCGAGCTGCGGGAGGCGCTCTCGTGAGCGAGAAGTACGTCGCCGCCGCGTACCTCGTCGTCTTCGTCGCCGTCCTCGGCTACGTCGTGATCATCGGGACGAAGCTGACGCGGCTCGAGGCGACGCTCGCGGAGCTGGTCGAGCGGGTGCGCGCTCGTGGCTGAGCTGCTCTTCTGGCCCGCGCTCGTCGCCTACGGCGAGGCGGCCTTCGCGTACTTCGGCGAGGCGCGTCGACCCGGTGTTGCGGGGCGATATGCGACGTGGGGAGTCCGCATCGGCTGGCTCGCGCAGACTGCGTTGCTCGCGCTCCAGGCAGCGCGGTCGGACGGGTTTCCGTGGGAGTCGTGGGCCGGATCGCTCAACCTGTTCGTGTGGCTCGTGATGTCCGTCTACCTCGTGTGGGGTTGCCGCGCCCGGTTCCGGCTCCTCGGGCTGGCCGTGACGCCGGTCGCCGTCTCGCTGCTCGTCGTCGCGCACCTGGGCGGCGGGACGGACGTCGGCGCTCGCAGCCAGTACTCGAACCTCTTCCTCGTCGTGCACGTCGGACTCGTGCTCGCGGCGTTCGCCGGCTTCACGCTCGCGGCTGCCCTCGCGGCGCTGTATCTGTTCCAGGAGCGGCGCCTCAAGCGCCACGACGCCTCCATTCTCCGCGTGCCGTCCCCGCCGCTCACGTCGCTCGACCGGCTGTCGGCGCGGATGATCCTGCTCGCGCTGCCGGCCCTGACGCTCGGAATCGCGGTCGGCCTGATCCGGCTGCAGGAGGACGGCGGCAACGTCGACGCGCTGATGCTCTTCACCGGCGTAACGTGGCTCGTCTACGGCGGCTACCTCGGCCTGCGCGCGCGCGGTGGGTGGCGCGGGCGCCGTGCGGCCTTCGTCGCTCTCGCCGGCTTCGCGCTCGTGATTGTCGTCCGGGTCGCGCTCACCGGGACGCACTTCGGATGAAGCTCGCGCTGGTCGGCGTCTCGCATCACCACGCGCCTGTCGAGCTCCGCGAGCGCGCGGCGCTCCGGCTGGACGAAGCCGGCGCCCTTGCGCGCGAGCTCGCGGACGGTCGCGAGGCGGTCGTCCTCTCGACCTGCAACCGCACCGAGGTCTACGTCACCGGCGACGACGCGGAGGCGGAAGCGCTCGAGGCGCTCCGCGTGCGCGGGGGCGACGACCTCGCGGCCGTCGCGTACCGGCTCACCGATCACGCGGCCGCGCTTCATCTCTTCCGCGTCGCGGCCGGCCTCGACTCGCTCGTTCCCGGCGAGGGGGAGATCCTCGGCCAGGTGCGTGCGGCGTACGAGGCAGGCGCGCCGGGGCCGCTGCTGAATCGCCTCTTTCACGACGCGATCCGCGCGGGGAAGCGCGCACGGTCGCAGACGACGATCGGCGAGAGCCCGTCTTCGGTTCCCGCCGCCGGCGCCGCGCTCGCACAGCAGGTCTTCGGCGAGCTTTCCGGCAGGCGCGTCCTCGTCGTCGGTGCGGGCGCCGTCGGCGAGCTCGCAGCCCGCGGTCTCGCGAGTCGCGGCGCCACGATCGCTCTCGTCGCGAGCCGGTCGTTCGAGCGGGCGGAGGAGCTGGCGCGGTCGGTCGGCGCGACTCCCGTCGAGCTCGACGACCTGCGAGGGCGGCTCGCGGAGATCGACGTCGTCGTCGCATGCACGGGCTCGCCGGGATTCGTCGTGACGCGCGACGACGTGCCCGAACGTCGCGGGCGGCCGCTCTTCCTGATCGACCTCGCGGTTCCGCGCGACGTCGATCCGGCGGTGAACGAGCTCGACGCGTGCTACGTCTACGACATCGACGACCTGCAGGCTGTGGTCGACGCGACGCTCGCAGGCCGGCGGCGCGAGGCCGAGCGCGCCGAGGCGATCGTCGACGAGGAGGCAGACCGCTTCCGCGCGTGGCGCGCGTCGCTCGATGTCGTTCCGACGATTGCTTCCCTCCGCGCTCGGGCAGAGGCAATCCGGGCGGCCGAGCTGTCGAAGGCGAAGCTGACGGAGTCCGAGCGCGAGGCGGTCGAGTCGATCACGACGCAGATCCTCAACAAGCTCCTGCATCTGCCGACGATTCGGATGAAGGAGGCGGCGGCTGCCGCAGACGGCGTTCTCTATGCTGACGCCGTGCGGCACCTGTTCGGACTCGAGGACGAGCGGTGACGCCTCAGCAGCGACTGGCCGCGCGCCCGCTTCCGGTCCAGGTGCCGACGGCGTTCGTGCGCGTGCGCGGGCGCGGCCTCCGGTGCGTACCGACGCACACGACTAGCCTGCGCTGTCGTGGCGCTCGTCCGCATCGGATCTCGCGGCAGTAGGCTCGCGCTGACGCAGGCCGAGCTCGCGGCGAGCGTCCTGCGCGCGGCGGGCGTCGAGCTCGCGATCGTTCCGATCACGACCGCCGGCGACCGCGACCGCAGACGTCCCTTCGGCGAGATCGGATCTCGGGGCGTCTTCGTCAAGGAACTCGAGGAGGCGCTGCTCGAAGGGCGGATCGACATCGCCGTGCATTCGGCCAAGGACATGACCTCGCAGGACACGGCGGGACTGGCCGTCGGTGCGTATCTGGAGCGCGACGATCCTCGCGACGCCCTGTGCGGTGCCGCCGAGCTGCTGCCCGGAATGCGCGTCGGGACTGCGTCCGCTCGGCGACGGGCGCAGCTCCTGACGCTCGAGCCGGAGCTCGAGATCGAGCCGATGCGCGGCAACATCGACACACGCCTGCGGAAGCGCGCCGAACGCGGCCTCGACGCGATCGTGCTCGCGGCGTGCGGCCTCGACCGCCTCGGCCTCGCGGGCGAGATCGGCCACCGCTTCGAGCCGGAGGAGCTTCTGCCGGAAGCGGGACAGGGCGCGCTCGCCCTCCAGGTGCGCGCGGGCGAGGAGGAGCTCGCCGCCCGGGCCGACGACGCCGCGACACGGCGACGCGTGGAGGCGGAACGGCAGTGCGTCGGCGTCGTCGGCGGCGGCTGCCTGGCGCCGGTCGCAGCGCACCACGACGGGACGACGCTCACGGCGCTCGCCGCTGCGGAAGACGGATCGTGGCTCGAGCGAATATCCGGTGACGACCCCGACGCCCTGGGCCGCGAGCTGGCCGAGCGCGCCGCACGACGAGAATCGGCACGAACATGACATGGACCGGTCACGAGATCCTGGCTAGCCTTCCGGAAGGGGAGCCGGTGCCCCCCAGTGGGGGGCGACGGTGGGGGAGGATGGCGGCTGCGCGCATGCGCGAGGGTGAACGCCGCGGGAGGCTCACGTTCGGGGCCGAGGACGCTGCTTCGGACGTCGGCGCGGCGACCGTCGTGTGCAAGGAGGCCGTCGCGTGCGGGTGATCGTCA
>Ga0126307_10003958_pt1 | contig 10221 bp, 8 predicted proteins | sample Plot28_FD_89955 | JGI IMG/M metagenome (GOLD analysis project Ga0126307, IMG submission 89955) | Serpentine soil microbial communities from UC McLaughlin Reserve, CA, USA - Plot28 | ecosystem: Environmental > Terrestrial > Soil > Grasslands | place: USA: UC McLaughlin Reserve, Lake County...
CCCGTCGCGGAAGAGGCGCACGCCGACGAGCCCGACGAAGAGGGCGAAGACCGTCCGCAGAACTCCGCCGGGCAGCGAGAGCGCGAAGAGCGCGCCCGCGGCCGCGCCGACCGCACCCACGACGCCCATGGCGAGTGCGTCCGGGAGGTCGCCGACGCCTCGGCGCCAGAGGGTGAGGCTCGCGACGATCGCCGTCGGCAGGACGACGAGAAGCGAGGTCGCCTCCGCCTCGTGCTGCGACATCCCGACCGCCAGGACCAGGAAGGGGACGAGCAGCACGCCGCCGCCGACTCCGAGCAAGCCGGCGAGCACGCCCGTCGCCGCGCCCACGGCGACGAGCGCGAGCAGGAGCGCCACCGAGCTCACTCGGACACGACCATCACGACCGCGACCAAGACGAGGAAGCCGCCGAACGCAAGCTTGAGCGATCGCTCGCTCGCGCGTGCGAGGGCGCGTGCGCCGACCTGCGCTCCGAGAACGGCGCCGAGCGCCAGCGCGACTGCGTACCCGACACGCACCTCGCCCGCGACGCCGTACGTGAGCACCCCGGCCCCGCTGATCGGGATGATCGCGCCGAGCGAGGCCGCGTGCGCTTCACGCTGCCCGAACCGGGCCCACAGGACGAGCAACGGCACCATGACCACGCCGCCGCCGACGCCGAGCAACCCCGAAAGGAAGCCGCCGGACAGGCCGATCGTTCCGAGGCGCAGCCGTCGGCCGCGCTGAGGGCGCTTCGGCGGCGGCGTCGATTCGGGTCGCCTCCGAGGACGCGGTGCGACCGCGACCTCGCCCGAGCGAGGGTCGTGCGACACCCGAGCACCTTAGCAAGGGTTGTATCCAATCGACTTGTGAGTGGATCCAAAGTGCTAGAGTGCTCGCCGCGCCGTGAGCCCGTGGGTGCGCCCAGACCTTCGCCAGGAGTCTCCTGGCACGGATTAGGAGGCGACGAAGATGAACGTGATTCGCAGACGAGGGCCGAGGGTCCTCGGCGCCGCTTTGGTGCTCGCGGCGACGGGGCTGCTCGCGTCCGGAGCAGCCGGCTCGGTCTCCTCGAACAGCAAGGCCGGCGGCACGCTGACGATTGCGCTGGCCGAAGATCCCGACGCTCTGGACCCGACGCTCGCCCGCACCTTCGTCGGCCGGATGGTCTTCCTGCACATGTGCGAGAAGCTCTACGACCTGAACGCCAAGCTCCAGATCGTCCCGCAGCTCGCGGCCGGCATGCCGACGCTGTCGCCGGACAAGCAGACGATGACGATCAGGATCCGACGCGGCGTCCGCTTCAACGACGGCACGCCCCTGAACGCCGAGGCGGTCAAGATCTCGCTCGACCGACATCGCACGCTGCCGCGCTCCGCGCGCGCAAGCGAGATTTCGCCGGTCACGGCCGTCCAGGTAGCCGGCCCGTACACCGTCCGACTATCCCTGAACGCGCGCTACTCGCCTCTGACGGCGCAGCTCGCCGATCGCGCGGGGATGATCATGTCGCCGAAGCAGCTCACCGCGCTCGGCGACCGCTTCGCGTCCAACCCGGTGTGCGTCGGCGCATTCCGCTTCGTCTCGAGGACAGCCGGCGACCGGATCGTGCTCGAGAAGTCGCCGTTCTACTACGCGAAGAACAAGGTCAAGTTCAACAGCATCGTCTTCCGGATCATCACGGACACCAGCGCGCGTGCGGCGAACCTCCGCTCGCACGACGTGGACGTGATCGACCGGATCGCGTCGACCGACCTGCCCGCGATCCAGCGCGACAAGAGCCTGCGTGTGATCAAGTCCACGTCGATCGGCTACCAGGGGATCTCGATCAACGTCGGCAACAAGAACGGCATCGGCAAGCCGTTCGACAACGTCGGCACGCCCCTCGCTTCGAAGCAGTTCGTCCGGCAGGCGTTCGAGGCGTCGCTCGACCGCAACGTGATCAACCGGGTCGTGTTCGGCGGCACCGTCGTTCCGGGTTGCCTGCCCATTCCGAAGGCGAGCCCGTACTACGACGCGAGCATCAAGTGCCCGGGCCGGAGCATCGCGCGCGCGCGCGAGCTGCTCCGGAAGGCCGGCGCCACGCCGCCCGTCGTCGTCAAGCTGATGATCGGCACCGACCAGGTCCAGGCCCGGCTCGGTCAGGTGATCCAATCGCTGGCCGGCGAGGCCGGCTTCCGGGTCGAGCTGCAGCCGACCGAGTTCGTGACCGCGCTCGCGCGGCAGGATCGCGGGCAGTACGACTCCTTCGCGGTCGGCTGGTCGGGTCGTGTTGACCCGGACGGCAACATCTACCAGTTCGTCCACTCCAAGGGCTCGCTGAACAACCTCGGCTGGTCGACGCCCCGGATGGACCTGCTCCTCGACAACGCGCGCAAGGCCACGTCGCTCGGAGCGAGGAAGAAGCTGTACAGCTCCGTGTACAGGATCCTGCGCGCGCAGCTGCCGCTCATCTACCTCTGGCATCCGGTCAACCGGCACGGGGTCAGCAAGACCGTGACCGGGGTGCAGACCTACGGCGACGGCCTGATCAGGGCGTATTACGCCGAGCTGAAGTGACGTGACCTAGGCTAGGACGACGATCGTGGCGGTGTTCATCGGGCGCAAGGTGGGGGCCGCCCTGATCGTCGTCTTCCTGGCCAGCGTCGTCGTTTTCGCCGGCGTGCGAGCGCTCCCCGGCGATCCTGCGCTTGCCTACGCCGCCGAGGACCGCAATCCCGAGGTGCTGGCTGCGATCCGCGACAAGTACGGGCTCGACGATCCGCTTCCGGTCCAGTACCTCAGGTGGGCAGGCCTGGCGCTCCAGGGCGACCTCGGTACAGATAGCCGCGGTCTCCCCGTGAGCGAGACGATCGTGACGCGGCTCCCGCTGACGCTGGAGCTCGCGGGCCTGGCCCTGCTGATCGGCGTTCTCGTGGGAATCCCCGCGGGAGTGATTGCCGCGGTCCGGCGCGGCAAGGCGTCGGACTACGCGGCGACGACCGTCGCGCTGCTGGGGCTGTCGGTGCCGCACTTCTGGCTCGGCCTGCTGATGATCATCGTCTTCGCCGTCAACCTCGGCTGGCTGCCCGCCGGCGGTTACGTCCCGTTCCGGGACGACCCGATCGGCAACCTCGAGCACATGCTGATGCCCGCGCTCGTCCTGGGCACGGGCCTCTCGGCCGTCCTGATGCGGCAGATGCGGTCGGCGATGCTGACGTCCCTCGGCGCCGACTACGTGCGCACGGCACGGGCCAAGGGCCTCAGCGAGCGGGTCGTGGTCGGCAAGCACGCGCTGCGCAACAGCCTGATCACCGTGACGACGGTGATCGGCCTGCAGCTGGGCGCGCTCATCTCGGGAGCGGTCATAACCGAGCAGATCTTCGGAATCGCGGGCTTCGGGCGCCTCACCGTCGACTCGATCGCTCAGCGGGACTACGCCCTTCTTCAGGGCGTGGTGCTCGTCGCCGCGGTCGGCTACGTCGTCGTCAACCTGCTCGTGGACGTCTCCTACTCGCTGATCAACCCTCGCATCCGCGTGGCCGGCGGTCGCGCCTAGATGAGCTACGTCGAGGCCCAGCCGCTCAGTGGCCGTGCTCGCCGGCGCCGGGTCATGCGCCGCCGCTTCCTCAGGCGGCCGGCCGCTGTCGGGTCGCTCGTGATCGTCGTCCTCTTCGTGCTCGCCGCCGTGTTCGCGCGCTGGGTGGCGCCCCACCCGCCCGGTGCGACAGACTTCGACGCCATCCTCGCGAGCCCGTCGCGGGAGCATCTGCTGGGTACCGACGAGCTGGGCCGGGACACGCTGTCGCGGATCATCTGGGGGGCCCGCGCGTCGATCCAGGCCGGCTTCTTCGCGACGGTCCTCGCGATGGCGGTGGCCGTTCCGATCGGGCTCGTGGCCGGGTACTACCGCGGGCGGGTCGACACGGTGATCGCGCGGATCACGGACGTGCTCCTGGCGTTCCCGTTTCTCATCCTCGCGGTCGGGCTCGCCGCGATCCTCGGGCCCTCGCTGCTCAACGCGACGCTCGCGCTCGGGATCGCAGCCGTCCCGCCGCTCGTCCGGATCTCCCGCGGCGAGGCGCTCGAGCTCCGCGAGGAGGACTACGTGCGCGCCGCCGTTGCCAACGGCGCCAACGACCCCGTCATCCTCGGCCGCCACATCCTGCCGAACATGACGAGCACGCTGATCGTGCAGGCGACCCTCACGATCCCGGCCGCGATCATCGGCGAGGCCGTCCTCTCCTTCCTGGGCCTCGGCGTGCAGCCCCCGACGCCGTCGTGGGGCGTGATGCTCAACGCGGCGCAGCCCTACCTCAACGAGGCGCCGCAGCTCGCGATCTATCCGGGTCTCGCGATCGTCAGCTGCGCACTCGCGTTCAACCTGCTCGGGGACGGCCTGCGCGACGTCCTCGATCCCAAGACCGAACGGTGAACGAGCCCCTCCTGGAGGTCGAGGGCCTCTCGGTCCGCTTCGAGACCGACGAGGGCGCCGTTCATGCCGTCGACGGGATGTCGCTCGCGCTCGCGCCCGCGCAGGTGCTCGGCATCGTCGGCGAGTCCGGCTGCGGGAAGAGCGTGACGGCGATGTCGATGCTGAGCCTGCTGCCTCAGACCGCGCGAGTCAGCGGGAGCGTGCGGTTTCGCGGCACCGAGCTCCTCGGCGCCTCGAAGGCGCAGCTGCGTCAGATCCGCGGGCGCGAGATCTCGTTCGTCTTCCAGGAGCCGATGACCTCGCTCAACCCCGTCCTGCGCATCGGCCACCAGATCGGCGAGGTCCTGCGCGAGCACCTCGGCCTTTCGCGGACGGCCGCGCGGGCGCGAACGATCGAGCTGCTCGACCTCGTCCACATCCCGGATCCAGAACGGCGCGTGGACGAGTATCCGCACCAGCTGTCGGGCGGCATGCGGCAGCGCGTGATGATCGCGATGGCGCTCGCCTGCGACCCGAAGATCCTGATCGCGGACGAGCCGACGACGGCCCTGGACGTGACGATCCAGGCGGGCATCCTGGACCTGCTCCGCGAGCTGCGGGGACGCCTCGGGACGGCGATCCTGCTGATCACGCACAACCTCGGCGTGGTCGCCGACATCGCCGACCGGGTCGTGGTGATGTACGCCGGCCGGAAGGTCGAGGAGGCGCCGGTGACGGAGCTCTTCGCAGAGCCACAGCACCCGTACACGATCGGGCTTCTCGGCGCGATCCCGCGGGCCGGCCACGCGCACAACGGCAGGCTGAGGGAGATTCCGGGCCGCGTGCCGTCGCTCTCCGAGCCGCCCGGCCACTGCGCATTCGCCGACCGCTGCCCGCGCGCGGACGAGCTGACGCGGTCGCAGGTGCCTGAACTGCGCCAGGTGCGGCCGGACCATGCGGTGGCGTGCTTCCATCCGGGGCGGCGATGAGCTCCGACGGCCGCGAACCCGTGCTCGAGGTGGAGGGCTTGGTCAAGCAGTTTCCGCTCGGCCGCGGAGTCTCGAGCGGCGGCAACGTGGTGTACGCCGTCGACGGCGTCTCCTTCTCCCTCGGACCCGGAGAGGTCCTCGGGCTGGTGGGGGAGTCGGGCAGCGGCAAGACGACGGTCGGCTACTGCATCAACCGGCTGCTCGAGCCCACGGACGGGACGATTCGGCTCGGCGGCGCCGACATCACCCACCTGTCGCGTCGCGCGCTGCGGCCGTTCCGGAAGCAGATGCACATCGTCTTCCAGGATCCCTACTCGTCGCTCAACCCGCGGATGACCTGCGGCCAGATCGTCGGCGAGCCCCTCCGCCTGCAGGGGTCTGCGCGGGGCAAGATGCTCGACCGCCGCGTCGCCGAGCTGTTCGACGCCGTCGGCCTCCGCGACGAGCTCCGCGACCGCTTTCCGCACGAGCTCTCCGGCGGCCAGCGGCAGCGGGTCGGGCTCGCGCGGGCGCTCAGCGTGTCGCCGAGCCTCCTGATCGCGGACGAGCCGGTCTCCGCACTGGACGTCTCGGTCCAGGCGTCGGTGCTCAACCTGCTCCGGGACCTCCAGCGCGAGTTCGGCTTCTCGTGCCTGTTCATCAGCCACGACCTCGCCACCGTCGAGTTCATCTGCGACCGCGTCGCCGTCATGTACCTCGGCAAAATCGTCGAGCTGGCGCGGCGGGAGGAGCTGTTCGCGCGGCCGCAGCATCCGTACACCCAGGCGCTGCTCTCGGCGGCGGTCGTCCCTGACCCGGTCGTCCAGCGGACGCGCAAGCGCGTCGTGCTCGAGGGCGACATCCCGAGCCCGATCGCGCCACCCTCCGGTTGCCGGTTCCGGACGCGGTGCCCGCTGGAGCAGGAGTCGGCGCCCCGCTCGACGGAGGAGGAACCGACCCTCGTCGACGTGAACGGCCAGGGCCATCTGGTCGCCTGCCATCTCGTCCAGCGCGGGCGCGAGGCGCCGCGGCTCGCCGCCGCGCCGACCGAGCTCACAGGAGCGGGAGAGCGCTGACCTTCACGACACGCCCCGAGCTCCGCGGCACGTTCGGAATGGTCGCGTCGACGCACTGGCTGGCGTCCGCGGCGGGGATGGCGGTGCTCGAGCGCGGCGGCAACGCCTTCGACGCGGCCGCGGCCACCGGCCTGACGCTCCAGGTCGTCGAGCCGCATCTCAACGGTCCGGGCGGTGACCTTCCGGTCGTGTTGTGGAGCGCCGAGCGGGGAGAGCCGCTCGTGCTGTGCGCCCAGGGAACGGCGCCCGCCGCCGCGACGATCGAGCGCTTCCACGAGCTCGGGCACGAGCTGATCCCCGGCACCGGCGTCCTCGCGGCCTGCGTCCCGGGCGCGTTCGACGGTTGGATGCTGCTGCTGCGCGACTTCGGGACACTCGATCCGGCCGACGTCCTCGAGTTCGCGATCGGCTATGCCGAGAACGGCTATCCGGTCGTGCCGGGCATCACCATGACGATCGAGCGCGCGGCGGAGCTCCTGCGGACCTGGCCGGCGTCGGCGGAGCTCTATCTTCCGGCGCCTCGCCCGGGGACGCTGTTCCGCAACCCTGTGCTGGCCGCGACGTACCGCCGCATCCTCGACGAGGCGCGAGGCGGCACCCGCGAGGAGCGGATCGAACGCGCGCGCGAGGCCTTTTACCACGGCTTCGTCGCCGAGGCGGTGCACAGGGTCTGCGCCGACCAGGGAGGACTGCTGACCGGCGACGACCTGGGCTCGTGGGAGGCGACGATCGAGCCGCCCGCGATGTTCGAGTACCACGGCCACACGGTCTGCAAGACAGGCCCCTGGGGCCAGGGCCCGGTCTTCCTCCAGCAGCTCGCCCTACTGGGCGGCTTCGACCTGGAGGGGATGGGCATCGGCTCCGCGGAGTACGTCCACACGGTGACGGAGTGCGCCAAGCTCGCGTTCGCCGACCGCGAGGCGTTTTACGGCGACCCGAACTTCGTCGACGTCCCGCTCGACCGGTTGCTGTCGCCGGCCTACAACGACGAGCGCCGCGCTCTCGTGGGCGACGACGCCTCGGATGAGCTGAGGCCGGGCGGCGGGCGGCTTCCCCGGCTCGTCGACGCCGCCACGACCGTGGGGGCGGGCGAGCCGACGCGCGGCGACACCGTCCATCTCGATGTCGCCGACCGTCACGGCAACCTCGTCTCGGCGACGCCGAGCGGGGGCTGGCTGCACAGCTCGCCGGTGATCCGCGAACTCGGATGGCCGCTCGGCACGCGCGCGCAGATGTTCTGGCTCGAGCCCGGTCTGCCGTCGTCGCTCGAGCCGCGAAAGCGGCCGCGGACGACGCTCTCGCCGTCGCTCGCCCTGCGCGGAGGCGAGCCGTACCTCGCGTTCGGGACGCCCGGCGGCGACCAGCAGGACCAGTGGTCGCTGCACGTCTTCCTGACGCACGTCCACGCCGGCCTCGACCTGCAGGCGTCGATTGACGCCGCGGAGTTCCACACCGACCACTTCCCGAGCTCGTTCTTCCCGCGTCAAGCCGAGTCGCGGTCGCTCTCGCTGGAGTCACGCTTCGGCGGCGAGGCGATCGACGAGCTGCGGGCGCGCGGCCACGACGTGCGGGACGCCGGGCCCTGGTCGCTCGGCCGGGTGAGCGCGGCAGGACGAGAGCTCGACGGCTCCGTGAAGGCGGCAGCCAACGCGCGCGCCATGCAGGGCTACGCCGTCGGCCGCTGAGTAGGCTGCGCCGACTTCGACCCAGGAGGCCGCATGCCCGTGAAGGAAGCAAGCTCCGAAGAGACCCCGTACGGCCGCTACGTCACGTCCGACGGCTGGTTCGTCCTCAACCTCGGGGACGCGCTGGCCGTGCGCAACGAGGAGAAGGGCGGCGCCGTGTATCCGATCGAGGGGCGGGAGGCGCCGTTCGCCGACTTCGGCGTCAACGTCCGCGTCCTCTCACCAGCACAGCCGAACGCGCTCTACCACTCGGAGGGCGTGCAGGAAGGCTTCCTCGTCCTCTCGGGCGAATGCACGCTGATCGTCGAGGACGAGGAGCGACAGCTGCGGCAGTGGGACTACTTCCACTGCCCCGCCGGCACCCGCCACATCATCGTCGGCGGAGACGGGCCCTGCGCGGTGCTGATGATCGGATCGCGGCCCGACGTCGATCTGCACTATCCCGTCAGCGAGGTCGCGGCGAAGCACGGCGCATCCGCAGCGGAGGAGACGAGCGAGCCCGATGAGGCGTACGCCGACTGGCCGGGCGACTACACGCCAGTGCGCCTGCCGTGGCCGCCGTCTTGAAACACGCCTTGTGTCTATCCGGCCTCTGCTCTACCTTGGAGTGACCGATGCGTCCCGCGACGACCGTCCTTCTTTTTTCCAACGTCGTCGCGACGCGCGTCCTTACGCGCTAGCCGGCGCTCCGCTCCCCGCCTCCGCCGGCTAGGTCAATCGCAACCAGGCGGGATCTATCGAACCTCTCCACCCTCTGGGAAGGGAGCCTTCGTTGTACCGCGCGCTCGACGAACGCGACTCCTGTGGCATCGGCTTCGTCGCCGACGTCCGCGGCCGCCCGTCCCGCGCGATCCTCGACGCGGCGCTCGAGGGTCTGCGCCGCGTCGGCCACCGAGGCGCGGTCGCCGCCGACGGACTGACCGGCGACGGCGCCGGCGTCCTGCTCCCGCTCGCGCCGACGCTCGTTCCCGGGCCGTGGTGCGGCCTGGCGATGGTCTTCGTCCGCGACGCCGCCGCCCGCGGCCGCGTCGAGGCGGCCTGCGAGGCGGAGGGGCTCGGGATCGTCGGCTGGCGGCGGGTGCCCGTCGACCGGAGAGCGCTCGGGGAGTCGGCGAGCGCGAGCGCGCCGGCGATCGAGCAACTGGTCGTCCAGCGGCCGTACGGGGCCGACGCGGAGGACGCGGAACAGCGCGCGTTCAAGGCTCGGAAGCGGCTCGCGGCCGACCCGGGCGTCTACGTCTGCTCGCTCTCGTTCCGGACGGTCACGTACAAGGCGCTGTGCGCCGCCGGTCAGCTCGCCGCCTTCTACCCGGACCTCCGCGATGAAGCGCTCGCCGTCCCGTTCGCGATCTTCCACCAGCGGTTCTCGACCAACACCGAGCCGTCATGGGAACGCGCGCAGCCGTTCCGCATGCTCTGCCACAACGGCGAGATCAACACGATCGACGGCAACGTCAACTGGCTGCGCGCTCGCGGGCTGCGGGCGCTCGAGGCCGGCGGCTCCGACTCCGCGCGCCTCGACAACGCCCTGGAAGTGCTCGTCCGCGGCGGCCGCGACGTCCGCCACGCGACCGCGATGCTGCTGCCGGAGGCGTGGGAGGCCGACGTGGCTCGCGACCCGGTCGTCCGCGACTTCTACCGCTACCACGCCACGCTCATGGAGCCGTGGGACGGGCCGGCCGCGATCGTGTTCACCGACGGCCGCGTGGTCGGAGCGGCGCTGGATCGCAACGGGCTGCGGCCGCTCCGCTACGCAATCACCGACGGCGGGCTCGTCGCCTGCGCCTCGGAGGCGGGCGCGGTTCCGCTGCCGGCCGGCGCGCGCGTTCGCCGCGGCCGCCTCGGGCCGGGCCAGATGCTCGCGGTCGACGCGCGCGGCTTTGGTCTGGAGGAGAGCGAGGCGATCAAGCGGCGGCTCGCGGGGCGGCGGCCGTACCGGCGCTGGCTCGGGAACGTCGAGCCGCTGTCGGCCGGCGCGCCGGTCGAGCCTGCCGCCGAGCATCTGCTGCGCCGTCAGATCGTCGCCGGCTTCACGCGCGAGGACCTCTCGCTGCTCCTCCGTCCGGCGGCCTCCTCCGCGCACGAGCCGACCTCGTCGATGGGCGACGACACCGCGCTGCCTC
>Ga0126307_10003959_pt1 | contig 10220 bp, 10 predicted proteins | sample Plot28_FD_89955 | JGI IMG/M metagenome (GOLD analysis project Ga0126307, IMG submission 89955) | Serpentine soil microbial communities from UC McLaughlin Reserve, CA, USA - Plot28 | ecosystem: Environmental > Terrestrial > Soil > Grasslands | place: USA: UC McLaughlin Reserve, Lake County...
CTGGGCGGTTTTCCGACAGCCGTCCAAAGAATGACCGCGAGGGCGCTCATACCGTGCTAGCCGAGCCAAACCGCGACCGCCGCAGGCTGCCTCGGCGGGCATGGAAAGGAAGGGAAATGAGTCGAAAGTTGCTCTGGGCCCTCGCCCTCACAGGGGCTTTGGTGCTCGCGCTGCCATCGGCGGCGTTCGCGCAGGACCCGACGCTCGACGACACGATCTCATCGCTCAACACGCTGTGGGTCGTGATCGCCGGCGTCCTGGTGATGTTCATGCAGGCGGGGTTCGCCCTGCTCGAGATCGGGTTCTCCCGGATGAAGAACGCCGGGGCCGGGATCGCGAAGATCCTGGTCAACTTCTCGATCGCGGCGATCGCCTACTGGGCGGTCGGGTTCGCGCTCGCTTTCGGCGGCGCTGGCTTGATCGCTGGGGATCACGCGTTCTTCCTGAACGTCAGCGGAGACCCGGCCGAGGCCGCATCGCAGATTCCGCTGCTGGAGATCGCGAACATCAGCCCCGCGGCGCTGCTGTTCTTCCAGTTCGTCTTCTGCGCCGTCTCCCTGGCGATCATCTGGGGAACCACGCTGGAGCGGATCAAGTTCGCCGCCTATGTGATCTACGCGGTGATCTTCGCGGCGCTGATCTATCCGATCATCAGCCACTGGATCTTCGGCGGCGGCTGGCTGCAGGCCAACCTGGGCATGCAGGACTTCGCCGGCTCGACGGTGGTCCACCTGATCGGCGCAACCGGTGCACTGGCGGCCCTGCTGCTGCTGGGGGCGCGTCGCGGTAAGTACGGATCGGACGGCAAGCCGCGGGCGATCCCGGGGCACTCGATGCCCCTGGTCGGTCTCGGGGTGCTGATCCTGTGGCTGGGATGGTTCGGATTCAACCCCGGCTCCACCCTGGGCGCCCTGGGCAACAGATTCGCCGAGGTTGCACTGGTGACGAACCTGGCCGCGGCTGCCGGAGTGATCACCGCGGTGAGCACGATGTACCTGATGCGGAAGACCATCGACATCGGCATGGCCGGCAACGGCGCGATCGCGGGTCTCGTCGCGATCACCGCTCCCTCCGGCTACGTCGAGTTCTGGGCCGCGCCGATCATCGGAGCGGTCGCGGGAGTCGTCGTCGTGCTCGGTGTGCTGGCGATCGACAAGGTCCTCGACGACCCGGTCGGCGCTCTCTCGGCGCACGGACTCGCCGGCGTCTGGGGCACGCTCGCCTGCGGGATCTTCACCTCCCCGCGGCTGGCGGAGCTCAACGCGGTCGGTGATCCGGGCCTCTGGTACAGCGGCAGCGTTCATCAGCTCGGCGTTCAGGCGCTCGGCATCGCGGCGGCATTCGTCTCGGTGTTCGTCGTCTCCTACGCCGTGTTCGCCGCGATCAAGTACACGATCGGGCTCCGCGTGACGCCCGAGGAAGAGGACGCCGGTCTCGACATATCCGAGCACGGTATGTACGGCTACCCCGAGCAGTTCATCCCGCAGCCCGAGTACCCGGGTGCGGCGAGCGGGCCACTGCCCACTGGGCAGCCTGCCCTGGGTGCCGCAACCGCCTCGGCGATGACCGCCGACGCCAACGCCAAGTGAGGAGGTGACCATGAAGAAGATCGAGGCATTCATCCGCCACGAGGCGTTCGAGCCGATCCGGACCGAGCTGCTCGACAAGGGGTTTCCGTCCCTTTCGATCGGCGAGGTGAAGGGATCGGGGCGGCAGAAGGGCGTCGTCGAGAGCTACCGCGGCTCGACCCTGACCGTCAACGTGCGGCCGAAGCTCAAGGTGGAGGTCGTGGTTGAGGACAAGGACAAGGGCCTGGTCGTCGAGACGATCCTGAGGCACGCCCGGACGGGCGACGTCGGAGACGGCAAGATCTTCGTCCTGCCGGTGGAGGAGGCGATCCGCATCCGCACCGGCGAGGAGGGAGAGACGGTCCTGCAGGCGCACCAGGAGGAAGAGATTCCCGCCTGACGCAGGCAGATTGGAGCTCTGGGGCCGGGCCAAGTGCCCGGCCCCATTGCGTTCCGGGGGTCGAATCCGCGTGAACGCACGCTGGCTCGGGCGCATCCGGCGGTCAATACCCTTGCTGTGATGAGAATCGACGAGATCCTGGAGTCGACGCGGCCGGTCTTCTCCGTCGAGTTCTTCCCGCCCAAGACCGAGGAGGGCCGCGAGACGCTGTTCGAGACCGTGGAAGTCCTGCGGCAGCTCGGCCCGAGCTTCTTCTCGGTGACCTATGGAGCAGGCGGTGCGACACGCGAGGGGACCGTGGAGATCACCCGTGCCATTCGCGACGAATACGGAGTTGAGGCGATGGCCCACCTGAGTTGCGTCGGGGAGACCACCGACGCGCTGCGTGAGATCGTCGATCAGATCGCCGACGCGGGGATCGAGAACATCCTGGCCCTGCGGGGTGATCCGCCGCGGGGCCAGCCGGACTTCGTGCAGCCGGAAGGCGGCCTCGGGAGCGCCGCGGAGCTCACCCAGGTGATCTCCGAGACCCATCCGGAGATCACAATAGGCGGCGCCTGCTTCCCCGAGGTCCACCCGGAAGCCCCCAGCCTCGAAGCCGACATCGCCTATCTGAAGACGAAGGTCGAGAACGGCGCGACCTTCCTGATCACGCAGCTCTTCTACGACAACCGCTCGTACTTCAACTTCGTCCCGGCAGCTCGCGCCGCCGGGATCGAAGTCCCGATCATCCCGGGCATCATGCCCATGACCCGCTACCAGCAGATCGCGCGGATCGCCGAGCTCTGCGAGGCGAGAATCCCAGAGCGACTCGCCGAAGCCATGGAGGCGGCCGACGGCGACGAGCGCGCCGAGTTCGGCCTCGGCGTGGCGTATGCGGCGCAGCAGTGCGCTGATCTGCTTCGCGCAGGGGCACCGGGGATCCATTTCTACGCGCTCAACCGCTGGCCCGCCACCCGGGCGATCCTGGCTGCGCTTCAGGCGTTGAAGCCATGGGAAGGCACGGGGCCGGCTGAGGAGCCCGCAACGATTCCCGCGACCTGAGGCCCGCCTACACTCGTCCGTCGCATGCCCGAGTTCGACTACAACGGCTTCCGCATCTCCTACGACGAGTACGGCGGGGGTGAGCGGACGCTCGTCCTGGTTCACGGCCTGCTGATGAACCGCCGCATGTTCGACCGGCTGGGCCCGGAGATGGCGGAGCGCGGCAACCGCGTGTTCGCGGTCGACCTGCTCGGTCACGGCCGCTCGGACCGGCCCGCGGACATGTCCCAGTACTCGATGACCTTCTTCGCCCGCCAGGTCGAGGCCCTGCTCGACCACCTCGGCCTGAAGAACGCGGTGGTCGGCGGAACCTCGCTGGGCGCCAACGTGGCGCTCGAGCTCGCCTACCTGGAGCCGAAGCGGGTGAAGGGGATGATGGTCGAGATGCCGGTTCTCGACAACGCACTGCTCGCGGCGGCAGTGATCTTCACCCCGCTGATGGTCACGCTGCGTTTCGCAGAGCCGCTTCTCAAGCTGGTCGCGGCCGGAGCGCGGCGGATCCCGCGCTCCAACCAGCTGCTCGACATCGGCCTCGACTGGATCAGGCAGGATCCGGCGCCGTCGGAGGCCGTCCTGGAGGGACTGTTCCTGGGCTCATCCGCGCCGCACCGCCAGTTCCGCGTCCAGATGGAGCAGCCCGCCCTCGTGATCGGGCATCACGCCGATCCGCTGCACCCGTTCTCCGACGCTGGGATGCTGGCCGAGGAGATGCCAAACGCACTCCTGATCGAGGCGAACTCGATTCTGGAGTGGCGAATCACCCCAAGCCGGCTGGATGACGAGCTCGCGCGCTTCCTGGACGCGGTCTGGGAGGGCAAGCCCGTAGCCGAGCCCGCGCTAAGTGGGGCTTGAAGACCCTCCGCTAGCCTCCCGGCTCTCGCATGGCCTCTCGCAAGGAAGAGAAGGAGCGTCTGCGCCAGCAGCGCCTCGCCGCTGAGCGCGCCGCCGCGTCCTCGGGACGGACACGGCTGATCGCCGGCTACGTCGTGGCGGGTCTCCTCGCGGCGGCCGTTTTGGCGGGCCTGGTCGCCGTGATCGCGAGTGGCGGCGGCGGTGATGGGGGCGTCGACGCCTGCAGCGAGGCCCACATCAAGAACTCCGGCGGCACCTCCAAGGGACTGGAGCCGGACTGCCGCGAGGGGACCGCGCCTCCGGCGATCAAGGTCGCCGATCTCAAGATCTCGGCCGACCAGGCGAGCTGTGAGCTGAGGCTGAACCTTCCGGAGGAGGGAAACTCGCACGTGCCCAACTCCGAGCCGGTGCAGTACAAGACGACGCCACCCACCTCGGGCAACCACAACCCCGTGCCGATCAACGACGGCGCCTACATCACGCCGGTAACCAGCGACACCGGGCAGGAGACCAACATCCGCAACGAGGTGCACGCGCTCGAGCACGGGCGTGTCGAGATCCACTACAAGCCGAGCCTGCCCGAGGCCCAGCAGCTGGCCCTGAAGGGGCTCTTCGACGAGGATCCGAACGGGATGCTGCTCTTCCCCGATCCGGACATCCCCTATGACGTCGCGGTAACCGCCTGGACCAACGAGCTCGTCTGCCCGACCTACACCGAGGCTGCCCTCGACGCGATCCGGAACTTCCGAGACACCTACCGGGGCAACGGCCCCGAGCAGCAGATTCCGATCGATTTGCCATAGGCCTCGCATCCCAGGCGCCCCGTGCGTGTTCCAATCCCCGGATGCGCAAGCGGCTACTGCTTGGGGTAGGTCTGGCGCTGTTCGGCGGCTTCGCCTGGATCGCCGCGCCGGCGTTGTCCCTGCGCCCCTACATGCCGGGCGCGGTGGACTTCGAGCGCGGCATCCCGAAGGCGAAGCGGATCTCAGCGACGGTCGTGGCGGCGGCCCGGGCCGCGCATCCGCGCGAGAAGCCGCCGCGCTGGATCTCGCCGCCGGTCGAGGCGCCCCGCCGCTTCGACCTCGTGGGAGTGGCGCGGGAAATGCGGAACGTCGAGATCCGCGTCCGCGATTACGGCGGCAAGTGGACCAACTGGGTCGAACAGGAGGACGGCACGCCGATCTACGCCGGCGGCGCCGACGAAGCACAGGTTCGGGCGCCCTTCAGGTCCCGCGGGCGGCTGCACTTCGTGAACGTCTCCGGGACAGCCGGCGGCTTCGCCAGCGACCTGCTCAACTCCGCCCGCAGGACGATCAACACCGCCTTCATCTCGGTCGCCTCGACCCCGGTGGCCCAGGCGCTGGCGCCGAAGCCGCAGATCGTCAGCCGGGCGGGCTGGGGTGCCGACCTCCCCACCGGCGGCTGCCCCCCGCGAGGTCCTGCCGAGTACGGCACGGTCCAGGCCGCGGTGATCCATCACACCGTGAACGCCAACGACTACGCGCCCGAGGAGGCCGCCTCGATCGTGCTCGGCATCTGCCGCTTCCACGTGTACGGCAACGGGTGGAACGACATCGGCTACAACGCGCTCGTCGACCGCTACGGGACCCTCTACGAGGGCCGCGCGGGAGGCCTGAAGCGGCCCGTGGTCGGTGCGCAGGCGCAGGGCTTCAACACGCAGACCACCTCGATCGCGTCGATCGGCGATCACTCGAGCGAGGCGCCGACGCAGGAGGTGCAGCGCTCGATCATCCGCTACCTCGCCTGGAAGATGGCCGTCAACCGCGCATATCCGGTGACTGGATCGGTGCCGCTCACCTCGGCGGGTGGCTCGGAGAGCCGCTACCGCGCCGGCACCGTGATCACGGTCCCGCGCATCATCGGCCACACGACCCTCGGCCTGACCGCCTGTCCCGGCGGAGCGATGATCCCCCTGGTCCCGCAGATCCAGGCCGCCGTGCAAAAGCGGATCAAGCGCTATGCGAAGCGCAGGTGCAGGAAGGGGAAGAAGGGAAAGCGGTGCAGGCAAAAGCGCCGCCAGCGCAGCGCTCAGGCGCGGTAGGCCGGGAAGAAGCCCCCGGGCGCGGCCCCTGCGGCAGCCGACAGCTCCTCGTAGGCCTCTGCGTCGCAGATCACTTCGTGGGTGTGCCACGGGACCTCCGCGTTGGCGAAGCCGCGCTTGAACTTATCGAGCGAGTCCCCAGGGTTGACCCCGCCCCCCAGACTGACCGGCAGCCCGAGCTCGCCCCCGAGCCCGATCATCGCCCAGAAGAGGTTCTTCATCGGCGAGTCGTGCAGCGCCTCGTCCGCCGTCCCGCCGAGGTAGTAGTGCAGATAGCCGTCGCTGGCGGCCGCGATCGCGCCGGCGAGCGCCACCCCCTCCCGCTCGGCTAGGACCAGCCAGCTGCGCTCGCTCAGCAGCAGGCGCGCGAAGTAGCTGGTCGGGTAGAGGTAGCGCTTCGCAGCGCCCGTACGCGCCATCGTCTCGGCGTAGGCGCGCTCGAAGTCCCGCAGGTCCCCCATCTCGACCTGGCGGCCGGGAATGAGCCGTGTCCCCCATCCGCGCCGCTCGTTGCGGCGGATCTGCTCGCGCAGGCGCTTGCGAACCCCACCGTCGCCCTCGGCGACATGGACGTGGCTCCTCACCGTGCCCCCGGCCAGGGAGGGGCGCGCGCCGACCCGATCCCGGACGAAGATGCTGACCAGCCCGGTCTCCGACCAGTCCATCCGTGCCGGATCGGGCGGGTCATCAGGGGCGCGGTCCGCGCCCGGATAGCCGTAGGGCGAGGTCGCGTCGACCCTCCCGCTCGAATCGATCGACCGGACGATCAGGGGAAAGTGCAGTTCACGTTCACCCTCGATCGCGAGCGTATGGGTGGCCGCCTCCGCCTCGAGGAAGGGCGGAGAGCGGAAGAACTGCTCGGCGTCGGAGGCGGCCGCCCCCCCGTCCTCGATCAGCCGGGCCTTCACCCGATTACTCGTCGGGCGGCTCGGGCAGGTCCTCCCGAAAGCCGCCCCAGAGCTCGACGTCGATCAGCTCGTCGCCGTGGCGCACGTGCTTGCGCAGGATCCCCTCCTGCTTCCAGCCGTTGTAGATGACGGCCTTCTTCGCCGCCTCGTTGGTGACGGGGATCCGGCCGTAGACCTTGTGTGCGCCGAACTCCTCGAAGGCCTTCAGGTTGGTGAGCCGCTCGGCCTCCCGCCCCACCCCCCTGCCGCGCACGCGCTCGTCACCCATGATCGCCCCGAGCTCGGGCGCGGTCTGGCGGCCGAGCCCGTACAGCGCCGTGTAGCCGACCGGCTGGTCCATGCCCTCGACCTCGACCGCCCACTTGCGGTCCTCCGAGTCGGGGTCCTTCGATTGCTCGATCGCCCGCTCGACCCAGCGCCGGGCGTCGTCCTCGCAGAACTCATCGCGGTGCTCGAGCAGGTTCGCCGTCGCGGCCGGCGAGTTGAACCAGCGGTGGACGGCCTCGGCGTCCTCCGGGCGAAAGTCCCTGAGCGAAATACCGCGAGCCATCAGCGCTCGCCGGCCTGCTCGCGCTCGGCGGCCAACCCGTCGCCCGCCTGCTCGCGCTCCGCCGCCTGCCTGAGTGGGGAGTCCGGAGGGGAGCCCGCATAAGCGTCGGGGGACACGTTCCCGGCGCCGCCCAGTAGGGCCGCGGGCGTCTTGGCCAGGATCTTCAGATCGAGCCAAAGCGAGCGGTGCTCGACGTACCAGACGTCGAGCTCGATGCGCTCCTCCCAGGGGATCCCGGCCCGGCCGTGGATCTGGGCCCACCCCGTCACCCCGGGGCGCAGATCGAGGCGGCGGAGCTGGCGCGGCGTGTAGAGCTCGACCTGGGCGGGCAGGGTGGCGCGGGGGCCGACGATCCGCATCTCGCCGCGCAGGACGTTGATCAGGTTTGGAAGCTCGTCGAGCGAGTAGCGACGAAGGAAGCGGCCGACGCGGGTCACGCGCGGGTCGTCGGCGGTGACCGCGGTGCCGACGCCGACCGGGTCGGCGCCCTGACGCATCGTGCGGAGCTTGTAGAGCTCGAAGATGCGGCCGTCCCTCCCGACGCGGCGCTGGCGGTAGAAGACGGGCCCCGGCGACTCGAGGCGGATCGCGATCGCGGCGGCCAGCAGAAGCGGCGAGAGAACCGCGAGGCCGACGACGGCGAGGGTGAAGTCGGCCGCCCGGGGCAGTCCCTTGCGTGGTCGAACCGGCGGTTCCGGCACATTCAGGCGCTGCTGCGCTGCACTCGGCACCCTGCCGTCGCTCTGGCTCATCTGGTGCCCTCCACCTTCTCCCAGCCGATCGGGACGGCGCCGGCGCGGAGCCGGTCCCAGAGCCCGACTGCGATCGAGGCGGTCACGGTGACGTAGTAGTAGGCGATCCGGAGGGGCAGGGCGGGGATGAATCGCCCGAGCGCCGCGCCCACCAGTAGGGCGAGTTGGAGCGCCATCGTGACGACGTAGACCGAGCCCTGCGAGAGCAGCGGGATGTTGACCGCGAAGGCGATCAAATGCAGCCAGGGGGTCAGGTAGCGGAGCAAGCGGTGCGAATAGATCTCGAGGGCGTAGGCGGGCCCGTAGCCGCGGGGGTCGAGCATCCCCCAGCGCAGCATCACGTCCCAGAGCCCCCACATCATCCGGCGCTTGCGACGGAACTCGCCCTCGACCGTGGGCGCCATCTTCTCCTCCGCGACCGCCTCCGGCTCGTAGACCGCGCGCCAGCCGCGCTTGGTGAGCTCGAAGGGGAAGCCGATGTCCTGGCCGCGGCTCGGGTCGAGCTCGAGGTAGGCCTCCCGGCGGACCGCGTAGATCCCGCCGTTGCCGGCGGTGATGCCGCCGAGCCGCGTCTCCATCGACCGGACGGACATCTCGTAGCGCCAGTAGAGGCCCTCCTGGTTGCCGCCCTCGCCGCCCTCGAAGCGGACCTGGCCGCACGCGTAGCCCACGCGCCCGTCGGAGAAGCGGTCCACCAGACGGCGCAGGGCATCCGGGCGCCAGTAGCTGTTCGCGTCCGAGAAAGCGAGGAGGTCGCCTGTCGCGCTTTGAACCGCCGTGTTTAGGGTGGCGACCTTGCCGCCACGGGGAAGCTCCAGGACCTGATCCGCGCCGGCCGAGCGGGCCAGCTCGGCGGTGCGGTCGGTGGAGCCGTCGGAGGCCACGATCACCTCGAGCAGCTCATCCGGGTAATCGAGCGCGCGGGCGTTGGCGACCTTGCGCTCGATGACGAGCTCCTCGTCGTGGGCGGGGACGATCAGGCTGACTCGCGGTAGTTCGTCGCTTGGCCCATCCGTCATCTCACGGGTCGCGCTGTCGCGCGCCCTCGCGTCGCGTTCGCCGAACACCGCGACGAGAGCCCGCAGCAGGATCGGATAGCCCAGGTGGGCGTAGACGATCAGGCCGACGGCCAGCCAGAAGACGATCTCGAGCGCCATTAGCAGGGGATTATCGGCGGATGGCGGTCATCGCCGCTCCCCGAGCAGGTCGCGATAGAGGGCGATCGTTTGATCGCCGATGCGCGGCCACGAGTAGGTCGTGGCGGCCGCCCGCGTCGCCGCATCGGCCAGGGCGTCCCGAGCGCTTCGGTCGGCGAGCAGCTCGCGAAGCGCGTCGGCCAGGGCGCCGGGGTCCTCGGGCGGGACCAGCCGGGCCGCACCGTGTTCGGCGACCTCCGGGAAGCCGCCGACGGCGCTCAGCACCAGGGGCCGGCCGAAGGCGAGCGCCGTGTAGAGGACGCCCGATTGCTCGATGTTCCGGTACGGCAGGACGACCAGGTCAGCGCGTCGCATGAAGGCGGGAACCTCCGGATCGGTGATGAAGCGGTCGACGAAGCGGACGGTGCCCGGGGCATGGCGGGCCAGCTCCCGTAGCTCGTCCATCGGCATGCGCGGCATACCCACCACCCAAAGCTCTGCGCCCTCGAGTTGCCGGAAGGCCTGCAGCAGCACGTCGGTCCCCTTGTAGGGGCGCACGAGGCCGAAGGCGAGGATCACCGGGCCCTTGACCTCCCGCAGCTCTGCTGGGAGCGGGACCTCGTCCTCCTGGTGGGTCAGGTAGTCGAAGGTGCCGTGCGGGATCACGCGCAGCCGCCGCGGCGGGACGCCGAAATCGCCCTCGAGGCGCCTGGCGCCGTGTTCCGAGTGCACGATCACCGCGTCCATCTCCGCCAGCAGCCGGGTCAGGGTGCGCGCGATGCGGTTCCCCGACTCGGGCAGGCGCCAGTGCATTGTGTAGATCCGCGGCCGCTTGGGGGCGAGCAGCCGACGGTCCACGGCCGGGATGGGGAGCCACATGTAGTGGACGAGGTCGGCTGCCTCGGCGACGCGGCGGTAGCGGAGCATGTCCGGCAGGTGCTCCGCCGC
>Ga0126307_10003960_pt1 | contig 10220 bp, 8 predicted proteins | sample Plot28_FD_89955 | JGI IMG/M metagenome (GOLD analysis project Ga0126307, IMG submission 89955) | Serpentine soil microbial communities from UC McLaughlin Reserve, CA, USA - Plot28 | ecosystem: Environmental > Terrestrial > Soil > Grasslands | place: USA: UC McLaughlin Reserve, Lake County...
CAGGCCGGCGACCGATGCTCCGCCGTGCGCCAGCGTGGCGACGGCCGAGAAGCTGACGTGCTCGGCGCCGACGCTCACCGCCCGCCGTCCGACCTTCTGGCCGCGCAGGTGGACGAGCTGCTGGAGGGTCGAGGTGGTCATCACGCCGGCGGGCCGTGAGCCCGGCACGAGCCGCGCCGAGCGCGGGCGCTCCCGGCAACCCGTCGCCAGGACGACCGCCGAGGGCTCGAGCTCCCAGCGCCCATGCGGGCCGGTCAGCTTGAGCCGGCCTCCCTCCCAGTCGGTGACCATCGTCTCCGCCAGCACCTCGACGGCGGCCTCCTCGGCCAGCTCCCGGTAGCGCGCGGCGTACCGCGGCCCGGAGAGGACCTTCCGCAGATCGCGGAGGCCGAATCCACTGTGCTCGGAGTGGCGCGGGATGCCGCCCGCCTCGCGCTCACGCTCGATCACGGTCACCGGCCCGATGCCGAGCTCGCGCAGCTCGATCGCCGCCGCCAGGCCTGACGGGCCGCCTCCCACGATGACCGGGCCGTCATCGATCGCCATCGCTGCCCTCCAGCAGGCTCATCACTTCGGCGGCACAGAAGAACCCCTGGCAGCGGCCCATCAGCGCCCGGGTCCGGCGCCGCAGGCCGTCGGGGTCGGCGGGAGGGATCGGGCTGCCGAGCGCCGCGTCGATCTCCCCGCGCGTCACCCGCTCGCAGAAGCAGACGATCCGCCCGTAATCGGAGTCGTGCTTGATCAACTCGGCGTCCTGGTAGGCGCGGGTGCCGAACTCGCCGATGTTGGGCATCCGCAGACCGCTCGCCTCGGGGTCGGACCCGAGATCGAGCCCGGCGTCCGCCAGCGCATCCCGCACCCATTCGGCGATGGCCAGCGACCCGGTGATACCGGTGGACCGGATCCCACCCGCGCAGACGTAGCGCTGATCGGCGTCGGCCGTGAGCTGGTAGTCGCCGTGTTCGGTCGCCGCGCGGAGCCCGACGTAGGTCGCGGTCACCTCGTGCTGCTCCAGCTCCGGGAGGATCCTGGCTCCGGCCTCCATCAGGGAGGCAAGACCCTCCGCCGTGGTCGAGCGGTCCGTCTTGTCCTCGACGTCGTCGGCAGTGGGCCCGAGCAGCACGTTGCCGTAGACGGTCGGCGAGACCAGCACGCCCTTCGTCTTCTCGGTGGGCACCGGGAGCAAGACGTGGTTGAGCAGGTCGCGCGCCAGCTTGTCGAAGACGATCAGCTCGCCGCGCCGGGGCGTCACCCGGAACTCGGAGTGGCCGAGCATCGCGTCGACCTCGTCGCTGCGCAGGCCGGCGGCGTTGACCAGGTGCTCCGCGCGAATCTGGCCCCTGGCGGTCTCGATCTCGTGGCCGCCACCACCGCTCTGCCGGACGCCGGTGACCGCGGCATTCAGCACGAGCTCGGAGCCCGCGCCGAGCGCCTCGATCGCGTACGCGAGCGTCGCCGTGAACGGGCAGACAATCCCCTCGCCCGGAATCTCGAGAGCTCCCTCCGCGCCGGGCCCGATGTTGGGCTCGCGGGCGTAGAGCTCCTCGAGGTCGACCGACCGGGCCTCCGAATAGCCGTTCTCGCGCGCCGTCGCCTCGATTCCGGCGAGCGCCTCGCGCTGCTGGGGCGTCCATGCCACCATCAGCGCGCCGATCCTCTCGGCCGGGATGCCGACCTCGCTCGCGTAGGCGGAGAGCAGCTCGTAGCCCCTCGCTACCAGGCCCGATTCGATCGATCCCGGCTTGGCATCGAAGCCTGTGTGCAGGATCGCCGTGTTCGCCTTGCTGGTGCCGGCGCCGACGTCGGGGCCGGCCTCGATCAAGGCGCACCGCGCACCGCGCATGCTCAGATCACGCGCGACGGCACAGCCGACCGCGCCCGCGCCGATCACTGCGACATCGAAGGGGCCCTCGCGAACCGGGCCTGAGCGCAACACCGCCGCAGCGTATCTTCCGGCCATGCCCCGCCCGTTGATCGGAGTCTGTGCCGCGGTCGAGAAAGCCACCTTCGGCGTCTGGAGGGACGAGCCGGCGACGCTCCTGCCGCTCTCCTACGCAAGGGCGATCCACGGCGCCGGCGGGATGATGGCCATGCTGCCGCCCGACCGCCGTGCCGCCGAAGAGCCAGGCGAGCTCCTCGACCGGATCGATGCCCTTTTGCTGGGTGGCGGAGCGGATATCGATCCGGAGGACCAGGGTGTCGAGGTACACCCGGAGACGATCGGGACCAACCCGGACCGCGATCGCTTCGAGATTGCATTGGCGCGCGCCGCGCTCGAGCGGAGGATTCCGCTGCTCGGAGTCTGCCGCGGAATGCAGGTCCTGAACGTTGCCTGCGGAGGGACCCTCGACCAGCACCTGCCCGACCGTCTCGGCCATGATCGCCACCGGCCGGTCCCCGGATCCTGGGCCGAGCACGACGTGCGGATCGAGCCGGGCTCGCTGGCAGCCACCGCAGCCGGGAAGGAGCATCTCACCGTGAAGAGCCACCACCACCAGGGGGTCGATGCGGTTCCAGAGCTTCTGACCGCAACCGCCTGGGCGACCGACGACGAGAGCGTCGAGGCGATCGAATCCGGGAACGGCGAATTCGTGCTCGGCGTCCTCTGGCACCCGGAGGAGGACCCCGAGGATCGTGTGATCCCGGCCCTGGTCGAGCGCGCTACGTCCTAGCGCGCCCTACTTCTTCCGCTTTTTCTTGCACTTCTTCTTCTTGGCGCTCTCGGCGGAGCGCTTTTGCTTTTTCTTCTTGCACTTCTTTTTCTTGGCCGGTGTGCTCGGCGTCGCCGGGGATGTCGGCACTGGCGCCGCGGCGATGTCGGAGGACTGCAATTCGACCGCACCGATGTCCGAGGCGTCGCCACCCGCGGCGTTCACAGTGATGGCGTCGAACGGGCGGCCCAAGCCGCGCTGATCGGTGGTCAGCCCGAAGGCGGACCCGGCGTCGATTGCCGGGCTCGTCGCCGCGGGCTTCTGGGTCCTGGTCGGGCCGCCGTTGTCGTCGAGTATCCCGAGCTGAGGGTTCTGGCCGACGATGTTGGGGCCGGTCTGGTTGATCGTGACGTCGGAGTCGACTGTGCCGATCAGCGAGAACCCGACATCCATCGTGTATCCGCCAACCGACAGGTCCGGGCCCGTGCCCCCCGTGCCCACGGTGTTCGCGCTGACGATCGTGTTCCGGAGCGTCGGCTGAACACCGGACGTCAACCCGCCTCCGCCGACCCCGCCGCCGCGGTCGGTCGCGTAGTTGCTGGTGATGGTCGAACCGCTCACGATGAGGCCGGGGCCGCCGGCCTGCCCGGCGTGGTAGAGACCACCGACCACACCCGATGGTCCGTCGGCGTAATTCTCGTAGATCGTCGAGTTCTCGACCGTCGCCGGGCTGTTGTAGCTCAAGTACGCAGCGCCACCGATTTGGGACGCGTCGTTGCCGGAGAGCGTCGAATTGCGAACCGAGGTCGAGCCGGCGTGGATCGCGATGCCTGGCTGCCCGGCAATTGCGCCCCCGAAATCGTCAGCCACGTTGTAGCTGAGCGTCGAGGATTCGACGGTGAGGTTGCCCGTGTGGACGAAGATTCCGCCCCCGTCGTCGGTATCGGCCTCGTTCCCGGTGATGACTGAGTCCTCGACGGTCAGATTCCCGGCCTGGAGATAGATCCCCCCGCCGTAGTTCTCGACGCCGTTCCGGATTTCCAGGCCTGAGATCGTGGCGTCGGTCGCGCTCACGTTGAAGATCCGCGAGTTGAAGTCACCGTCGACCGAGAGCACATCGCTGCCCGGTCCCTGAATCGTCGTCCCGGCGGCGGTGATCTGTGGGAGCTCGGTCCCGTTGAGCGTGATCGCGCCAGACAGGCTCGAGTCGAAGGTGATCGTCGAGTACGGGTTGGCGTTGGCGCTGGTGATCGCGTCGCGCAGCGTGGTGTGGCCGGCGTCGCTCGGGTCGGCCAGGCTGTCGACCGTGCAGGTGCACGCCGCCTGGGCTGCCCCGCCCATCAACAGCGTCGCACCGACGGTCACCCCGGCACCGGTCGCGATGGAGCGCCCCAGGCGTTGCTCTCCCCGATGCCGCCTCTGCTTCTCCGCGCGCTTCCGCTGCCGCTTGCTCATTGATCCCTCCTGGATTGGCCCCTAGGACGAGAGCGCCACCCTATGCCGCCGCCCGGACCTAACCAACCGTGGCGGGTGGCCGCGCCTGGCCCGGGCGTATATTCGGCAGAGCTGTCATGGCTCGACGGATCCCAAGGGACGAATCACTGGCGCGCGTGCACGGCGTGGGCGCGCTGTTCTCGGCTGCCTACGGCAATGTGGGCAGCTCGATCTACTACGCCCTGGGCGTTACCGCCGCCTTCGCACTTGGGCTGACCCCGGTCGCCTTCGTGATCGCCGGCCTGATCTTCATGGCCACCGCCGCGACCTACGCCGAGGCGACCGTGATGTTCCCCGAGGCCGGCGGCTCGGCGAGCTTCGCGCGGCATGCCTTCAACGAGCTGGTCAGCTTCTTCGCGGCGTGGGGCCAGATGCTCAACTACATCATCACGGTCGCGATCTCGGCCTTCTTCGTCCCCCACTACCTGGCCGTGTTCTGGCCGTGGCTCGGAGACTCGCCGGGCGACATCATCGGCGGCGTCGGCGTGATCGTCTTTCTCGCCGCCCTGAACGTGAAGGGCACCCAGGAGTCAACGCGGCTCAACCTGATCCTCGCCATCGCCGACCTCTGCACCCAGGTCATCCTGGTTCTGATCGGGATGGTCCTCGTCTTCAGCCCCGACATCCTGGTCGACAACGTCGACCTGGGGGTGGCGCCGAGCTGGGGCGACTTCCTGCTCGGGATCGCGGTCGGAATGATCGCCTACACCGGGATCGAGACGATCTCGAACATGTCGGAGGAGGCCAAGGACGCCTCGAAGACGATCCCGAAGGGCGTGGGGCTGACCGTGATCGCCGTCCTCGGCCTCTACGCGCTGCTGCCGCTGATCGCGCTCTCGGCGATGCCGGTCCACCACGTCGCCGGCGGCTACTCGACGGACCTGGGGACGAAGTTCGCCGACGACCCCGTCCTCGGCATCGTCGAGAACCTGGGGCTGAGCGGCGGGCTCACGAACGTGCTGCGCTACTACGTGGGCGTCCTGGCCGCCGTGATCCTGTTGATCGCGACGAACGCCGGGCTCATCGGGGTCTCCCGCCTCACCTTTTCAATGGGCCATTACCGGCAGCTGCCCGAGCGGCTGCGGCAGGTCCATCCCAAGTACCGAACGCCCTACGTCGCGATCCTGATCTTCTCGGGCATCGCGATCATCACCCTGATCCCGGGCGAGACCGAGCTGCTGGCGACCCTCTACTCGTTCGGCGCGATGCTCTCCTTCACGATCGCCCACATCTCCGTGATCCGGCTGAGGAAGCGCTACCCGGACAAGGAACGGGAGTGGAAACCGCCGGGCAGTATTCGGGCATTCGGGTTCGACGTGCCGCTCACGGCGGTCCTCGGCGGGTTCGGCACCTTCGCGGCATGGATCGTGGTCATGGCCCTCAACCCGCGGACCCTGGTGATTGGCGCGATCTGGATGGCCCTGGGCATCTCGATCTACCTCCTCTACCGGCGCTCGCAGGGGCTCTCCCCATCCCAGACCCACAAGGTGCTGTTGCCCGAGCCGCTCGGAGTCGAGGAGGTCGAGTACAAGAGCGTCCTGGTCGCATTCGAGGACGACGAGCCTTTCTCGGAGCAGACGATGGTCACCGCAATCAAGCTCGCGGCGAAGCGCCGCCGGGCGATCCACGTCATCTCCGTCGTCGTCGTCCCGAGCCACCTGCCGCTGGACGCTTCGCTCGGGGAGCTGGAGGAGGCGGCCGGCTCGAAGATCGAGCAGGCGAAGCTGATCGGCGGCCTGCGCGTCAGCGGCCACGTCCACCGCGTGCGGCCGAACCAGGCCGGCCACTCGATCGCCGAGGAGGCCCGCGAGCTGAAGGCCAGCGCGCTGGTCATGGGCCTGCGCTACCGCAACGGCGCCCCGCTCTACGGCAAGACGCTGCAGACGGTGCTCGCCGAGCGCCCCTGCCGCGTAATCGTGGTGGGCGAACCGGAGCTGGCCAGGACGGCCGCCGGCATGAATACCCCGGTCAGCGCCCCGGTCTAGGAACCGGCCTGTCCAGCGCGATCTGGCGATCCGCTGATCGCGTCCACCAGCCCCTCGACGATCGGCGCGGCGTCGGCCGGGCCGTCGATGGTGAGGTCGAGCGAGTCGCCGTCGGAGATCTTCATCTCCAGGAAGGGGCAGCATTCAGCCTCGGCTCTGACGACACGCTCGAGCGCGGCGCGGGTCTCGGGATCCGCCCTGAAGCTGACGACGGCGGGCAAGCCGTTCCCGACGGAGACCGAAATCACCTCTCGCCGGCCAAGTGCCTCCAAATCCTTCTCGCGCTGCTTCAGCTCGCCGGCAGCGAGGCTGCACGCCATGGGTAGCTCTTGGCCGGTCATCTACTTAGGACGCTACCGACCCGGTCAAGCCACGATCTGGTCTGGCGACGCTAGCCGCGCTCGAACATGCGGCGCCGCTCGTAATCCGTCACGACCTTGTCGTACAGGCCCTGCTCGAGCTGGCCGTAGTTCAGGTAGTGCTTGTAGACCGCGTCGCCGAACGCCTTCTTCACGAAGTCCGACTTCTCCCAGTTGGCGACGGCCTCCCGCAATGACGCCGGGAATGCCTCGGCCTCGCCGGCCTCATAGGCGTTGCCCTTCAGCTCCGGGCCGGGGTCGGTCTCGTTCTCGATGCCGTCGAGGCCCGCTGCCAGCAGTGCCGCAAAGGCGAGGTATGGGTTCGCATCGGCGCCCGGGATCCGGCACTCGACCCGGCGAGACTGACTGTGACCGACGATGCGGAAGCCGCAGGTGCGATTGTCCCGGCCCCAAGACACGGAGGTCGGCGCCCAGCTCTCGGCCGCGTAGCGCTTGTAGGAGTTGATCGCCGGGGCCACGAAGAGGGCGAGCTCGCGGATGTGGTTCCGCATGCCGCCGAGGAAGTGGCGGAAGGTGTCGGTTTCCTCGCCGTTGTCGTCGACGAAAACGCTCTTGCCATCCTCATCCACCAGGCTCTGATGGATGTGGCAGGAGCTGCCGATGTCCTCCTCCGAGGGCTTCGCCATGAAGCTGGCGGAGATCTCGTTGAGGAAGGCGATCTCCTTGACGCCGTTCTTGTAGATCGTGTGGCGGTCGGCCGACGTGACCGCGTCGGCGTAGCGGAAGTTCACCTCGTGCTGGCCGTACCAAGCCTCCCCCTTTGAGAACTCGACCGGGATCCCGGCCCCCATCATCCCCCGCCGGATCGGCCCCAGATACGCCTCGTCCATCGTGGTGGCGAGGATGTGGTAATCGAGGATGTACGGGATCGTCGGCGTGAGGTTCTTGAAGTCCTTCTCCCAGGCCTCTGCGTAGCTCTCCTTGTAGAGGTAGAACTCGAGCTCGGAGGCGGCGTATGGGGTGAAGCCCATCTCCTGCGCCTTCTCGTAGACGGCGATCAGAATCTGTCGCGGCGAGGCGACGACCGGGCTGCCGTCGTGGTTGACGACGTCGGCGAGCACCAGCGCGGTGCGGTCGAGCCAGGGGATCCGGCGGAGCGTCGACATGTCGGGCTGGATCCCGAAGTCGCCGTAGCCGTCCTCCCAGTTGGCCATCTCGTAGCCCGGGAGCGGCTCCATGTCCATGTCGAGGGCGAGCAGGTAGTTGCAGCCCTCGACGCCGTGACCGGTGACCTCGTCGAGGAAGTACTCGATCTCGATCCGCTTCCCGAAGAGCCGTCCCTGCATGTCGGTGAACGCGGTGACGATCGTGTCGATCGTCCCGTCCTCGCCGGCCTTCTTCAGATCGTCGAGCGAGAGCATGCCCCGGGTGCCACCGGGGCCACCGGGTCTTTGAGCTTCCTTGCTCTTCTCCCCTGACGCCACGCCCGGACCCTATATCGTCGGATCATGGCTAGCAAGGACGCAATCCAGGTCATCGAACCGGCTACGGCCGAGGTGATGGCAGAGCTGCCTCGGGCCGGTGCGCAAGAGGCGGACGAAGCGGTACAGCGAGCCAAGGCGGCTTATCCATCCTGGAAGAAGTTGTCGCCTGCGGACCGCTCGGCGCTGCTTCACCGCCTCGCCGACGCGATCGGCCAACGCCAGGAAGACCTGGCGAAGCTCGAGGCGCGAAACGCCGGCAAGCCGATCGGCGACGCGCGGGGCGAGATGGGGATGGTGGTCGAGACCTTCCGCTACTACGCGGGCGCCCCGGAGCGGCTGACCGGCAAGACGATCCCGGTCGCGGGCGGCGTCGATATGACCTTCCGGGAGCCGCTCGGCGTGGTCGGACTGATCACGCCCTGGAACTTCCCGCTGACGATCGCCTCCTGGAAGATCGCGCCGGCGCTTGCCGCCGGGAACACGATCGTGCTGAAGCCAGCCGAGCTGACCCCGCTCACGGCGGTCGAGCTCGAGAAGATCGCTCTGGAGGCCGGCGTTCCCGAGGGAGTGCTCAACGTCATTCCGGGCAAGGGCAGCGTCGCGGGCCAGCGCATGGTCGAGCACCCCGATGTCGCCAAGATCGCCTTCACTGGCTCCACCGAGGTCGGGCGCGGGATCGCCCAGGCCGCCGCCGCCACGATCAAGCGGGTCACCCTCGAGCTCGGTGGGAAGAGCGCCAACGTGATCTTCGCCGACGCCGACCTCGATGCCGCCGCCTCGTCAGCCCCCCTCGCGGTCTTCGGCAACGCGGGCCAGGACTGCTGCGCGCGGTCGCGGATCCTGGTGGAGGGCTCGGCGATGGACGACTTCATGGCCGCGCTCGAGAAGGTCGTGACGTCGATGAAGGTCGGCGACCCGCTCGACGAGTCGACCGAGATGGGACCGGTGATCTCAGCCGACCAGCTCGAGACGGTCTCCTCCTACGTAAATGGCGACGCGCCCGTCGCATTCCGCGGCTCCGCCCCCGACGGCCCCGGCTACTGGTTCCCCCCGACGGTCCTCGCCCCCGTCTCGAACGACGACCGGCCGGCCCGGGAGGAGATCTTCGGCCCGGTCGCCTGCGTGATCCCGTTCGAGGGCGAGGCTGAGGCGATCCAGATCGCCAACGACACGATCTACGGGTTGTCGGGGTCCGTGTGGACGCGCGACGGCGCGAAGGCCCTGCGGGTCGCTCGCGCGATCGAGACCGGCGTGATCTCGATCAACTCCAACACCTCGGTGCGGGTCTCGACCCCGTTCGGCGGCTTCAAGCAGTCCGGGGTGGGCCGCGAGCTCGGCCCCGACGCGCTCGAGGCCTACAGCGAGGTCAAGAACGTCTACTACGCGACTGAGGAGGGGTGATGCCTGGACGCCTCGAGGGGAAGGTCTGCGTGATCACGGGGGCGGCGAGCGGGATCGGTGCCGAGACGGCGCGCCTCTTCACCGAAGAGGGCGCCCGAGTCGTCGGCGTGGATCTGGCAGAGGACGCCGAGGGCGAACTCGCACTGCAGGCCGACGTCGCCGAGGAGGAGTCCGTCCGCGAGATGTACGCGAAGGCGGCGGCTGAGATGGGCCGGATCGACGTTCTCTTCAACAACGCCGGGATCAGCCCGGACGACGACGTCTCGGTGCTCGACACCTCCCTCGAGGCCTGGCAGCGGGTCCAGGACGTCAATCTGAAGTCGGTCTTCCTCTGCTGCAAGCACGGCATCCCCCACCTGCTGGAGAGCGGCGGCGGGTCGGTGATCAACACCGCCTCCTTCGTCGCCGTGATGGGCGCCGCGACCTCGCAGATCTCCTATACGGCATCGAAGGGCGGGGTGCTGGCCCTCTCCCGCGAACTCGGGGTCGAATTCGGCAAGCGGGGTGTGCGGGTCAATGCCCTCTGCCCCGGCCCTGTCAACACCCCGCTGCTCCAGGAGCTGTTCGCCAGGGACCCGGAGAAGGCGGCGCGGCGGATGATCCACCTGCCGATGGGCCGCTTCGCCGAAGCCAGGGAGATCGCTCAGGGCGCGTGCTTCCTGGCGAGCGACGACAGCTCGTACGTGACCGCTTCGACCTTCCTGGTCGACGGCGGGCTCTCGGGCGCTTACGTCACCCCGGAGTAGAGAGCGCGGCAAGCACCCGGCTCGCGGTCGCCACCAAGGTGCGGCGGGAGACCTCCGGGTGATCGAGCGACCAGAGCGCGAGCCCTGCGCCGCCGGCGCGCAGGAACTCCGCCAGCGGCTCTGCCTCGCGCCGGGGAAC
>Ga0126307_10003961_pt1 | contig 10219 bp, 9 predicted proteins | sample Plot28_FD_89955 | JGI IMG/M metagenome (GOLD analysis project Ga0126307, IMG submission 89955) | Serpentine soil microbial communities from UC McLaughlin Reserve, CA, USA - Plot28 | ecosystem: Environmental > Terrestrial > Soil > Grasslands | place: USA: UC McLaughlin Reserve, Lake County...
CGGCCCGAGGCATGGGAGGCAAGACGATCGAGGGGTGCGCGGAGCGCAACGGACCCGATCTATTTTAATTTGCGGGCCGTTTTGCCCCGCGCACGGTGTTCTGCGGCCGCCGCAGGGCCGAGACCGGGACGCCGACGTCCAAGCCCGGCAGCCCCCGGCGAGGTCCGGAGCGCTCTGAATCAAGTCTCCCCCGGCCGTTAGCTGCGTGTTCCCCGCGCGGCGCCGGACCGAGGCATGCGTTCCCCGGCGCGGCACCGGCCCCGCCCCACGCCACGACGCCTCATGAGCGCGCCCCTCGGGTGGACGGACGGGAGTGATATAGGACAGGGTTCCGAGCGTGTCAAGGACTATTTTCACCCCGATGTACCCACCGCGCGACCCCTCTCCCGGAGGGAGAGGTCGAGACGGCGCGCAAGCGCCGTCCGGGTGAGGGGTTACGCCGCTGCCGGCGGAGCCTGCCGGCGGCGTCTGTCCCGCGGCCGGTTCCCCTCACCCCTGCCCCTCTCCCTCCGGGAGAGGGGTTTCCGTTAGAGGCCGCGCAACCGCCACTGCCTCCCCTCGGGCGAGACCGGGCCCTCGCCTCCGCCGCTCTGCCCGGCCGCGGCGCTCTCCACCACCCGGTAAAAGCACGAGCGGCGGCGGGTGTGGCAGCAGCCGCCGTCGCCGGCGATGCGGACCTTGAGGAGGACGGCGTCCTGGTCGCAGTCGATGCGGGCCTCGACCACGCTCTGGAGCTGGCCGCTCGTCGCCCCCTTGCGCCAGAGCTCGCCGCGCGAGCGCGACCAGTACCAGGCCTCGCCGGTCGCGAGCGTCCGCGCCAGCGCCTCGGCGTTCATGTGCGCGACCATCAGCACCTCGCCGGTGTCGGCGTCGGCCGCGACCGCGGTGACGAGGCCGTCCGGGCCGAAGCGGGGGGCGAGCACGAGCCCTTCCTCGAGCTCCTGCTTCGAGGCGGCGACCGGGAAGGGTGCGGGCATGAGTGCGGTCCAATGCGCGACGCCCGGCTCGGGGCCGGGCGCGTCAGCTTCCATCGGCGGGTCGGTCGGTCAAGCCTTGCCGCCGCGCACGAGCGTCAGGAACCGGACCTGCTCGGCCGGGTCGTCCTTGAACACGCCGGTGAACTGGGTCGTGACCGTCGACGAGCCGGCCTTGCGGACGCCGCGCATCGACATGCACAGGTGCTCGGCCTCGAGCATCACGGCGACGCCGCGCGGCCGCAGCGCCTCGTCGATGGTGTCGGCGATCTGCACCGTCAGGCTCTCCTGCGTCTGCAGGCGGCGGGCGAAGGCGTCGACGACGCGGGCGAGCTTCGACAGCCCGACGACGCCGTTCGCCGGGTAGTAGGCGATGTGGGCGCAGCCGGTGAAGGGGATCATGTGGTGCTCGCAATGCGACGCAAACGGGATGTCGCGCACGAGCACGATGTCGCCGTAGCCGGCGACCTCCTCGAACACCCGGTCGAGGATGTCGGAGGGCTTTGTCCGATAGCCGGCGAAAAGCTCCTCGAAGGCCTTGGCGACGCGCCGCGGCGTATCGACGAGCCCCTCCCGGGCCGGATCATCGCCGGCCCAGCGCAGGAGCGTGCGCACCGCGGCCTCCGCCTCCGCTCGCGTCGGCGGCTTCTCGAGCTCCGGCGGCCTCGCCTCGAGCGCGCGCAGGGGCTTCACGATCGCATCCATCTCGCCGTTCCCGGTTCAAGCCCTTATATTGGATGCGCCGCCGTGCTCGGCAACGCGCCAATCCGCAAGCCCTGATGTTAAACGAGATCTACAACAAGCGAATCCTGGAATTGGCGGCCGACATCCCGCGGCTCGGACGCCTCGAGCGTCCGGACGCGAGCGCGACGGCGCATTCGCGGCTGTGCGGCTCGACCGTGACCGTCGACCTGAAGCTCGCCGGCGACACCGTCGCCGACTTCGCCCATGAGGTGAAGGCCTGCGCGCTCGGCCAGGCCTCGTCCTCGATCATGGCCCGAACCGTCGTCGGCGCGACGGCGGCGGAGCTGCGCGAGGTCCGCGACGCGATGCGGCGGATGCTGAAGGAGAACGCCGAGCCGCCGGCCGGCAAATGGGCCGAGCTGCGGGTGCTCGAGCCGGTGCGCAATTTCAAGGCCCGGCACGCCTCGACGATGCTGACCTTCGACGCCGTGGTGAGCGCGCTCGACGAGATCGCGGCGCGGCGGGTGCAGCCGGCAGCCGCCGAGTGATGGCCGGCGGCTTCCTATCGCGGCTGCCGCGGCAGGCCGCCCGCGGGCTGATCCGCGCCTACCAGCTCACGCTTTCGGCCTTCGTCGGCCGCCACTGCCGTCACTTGCCGTCGTGCTCCGACTACGCCGACGAGGCGATCGCCCGCCACGGCCTCTGGGCCGGCGGCTGGATGGGATTTGCCCGCATCTGCCGCTGCGGCCCCGGCGGCACGTCGGGGCTCGACCTCGTGGCCGAGGCGTTGCCCGTCGAAAGTGCCTGGTATAAGCCCTGGCGCTACGCACGCTGGCGCGGCGTCAATGCGCCGGCGATGCTCTGCGAGGCGGTCGAGCCCGACGGCGGCCGCTCGTAACCCCTATCCGCCGGCCTGAGCTTACCTGCCCGGTTTGCAGGAGTGAGCAGGAGTCCTCGATGATCACCCTGACATTCCCCGACGGCGTGCAACGGCAGTACGAGGCCGGCATCACCGGGCGGGCGGTCGCGGAAGGGATCGCGAAGTCGCTCGCCAAGCGCACCGTCGCGATGGCGCTCGACGGCCGCGTCGCCGATCTCGGCGACCCGATCCTTGGCGACGCCCGGATCGAGTTCCTGACCCGCGAGGACCCGCGCGCGCTCGAGCTCATCCGGCACGACGCCGCCCATGTGCTCGCCGAGGCGGTGCAGAGCCTCTATCCGGGCACGCAGGTCACCATCGGCCCGGTGATCGAGAACGGCTTCTATTACGACTTCGCCCGTGCCGAGCCGTTCACGCCGGAGGACTTCCCGGCGATCGAGGCGAAGATGCGCGAGATCATCGCGCAGGACAGACCCTTCACCAAGGAGGTGTGGAGCCGCGACAAGGCGAAACAGGTGTTCCGCGACAAGGGCGAGCTGTTCAAGCTCGAGCTCATCGACGCCATCCCGGAAGGGGAGGACCTCAAGATCTACGCCCAGGGCGAATGGTTCGACCTCTGCCGCGGGCCGCACATGACTTCGACCGGCAAGGTCGGCGGCGCCTTCAAGCTGATGAAGGTCGCGGGCGCCTATTGGCGGGGCGATTCCAACAACCCGATGCTGACCCGGATCTACGGCACGGCATGGGCTTCGGAAGGCGAGCTCACGCAATACCTGAAGCAGCTCGAGGAGGCCGAGAAGCGCGACCACCGCCGCCTCGGGCGCGAGATGGACCTGTTCCACTTCCAGGAAGAAGGGCCGGGCGTCGTGTTCTGGCACCCGAAGGGCTGGACGCTATTCCAGGAGCTCATCGCCTACATGCGCCGGCGCCTCAAGGCCGACTACCAGGAGGTCAACGCGCCGCAGATCCTCGACAAGTCGCTGTGGGAGACCTCGGGCCATTGGGGCTGGTACCGCGAGAACATGTTCGTCACGCAGACCGAGGACGAGCGCGTCTTCGCGATCAAGCCGATGAACTGCCCCGGGCATGTGCAGATCTTCAAGTACGGTCTGAAGTCGTACCGCGATCTGCCGCTGCGGCTTGCCGAATTCGGCGCCGTCTCTCGCTACGAGCCGTCCGGCGCCCTGCACGGGCTGATGCGCGTGCGCGCCTTCACCCAGGACGACGCGCACATCTTCTGCACCGAGGACCAGCTCGCCGCCGAGTGCCTCAAGATCAACGATCTGATCCTCTCGACCTATGCCGATTTCGGCTTCGAGAACGACATCGTCGTCAAGCTCTCGACGCGGCCCGACAAGCGCGTCGGCACCGACGCGATGTGGGACCACGCCGAGGCGGTGATGGGCCGGGTGCTCGAGGAGATCGCCGCGCGCTTCGGCAACCGCATCAGGACCGCGATCAACCCGGGGGAGGGCGCCTTCTACGGGCCGAAATTCGAGTACGTGCTGCGCGACGCGATCGGGCGCGACTGGCAGTGCGGCACGACGCAGGTCGACTTCAACCTGCCGGAGCGTTTCGGCGCCTTCTACATCGACCACGACGGCTCGAAGAAGACGCCGTCGATGGTTCACCGAGCGATCTGCGGCTCCATGGAACGCTTCGCCGGCATCCTCATCGAGCACTACGCCGGCCACTTCCCGCTCTGGCTCGCGCCGGTGCAGGCGGTCGTCGCGACGATCACGTCGGACGCCGACGCCTATGCCCGCGAGGTGATCGCCGCGGCCGAGAAGGCGGGCCTGCGCGCCGCGGCCGACCTGCGCAACGAGAAGATCACCTACAAGGTCCGCGAGCACTCGCTCGCCAAGGTTCCGGTGCTCCTCGTCGTCGGACGAAAGGAGGCGGCCGAGCGCACGGTCTCGATCCGCCGCCTTGGATCACAGGAGCAAAGGTCGCAAGGATTGGCGCCGGCGCTCGCCGCTCTCGCGGCCGAGGCGCTGCCGCCCGACCGGCGCCGCCCTCTGCCCGAGGACGAGGGCCGCCCCGAGGAGCATCTCGCCCTCGACGGGCATCACGTCATCGCGCGGACGATCGCCTGACGCACGGCTCCCCGGCGACGCGGCGCCGTCCCAAGGCCAGCGCTGGCATTCCCGGTGGACGTCGGCGGCGGTGAGGCCGATGTCCCTGAGCTCGTCCTCGCTCAGAAGGCCGAGGTCGCGCCGCTGCCGGCTGCGGGCGAGGCAAGCCTTCAGCTTCGGTTGAAGGCCGGGAGCGTCCCTGCGTTCGGGAAGCGGGCCGGCATCGCATCGAGACGCGTGAAGATGGTGTCCATCGAACCCTCCGTCATGAGGATCACAGGATCGGAGGATCGGGCCCAAAAGTCGCGGGCGAACGCTTTGCCCACGGCCGAAGCGATGGCGCGTGCGGTCGCGATCAGGTTCGACTAAGCTTCCGGCATGGGCTCGGAACTCGACCTCGCCTGGATTGCCTCGGTAGTCGGCGATCCCGCCCGCTCGCGCATCCTTCTCGCGCTCATGGACGGACGGGCCCGGACCGCGAAGGAGCTCGCTTTCCTCGCCGGCATCGCCGCGCCGACCGCGAGCGGGCATCTGGCGAAGCTCCTCGACGGCCGTCTCGTCGCCGTCGAGCCGCAGGGCCGCCACCGCTACTACCGCCTCGCGTCGGCGCTCGTCGCGCAGATGCTCGAGACGATGGCGGTCGTCGGCGGCGAAGCCTACGCGCCCGATCCGCGGCTGCGCCGCGTCGACCCGGCGCTCGCGGCGGCCCGCACCTGCTACGACCATCTCGCCGGGCGGCTCGGCGTCGCGATCGCCGACGCGCTGCAGGGTCTGGGCCATGTCGCCTTCAGCGACGGCGCCGGCGAGATCACGCCGAGCGGACGGGATTTCTTCGCCCGCCTCGGGCTTCCGCTCGACGAGCGGCGGGCCGGGCGGCGCTTGCTGTGCCGGCCCTGCCTCGACTGGACCGAGCGCCGCCACCACCTTGCCGGCGTCGTCGGCACCGCCTTCTGCAGCCACTGCCTGGCGTCCGGCTGGGTCCAGCGTCACCGCGATGGCCGCGCCGTCGCGGTCTCGCCTGAAGGCCGCGCCGCCTTCGCGGAGCTTCTCGGCATCGACGGGCGGACGCTCACCTTCGGGCCGCAGCCGCAGGAAGCCGCCGCGGCTTGAAGGACGCCGAAAGCTCCGTCCTCATCGCGGCTCGGCCGATGGTGCCCGCGGCGGCCCATGTTTCCACGCGACGTGATAGGGTCTTGGGATGAATCAAGCCGATACCCCGTTCCAGGCGTTACGGCAGTCCGCCGACGAGGCGGCGGTGGCGGCGATCGAGCAGCTGGTCCGGGAGGCGCCCGACCATGCGCTCTACCGGACGAACGCGCTGGCGTTCGCAGCCAGGAACGGTCTCGACGAGGAGCCCGTCATCGCGGCCTTTCTGCACGCAGCGCGGCTCGGCCTTTTCGAGCTGTCCTGGAACGTGCTCTGCCCCGGCTGCGGCGGCGTCCTCGACGCCGGCACGACGCTCAAGACCGTGAACCGCGCCGAATACAGCTGCGCGCTGTGCGCCGCCGGCTACGAGCCGACGCTCGACGAGATGGTCGAGGTCACCTTCACGGTCAGCCCGCGGGTGCGCCGGGTCGCCGCCCACGATCCGAACAGCCTCCCGATGTGGGACTATTGCCGTCAGATCTTCTGGGGCTCGGGGGTCGATCTGCCGAACGATCTGCAAGGGATCATCGACGAGATCACGCTCGAGGCGATCGAGCTCCCGCCCGGCGAAAAGGCGCTGCTCGCCCTGCAGCTGCCGGCGAAATTCGTGATCGTCTTCGACCCGGTGACGCATGCGACGCAGTTTCTCGACATCAAGGGAGAGCCGACCCGCGAGCGCCAGAACCTGTCGCTGGTCTTCGACCAGGTGCACGCGGCGAACGAGACCCTCGAGATGCGTCCCGGGCCGCTGCGGCTTTCGCTCGAGAACCGCTGCGATGTCAGGGTCCTGCCCGGCGTGTGGGTCGCCGACGAGCGGCTGCACGACCTCCTCGGCCATCGCCGGCCCTTCCTGACGGCAAAACGCCTGCTCACCAACCAGACCTTCCGCGACATCTATCGAACCGACACGCTCGACGTCGATCAGCGCCTCAAGATCACCAGCCTGACCTTCCTGTTCACCGATCTGCGCGGCTCGACCGAGCTCTATGAGCGGGTCGGCGACCTTGCCGCCTTCGACCTCGTGCGGGCGCATTTCCGCGTTCTGACCGAGATCGTGGCGGCCGAGGCCGGGGCCGTCGTGAAAACCATCGGCGATGCCGTGATGGCGACGTTTCCGACGCCGGATCGGGCCGTCGCCGCCGCCTTGCGCATGCGCGACGCGATGCAGTCCCTCAATAACGAGCAAAAGCGCGAGGACCTGCTGCTCAAGATCGGCATCCACGAGGGACCGTGCCTCGCGGTCACGGCTCAACGACCGCCAGGACTATTTCGGGCAGACGGTGAACATCGCGGCGCGCGTCCAGGGCCTCGCCGTCTCGCGCTCGATTTTTGCGACCGGCGCGGTGATCGAGAATGCGGAATCGTCGCGGCTTCTGGATCGCAGAGGCCTCAAGCCGATCCCGCAACGCGCCGCGCTGCGGGGCATCGCCGACGAGATGGCGGTCTACGAGCTGCCTTAGGCGGCGCCCGATCCCGACGCGCTCCTGCTCGACTTCCTCTCCGCGACCTATCCGGCCGCAGCGGACGCCGGCCATCGGGGCCGCGCCGCGCTCGGCGGCGCTTCGCAAGTTGTTGCGCTGGGTCCCGGATAGCCTTCCACTCCGCTGCGCTCCGTTGCAGGCTTCCGGGAAAGGGCTGTTGAGGGGTTCGCGCCAATCCCACCACCGCTTTCCCGGGCGCATGCAGCGAAAGCGGAATGCGACCCGGGACCCAGCGCGGGACTCCGCCGCGAAGCGGCTCCGAATCTTCACAGAGGTCTGCACCGGGAAGGTGGCCTGAGCCCGGCTCACTTCTTCGCCAGCACCTCGACGTCGCGATCCTGGCCGCTCTCGACCTTGAACTCGCGCGTGTAGACCTGCCCCTCGTGGCGGGCGATGAGGACGTAGTCGCCCTCGGCGAGCGTCAGCGACGGGAAGGCGCCGATCGCCTCGCGGATGACGTCGCCGCCCGGCGTCAGGACGCTGAAGGCGGTGCCGGCGAAGGCCTCGCCGCCGGCGGCGCCGACGAGCTTCAGGGTCACGGTCGCGGCGCGGTGGTTCAGCGTCGCCTCGGTGATCTTGCCGCTGTCGACCTTGAGGTCGGAGCGCATGATGGCGTTCGATTCCCCGAAGGTCGAGACCACGTGGTAGGTGCCCTCGGGCAGCCGGATGAGCTCGCGCGCCTTGGCGTTCGCGGTGACGAGACGGCCTTCCGAGTTGTTGCCGAGCGGCACGAAGATCGAGAACGACAGGCGGTTCGGCGGGATCGGCGTCTCGCCGATGGCGCCGGCGAGCTGCAGCGCGCCGGCGCTGACGGTCAGCCGGTCGACGAGCGGGGCCGAGAACACCGTCACCCGCTTCGAGGCGCTGGCGAAGCCGTAGGCGACGTGGACGATGTAGCTCCCGGGCTTGAGCGGGATGCTCGGCGACGCGGCGCTCGATTTCGCGATCGGCGCCAGCTGCGTCACGTCGCTGCGGTCCTCGTAGACGCGCCAGGTGAGCCCCGAGCGGATCGGCTTCTGCTCGCCCGCGAAGACGGCGGTGAGGCTGAGCGTCGTCGCCGCCTGCGGCGCGAGGGACGGGGCCGGCGCGCCGCCGAGCGAGGGCACCGACGGCGTCTGGGCGAGGCCCGGAGCGAGGCTCAGCGCAAAGGCCGCGGCGATCGGAAAGCGCTTCATGGAGCGTGTCATGGAGCGTGTGTAGTGCGTCCGAAATCGGGCGTCACCTTGACGGCGCCGCCGTCATTCCGGGGCCTCGCGAAGCGAGGAGCCCGGAACTGATAACCACGATCCATCCCATGACGCTCAAGCGGTGGTGCGCAATTGACCGCCGCCGTGTTTATGGGTTCCGGGCTCTCGCCTTCGGCGAGCCCCGGAATGACAGCCGGTTCAGCTACCGCACCGCGGTCTCGCCCTCGCTTTCGTCGCCCTTGCGGCTCATGAGGTCGGTCGCGGCGGCGACGAGGTTGTCCATCGAGAGCGGGCGGAAGCGGAACTCGACGGTGTGGCGGCCGGGCCCGACCTCGACGCCGCGGAACAGGAGGTTCGTGCGCAGGATCGGCTGACGGATGCCGTCGACCCGCGCCTCCCAGCCCGGGTAGTAGATGTCGTGCAGGACGACGACGCTGTCGCGGTCGGTCTCGACTGCGAGCGTGACCTGGTTGCGGCCATAGTCGGTGATCTGGACCGAGCCGCTCGCCGGCTCGCTCTGTGCGGCGCCGTCGCGAAGGCCGTAGCCGCCCCTGATCGCGGCGACGCTCGCCTCGTCGACGAGGGCCTCGTTCGGCCGGTCGAAATCCGGCAGCTCGGCCTGCTCGAGCACGCTCTCGGAATCGACCGGCACGAGGTGCGTCGCGAGATAGGCCCGCGGCGTGCCGCCGTTGAGGCGATAGACCCACATCGTGCCCGAGCCGTAGAGGAGCCTCGTCCCGGCAAGCCGCGGGAAGTGGCGCGGCAGGCGCTCGATCGGCCGGTCGAGCACGAGGTATTCGAGGCCGAGCAGGCTCGCCAAGCGGCACTTGTAGCCGCGGAAGGTGCCCGGGAAGGTGCGCAGGTTCGGGTCGACCGCGTTCTCGCCCGGGCCGACCGCTTTCTCGTAATCGGCGAGCCGCAAGGGGTTGTAGCCGATGGTGTCCTCGAGGCCGAGCACCATCGAGGCGTTCTGCCAGGCGCCGCCGAGCCCGAGGATCTCGACCCGCGGGCGCTCGCCCTTGGCGTTGCGCTCGGCAAGCTCCTTCTTGAGCACCTGGAGGCCTTGCAACTGCTCGGGCGGCAGCTCGCGGAACACCGCGTAGCGCTCGGCCGCCTCGGCGTTGAGCGGCGAGGCGGCGTTGCGCCACAGGAGCTCGCCCGCCGTGACGGCGACGATGAGCGAGGCGAGCGCGGCGCGGCGGGCCGGGGTCGTGCCGGCCTTGACGACGGCGGTCGCGGCGAGCCCCGCAATGGCGGCGGCCAGCGCCACGTCGCGGAGCGCGTCGAGAGCGTGGTGGGCGCGCAGCGCGTAGCCGAACGCGCTCAGGAGAGCGACGATGACCAGGAGCGCGGCAAGGCCGGCGAGCGCCGCGCCGGCCGGCCGCCGCAGCCGCGCGAGCTTCGGCGAGCCCTCGCCGAGCCAGCGGTGCACGAGGTAGCCGCCGGCCATGGCGACGGCGAAGTTGATCAGGAAAGTCGCGTCCGCCGGCCGGCGATAAAGCGCGACGCCGGGAACGTGGTCGAAGACCAGCGCGAAGACCGGCGTGTAGCGCCCGAGCGCGTAGAACACCGCTGCGATGCCGAGGATGAGGAAGAACCGGAGCTCGCGCGCGAACAGCCGGCCGCCGGCGATGCCGTGCCAGATCAAGAGCAGCGCCGGGATCGTGCCGGCGAAGAGGTAGTTCGTGGCGCGGTCGGTCCAGGTCGCCGCGTCCATGCTCTGCCAGTCCGGCCCCCAATAATCGTAGGTCTGGCGCAGCGAGCCGAAGACGTCGCTGAACAGCATCGTCGC
>Ga0126307_10003962_pt1 | contig 10218 bp, 10 predicted proteins | sample Plot28_FD_89955 | JGI IMG/M metagenome (GOLD analysis project Ga0126307, IMG submission 89955) | Serpentine soil microbial communities from UC McLaughlin Reserve, CA, USA - Plot28 | ecosystem: Environmental > Terrestrial > Soil > Grasslands | place: USA: UC McLaughlin Reserve, Lake County...
AGGTTGTGGAGCGCGAGGTCGGCGTCTGCACGGGGGAGAACGACGAGGGGCAGGTCGGGATTGCGCTCCCAGGCCTGCAGGTAGAGCGGGTCGTAGCCGAGGAGGACGTCGTTCGAACCTGTCGTGGCCGCGATGTAGCCGGCCGCATCGGCACGCGCCTCCCGGCGGACGTCCGGCTCCCACTCGAAGAGCTCGGGCGTCCGGTCCCAGGTCCAGCCGACCTGTGCGAGGACGAGTGCCGTCGCGGCGGCGGTGCCCCAGAGCCGACCGAGCCTGGCGAGCCCCGCGCCGGCGGCGAGCGCGACGAACGGCAGCAGGAAGATCAGGTGCCTCGTCTCGGGCGAGCCCGTGCTGCGCGCCACGACCAGCGCGGCGAGCGGGACGAGCGCCGCGCAGGCCGCGAGGATCCGCGTCTCGCGCGGGAGCACGGCGAGACCCGCGGCTGCCGCCACCAGGACGGCCGGCAGCACCGGGAAGCCGGCGCTGAAGTCTCCCCCGGCGTGCCAGACGTACTCGACGACGTCCAACCGGCTTCCGGCCGCCACGCCCGCGTCGAAGCGCCCCGCGAGGACGAGGTCGGTGAGCCAGAAGGGGATTCCGAGGACGGCGACGGCGCCGAATGCCCAGAGCGCCTCCCGCAGCCGCTCCCGCCGAGCGACCACGACGAACGCGCCCTGGGAGGCGAGCACGAGCGCGCCGTACGGGTGCGTCGCGACCGTGGCCAGGATCGCGAGCGCCCACAGCGCCCACGCCCGGCGGCCGCCGCGGTCGGCCGCGTGCAGCAGCGCCAGGTACGAGAGCGTCGCGGTGAAGAGGAAGAGGCTGTACATGCGCCCGTAGACGCCATGGAAGAGGAACGTCCAGCTCGTCGCGAGCAGGAGCGTTCCGAGCAGCGCGGCGACTCTTCCGCCCAGGCGTGCGAGCAGGAGCGCGACGACCGGCAGGCTTGCGACGGCGAAGAGGGCCGAGAACGCGCGCAGCCCCTCGAGCCCGAGGTCGAGGTGCGCCACCGTCCAGGCGAGCAGGAAGTGGAGCGGGGCGCCGCCGCGCTCCTCGAGCACGACCTGGAACATCTCGTCGAGCGGATGCCGCCCGATGAAGAGCGGCAACGCCTCGTCCTCGTGCGGCGGCCAGGCCAGCAACTGGTGGAAGAGGAACGCCGCCGTTCCGGTCGTGATCGCGCCGACGCCGAGCGGGAACCAGTGGGCGGCGAGCCAGGGCCGTGCGAGCGCCCATTCACGGGCGCCGAAACGGGTTGTCTGTGCGGTCTCGCTCATCGTCGCCGTCAGTGTGCCTTGCTACCGTTCGCCGCCATGCCGATCTACGAGTACCGGTGTCCCGACGGGCACACTTTCGAGGTCTTTCAGCGGATGTCGGACCCGCCGTCGGAGGCGTGCGAAGTGTGCGGCAAGAGCCCCGTCGAGAAGGTGCTGTACCCGGTCTCGGTGCACTTCAAGGGCTCCGGCTTCTACTCGACCGACTACGGCCGGGGCTCGGGGAAGAAGAAGGACGCGTCGCAGGACGGCGCCGGCGACTCCGGCTCGACGGAGAAGAAGCCGGACTCGGGCGAGAAGAAGGCCGCGCCGGCGGCCGACTGATCTCTCTGCGCAGGCGAAGCATCCGCTGGACGCGGACGCTGCGCGCGCGCAGATCCCGGAAGGGGCCGGCCGCGGCCCCTCGGAGGCGTGCTCCACCGACTATCGTCGCGACAGGGCGTTCAGCCCGAGCAGGAGCACGATCGCGCCGGCCACGGCGAGCAGGAACGGCTTCAGGTCCCAGCCGACGTCGACGTCGGTGTCGAAGACCACCTCGCCGAGGAAGCCGCCGAGGAGCGCGCCGACCACTCCGACGGCGAGCGTCCCGAAGCAGCCGATCGTCTGCTTGCCGGGGGTGAGCACCCGCGCGACCGCGCCCGCGAGGAGCCCGAAGAGGATCCAACCGATGATGCCCACGCGGCGACCCTAGTCCACGCGCCCGCGGGCGTGCTCGAGCGCCAGCAGCGTCGAGGCAACCAGCGACTCGTCGCCGACGGCCAGCCGCAGCCCGAGAGCCGATTCGAGCGTCTCGACGGCCTCGCCCGTGCGCCCGAGGTCGAGGAGCGTCTTGCCAAGGTGCTGGAGTGCGAAGTGCCGGAGCTCGGGCGCGCTCTCGAGCGCGTCTCGCAGGGTCGCCTCCGCCTCGTCGAGGCGGTCGAAGCAGCGCAGGGCTTCGCCGATCCGGATCATGGCGACCGTCCGCGCCCGCTCGTCGCCGAGCCGGTCGGCGAGCTCGAGGCTGCGACCCAGCTCGCGACGCGCCTCGGCCTCGCGACCGAGCATGCGGGCGGCATTGCCGAGGTAGCCGTGCAGCCGGCACTGCTCGCGCAGATCGGTGGTCGCGGTCAGCTCTGCACGCGCGCACTCGATCGCGTCGGCGACGGCATCCGGGTGCGTCGGCACCTGGCGGAGGCGCTCGTCCCAGACGGCCAGCGCTCCTAGGTCGGGCAACACTAGTCGGCCGATCGGCCGACGAGGCAGCCGGCGCCGAACGCGGTTCCGGGCCGCGGCGGCTGGGCCGCGGACAGGCCCGTGAACATCGCGATCGTGGCGCTGTTCTCCTCGCCTCCGACGAGGACGGACTCGCCCCCGATCGACTGCGGCTCGCCGCCGAGGCGGCAGTGGAGCGAGCGGTCCTCGTTCGCCCGGAACCGGACCCAGCCGAGTTGGAGCAGCTGTCCCGCGGACAGATCCGTGGTCAACGGCGCCATCAGCTCGTCGCCGATGAACGGCAGCCGCAGGAACGTCCCCGGCGAGACGAGCTCGTTCGTCATCGCCTCCACGACCGCCTGCTGCCGCTCGCCGCGGGTGAGGTCGTTCTCAGCGGGGTCGAGGCGGTTCTCCCGGACGCGCGAGTAGATGAGGGCGCGCTTGCCGTTCAGCTCCTGTTTCCCCTTCGCGAAGCGCCAGCCTTCCCATAGCTGGCAACGCGCCTCCGTCGGGTAGGGGCAGTCGAACCGGTTGGAGAGGATCGGCTTCGGGACGTCGACCTCGACCCCCCCGAGCGCGTCGATCACCTCCTTGAAGTCGTCGAAATCGACGAGGACGACGTGGTTCGGACGCAGTCCCGTGAGCGCGGCGACGGTCTTCATCGTCAGAGCAGGCCCGCCGAGCTGGAACGCTGCGTTGATCTTGTTCTGTCCATATCCCGGGATGTCGACGCGCAGGTCCCGGGGGATCGAGAGATAGGCGATCCGGTGCCGCCCGGGATCGGTGCGAACGAGCAGGATCGAGTCGGAGCGCCGGAAATCCTGACGGGCGGCCGTGCGGTCGCCGTCGGTCCCGAGCAGCATGATCAGCGAAGAGTTGGAGATCAGCAGGCCCTCTTGCGGCGCGAGGCTCGCCTCCACGGCCTTCGGTAACCGCGCGTTCGCCTCCTTGACGCCGCTCCGGAACGCGAGGAAGCTGGCGACGCTCCAGACGACGATGAAGAGGGCCAGGACGAGGACGCCGAGCCCGATCCGGCGGCGCCAGCGCGGCCCACCCGGCCGCTGCGCACGGGCGGCCTCGCCGCGGCTCGTCCGCTCCGGACGCGGCGCAGTCGGCACCTTTCCCTTCGTGCGGCCGCCCTTGTAGAGCCGGTAGGGCTTCTCTGCGTCCGCCATCCGGCGCGTTATGGTAGCCGCCTCCCGTGGGCGCTCAACGAGTCATCGGTGTCGACCTCGGCGGCACGAAGATCGCAACGGGCTCGATCGACGCGGAGGGCACGCTCCACGAGCAGCACGAGCTGCCGACGCCGATCGAGTCCCAGGAAGCGCTGCTGGACGCGATCTCCCGTGCGATCGAGCCTCTCGCAGGCGCCGGTGTCGGTGCGATCGGCTTCGGGATCCCCTCGGTGATCGACCGCCGCAGCGGCACCGTCCTCGGCTCGACGAACATCCCGCTGCGCGACGTCTCGCTGAGGGACGTGATCGAGGAGCGCTTCGGCGTCCCCGCGGTGATCGAGAACGACGGGAACGTGGCGGCGCTCGCGGAATGGCGGCTCGGCGCGGGACGGGACCGCGACGACCTCGTGATGCTCACCCTCGGTACCGGCGTCGGCGGCGGGCTCGTCCTCGGGGGGTCGCTCTACCGCGGGATCGCCGAGCTCGGCCACGTGGTCGTCGTCGCCGACGGACCGCCCTGCCAGGGCAACTGCAACGGCCGCGGGCACCTGGAGTCGTTCGCTTCGGGGAACGCCGCCGACCGCGCGGCGGAGAAGCTCTGGGGCGAGGGTGCGAATGCCGAGCTGCTCGTCGGTCGGGCGCAGGAGGACGATCCGGAGGCGCTCGAGGCGCTCGCCGGGATCGGGCACCTGCTGGGGGCGGCCATCGGCTCCTTTGTGAACACGTTCGGGCCGGAGCTCGTGATCGTCGGCGGTGGCTTCGGGATCGCGGCGTTCGACTTCCTCGTGCCGTCGGCGCTCGAGATCGCGCGGCGCGAGACGGTCGAGCCGGACGTGCTCCCGGTGCGGATCGTCCAGGCCCAACTCGGCTCCGACGCCGGCCTGATCGGTGCCGGGCTGATCGCGTTCGAGGCGCTCGGGACGTGAGGTGCGGGCACGGAGCATGCGTGGGGCTTCTGGGCGCGAAGCGACCCTTCAGGGGTCTTGGCGCGATGAGCATCCGCTTCGGCGGCTGCTCATCTTGTGCAGGCTGAGGCCGGCTGATGCCGCTCGCCGTCTGCGCGACGCCGATCGGCAACCTCGAGGACGTCACCCTGCGAGTGCTGCGCGAGCTGGCGGAGGCCGGCGTCGTGCTCTGCGAGGACACCCGCCACACGAAGCGCCTGCTAGACCGGCACGGAATTGACGCGAAGCTGCTCAGCTACCACCGGCACAACGAGGCCGCTCGGACCGCGGAGCTGCTGCCGCGGCTCGAGGCCGGCGAGCGGATCGCCCTCGTCTCGGACGCGGGCCTGCCGGGAGTGAACGATCCGGGCGCACGCCTCATCGAGGCGGCGCTCGAGGCCGGGCTGCCGGTGACCGTGCTCCCCGGCCCTTCGGCCGTCGAGACTGCGCTCGTCGCCAGCGGTCTCGCCGGCGAGCGGTTCCAGTTTCTCGGGTATCTGCCGCGCGGCGAGCAGGCGCTTGCGCGGCTCTGGGAGGAGCTCGCCGCCTGGCCGCATCCCGCGGTCGCCTTCGAGTCGCCCCGGCGGCTCCCGGCGACGCTGCGGTCGCTCGCCGCCGCCTCCCCGGAGCGGCCTGTCGCCGTCTGCCGCGAGCTGACGAAGCGGTTCGAGGAGGTCGTGCGCGGGAGCGCAGCCGAGATCGCTGCCCGGTTCACGGAGCCCCCGAAGGGCGAGCTCACGCTCGTCCTCGGCGCCGGCGAGGACGAGGCGCCGGTGCCCGAGAGGGACGCGGTCGCAGCGGTCGACGAGCTCGTCGCGGCCGGGCTGGCGCGGCGGCAGGCGGCAGACGTGGTCGGGCGGCTCGCGCGCGTTTCCCGTAACACTCTTTACTCAGAATCGTTGAAAAGCCGCTGAGCCACGCCGCTAGCGTGGGACGCAGTTGCCCTCCTCCCACGAAGGCGGTGTCCGATGCGGCGTACATTCTCCGTCGCGATCGTCGCGATCGCGTTCCTGGCAGTCGCTCCCGCTGCCGGCGGCTGGGTCTGGCCTGCGGACGGTGCGGTGCTGCGGCCCTTCTCGCTCGGGGCGGACACCTATGCCGCCGGCCAGCACCGCGGCATCGACATCGCCGGCTCCGTCGGCGACTCCGTCCGCGCTCCCGCCGCCGGTGCCGTCTCCTTCACGGGCGCCGTCCCGGGCGGCGGCCGGGCGGTGACGATCCAGACGGCCGACGGGTACGCCGTCACGCTCCTCCAGCTCGGATCGGTCACCGTCGCCCGGGGCAGCTCGGTCGCGGAGGGTGCAGTCGTCGGCCAGATCGGCCAGAGCGAGGACGAGGTCACCGCCGCGCCGCACGTCCACCTCGGGATCCGGCTCGCCGCGGAGCCGGAGGGCTACCTCGACCCGGCGGGGCTGCTCCCGGTCCGGGCCGCCGTCCCCGCACCGGCGGCCGAGCCGGCGCCGGTCGCCGAGCCCGATCCCGCCGTCGCCGCTCCCGCACCGGCAGCGCCCGTCCAGCCGGAGGCGGTGCCGGTACAGGCCGAGCCGAGCGCCGCCGGGCCTGCGCTCGAGCCCGCGCCCGTCGCCGCCGCCAAGCCTGCGGCGACGGCTCCGCTGCCACGAGCGGCGGCGTCGCCGAAGCCCGCGGCTGGACCGGCGCCGACCGAGCCGTCTCCACGTCCCCTTGTCCGGACGCCAAGTATCTCCGACGCGGCGAAACGCATGCCGACAGCGGGGACGCCGACGGCAACGGCAACCGGCCGTTTGCCTGCCGCGACCCTCGTCGGTGCGCCGAAGGTCTCGACGCCGCGTCGCACGCCCGTGACCGCTCCCACACCCGCGGCAATTCGGCCGCGCGTGTTCGACCATGTGCCGGTCGCGCCGTCGACCGGACGCGACCGGATCCGACCGGCGACGAGCTCTGCGCCGCGCGCCTCCGAGCCGCTCGATTCGAGGATCTCCGGCTCGCTGCTCCTGCTCGCCGGCCTCGCAGTGGTGGCCTGGTTTGCGGCGCAGGTTATGCGAAGGGCTGCGCCTATCATGGACGGCGATGAGCTACTACCTGACCACACCCATCTACTACGTCAACTCGACGCCGCATATCGGCCACGCGTACACGACGATCACGGCCGACATCCTCGTGCGCCATCACAAGCAGCGGGGGGAGGAGACCTACTTCCTCACCGGCGTCGACGAGCACGCGGACAAGGTGGCGCGTGTCGCGGCGGAGGAGGGGCTCACCCCGCAGGAGTTCGTCGACCGGATCGTGCCGGCCTGGCGCGAGCTCGCCCCGAGCGTCAACGCCGAGCCCGGCTATTTCATCCGGACGACCGATGAGGGCCATAAGCGTTTCGTCCAGGAGTTCCTCCAGCGGATCTACGACAAGGGCGACATCTACCAGGACGTCTACGCGGGCCTCTACTGCGTCGGCTGCGAGGCCTTCAAGACGGAGGAGGAGCTCGTCGACGGCAAGTGCCCCGACCACGGGATCGAGCCCGAGTGGCTGGAAGAGAAGAACTGGTTCTTCCGGCTCTCCGCGTACCAGGACCGGCTGCTCCGACTCTACGAGGAGCGGCCCGATTTCGTCCTCCCCGCGTTTCGGGCGAACGAGGCCAGGAGCTTCATCGCCGGCGGGCTGCGGGACTTCTCGATCAGCCGCGCGACGCAGACGTGGGGGGTCCCGATCCCGTGGGATCCGGATCAGGTCGCCTACGTCTGGGCCGACGCGCTCGTCAACTACCTGAGCGCGCTGGCCTACGCGCCGGGAGCCGACCTCGGCCTCTGGCCGGCGCGGCACCTGCTCGCGAAGGACATCCTTCGCTTCCACTGCGTCTACTGGCCGGCGCTGCTGCTCTCTGCGGGCTATGAGGCGCCGCGACAGCTCTTCGTGCACGGCTACCTCAACCTCGATGGCCGCGGGATCTCGAAGTCGCTGGGAAACATCATTCGGGTCGAGGAGCTCACCGACGTCTACGGCGTCGACGCACTCCGGTTCTGGGCTGCGCGCGCCGTCACGTTCGGGCAGGACGCCGATGTGACGATCCAGGGATTCCACGACCGGTATGAGCGGGAGCTCGCCAACGACCTCGGCAACCTGCTCTCGCGGACGACGGCGCTGATTGCGCGATCCGGCGGTGAGATCGCGGCAGGGAGCGCGGGCGGCGGCCAGCTGGCTGCCCGGGCGACGGCGCTCAACGAGGAGGTGGCGGCGCTCTTCGATCGCTACGAGATCACAGCGGCGCTCGACCGGATCTGGTCGCACGTCCGCCGGCTCAACCAGTACGTCGAGCAGACGAAGCCCTGGAAGCTCGCACGCGACCCCGAGCGCACGGAGGAGCTCGCCGGCGTGCTGTACGAGCTCGCGGACGGCCTGCGCGTGGTCGCGGTCGCGCTCGCGGCATACATCCCCGAGACCGCCGAGCGAATCCTGGCCGCGCTCGGCCAGCCGGTCGACCACGCCTGGGAGAACGTCGCCCCCGGACGCACCGTCGCCGCGAGCGGCATCGTCGCGGCGGAGCCGCTGTTTCCCCGCGTCGACGAGCCCGCCACCGCGGCGTGATCGACACGCACGCGCACCTCGACGCGCTCGAGGAGCCGTCGGAGGTTCTCGCGCGCGCCCGCACCGCGGGAGTGAACCGGGTCTTGACGATCGGGACGGGGATCGAGTCCTGCCGCCGGGCACTCGCCCTCACCGGGCACGAGGGCGTGTACGCCGCACTCGGGATCGACCCGCATCAGGCCGGCACCGGCGAAGCCGCGCGCGTCGATGAGTTGCGTGAGCTGCTCGACGATCCGAAGGCGGTCGCCGTCGGCGAGGCAGGCCTCGACTACCACTACGGCGCGGACAGAAAGGGCGAGCAGCGCCGGCTCTTCGAGGCGCAGCTCGCCCTCGCCGCCGAGCTCGAGCTGCCGATCGTCGTCCACACGCGCGCTGCGAATGCCGACACCGGAGCGCTGCTTCGCGAGCACGAAGGCACGGTCGTCATGCACTGCTTCTCCGAGGCGGGGCTCCTCCCGCACGGGCTCGAACGCGGCTGGTACTTCTCCTTCGCGGGCAACGTCACGTACCCGAAGGCGGAGGAGTTGCGCGAGGCCGCTGCGGCCGTGCCCGCCCACCGTCTGCTCGCAGAGACCGACAGCCCGTACCTCGCGCCGCAGCCCGTGCGCGGCCGCACGAACGAGCCCGCGCACGTCGTCTACACGGTTGCAGCGCTCGCGGCTGCACGCGGCGACGACGTCGGCGAGCTCGCGGCTCGCATAGAGGCCAACGCCGCCGCAGCGTTCCGCCTGCCGTGAGCGTCCGCCCGAAGAAGCGGCTCGGCCAGCACTTCCTCGCCGACGAGAACATCCTCGGTGTGATCGAGCGGCTCGCGGAGCTCGGGTCGGACGATGTCGTGCTCGAGATCGGCCCCGGCCTCGGCGTCCTGACGCGCCGCCTCGCGGAGCGGGTCGGCTACGTGCACACGGTCGAGCTCGACCGGTCGCTGGAGCCGCAGCTGGCCGAGCTCGCGGCGCGTCCTGGCGTCGACCTCCACTGGGGCGATGCGCTCCAGCTCGATCTCGCCGCGCTGGAACCGGCGCCGACGAAGCTCGTCGCGAACCTCCCGTACAACGTCGCCACGCCGCTCGTCGCCGAGAGCCTGGACGGGCTGCCCTCGCTGCGGCTCTGGACGGTGATGGTGCAGCGCGAGGTCGCGGACCGTTTCTTCGCCGCGCCGTCGACGAAGGCGTACGGCGCCGTCTCCGTGCTCCTGCAGCTCGCCGCGGAGCGCACGGGGTTCCATCCGGTCGCGCGCACGGTCTTCCGGCCGCCACCCAATGTCGACTCTGCGCTCGTCGCCTTCCGGCGGACGCAGCTACCCGACGACTTCGCGCGGATCAGGCAGCTCGTCGAGGGCTCGTTCGCACACCGCCGCAAGACACTGCCGAATTCGCTCGCCCTGGCGGGGCTTGCGTCGCGCGAGGAGGCTGCGGCGGCGCTGGCGTCGCTGGGCCGCGCGCCCGAGACGCGCGCCGAGGCGCTCGAGCCGCGCGAGTTCATCGACCTCGCAGCCGCGCTGTGAGAGCCCCCGCTCCGGCCAAGATCAACCTTGCCCTCGTCGTCGGCCCCACGCGCGACGACGGCAGGCACGAGGTGGCCACCGTTCTTCAACGCGTCGACCTGGCCGACCGCGTTGCGGTCGTGTCCGCCTCATCGCTCGCCGTCTCCGGCTTCGCCGGCGACACGCTCGTCCGCGACGCGCTCCGTGCGCTTGCGACCGCCGCCGGCGTGGATCGAGGCTGGGCCGCGACGATCACGAAGCGGATCCCCGTCGCATCCGGGCTCGGCGGAGGCAGCTCCGACGCCGCGACCGCGCTCCGGCTGGCGAACGACACGCTCGACACGCCACTCCCGCTCGACGACATCCGCGCACTCGCCGCGACGCTCGGCGCCGACGTCCCCTTCTTTCTCGGCGACGGGCCGCAACTGGGCCGCGGCGACGGCTCCGAGCTCGAGCCGCTCGATCTGCCGCAGGACTACTGGGTCGTGCTCGTGCTCCCGACAGGCGCGGTCAAGCCCTCCACCGCCGCGGTCTACCGGGCGTTCGACGAGCGGGATGGGGCCACGGGCTGGGACGAGCGGCGCGAGCGCCTG
>Ga0126307_10003963_pt1 | contig 10218 bp, 9 predicted proteins | sample Plot28_FD_89955 | JGI IMG/M metagenome (GOLD analysis project Ga0126307, IMG submission 89955) | Serpentine soil microbial communities from UC McLaughlin Reserve, CA, USA - Plot28 | ecosystem: Environmental > Terrestrial > Soil > Grasslands | place: USA: UC McLaughlin Reserve, Lake County...
CGGATCAGCGCGGCGCTCGCCGAAGTCGTGCGCCGCGACGGCGGGGACGTCCTGCTCCGGACCGAGGTCACCGGGATCCTGGTCGAGGGTGGCCAGGTACGAGGGATCGAGGTGCGCCCGAGCGGAGCGGTGGGCCCGACGGAGCAGATCCTCGCGCCGGCCCTGGTCGCCGCGTACGCGGTCACCCGACCCAGGATCGTCGCGGGCGAGCGACGCTCGGTCCCGTTCGGGCCGGGCGTCGCCGTCGGCGTGGTGACGGCGCTCATCGGGGGGGCGGCGTTCGCCGCGGCCGTCGCGTTCGCCGATTGGTTCGGCGTGGATCGGATCCGCGAGGTCTTCGTCGCGGTCACCGAGGAGCTGATCGACTTCCTCACGTTCGACAAGGGCGTGCCGGGCGGCCTGCCGCAGTTGATCGGGCTCTGCGTCGTGGGCGGCGCCATAGGTGGGTTCGCGCGCACCGCACCCGAGACGGTGCGACGGCCCGCGTCGGCGGGGATCCTGGTCGTCATCCTGTTCGGCCTGCTCCAGCGGATCATCCCCATCGTGTTCGTCGAGCTCGGGTTCGAGGCCGATTGGCTCTACGACCGCGGCGCGGGGCTCACGTGGTTCGGGGGCCTGATCGTGTTCGCGGTGGCGGCCGCCGCGAACGCCCTGTGGAACCGGGACGGCGGTCGCACCCGCGACCGGCTGCACCGGAACATGGAGCAGGCGCCGGCTGCCAAGGTGGGCCTGTTCGTCGCCATCCTGGCGATCCTGGCGATCCTGCCGCTGCTGTTGGGCTCGGTGATCTCCGAGGTGCTCGGGTCGGTGATGATCTACGTGCTGCTCGGCCTCGGGCTGAACATCGTCGTCGGCTACGCGGGGCTGCTCGACCTCGGGTACGTGGCCTTCTTCGCGTTCGGCGCCTACACGACCGGTCTGCTCACGGGCGCCTTCCTCAACACCACGACCGGCGCGGCCACGCCGGCCCTGTCGGCGGACCTGAACTTCTACGTCGCCGTGTGGATCGTGGCGTTGCTCGCGGCGGGCGTCGGGCTGTTGATCGGCGCGCCGGTACTCCGGCTGCGCGGGGACTACCTCGCGATCGTGACGCTGGGGCTCGGCGAGATCGTGACCGTGATCACGGCATCCAAGTGGGCACAGCCGTTGATCGGCGGCCCGCAAGGGATGCGCGGCGTGACGAAGGCCGAGGTCTTCGGGCTGAACTTCCAGGACAACCCGCAGCACTTCTACTACCTCGCGCTCGCGTTCGTGTTGCTCGCCGCGTTCGTCTCGTGGCGATTGTCGACGTCACGGATCGGACGGGCGTGGAACGCGATGCGGGAGGACGAACAGGTGGCCGACGCGATGGGGATCAGCACGACGAAGTTCAAGCTGCTCGCCTTCGCGCTCGGCGGCGCGATCGGATCGCTGGGCGGCGCGCTCTTTGCGGTGAGCATCGGGTCGCTCACGCCGGCGAGCTTCGAGATCACCGTGTCGATCACGGCGCTCGCCGTCGTGATCATCGGTGGGCTCGGGAGCATCCCCGGCGTCCTCGTCGGGGCGTTGGTGCTGATCGGGTTGCCGGGCCTGCTGCGGGAGTTCGAGGAGTACCGGCCCTTGATCTACGGGGGCGCCCTGGTGGCGATCATGATCCTGCGGCCGCAGGGCCTGATCCCGAACGTCCGGCGAAGCCGTGAGCTCGAGGAGGAGGAGGTCACCCAGGACGCCTGGGCGACGGCCGGCGCCAGGTCCGAGGCCGTGGCGGCCGTGCTGCCGGGCGGTGGCCTCGGCGTGGAGCGGGAGGATCTGGAATGAGCGCGCCGGAGCACCTGCTCGAGCTGACGGACGTCGCCAAGCACTTCGGTGGCCTGTACGCGCTGTCTGGGCTGTCGTTCCAGGTCGACCGCGGCGAGATCGTCTCGGTCATCGGCCCCAACGGCGCCGGCAAGAGCACGATGTTCAACGTCGTCACCGGCCTGTACGGGCCGGACGACGGCGGCATCCGTTTCCGGGGTGCCAACATCGTCGGGCTCGCGCCGAACCAGGTGACCAAGCTCGGCATCGCCCGGACGTTCCAGACGGTGCACCTGTTCCCGAACATGACGATCCTGGAGAACGCGATGGTCGGCCAGCACTGCCGGACCAGGTCCGGCGTGGTCGGCTCGGTGCTCGGCCTGCCCGGCACCCGGCGGGAGGAGGAGGGGATCCGAGCGAGGGCGCGCGAGAGCCTCGGGTTCTTCGGCTCGCGCCTGACAGGCTACCGGGAGGAGCAGCCGGCCTCCGCCCTCTCGTACGCGAACCGGCGACGGCTCGAGATGGCGAGGGCGCTGGCCACGGATCCGGCGCTCGTGATGCTGGACGAACCCACGGCGGGCATGAACCCGCGCGAGACGCTCGAGCTTCGCGACCACATCGTGCGGATGCGGGACGAGCTCGGGCTCACGGTGCTGGTGATCGAGCACGACATGCGGGTGGTCAGGGGCGTCTCCGACCGGGTCGTCGCCCTCGACTACGGCCGCAAGATCGCGGAGGGCTCCTACGACGAGGTCGCGAACGATCCCCAGGTGATCGAGGCGTACCTCGGGACCAAGGCGGTCGGATGAGCGACGAGGCGCCGACCGCCGCCATGCCGGCCGACGGTCGGGCCAAAACAGGCGTCGAGGTCCAGCCGGTCGACACCGCCGCGCTCCCGACCCACGACGAGCCCACCCCGGTTCAGGACGGCGAGCGTCGCCCCGTCCTGGAGCTCCGGGATGTGAGCACCCACTACGGGCTGGTCGCGGTGCTCCGCAACGTGAACGTCGAGATCTTCCCCGGCGAGATGGTGTGCCTGCTGGGTGGGAACGCCAGCGGGAAGACCACGACCCTCAAGACGATCCTCGGGTACGTCAAGCCGACCGAGGGCGACGTGGTGCTCGACGGCGAGGTGGTGACCGGGCTGCCGACGTCGGAGGTCGTCTCCAAGGGGATCTCGATGGTCCCGGAGAACCGCCGGCTCTTCGCGAACATGACGGTCTCGGAGAACCTCGATCTCGGCGCGTACCAGCGCAAGGACAAGGCGAAGGTGGCGGAGGATCGGAACAAGGTGCTCGAGACGTTCCCTCGGATCCGCGAGCGCCTCAAGCAGAAGGCCGGGACGTTGTCCGGCGGCGAGCAGCAGATGGTCGCGATGGGCCGGGCGCTCATGGCCGATCCGAAGGTCCTGCTCATGGACGAGCCGTCGATGGGTCTCGCGCCCATCCTGGTCGAGCAGGTCTTCGAGATCATCAAGCAGATCCGCGCGCTCGGCCGCACCGTGTTCGTAGTGGAGCAGAACGCGAACATGGCGCTCTCGATCGCCGATCGCGGGTACGTGATCCAGACCGGCCAGGTGGTGCTCGCGGACACGGCCAAGAACCTGCTCGACAACCCACTGATGCGAGAGGCGTACCTCGGGGAGCTCTGAGTGATCGCTCCCCGGGACGCGACCATGTCCTCGCGCCCCCCGACGGAGGGCTCGGTGTGAACCGGACGGCGGACGTCGTCGTGGTGGGGGGAGGGGTCGTCGGCGCGAGCGCCGCGTACCACCTGGCCGCGGCTGGCGCCGGCAGTGTCCTGGTGCTCGAGCGCGCCGATCACCTCGCGGCGGGGTCGACCGGAGCGTGCGCCGGGGGGTTCCGCTTCCAGTTCTCGAGCTCGCTCAACGTTCGGCTTTCGCAGGCGAGCGTGCCGATGATCACGGGGTTCACACAGGAGCACGGGCTGCCGCTCGACGTCGTGCAGCACGGGTACCTGTTCCTGGTCCGCGGCGAGGCGCTGTGGCGGGACTTCCTGGCCGCCAACCGGCTGCACGCGTCGCTGGGTGTCGAGGCAGAGGTCCTGATCCCCGAGCAGGCGCTCGAGCTCGCACCGGGGATCGCGCTCGACGGGCTGGTCGGCGCGACGTACGGGCCGAGGGACGGCATCGCGGACCCGTCGGGGCTCACGCACGGGTACGCGACCCTCGCGCGGCGTGCGGGCGCCCAGATCGAGCTCGGCGTCGCCGTCGTGGGCGTTCGGACCGCGGGGGGGCGGGTGCAGGGCGTGGACACGCCGGACGGCCCGATCGAGGCGGGCGTCGTCGTGAACGCGGCGGGTCCTTGGGCGGGTGTCCTGGCCGCGACGGCCGGGGTGGACCTGCCGCTGGAGCCGATCCCGCGCCACGTCGTGGTGACGGGTTCGTTCCCCGGCGCGCCCGAACGCCGGACCCTGGTGATCGACGCCCAGACGAGCTTCTACTTCCACCGCGAGGGTGCTGGGGTGCTGATGGGCATGGGCGGGACGCGGGAGCGGGCGTCGTTCGAGACCACCATCGACGAGACCTTCATCGCCGACGGGCTCCTGCCGACAGCGGTCAGGGTCTTCCCGCCGCTCGAATCGGCCTCGGTGGAGCACGCCTGGGTCGGGCTGTACGAGATGACCCCCGACCGCCATCCGATCCTCGGCGAGGCGCCGGGGGTTTCGGGGTTCTACCTCGCGAACGGCTTCAGCGGCCATGGCTTCCAGCACGCCCCGGTTGTCGGCAAGCTGATCGCGGAGCTGATCGTCGAGGGAGCGGCGACGACCGTGGACGTCTCCGGCCTCGGCCTCGAGCGGTTCGAACGCGGAGATCTCGTCCGCGAGGGTCACGTCGTCTGAAGTGCCGGGAGAGGGATTCGAACCCTCAAGGGCCGGAGCCCACGAGTGTTTGAGACTCGCGCGGTTACCAGATTTCGCCATCCCGGCGCGCCCCAAGTCTAGGCGCTTAACTCTTCGGGCCGACGAAGGAATCAAGCGCGACGATGTCCGCCCGCCGGGCGATCGAGATCTCGTCAGGTTTGGGATTCGTGGGACGAACGCCGACCGAGAAGCATGCCTCCCGGAAGATCCGACGGATGTCCTCCGATCGGTTCGAGAAGAAATACCTCGGGTAGGCGTATCTCCCGTTCCCAACTCTGTTGATGACGCGGCACCCGTCCGAATGGATCAACCCACGCAGAAGGCTCCTTGGCTGCTCGGAAACGATCGACGCTTGCCAGGCGGCCAGCTCGATCTTGCGCTGATGCTTCGTCCCCGGACCGTGTTGGGGGAACACGCACGGCCAGTGCTTCCAATAGGTGTACATCTCGACACACCCGACATGGTGCACGGTTCGAACACGATCGAGTTCGCACTGGCGAACGGTTGCCATTGCGTGACGGATCTCCTCGATCGAGTTCGGGTATCGGGCGTCCTGGACGACCCGGAGCTTGTACGCACGAGGATGCCGAGCGATCGAGCCGTCACCGAGGTGGATACCGAGCAGGAATGCGTAAGCGCCGACCTCCAGGTCGCGTCCATGGCACCGCGGGCACGATGATCGACCTGCTTCCTCTCGCCGCCCCGGCGGGCCATGTCGGCGCCATCCCGCGATCGTCGTCCGGCTGATTCCTGTAGCCCTCGAGACTTGGGAGTCGTTCATGCCATCAGACGCGAGCGAGAGAGCTCGGCTGACCTCGTATCGTGAGTGCATCGTCGCCCCCCTTGCGGTGTGCACGACCGTATATCGAGGTACGGACGGCGGATCCGGGAAGGAGAGCCACTGAGGTCTGCTCGCTGGTCGACCGGCTTCGCGATCGCGATGCTGCTCGCCGCCTGTGAGACGGCGGCACCGGCTTCCCCGGCGGGACCGCGGTCGCCGACAGCCGTCCTCAAGGTCGCGTTCGTGCGCGACCTGTCGATACCCGATGCGGACGAGCACGACCTCCCCGCGTTGCAGGCCATCCGACTCGCGTTCGAGACCGCGACGTTGCAGGACCCGAGCTCCGTGCCGGTCGAGCTCGAGGAGGTCGACCTCGCGCAGGACGCGGCAGACCTCGAGTCGATCGCCGCAGATCCGAGCTACGTGGGCGTGATCGTGGCCCCGGGCGTCAACGGCGACGACGCCGAGCTGGGCACCGACCTGCCGGTCCTCAGCCTCTCGGGTCTGGGGGCGGGCGACGGGGGCCGGGCGTGGGTTCGGTTAGTGCCGCCCCTCGCCACGACCGCCGATACGTTGGCCGGGAGGCTCCGCCGGTCGAACGCGTGCGTCCTCGCCGAGGAACCTCCGCCCGATCCGTTGTACGGGCTGCTGTCGGAGGCCCTGCCCGGAGCGACGGCACGGACCGTCGATCCCTCGGCCGCGGCGGCGGTAGCGGGCGAGGCGGGATGCGACGTCGTGATCTGGGCCGGGGGGCCGAACGCGGGTGCGGAGGCCGTTCGCGCCCTCCAGCGGCTCGACGTGACGTTCATCGGCGGTGATCGGCTCCTCGATCCCGACTTCCTGTCCAGCGCCGGATCCGCGGCCGAGGGGGCGGTCGCCCTCTGCTCGTGCGCGAACGTGTCGACCTCCACCGAACTCGCCGCCCGGAGATTCATCCAGGACTACCAGTCCGAGCACGGCGTCGCACCGGGAGCGTTTGCTGTCGAGGGCTGGGACGCCGCCCACCTGATCCTCCGGGCGGCGGGCGATCGGGGAATCACACGAGCCCTCGTGGCTCGCTCGCTGGAGCAGCTCACCACGGCCGACGGTCTCGAAGGGACGCGCCGGTTCGCTGCCGACGGCGAGCCGCTCGAACCCAGGGCGTTGCTCCGCCTGTATCGGGTCGAGGGCGGTCGATGGGTCCGGGCCGGTTGGGACGAGATCTGACGGGGACCGATGCCTGGCGGGAAGTTGAGCGATGGACCCGATCCGGGGGAGGATAGATAGGTTCTTCGCACCTTCGAGCACGACCGGAGCACGAGGAGGGGGACGCGGTGAAGCGGACGAGAGTCTGGCTGGCAGCGCTGATCGCGGTGTTCGCGCTGATCGTGGGTGCCTGCGCGAGCAACGAGGACGAGGGCCCGACCGGCGGGACGGGCACGACGGCGGAGACGGGAACGACCGGCGCGACAGGTGCGACCGGGATCCCCACGTTCACGACGATCGATGAAGGCAAGCTCACCGTCGGATCGTGCCTGGACTACCCGCCGTTCGAATCGGTCAAGGGAGGTGTCGAGACCGGCTTCGACGTGGACATCACCAACGAGATCGCCAGCCGGCTCGGTGTCGAGGTCGAGTGGGTGAAGGCCGACTTCGACACGATCTTCACGGCGGTCGCCGGGGATCAGTTCGACATGGTGGCCGCGGCCTCGACGATCACGGACGAGCGTGAGCAGGTCGTGGACTTCTCGGTCCCGTACTACAACGCCTTGCAGTCGCTCAGTGTCAACACGCAGGAGACGCCCGACATCACCTCGACCGATCAGCTCGGCGACGGCGACGTGGTCGGGGCTCAGAAGGGCACGACGGGCAAGATCTGGGCGGAGGAGAACCTGGTGCCGCAGGGCGTCGAGATCAAGTCCTTCACGTCGTCAACGGACTCGTTCCGCGACCTCGAGGCCGGGAACCTCGTCGGCGTGATCAACGACAAGACGGCGTCGGTCGAGATCGTGAAGGACCTGCCGTCCCTGGAGGTCGTGCAGGACATCGAGACCAACGAGCACTACGGGCTCGCGTTCTCGCCCTCGAACCCCGACCTGCGGGAGGCCGTGAACGCGGTGTTCGCCCAGATGGTCGCGGACGGGACCTATGCCACGATCTACGGGAAGTATTTCCCGCCCGACTCGCTGCCAGCAGAGTTCGCACCGAGTTCCTGACGAACCGTTCGATCGGAGGGGCCCGCGCGAACCTGCGCGGGCCCTTGCATCCATGGAGGTGACGCATGGCCGTTCGGGAAGCCACGTCGATCGAGCCCGAGGTCGCCCCGGACGTCCGAGGACCCACGGCCCCGTTACCAGCCACGATCCTCGCGCTCGGGGTCGCCTCCCTCGCGGTGATCGCACTAGGCGTGGTCGTCTCGCAGGTGAACTACGCGCTCTCGGACCGCGTCCTGACGCAGAACTGCATCGACGAGCAGATCTCGCCCGAGGACAACGGCGCGATCGGTGTCTGCAGCATCGTCGAGGCGCTCGAGGACCCGACCACGACGGGATCCCTCTACCTGGGGATCGGCCTCGGTGGCCTCGCGTTGGTGCTCGGAGCCTCCACGTATCGCCGCATGGAGACCAAGCGACGCCGCGATCATGCCATCACCGGGGCCGTGCTCGGCTCACAGGCGGTGCTCCTGGCCGCGGCGATTCTCTGGTTCCGCTCGGCCAGCCCGGGGCTGTTCGCGAAGCACTTCCTCAACTTCGCGGATCTCCAAGGATACGGGGGTGCGTTCGTACGGGGGGCCCGCAATACGTTGATCATGGCGTTCGCCGGCGAGCTCGGCGGCATCGTCATCGGTCTGGTCCTGGGGATCCTCACGCTCTCCCAGCGACGAGCGGTCAGGGCCCCCGCGCGGATCTACATCAACTTCTTCCGCGGGACGCCGCTGATCTGGCAGCTCGCGACCGGCTACTTCCTCTTGTTGTTCGGGTTCGGCATCCGGATGTCGGGTCTCGTCGTGGCGATCATCGTGTTCGCGTTGAACACCGGCGCCTACGCTGCTGAGGTGTTCCGCGCGGGCATCCAGTCGATCGAACGCGGGCAGATGGAGGCCGCCCGCTCGCTGGGGATGAGCTACACGCAGGCGATGCGCTATGCGATCGTCCCGCAAGCCGTTCGCCGTGTCATCCCGCCGCTGATGAACGAGTTCGTGATCCTGATCAAGGACACGGCGCTCGTGGTCGTCCTGGGGCTGACCGCGACGGAGTACGACATCTTCACGACCGCCCGGGAGGGCCAGTCGGCCACGTTCAACGCCACCTTCTTCACCGTGGCCGCGATCGCCTACCTGATCGTCACGCTCCCGCTCATCCGCCTGGTCAACGCGGCCGAGAAGCGCCTGCGGAGCGGACTCGTCGGGATCGCCGGGGCCGGCGGGTGAGCGAACCCGCTGGATCGGTTCGCGCCCAGAGCGTAGGGAAGCCGTTGATCCGGCTGGAGGACGTCCACAAGTGGTTCGGGAACCTGCATGTCCTCAAGGGCGTGGATCTCACCATGCAGCAGCGCGACGTCGTGGTCGTCATCGGGCCCTCCGGGGGAGGGAAGTCGACTCTGCTGCGCTGCGTGAGCTTGCTCGAGGTCCCCACCACGGGGCAGGTGTGGTTCGACAACCGGAACATCACCGACATCCGAGCCGACCTGAACGAGGTTAGGACACACATCGGCATCGTCTTTCAGGCGTACAACCTGTTCCCGCACATGACGGCCCTGCGCAACGTGACGCTGGCGCTCGAGAAGGTCCTCGGCCTTTCGGACGACGAGGCCCACGACCGGGCGATGGACCAGCTCGCGAGGGTCGGGATGGGCAACAAGGCCAGCGCCTACCCGGGACAGCTCTCCGGCGGGCAGCAGCAACGGGTTGCGATCGCGCGGGCGCTCGCGATCGAGCCGAAGGTGATGCTGTTCGACGAGGTCACGTCCGCGCTCGATCCCGAGCTGGTGGGGGAGGTCCTCGAGGTCATGATCCGTCTGGCGGGCGAGGGCATGACGATGATGGTGGTCACCCACGAGATGGGGTTCGCCCGCGAGGTGGGTACGAGGATGCTCTTCCTGGACGAGGGCCGGATCGCCGAGGAGGGCCAGCCGAGGGAGATGTTCTACCACCCCCAGAGCGACCGCCTCCGCCAGTTCCTGGCCAAAGTGCTGTAGACCGGTCGCGATGCGCTCGTCCTCGAGTCGTCTGCTTGCGCTCGCCGCCGCCGTCGCATCGCTGGTCCTGGCGTCCGCGTTCCTGGGCGACGAGCAACGTCCTTACGTCGTGACGGCGATCGACTACCACTTCCACGACGCCCATCCCTCGCTTCCGATCGGTCCGGGGCGCGACCTGATCGTCCGGAACCAGGGCAGGAACGTGCACAACGTGACGATCCCGGTGCTGGGAATCTCGCGGGACGTGCGCCCCGGTGGTCAAGTGGTGATCGGCTCGATCGCGGACCGGCTCGCCCCAGGTCGCTACGAGCTTTTCTGCCAGATCCACCTGGCGGCGTTCGGCATGAAGGGCGTGATCGTCATCGCGTCGGAGTGAGTTTCAGGGTCTTGGATCCTGGAGTCGCGCCGTCCCGGAACGCTCCGGGACAAGGATCGACGGGCCGAGGAACCTTTGGATCCGCTCACGCCTTCCCCATACGCGAGCGTTGTCTACTCGGTTCCTCGACCCGTCAAAAGGTGGCCCCAAGCGACCCGGACTCCCGGGAACCGGCGCCTCCTCCGTCTCGGTGGAACGCTCTCGGGGACTCGCGCCCCCTCATCCG
>Ga0126307_10003964_pt1 | contig 10217 bp, 11 predicted proteins | sample Plot28_FD_89955 | JGI IMG/M metagenome (GOLD analysis project Ga0126307, IMG submission 89955) | Serpentine soil microbial communities from UC McLaughlin Reserve, CA, USA - Plot28 | ecosystem: Environmental > Terrestrial > Soil > Grasslands | place: USA: UC McLaughlin Reserve, Lake County...
CATCCGTTCGCTGAACATCAGAGACGGCAGGATTGGCCGTCTGTCTATCGACGAGCTTGAGGTCGGCCGCCTGCGGGTGCGAGAGCTCATCACCGAGCGAGAGCAGCGCCAACAGTAGACTCTAATTGTTAGCACAGAGGGAGGCTGGGTGTACGCCACTATCCCCCCCTCTAACGGTTTGCTCCTAGTCTTTCTCTGTGTGTGCTAGCGGGGCTCCGGCCTCTTACGAGCCCGGGGAGGAGGAAAGCGATGAACCAGGCGATATCTCTTCTGATAGGCGCTATCGTCATCATCGTGTTGGTCTACGACTTACTCACCCCTCCTCGGAGTTCGGATAGAGTTGGAGCGTAAGCCAATCCCGCTAGGGGAAACGAGGAGAATAGATCCGCACTATAGAAGGGAGAAGGCTACTTTGATGGATAGACCCTGGTTCGATCAAGATACGGGCACCCTGCTGCTCGACGAATACGTCCTTGAGAGGGACTCGTACCGAAGAATCATCGAAGATGAGCTGATAACCGACGCCGAGCTCGTCGAACAAACCCAAAGGGTGGCTTCGCTCCTACAACGGCTAGAAGAGGTACTTTCACCGGAGGCCAAGTCCCTCGCCACCGAGGTGTTGTGCGAGTTGGCAGTGCTCAACGCCCTGCAGGTGAAGCGCCTGCAAGCCGCCTCCGTGATACCGCAGTAAAGGAGGCCCTAACAGAGGATGCTGGCTAGCAGATGCCGGTAGAGGAAGGCACGGACACCTACCTTCGTAAGTAAGGAGGCACTTGAGATGGGGACTTTCAATTCTTCGCGCACCGTTCCCTACATTGTTGAGGACCTCGCTCCCGTCGCTCAGGACGTGATGCGTCACTTTGAGCAGCAAGACTTCGAGGTGACCGAAACGCCCATCCCTACGGGAGGGGTGCAAGTCAGCATTCGCAGGGGAGGCACCTTCAAGGCCATCATAGGCTTGAGGACCGCCCTAAACATAAAGATAGAGCCCGTAGCAAACGGGAGCAGCGTAGAAGCGGGGGTAGGGATCTTCGGTCAGCAGGCGATCCCGACGGCGATCACCTTGCTGGTTTTCTGGCCGGTAATAATCGCCCAAGTCTGGAACATGGCCCAAGAGGCCAAGTTGGACGAGGAGGCTTTGCGCGTTGCCGAAGAGAGCTTGAAAGCTCATTCAGAAGTAGCAACCGGTGCCACTGAGCGGTAACCGCCGCAGCATCATTCAAAAAATTATCCACTGGTTGCCGATAAGGTGCTCTCTCGGCAGTTGGGTGAATAGAGGTGCCCCTAAACCCTCGCGTAACTTCCTTGTTCTATACGTAAGTTGTTGCAGTTGTTACGTTGGGCGTAGCGCTCCTCGGGGAGCGGTGGTTGCGCAATGAGATGCGCCTTGGACTACTACGCTGCCCTCACACCGGAAGCTCTGGACGCGCACACTGCTGAGTAGCGTCACCAACTCTACAAGATGCTCAAGCTCAAGGCCAGCGCGAGCCAGAACGGGTCCGTTAAAGTTAATGGCGTATTTGGGGTCAGTTTCAGTATTTGTGAATCGGAGCTTGCACCTCCGTGCACGACTCGATCTACAAAAGGGTTTGAGATCGAGTTCCGCGCCCTGCTGACCGACGGCGCACAGGAGGTGGTGCGCTTCGAGCGGGTGGCGATGGGCTCTACCTAATACGACCTGGCTTCCAAGAAGCCACCTTGTCGGCAGCCCGGTGAATAAGGAGGGACCGGGGTCCTCTAGGGGGCTCCGGCCCTACCAATGCCCTAAAATGATCCTTGAGGCCCTCTGACTTTCCTATCCCCGGAGGGCCTTTGTTTTGCACTCGGCCCCAGTCCGCTCGGGGTAGGTGCTCCGGTCTTTTGTTAGTGGCGTGTCCAATCAGGGTAGGACATAAGTATTCCTGTGGCCGAGGCCGGGGTCCTTTCCCAAGTGGCCCCCAGCCTTGCTATTGAGGCCCTCCGGGGAGCTGGACACGCGGAGGGCCTTCGGCTTGCCCGATAGCCCCGGTACTATGTAATATGCCTCTCCGGGACCACGTGCCGCGAACTTCTGCATAATACATGGCTGAACCCTTTGCCCGGTGGTGGGACTACACCAGTTGGACCGGGGCCCGGCTTCTTAATACATCCTTAACCCTCGCCTAACCGATTCTTAGTAGGTACTTAGTAATGGACGATTACAATGGTCCTTACATCAACTTCTTCAGGGCCGGAGATCCCTCCTCTCTCTTCTCCGGCCCCTTTTTCGTGCTCTCAGGGACGCGAGGATGGCCCCTAACGTGCGCGGGCCCCCGGGGTAGACCACTAGGACTAGGATCGGGGCGCAGCGGTTTCTCCTTGCAGCGACCGGGTATGATGGTTATGATACATAGGCTGCGGGGCCGGATCCCAGCTGTACTGGTTCCATGGTCACCTCTATCCTATCGGCCTCGGTGCAGGCCGGAGAATGACCTACTCTCTCCGGCCTCTTTGTTGCTCTCCCCCTGTCCTATCGTCTAAGCACCCCCGAACCTGGACCACTGCCAACTTCGACATAATATTTCGCGGAACCACTTAGTAAGTGGTGGGGCTACCCCTCATGGACCGGGGCGCAGCGGTCTCTACCACGTCGGGCCTATCACTGCCTAACAAAATTGGGGATTGAGGGCGTGATCGTTCGCCCGACAAAAAGGACCGGAGTCCCGCTAGAGGACCCCAGTCCGGTCGGTTGCTGATCTAGTTAGGAGTTTCGGAAGCCCCTAGGAAAGAAGCGTTTACTTTGAAGTCATTTCAGCTACCTGTGTGTCTCTGTGCCAAAAGCCAAACACAGAGCTGGCAAAGTCCATGTAAGCATCAACCGTCTCGTGAGTGAGGGCCTGCGCAGCCTCCACCTGGCGCTGCTGCTGCCCGGCTATCTGCTCGCTCAGCTGTAGGTTAGCGTCTGCTTGTGTGCGCAGGTTGCTTACCACCTTGTTGAAGAACTCTTCGCTCAGCTGCGCGTTACGCTCCTGCGTCGTAACCCCCAGCTCGGAAACAGCCTGGTAGGAGTGTACGAGTGCATCCGCGAACTGCTCGGCAGCCTCATTGAGCCTAGCCTCATTGAGCCTTTGGTGTTCCTGTATGGCCATCATATGTAGCTTGACACTCCTTCTTTAGCTTGCTCTGTACGCCCACTCAACCCGCAAGAAGCCTTAAGAAGCCTTAAAGTAAACATGCTTTGGATCTGGCCTCTTTTTTAGGCCCTCGCTACTAATCGCCTACTACTAAGAGATTGATTGGGTTGATCGCTCACAACCATATCAGCCAGAACACGAACCTGAGTTAATAGCCGATAATAGTCGATAAAACCCTTGTTAAGTCCCTTTAAGAGGCGGCAGCTTAGCCAGTAGGTACCCCAACTCTCTTCTCTTAGTCTATTCACCCAGTTGCCGACAAGGAGCGTTCTCGGAAACCTACTTGCAGCCGGTCGCATCCTTATGCGTTAGGACCGGGGCTAGGGGCTGTTTTAGGCTTTCATAAGCACCGTAGACAACACAACATGTAACAGGGTTGGATAGATATGCAGAGCAAGCCAGGCTACCACTGATGACTATTCTCGGGAACCTCGAAAATTCATGGGCAGTGTGTTCTCATCCACAAGAGGGCCTGCTCTGCCGCGTCTAAAGCCCTTCTTGCCTGGCTAGCATCGACGAGAGCTCCGTCGTGCACGACGTCGTTCCGTAGTTGATATAGGTCTGAATTCCATGTTGCATGTTCTGGGGCACCTACGAATGAGTATCTACAACACCGCGGGAGGTGGTTTTTGATTAATCCCTGTAACCCTGCTTTTAGTTTGTTATCGATCTGCACCTTCGAAAGTCCTCGGCTCCTGTAATATCGAGCTACGACCTCATCTACTAGAGCCTCAAAGACCTTGTCCTCAACTCGGATCTCCAGATCGCCGGCTCCCCATCTCAATGCGTATGGAATAGTCGTGCGAACGAACGTGCCCTCGATACTCATATGGCATGAAATACCCTAACCAGCCACGAGCGGCGCTTGTCCCTGTCTGCCTCAGTCACTACAACACAGTCTATAGGTATGCACTCAGCTTGTCTCATCCCCAACATATTGTGGTCTCTCAAACTCCCTCTACCGAGGTCGGGCGTAGGTGCTCTAGGCTGTCGGTTATGGAGTATGACGGCAATACCAACGCAACCGATACGCATCATGTACACAACCTGTACAGGCTCACAGTAGCCCAGGCCGCCGAACGTCTAGGGATCACACAAGATGCTGTGCGTCAACGCATCCGCCGGGGCAGCATAGACCACGACAAAGACGAGAATGGGCGGGTGTACGTCTACCTGGACCCAACCCATACGGAGCATGACACCGTACATGACGGCGTGCGCGACGAGCTGGTCGAGGAGCTTAGGGACCGTGTGCGCTACCTCGAAGAGGAGTCGAGGCGCAAAGACAGCATCATCCTGACTATGGCGCAACGCATCCCGGAATTAGAAGCCGCACCAGAGCAGCGAGAAGCGCCCGAGACGGGCTCCTCAGAGGCCCTAAGGGGGAGGACCGGGGCGAAGCGGAGCGGCGCCCCTGGTGGCAGTTCTGGCGCTAAGCCCCGGTCGGGAGGGGTAGAGACCACTAGGACCGGGGCTTAGCGCCCGTTAGGGACCATCCTCGCGCACCTCCAGAGCACGAAAAAGGGCCGGAGCGTAGAGCATTCTGAAGGCCCATAAGAGACAAACAGGCATGTGATCAAAATTCCTCACACTTCCTCACACCCCTTTTTTCCCGGATTTGCAGGGATTTCGCCCCCGCTGACCAGTAGTGGGGGAGGGCCTAGGTCACAAATAGACCCGCCCAGCGAGGGGGGTGGTGCCGGGCGAGTCTACAAGGAACGACGGGCGGGAGGAGAAGACCGCTTACCTCCCCGTCCGCGAACACGACAACGTACCAAGGGAGACCCATCGCTCCTATCTAGGATTCTTCTCGACTATCTAGCCGAGAAGAAGGCGGATGGTGGGGGCCTAAGGGCACATTTGGACTGCGTTTAAAGTGACCCCCTCCCGCGCCTGGGGCACCCCCTCCGATTTTTGAACATCCCCCCTCTAGCGGACCGGGGCCGAGCGTCAAACCACTGGCGTACCTGCCCCGACGCAGCTTGAGCGTTAGCTCTCGTTCGGCTGGCGGTGCGGCTCTCCATCAGCCGGTCGATCTGCTCCGTGGCTGCTGCCACGACCACTAGCGCCTCCTCCCTCGTCCTCGCCGCTCTCTAGGTCGTGGGCAGCCTCTAGCGGGTACAGGTACCCGGACTCGGGATTGCGCCAGTACGTCACACCCTCGACCTCCTCGGGTTCCCAACCCGCCCCCCTAAGCTCACGCTCCTCTCGCTGGCGCACCAACTCCTCCGCGCGGCCCTCCGGGAGGAGGCGTCCGGTCCCCGGCTCTCTCCACAGGTGCTCCCTTTCGGGTCCCTCCGTGAGGGCGAATCCGGCCTTCTCAAGCCTGCGCCAGCGCTCCTCGCCCGTGCGCCCCTCGGTCATGTCGCCCCCCTCTCCGCCGCGAGGCCCTTCGCCCCGGTCCTAACGTCCTTGTTAGGCGGTGGTGGTATGCGGCGTACGACCGGCCGGGAGCTGGTGATCGCCGCGAGCTCGGCTATGGTTAGCTGTCTACGCTCGCTCTTCACTAAGTCTCCCATTCCAGCCGCCGCGCCCTGGCGTCGTAGGCCGCCTTCATAAACTCCCCGAACTTGTCCATGCAATCGAAGCAGACCCTAGTGCCGCCTGGGCATGCCTCGTCGGGGTTAGTCGGATCCCCGCTGAGAAGGATCCGGACGCATCGGTAGGTATGCTCTTCACCGCAATATCCACAGTGCTTACGTACCGGCTCGCACGCCTCGAGGCTCATGTCTCCTCTACTTCAGGTCCAGTGTCCCCACAAAAATTGCCCTGGTGGGGACACATGTGGGGACACGTGAAAGCCTTGTTTTGCAGGCTTTTTTGGCGGCTGCCCCCACGTCCCCACCGTCCCCACCGGTTTTCGCATGCGACTTTGGATTTACTGCTTATAGGGATCAAAAAAAGTGTGGGGACGGTGGGGACACCCTCAAATAACGAACGCAAATGTCTTATATATGGGAATTTAAACGTCCCCACCAGCGTCCCCACCAGTGTCCCCACGTCCCCACCAATGCTAGTCAACGTCGCTTCGCGCCTCTTCGTCGAAGGCTTCGCGCTTTATGACGTACATGTAGGGACGCTCGCCGGCTAGGCGTACACGCTGCTGCATGCGTTTGCGATCACTATCCGTGGTAAGCCACCCGCGGTCTCGCCAAACCCGCAAAATGCTGTCGGGTTCGTGCTCTAGGCGCCGTAGAACGTCGCGGAGCCGATCAGGCATGAACGCCACGTTTTCCCAACTTTCCCCGCTTGCCCAACGTCCGGCCCATCCAGCCGCGGGCTGTATAGGCACATCGGCCTGGTCGATGCGGTGGCGTCCGTAGAACTCCGACTGGTGGGAGTGCATCCAGCTTACGACCATGTCGAGCGCGAGTTGCGCCCGGTCGGCCTCTTGGCTGGTGGCCTTTAACGCATCCCATAGCCTCGCTACGGGGTCTTCAAAAGTCGGTATGATCGCTGCTCTCTCGGCGAGGGCTGCCGTAAGTGCCAGCACGGCGAAGTATTCGCCAAGGCGCCCTAGAACCGGCTCATCGCCGGCTAATTCTGCGTATTTCACCTTCAGTTCGCGGTACAGCTCGCGGTACTCATCCCATTTCGAACGCTGGTCGGCGAGATGCTCAACTAGCATCGGACCGGCGTGTCCGTAGTGAGCGTCGAGGTCGTGCCGAAGGTTGGTCACCAACGCGGCGGTTCCTTCGTCGGCGGTACTGAATGGAGACCCCCATAGGCTGATAATGCGCGCTCGCGTCCCGCCGTCCTCACTGAAAGATGTAACCGGAGTCTCTCCGGTCGAGAGGAGTACAGTGGTCCATGCACCGGCCCGCGCCAGGCCTCGCGGGGTCCCGCGTCCACGCCCGGACCCATTAGCTACGTCGTACAGCGTTTGCGAAACAGCCCGCGGGTAGCGCGCCCGTTTCGATTCGTCCAGGATCAGCGGTAAGCAGTTAAGGACGGCAGCGGCTCGCTCGATCCAGACGCGCGTGGCGTCCCACGAGTGTAAGACCCTGTCAGGGGAGCGTTCATCCGAGGATCCCCAACATGAAGCAGCAACCCGGAGCGTCGTAGTTTTCCCGGTAGAGGTCGGATTGGCCCAATCGATGCCAAAGTTCGGGGCGCCCACGATGGCGAGGACCGGCGGGGCGAGCGAACCGTAAAGAGCCATGTAAACCCGTGGGTACGGGGCAAGCTTTTGCATTGCTTCAAACCATTCTCTGTGTGTGCCCCGCCGAGAGAAGCCGGCGGCTATTTGCTCGTCGCCCTCGTCAGCCCCGCGAAACTCAAGAGTGCCGTTGCCTCCGATAAGGTCCGGGCCGACGAGGAAGCCGTCCTTCCCCCCGTCCCCCAGCCACCCCAGCTGTTTGGCGGTGCGGGTGTGCGGCAAACGCTCGAGGTTATACGCCTCGAACACTGCGAGGTATTCCACAACCTTGGCGGCGGTGTTAGAGGTGACGGGCACGCCATGCGCTGCCGTCCTCGTGATCTCTCTGGCGGTTGCGATGACGGCCCGGGGCTCCGTGCGCTCGCGCCACTCGCTGCCGCGTTTGTAGAGTAGGGTCGTGCTCTCGCCGCCGTCGTGAATATCGGAGGTCCTGGCCGAGATAAGGAGGGGAGCGTGGGTGATTTGCTCGCGGATCTTCTCGATCTCGCCGTCGCGGGCCTTGTACGAGACGCGATATACGCCCTGCTGGTCGATTTCATAGCCCGGCGGCATGTGTAGGCTGGCCTCCGTCGGGAGGTCCTCCAGCTCATCCTTAACACCGGCGCCGCTTGTTGGAGCTTCGCTGTTATCGGTCTGTTGCCAGCCGAGGAACTTGGCGATTCGTCGCGGCAGTTTGGGGAACATCTCACCGAGAGAGCGGCCCCCTTTTACGGGATCGCCGCGCTCAAGCTTTTCCTGCGTGTCGCCGACGAGGCCCTCGAGGTCGCGGAAAGCTTCGCGCGGAGCGTCGTTGAGTTTCCAGGCCTCACGAAGGATCAAAAGCACGATAGCCAGCGGGACCCTATTCCGGAGCAGGTACCCGGCGAGCGCCATAGCAAAGTCGTGGCGTCCGCTGTCCGGGAGGATTCTGGCGAGCAAGGCGCACACGGCAAGGCGTCCTACGGCGGTCCGGAGCTCGTCTTTACTTTTCTCGGCAATTGCCGCGGGGTTGAATCCTCCGACCCAGGCGTAGGGACCCTTGTCGGGGTGAATACTCGGCGGAACGGCGAACTGGTGCCCGGCACCATCGTTTGATGCCTTGATGTCTATAAGCCGTGCTTCGTCCAGATCGTTGAACTGTGCGTACCCGAGCTCGGGGACCCGGTATACGTAGACGCTAGGCGCTTCGTTGCTCTTTTTTAGCACCAATGTGTCGGGCACAAACTTGGGAGCCAGCTGCCGCGCCTCGGAACAGTCTAGGTCGGTGCCGCTAATCCAATCGGAGACAGCGCCGGCCTGGATGCCGACGTTGCCACCGCCCTCAACCCACCCACGCATCTTGTCGAGGGAAACAGTCTCTAACTGCCAGTCCGAGTCCACGCCTTTTTTAGTCCTTCGGCTGAGGCGGACCATTTTCCAACCTTGCTGGTCGTAATAATCCAACAACGCTTGGTTTTCGGTGGTTTGTTCAGTCAATTTCGGGTATCATCCTTTCAGCGGGTTTCCCGGGGTCCTGAGCTTTGCCGGCGTCATGGGCCCCTTTTCTATTGCCTTGCCATGCTCCTTACAACTTCTTCGGGGTTGCCTCCGTATTCGACCGATCTCCGCTCCCTGCGCTGCGCCACCTCGTCTTCCGAGCGAACCTGTGCGTCGGCGTTGTCCGCGGCCCGCTGCGCGCGCCCCAGGTGCAACAGCGCCTCACCGAGCTCCTCCCCTATGAGCCCTGTGCCGGGGTCTAGCCCCCAACTTCTCAGTTCGCTTAGCATCGTGTTTAGCCCGGTCATGATGCCCGTAAGCTCCGGTCCGGATGCGTCGTACTTGCCGCGGTCGAACTTGCCAGAGGAGGCGAGTTCCTCCAGACGTTCGGAGTAATACTCCAATGTAATGAGCCACGAGCGAACGCAGGCGAGTGCGCGCCGCTCTTCGCCGAGGAGGTCGTTAAACGACAGCTCTAGCGAGGGCGGGTCTTCCGCTTTTGGGCGGACTTCACTCTCCTCTATAAACTGCCGGAGCGCGGCTTCCGGTATACGATAGTCACGCCCCGGCTTGTAGGCTTTGAGCCTACCGGACTTGATCCACCGTCGGACCGTGCGCTCACTCACACCCATCGCGCCCGCGACCTCGCTCAGCGACCGAGTTGGCTCCTCCAATTAGGCTCCTTTATGGACACAAATTGACATTGCCGGTATTGTCCTATAACCTGGCCGCGTAATCAAGTTGTCCTAAACTATCGCTTCAGGCTTTACCTTCAGAGCCCGCGCCAGCCTGCGCGCCGTCGCCGAAGTGGCCCTCGTGTTCGTGGTCTCGAGCCTAGCTATTGTCGGGCGCGAGACACCGGAGAGCGTAGCGAGCTCGTGTTGCGTCAAACCGCGTCGGTTGCGGTGTTTCTTCAGTCGAGATAGCTGCTGCATGATACATCCTCTGACGAAACTTTTCCGATATTTTAGCTGAAAACTCTTGACTGCTCAATACAAAATATGAGAGAATGCAGCTGTTGATAAAGAAGCGGCCCCGGCGGAGCGCCACACTCCCCGAGGCTCGGACCACAGGGAAGGAGCCCTATGGCCGAGACAAGGATACTCCGTCAGGGCCTCGTCGCGGAGGCCCTGAGCACGGTCGTTAGGGAAGCCGAAGCCCGCTACCGCAACGAACTAATGGACGACGAGGAGCGTCAGCTACTCCTCGTCCGGATCAAGCGACTGAGGCAAGGTAAGTCGTAGAGAGACGTACGGGCCGGGGGTCTATATCATGGGTCCCAGCCCTTATCTTGAGAGGGGGATAGATGTCAATGCCTAAATCCGCGGTGCGTGTCCGATATATCGGCGATGATCTGAGCATTACCTACGTGCACGAGTACACCGGCTATGCGTGGCCTGTTGCAGACGACCGGGACGAACCGGGCGACGTGGCCGATGTAGGGTTGATGG
>Ga0126307_10003966_pt1 | contig 10214 bp, 9 predicted proteins | sample Plot28_FD_89955 | JGI IMG/M metagenome (GOLD analysis project Ga0126307, IMG submission 89955) | Serpentine soil microbial communities from UC McLaughlin Reserve, CA, USA - Plot28 | ecosystem: Environmental > Terrestrial > Soil > Grasslands | place: USA: UC McLaughlin Reserve, Lake County...
CGTGGCGCTCGTGTGCAGCAGCCTCGGCTCGACGCTCGGTTCACGGCCGGAGCTGCGCGGGCAGGCGCCGCGCGTGCGCGCGCTCGCCGCCGCCGCGGTGCTCGGCGGCGCGGCCGGCGCCGGGCTGCTGCTCCTCACGTCGCCGGACACGTTCGAGCGGATCGCGCCGTGGCTGATCGCGGGCGCGTCGGTCGTCATCCTGCTGCGCCGGCGGATCCAGCCCGAGGCGCCCGCCGGCCGCGGGCACCAGGCGGGCGCGCGCGTGCTCACGAGCGTGTTCCTCGTCGGCGTCTACGGCGGCTACTTCGGCGCGGCGGCGGGCGTCGTCCTGCTCGCCGTGCTGCTCGCGGCGACCAGCGACACGCTCGCGCGCGCCAACGCGCTGAAGAACGTTGTGCTGGGGATCGCCAACGGGACGGCAGCCGTGGCGTTCGCGCTGCTGGCCGACGTGGACTGGCTCGCGGCGCTCCCGCTGGCCGTCGGCCTGCTGGCCGGCGGGCGGCTCGGCCCGGTGATCGTGCGCCGCTCCGACGCGGGCGTGCTGCGCACGGTCATCGGCCTGCTCGGGCTCGGGCTGGCGATCAAGCTGGGACTCGACGCCTACCGCTGAGCTTCAGGGGCTGACCCACTCGCGCGCGAGCACGGCGTAGACGCGCAGGGTCGTCCACTCGCCCTTGAACCAGTCCGCCTCGACGTGGCGCGCCTCGAGCCGCAGGCCGAGCCCTTCGAGCAGCCGGTGGACGCCGGCGTTCCGGTCGTCGGCCTGGGCGATCACCCGATGCAGCCCGTGCACGGCGAACAGCTCCCCGATCAGCGCGCGGAGCGCCTCGGCGGCGATGCCGCGCCCCTGGCTCGCGCGGGCCAGCGTGATGCCGATCTCGGCGCTTCCCGGCTGGTCGCCGAACACGAAGCTCGCGCAGTCGCCGAGCAGCGCGTCGTCCTCGCGGCGCGCGATCGCGGTCTGCACCCATGCGCCGGTGGCGCCGAGTGCGAGCCCGTCCTGCGCGGCCAGGAACCGCTGGGCCTCGGCGAGCGAGTAGCCCACGTCCCAGCCCTGGTAGCGCGCGACCGCCGGGTCGGCGCGATAGGCGGCGAAGGCGGGCAGGTCGTCAGCCCGGAACCGCCGCAGCCGCAGCCGCGGCGTGTCGATCACGGCACCACCACGGCGGCGCCGTGGAAGCGGCCGGCGCGCAGGTCCTCGAGCGCCTCGCCCGCGCGCGCGAGCGGGTAGACGGTGACGGTCGTCCGGACCGGGACCCGCGGCGCGAGGGCGAGGAACTCCTCCCCGTCGCGGCGCGCGAGGTTCGCGACCGAGCGCACGACCCGCTCGCCCCACAGCAGCTCGTAGGGGAACGACGGGATGTCGCTCATGTGGATGCCGGCGCAGACCACCGTCCCGCCCTTCCCCAGGACCCGCAGTGCAAGCGGGACGAGCGCGCCGGCCGGCGCGAAGATGATCGCCGCGTCGAGCTCCTCGGGCGGCTGCTCACCGGACGCCCCCGCCCACTCGGCGCCGATCTCGCGCGCGAAGTCCTGGCCGCCCGTGTCGCCCTCGCGCGTGAACGCGAACACCCGCCGTCCCTGGTGCAGCGCGACCTGGGCGACGATGTGCGCCGAAGCGCCGAAGCCGAACAGCCCGAGCCGCTCGGCGTCACCGGTCATCCGCAGCGCGCGGTGGCCGATCAGCCCGGCGCACAGCAGCGGCGCCGCCTGGAGGTCCGGGAAGCCGGCGGGGAGCGGGAAGCAGAAGCGCGGGTCGGCCACGGTGAACTCGGCGAAGCCGCCGTCGCGGTCGGCGCCGGTGAACTGCGCGTGGTCGCAGAGGTTCTCGCGTCCGCTGGTACAGAACCGGCAGGTTCCGTCCGTCCAGCCCAGCCACGGCACGCCCACGCGTTCGCCGGTCCCCTCGACCGTGCCCACGATCTGGTGGCCGGGGACGATCGGACGGCGCGCACGGACCTCGCCGTCGAGCACGTGCAGGTCGGTCCGGCACACCCCGCACGCGCGGACGCGGATGAGGACCTCCCCATCGCGCGGCTCGGGAACCGGCAGATCGGCCGCCCGCAGCGGGCGTCCGGGCTCGTCGAGCACCATCGCGCGCATCGGCAGGGAACGCTAGCGCCGGGCGACGGTCGCGGATGTTCATGCACGGCGGTCGCCAGCGGATGGCGTGGGCGGAAGGCGGACCAGGACTACGCGGCGCAGATGGAGCGGATCGCGCCGTACGTCGCCGCCGTCGGCGCCGACGGCATCTACGAGGTCGTCGACGAGCGCGTGACCTAGCGCGCGAGCTCCACGACCCCGTCGCCGAACGCCACCGTCCGGAAGCCGATCCGGCGCAGGACGGTCCGCGCGGCGCGGTTGCCGGTGAACGTGGAGGCGACGAGCCGCTCCACGCCGTTCGCGTCGGCCCGCTCGACCAGCGAGCGCCCGAGCAGCGTCGCGATGCCCTGGCGCTGCCAGGCGTCGAGCACGAAGAAGGCGACGTCGGCGACGCCGGTCGCGCCAGGCTCTGTGGCGTAGCGGGCGACGCCGACGATCGACCCGTCGTCGGGGTCGACGGCCGCGAGCGCCTCATGCATGCGGTGGTCGAGCACGGTCAGGTGGGTCAGCTCCGCGGCGCTGAGCTTCGGCTTCGGGCCGAGGAAGCGGTCATGGCGCGCGCGCACCGACATGCGCGCGAAGGCCACGGCCAGCCGGTGGCGATCGTCGGCCTCGATCGGGCGCAGCCCGAGCGGGATGCCATAGGTGGTGATGAGCTCGGCGCCCATGTCCCTTCGGACGGCCGGGCGCAGGCGCGCATTCCCGCGGAGGCGACCCGTGCTATTGTCGAGTTTGCCCACTGACTTTATGTTGTACAGCACCGCTCATGAGTGTCCCCCCGTGTCCATCCCCCAGCTCGCCGACGACCCGGTCACGCGGCTGCGCGACGTCCACCTGGGCATGCTCGACGCCGTCCTCGCCGGCGGCGGCATCGGACCCGTGGCGCGGCTCGCCGCCCAGGCGCTCGGCGGCGCAGTCGTCGTCGCGCTTCCCGCGCTCGGCCTGACCGTCAGCGCGCCGGACGCCTCCGACCGGCGCGCCGGGGCCGTCGCCCGCCACGTCGAGGACCCCCACGCCCCCACGCCGCTCGAGCTCGCCGCGACCGCGCCCGTCCGCGACGGCGAGCGGCCGCTCGGCGCCGTCGTCCTGCTCGGGCCGCGCCGGCTGGCGGGCGACGCGGCCGAGCAGGTCCTGGCGCTGGCCGCGCTCGCCGTCCGGACGGCGGTCTCGCTCGAGGATCCCGGCGCCGCCCACGCGGGCGCCGGCGCGGTGTTCGCCGCCCTTCGCGACGACGCCGTCCCGGACCGGATCGTGGCCCGCGCCGCCGCGCTCGGCGCCGACGTGCGCTTCGGCGCCATCGCTCTGGTGGCGGCCCCGGCGCCGGGCGCGGTGCAGCGGACCGTGGCCGCGATCCGCCAGGAGGCGCCGCGCGCGCTCGTCCACGTGGCCGGCGAGCGCGTGGAGGCGCTCGTCCCCGGCGGCGCCCCCGGCGACCGCGGGCCGGCGCCGGCAGAGCAGGGCGCCCGCGCCGCGCGGGCCGCCGACCGCCACGGCGCCGCCGGGCTCTCGGCGCCCGAGGCCGACGCCGGCGCACTGCCGCGCGCGCTCCGCGAGGCGGAGGTCGTGCTCGCGCTCGTCGAGCGCGGCGAGGCGGGGCTCGACGAGGCGCAGACGGGCGCCTGGCGCCTCCTGACGCGCCTCGCCGTGATGGCGCCCGCCGAGGTCGAGCGGCTCGCGGGCGCGTCGGTCGGGCCGCTGCTCGAGCCCGGGACGCGGTCGGGCGCCGCGCTGCTCGCGACGCTCGCGACCTATCTGAAGACCGGCGCCAGCATGCGCGCCACCGCCCAGGCGGGGTTCGCGCACCGCCACACGATCGCCTACCGGCTCGAGCGGATCGCCGAGCTCACCGGCCACGACCCCCGCGACACGACGGGCCGTGAGCAGCTCACGCTCGGCCTCAAGGCGCTCGCGGTGAGCGCCGCCCTCCGCTGAGCGATCCTGAGCGCAACCTTCTGGAGCGCGGGCCGTTCCCCTCACATGTCCCCCCGCGCGACGCACCTCCGCAGCCTCGCCGTCCTCGCCGCCTTCCTCGCCGCCGTCCTCGTCTATGCCGCGCCGGCGAGCGCCGCACCGCCGGCGAACGACCTCCGCAGCGCCCCGGCCCCGGTCGGCGCGCTGCCCGCCACGATCAGCGGCACGACGGTGCAGTCGACGTCCGACGCCGACGAGCCCCCGTCCGCATGTGGGCAGGTCGGACCGAAGGGCTCGGTCTGGTACGCGCTCGCGAACGCATCGGCCCGCGACCTGCTCGTCGCGCTCGACGCCGGCGGCGACATGGACGCGACCGTCGAGGTGTTCGAGCGGCAGCGCTCCCAGGTGACGTCCGTCGGCTGCGCGACCACGAACCGCCGCGGCGAGGCCACCGTCGACTTCGCCGGCGGGGCGGGCACGAGCTACCTGATCCGGGTCGCGCCGCTGCCCAACTCCGTCCAGGCGGGCTTCACGCTGCGCGTGGTGGCCCCGGAGCCGCCGGCCTCGCCGCCGGGCCCGCTGCTGCCGTCCGGCGGCGCGAGCGGGCAGGTCGACCGCTTCGGCAACCCGGACGACGCATGGTCGCTCCGGGTCCGGAAGGGCCGGGCGTACCGGATCAACCTCGTCACGCCCGAGAAGGGCTGTGTGCGGGCCGCGCTGTTCGCGCCGGGGTCCGGCTTCGGCGACCAGGTCAAGCCGCTGCGCTGCGACGCGCAGACGCTCTTCACGCCCGAGGTCAGCGGGCGCTACTCGATCCGCATCCTGGCGCCGCGGGCGTCCCGCGCGCGGCTCGCCTACCGGCTCCACGCCGGCCTGGCCAAGGCGGACGACACCGCTCCGGGCATCCAGATCCGCAACGACGACCGCGTCGGCGGCAAGCTGCGCGGCTCCGGACTGGACGCCCTCGACCTGTACCGCTTCTCCATCACGCGCCGGAGCGACCTGCGCATCCGGCTGCGCACGACGCACGACTTCGACGTGTCGCTGATCAGCGACGGGGGCAACCAGATCGGGCGCGGGGTGGGGAGCCTGGAGCGCCGCGTCTCCCCCGGGCGCTACTTCATCGCGGTGCGCGCCCGCAACGGCGACGGCGGCGGCTACACGCTCTCGCGGCTGACGCGGACGATCACGGCGTCGCGCACCCTCGTGGACGGCGCCCGCGCGACGTCGGTACCGGCGGGCGGCTCCGTCGGGCTCGAGCTGCGCGTCAGCCAGGGCGTCGACGGGCCCGCCACGCTCGTGGTGGAGCGGTTCGACCCGCTGGCCGGGTGGCTGTTCCACTCCCGCTTCAACCCGCGCGTGCGCGGCGGGCTCGCCACGGTGGCGTTCCGGCCGCCGTCGGTCGGGCGCTGGCGCGTGACGGGCGCGTTCGACGGCACGCGGATCGCCAGCGAGAGCCGGGGCGGGACCGCGAGCTTCCGGGTGACGGAGCCGCCGACCGACGGCTAGCCCGATGCGTCCCCTGCGCGCACGACGCGGACGATCTCCAGCCGGTCGTCGAGCAGAACGACGTCGGCGCGCGCGCCGGGCGCGAGGCGGCCGAGGTCGTCGCGGCCGAGGATCGCCGCCGGCGTCGCGCCGGCGGCGGTGAGCGCCTCCTCCAGCGGGACGCCGAGCCCGTGGACGTGACGGACCGCGCCGATCATCGTGAGCGTGCTGCCGGCGAGTGTCCCCTCGGCGGTGCGGACGACCCCGTCGCGCGCGACGACCTCCCGGCCGCCCAGCGTGTAGGTGCCGTCGCCCATCCCCGCCGCCTCGACGGCGTCGGTCACGAGCGCGATGCGCCCGCGGGCGGCGCGCCAGGCGACGAGGAGCGACTCGGCGGCGACGTGGTGGCCGTCGGCGATGACCTGGACGCGGACGTCGGGGCGCGCGAGCGCCGCCAGCGCGACGCCGGGGTCGCGCGGGAGAGCGGGGCGCATCGCGTTGAAGAGGTGCGTGACGGTCCGGACGCCGCGGTCGAAGGCGGCGTGCGCCTCCGCGGCGGTGGCGTCGGTATGGCCCGCTGCGATCGTGATCCCGCGGCGCACGAGCGCGTCGACCAGGTCGAGCGCGCCGGGCAGCTCCGGCGCGAGCGTCACGTGGATCACGCGGCCCGTCGCGAGGAGGCGGTCGAGCAGCACCGGATCGGGGTCGCGGCGCCACGCCGCCGGGTGGGCGCCGAGCCGCCCCGGCGCGAGGAATGGGCCCTCGAGGTGGGCGCCGAGGATCTCCGGCCCGGTGGGCAGCGCGGCGAGCGCCGCGAGGATGTCGGCCTCCGGCGCGGTGATGAACGTGGGCAGGTACGCGGTGACGCCCGTCGCCAGCATCGCGGCGCCGGCGCGCGCGTACCCGCCGGCGTCGGCGTGCATGAGGTCGACGCCCGCGAAGCCGTTGACCTGGAGGTCGACGAAGCCGGGCGCGGCGATTCCGCGCCCCCGCCCCGACACGCCGACCCGCGCGATGCGCCCGCCGTCGATCTCGACGTCGCCGGGGACGAGCGCGCCGTCGACCAGCGCCGCGCCGGCGCCGAGCCTCACCGCCGCGCGCGGTAGGCGGCCGCCTGGCGCCGCACGATCGCGTCCAGCTGCCCGAGCGCGAGATTCGCGTCCACGAGGTGCAGGCCCCAGGTGGGCGCGGGCACCGGGGTGAGGAACCGCGCGCCGGCGCGCGGGGTGACCTCGAGGACGTGCGCCCCGCCGGCGCTCGAGCAGCGCGCCTCGTAGGCGCCGGGGAAGCGGATCCAGTCGGCGCTGCTCACCGGGAAGGGGAACCCGACGGCGGCCAGCGAAGCGGCGATCCCGGTGCCCGGCGCGAAGCGCTCGCTCGGGACGATCGCGTCGATCCGTCCCGCGCCGCCGCCGAGTGCGGCGGGGTTGGTGCACAGAACCTGGCGGTGAGGATCGTTCGAGCGGCCGAACGCCGCATCCGCCGGAACCGGCGCGTCGAACGTGGAGAAGGCGACGACGCAACGGGTCTGCCGCGCGCTGCGACAGGCGCGGACCCGGCCCAGGTCGCCCCCGGTGTCGCGGCCCGCCGCGACGGTGACGTTGCCGCCTAGCAGCAGCGCCGAGACCAGCTTGCGGCGCTGGGAACGGTGCGGCTCGATCTCCTGCTTCAGCAGGTCGCGGAGGTGGAACGTGCCCTGCGAGTGACCGATCAGGACGACGCCGCGGCCGTGGTTGAAGCGGCGGAGGTACCTTCGCCACGCGGCCTTGACGTCCGCGAGCGCGCGGCGCCAGTCCGCGGCGGTCGCGGTGCCGAGGCCGGCCAGGGTCACCTGGCGGTAGACCGGCGCGAACACGCGGCAGGTGCGCGAGTAGCGCGCGGCCTGGTAGCGGGCGATCGAGCGCAGCTCGGGATCGATGGCCAGGCTCGCGGACGGCCGCGGCTGGTCGCTGACCGTCGGGTAGACGTAGAAGCAGTCGATCCGCCGGCGGGTGGCCCGCGGGTCGTGACGGCCGAGGAAGCTGCCGTCCGGCGCGTAGCGCGCGGTGTCGGCGGGCAGCGTGCACGGGTCGTGCGCAAGGCCGGGCTTGCAGAGCCACTTTACGTCCGCGTGTGCTCCCGGCGCGGCGGCGAGACCGGCGGCGACGGCGAGCACGTGGGCGGCGACGAGGCGGCGCATGCGCGACACCGTACCCGTCGCCGCCGGCGCGCAGGCGCAGTGGCTATCCGGCCGCAGCGAGCGCGGACGCCGCGCCCTGACAGTCGTACAGCCCGTCGACGCTCGACACGGCGGCGCACGACTCCTGGACCGCCGTCATCACGCTCTCGCTGCCGGTCCGGCCGTCGTTCGGCATCCCGCCGCCCTCGCCGTCGGTGAGGACCCAACGGATCGTCCCGTCGGCGACGCGGGTGCTCAGCCAGCTCGCGCTGACCTCGCTCTCACGGCCGGAGAAGCCGCCGAGCGCGGCGATGTCGGCGCCGGTCTGCAGCGCGGCGCCGGCCGCGCCGTTCTGGGCGGAGACGGCAAGCGTGCCGCCGCCGTTCGCCTGCGCGTACGCGAGCGCCTCCTCGACGTCGGCGTTGCCGCCGAACATCCCGCCGGCGGTGCCGCCGGGAGCCGCGGCGCCCGGCATCGCGCCGCTGAAACCGCCGCCACCAGGACCGCCCATGGCGGACGCGCTCTCGGGCCCGCCGGCGGGGAAGGTCCCGCTCGTCGCGTGCCCGAGCGTGTCGAAGGACCACGCGGCGGGCGCGAGCAGCAGCGCGACGAGCGCGGTGACCAGCGCGATGTGGCGGCTGCGAGCCGAGGTCACCACGGCGAGCGCGGCGGCGGCGAGCACGACCGTCACCGTCATCACCAGGGCGACCGTCTCGAGCTGGCCCGGGAGCGCGTTCAGCACGGCGAGCTCCGTCGCCATGCCGGCCACGACGGCGACCGGCGCGGCGACCCGCGCGACGAGGCCGCCGCCCGCCACGGCCGCGAGGCCGCCGCCGACCAGCGCCGCGGTGAACGGGGCGAGCAGCGAGACGTAGTAGGGGTGGAAGATGCCCGCCGCGGCGCTGAACGCGACCGCGGTCACCGCGAACGGGCCGCCGACGGCGATCAGCCAGCCCGTGCGGGGGTCGGTGCGGCGCAGCCGGGTCAGCGCGAGCAGCGCCAGGCCGCCGACCACCGCGACGCCGAGCAGCCAGCCGGCCTGCCCCCCGAGGCTCGCGTCGAGCAGCCGGAATACGCCGGTGTCACCGCCGAACACGCCGCCGGCACCGCCACCGCCGGGCCCGCCCATGGCGCCGGCCTGGCCGTCGAGGCGTCCGAGGCCGTTGTAGCCCGTGATCAGTGACCAGATGCCGTTGTCGCTCGTGCCGGAGATCCAGGGGCGGTCGCTCGCCGGCGTCAAGGCCATCAGGGCGGGCCAGGCGCCGCCGACGACGACCATGGCGGCGGGCCTGCGGGACGAGCAGCGACCAGGAGTTGAAGCCGAAGGCCCGTGCGGAGAGCGCCTGGACCCAGAGCGCGAGCGGAGGCTTGTCCACCGTCATGACGCCGGATGCGTCGAACGAGCCGAACAGGAACGCCTGCCAATCAGTGCTCATCGCGCGCACGGCGGCCGCGTAGTAGTCGTTGGCGAAGCCGTTGCGGTCGAGCGCCCAGAGATCGAGCACCGCGGCGAGGACCAGCAGCGCGACCAGCTCGGGGCGGACGCGGGAGAGCGAGAGGGAGAGCCGGCGCGGCGCCGTGCGCGCGTCACCGTGGATGGGGATCGACGTCATGCCGGGCAGCCTCGGGGCGCGCGCTGGGAGCAGCCGCAACGGCGCCTGGGAGTCTCCTGGGAGCCCGGCCGCTCAGGAAACTCTCAGGCGGCGCCCAGCGACCTCCCGGCGTGCCCGCGCAGCATCGATGGCGTGACCGATCCCAGGAGAACATCGATGCACCCGCGGTTCCGCAAGATCGCCGTGTTCGCCGGGGCGGCCGTGCTCGCCGGCGGGGTCGGCGTCGCCGTCGCCTCCCAGGGTGGCGAGGAGGCCGGGTCGCGCGCCGCACTGACGCAGACCATGCCCGGGCAGACCGGCCAGGGCGCCGTGCCCGGGCAGAGCGGCCAGGGCGGCATGGGCGGTGGCCCGCCCGGCATGGGCGGCGGCCCCGGCGCACTCGACCTCGAGACGCTCGCGGACGAGCTCGGCGTGAGCACCGGCGAGCTCCAGAGCGCGCTGCAGGACCTCCGGCCCGCGCCGCCCACGCAGAGCGGCGAGAACCCGCTCGTGACCGCGCTCGCCACGGCGCTGGACCTGCCGGAGAGCAAGGTCGCGGCGGCGCTCGAGGCGGTGCGTCCGTCCGGCGTGCCGGGCGGCGGCGCGACCGCGCCCGACGGCAGCGCGACGCCGCCGTCCCCCGGCGCGCCGCCGAGCGGCTCGGACGACACCACGACCGACACGGAGTTGTCATGACCGACCAGGCCCGCGCCCGTCTCGCTGCACGCACGCGCATGATCAGCCGGATCCGTGGTGGCGTGATCGTCGCGATGCTGGCCGCCTTCATCATCGCGTGGGGCGTGATCGCCGCCACCGGCTCGATGGGCTCCGCGACGGCCGCCACGCCCGCCGCGACCACGACGTCGGGGTCCGCCTCGAGCTCGCCGCCGGCGGCGGGCGACGGCTCGGCCACCTCGGACGACAGCTCCAGCTCGTTCGGTGGCACCACGTCGCCGGACGGC
>Ga0126307_10003967_pt1 | contig 10211 bp, 7 predicted proteins | sample Plot28_FD_89955 | JGI IMG/M metagenome (GOLD analysis project Ga0126307, IMG submission 89955) | Serpentine soil microbial communities from UC McLaughlin Reserve, CA, USA - Plot28 | ecosystem: Environmental > Terrestrial > Soil > Grasslands | place: USA: UC McLaughlin Reserve, Lake County...
GCCTGCGTGCCCCATCCGCGCCGCAACGCGGCTCTGCGTCCGCACGGAGACTTCCGCCACGCCGCGAGCGGCGGCCGTCTCTGTTCGAACGCGGACACGCGAGTCGGGTCGTTCGACGAGGCCGAGGACCCGTCCCGCCCGCCGTCGGCTCCGGCGATCCGCCGGCCGAGACCCGTGGCTGCAGCCGTTCCCGGACCGGCTCCTCGACGCGGTCGACGCGCCGGAGGCCAGTGTGGTGGAGAAGGAGACGATCGAGCTCGCGTTCCTCGCCGCGATCCAGCACCTGCCGGCGCGGCAGCGGGCGGCGACGGTCCTGCGCGACGTGCTCGGCTGGTCCGCGAGCGAGATGGCTGAGACGCTCGGCATGAGCGTCGCGGCCGTCAAGAGCGCGCTGCAGCGGGCACGGCCGGTCCTGCAGGAGCGGCTGCCGCGACGCCGCCTCGACTGGGCGCCCGGTGGGGAGCCGACGACCGCTCGCGCCACCAGCGCCGGCATGGGCAACACCGGCCCCGCCGACGCGGCGGTCGAGCTGCTGATGCGCACGCTCGCACTCGAGGTCGGCCCGAGCGGCGTCCGCGTCGTCGGGATCTACACGGCCGAGACGCCGACCAGCGAGCCGGTCGCCCAGGTCTCGGGCCGGCAGCTCGACGTCGACGCAATCCTCGCCGGAGTCGCACAGATGACCGCGCTGCGGCGCGCCCGCGCTCGCCCACGTGGCCGACACGGCGGCGTCCTGGCCTCCGACCGTGCCGGCGACATCACCGGCACGATCGTCGACCTCAGCTGCGGCCTGGTGCCGGGCTGAGGGTCAGGCCGCCGCGGCCTCCGGCAGCGCCGCGCCGGCGACGCCCACGGTCTCGGGCCGCTCGCCGCGTTCGCGCGAGGGCAGGAAGGCCAGGGCGATCACGGCGCCGATCACCGCCGCCGCGGCTCCCAGCATCGCCGTGCTCGACAGCGCGTCGACGAAGGAGGCGTCCGCGAGGTGGATCAGCTTCGCGCCGGCGGAACCGCCCATCTCGGCGCCGATGTTGTGGGCCGCGCCGACGCTGTCGCTCGCGGCTTCGGCGGCGCCGCCGGGCAGGCCGGAGACGGCGCCGTCCATGCTGGAGCCGTAGCTGCTCGTGAGCATGCTGCCGAGGACGGCGATGCCGAGCGTGCCGCCCAGCTCGCGCACGACGTCGTTCATCGCCGAGCCGGTGCCCGCCTTGGCGCGCGGAAGGGCCCCCATGATGGCCTCGGTGGCGGGCGACATCGCGAGGCCGATGCCCGTGCCGATGGTGAAGAACGCCGTTGCCAGCTGCAGATCGCTGATCGCCAGGTCGAAGCGGGAAACCATCGCCAGGCCCACGGCGACCGTGCTCAGCCCAGCCGCCACGACGATCTTCGTGCCGAGCCTGCGGCTGAGGACGACCGAGGCTCGGGAGGCGAGGATCAGCCCGGCCGCGATCGCCAGCACGCGCAGGCCGGTCTCGAGAGCGCTGTAGCCCATGACGGACTGCAGGAACGTCGTCATCAGGTACATCACGCCCATCAGGGCGAAGAACACGAACGTGATCGCGATGCTCGCGCCGCTGAAGCGCAGGTTGCGGAATACGCGGACGTCGAGCATCGGGTGGTCGGTCCGGCGCTCCCACGCGACGAACGCGGTGAGGATCGCAACGCCGCCCGCAAACGCGGCGAGGATCGCGGGGTTGCTCCACCCGCGCTCGGGGGCCTCGATCAGCCCCCAGACGACGGCCACGAGCCCGGCGATCGAGAGGCCGGTGCCGGCGAAGTCCAGCCGCGGGGGCGACGGGTCGCGCGACTCCGGGACGAGGGCGACGACACCGACCAGGGCGGCGGCGACGATCGGCAGGTTGACGAGGAAGATCGCGTTCCAGGAGAAGTGCTCGATCAGCCACCCGCCGGTGATCGGGCCGAACGCGATGCCGAGGCCCGAGACCGCCGCCCAGGCGGCGATCGCCCGCGGGCGCTCGTCGGCCGTGAAGATGTTGGTCAGGATCGACAGCGTCGTCGGCATGATCGCGGCGCCGCCGACGCCCATCAGCGCGCGGGAGGCGATCAACGAGGTAGCGCCGTCCGACAGAGCGGCGCAGACGGATCCGATCGCGAAGACGACCAGGCCTGCAACGAGCGCTCGGCGGCGGCCGAAGCGGTCGCCGAGGCTGCCGGCCGCGAGCAGCAGGCCGGAGAAGACGAGCAGGTAAGCGTCGACGATCCACTGCTGCTGGCTGGAAGTCGCGTCGAGCTCGTCGCGGATCGTCGGCAGCGCGACGTTGAGGACGGTGTTGGCGATGGTGATCGCGAGCAGGCTCAGGCCGAGCACGCCCAGCGCCTGCCAGCGCCGCGGATACGGTTGCATGGGGACTCCTGTCAGAGACTCGGGATTCACGGGATGACCACGTCGCGCACCCGCGTGACGGTCGAGCGCTTGGCGACGAAGAACGGGAGTTGTCGCAGCGCGTCCCGCTCCTCGGCCGCATCGACCGTCCACCAGATGGCGTGGCCGCCGGTCAGGCACGACGCGAGCGCGGCGCGGTGGCGCAGCGGGCTCTCGTGGCCCTTGAAGGAGGCGAACGCGATGCCGCACTCGTGCGGCTCGTGTCGGTGATGGACCAGGAAGCGAGACATAGACGCAGCCTGGCGCCGCGCGCTCTCCCCGACACCGGTTGGACGCCCTGAACCGCACCCTGAACGTGCTGCCGGGTTATGCTCGGCGCGAGGCATCAGGGCATGGCCGCCGCCGACATCCTGGTCGGGCGCACCGCCGAACTCGAGGCGATCGATGGGTCTCTCGCGGTGTTGCAGAGCCGTTGGGTCAAGCCGGTGCTGGTGATCGGCGAGCCGGGGATCGGCAAGACGCGGCTGCTCGCCGAACTCGCCGCGCGAGCGGATGCGGGCCGCTGCACCGTGCTCACCGGCAGCGCGTCCGAGCTCGAGCAGGACCTGCCGTTCTGGCTGTTCGTCGATGCGCTCGACGAGTACGCCGCCGGGCTCGACCCGCGCGTCGTTCGGGCGCTCGACGACGAGATCCGGAGCGAGCTGGCGCAGGTGCTGCCCGCGTTCGCCGCGCACGCCGGAGATGGACGGCCGCTCGTGCAGGACGAGCGCTACCGCACCCACCGCGCGATCCGCGAGCTGCTCGAGCGGCTGGCGGTCAATCAGCCGCTCGTGCTCGTCCTCGACGACGTCCACTGGGCCGACCCCGGGTCGATCGAGCTGCTGATCGCCCTCCTCCGGCGTCCTCCGGACGCCCCGATGCTGCTGGCGCTCGGGATGCGTCCGCAGCCGATCTCGGGCCGCCTCCTGAGCGCCTTGGAGCGCGCGGAGCTCGAGGGCGCCGTCACGCGACTCGCGCTGCGGGGGCTCGACCGCCACCAGGCGGCCGAGCTCCTCGGACGGCGATTCGGCGGCGATCGAGCGGACACGCTCTACGAGGAGAGCGGCGGCAACCCGTTCTACCTGCAGCAGCTCGGTCGCGCGCCGGGCGCGCCGCACGACGACGCCGCGAAGAAGGCCGAGAGCGCGCTCGTCGACGTCGGAGTTCCGCGGGCCGTGATCGCCTCGCTGGCCGCGGAGCTCGCTCTGCTCGACGACGAGACGCGCCTGGTGCTGCGCGGCGCCGCCGTGGCCGGAGACCCGTTCGAGCTCGAGCTCGCCGCGGCGGCGGCCGACGTCGAGGAGGCGGCGGCCATGCGAGCGATCGACGAGCTCTTGCGATTCGAGCTCATCCGCGCCGGCGATGTCCCTCGCCGCTTTCGCTTCCGTCACCCGCTCGTGCGGCGTGCCGTCTATCACGATGCGCCTGGGGGCTGGCGGCTGGGCGCTCACGAGCGCTGCGCGCAAGCGCTGGCTGCGAGCGGCGCGCCGGTGACGGCACGCGCGCACCACGTCGAGCAGGCGGCCCGCCGCGGCGATTCGAGCGCGATCGCGGTGCTGACGGAGGCCGGTCGGAGCGCCAGCCTCCGGGCGCCCGGCAGCGCCGCGCAGTGGTACAGCGCCGCATTGCGGCTGCTCCCGGACGGCGCGCCGCTCCAGGAGCGCATCGAGCTCCAGCTGTCGCGCGCCAGGGCCAGTGCCGCGGTCGGGCGGCTGATGGACGCCCGTGAGGACCTCGTCGGGAGCTTGGCGCTTGTCCCGGAGACGGCCCCCGAGCTGCGCTTGCGCCTGAGCACCTCGTGCGCGCGCGTCGAGCACCTGCTCGGCCGCCACGAGCAGGCGCACGCGAGGCTCCTCGCGGTTCTCGAATCGCTGACGGACCTGGCCGGACCGGAGGCTCTCGCACTCCGGATCGAGCTCGCGACCGACGCCGTCTACCGGGCCGACTGGAACGCCATGCGCGCGCATGCGCTGGAAGCCGTCCAGCTCGCTCGCGGCCTCGGCGACCGCGCGTGGATCGCCGGTGCGGTCGCCACGGTGGCGCTCGCGGACGCCCTCGCCGGAGCGATCGCCCGGGGCGAGGAGACGTGCACGGAGGCGGCGAGGATCGTGGACGAGCTGGCCGACGAGGAGCTCGCGGCGAACGTCGACGCGGGCGCGTTCCTCGCGCGAGCCGAGCTCTTCCTCAGCCGCTACGCGCAGTCACGCGCGCATGCGCAGCGCGCGTATGCGCTCGGGCGCGCGGCCGGCGCCATGCATCCCACCATCATCCCGACGCTCGGCATGACGCATGTGATGCTCGGTCGGATCGACGAAGCCGTGGCGATCCTCGACACGGGCGTCGAAGCAGCGCGCTTGGCCGACGTCGACCAGGCCGTGGCCTTCTCGCTGCTCAACCGCGCCGTCGCCGCCGTCTACGCCGGAGACACCGCGGCGGCTCTAGCGATGGCCGAGGAGGCGATGCAGCGCGCCCGCGGCGTCGACGCGAACCACTTCACGGCATGGGTCGACATCGTGCTGGCATTCGGCGCGCTGGATGCCGGTGACGGCCGTCGCGCGCTCGACACGCTGATGGCCATGCCCGGGGCGGCCGAGCTGCCGACCATCCCGGGCGTCTGGCGCGTCATGGGCCTCGAGCTGCTCGTCCGGGCGTTCCTCATGGCCGGCCGGCCGCAGGACGCCGCAGCCGCCGCAGAGCGCGCCCGCTCCGTCGCCGACACGTTCGGGCTCACGATCGCGGACGCCTGGGCGAAACGCGCGGCGGCGCACGTCGCACTCGACGCCGGCAAGCCGGCCGACGCCGCCGGGCTCGCACTCGCCGCCGCCGACGCCGCCGATCGCGCAGGCGTCGGCGTCGAGGCGGCCATCTCCCGCGTTCTTGCCGGACAGGCGCTCGCGCGCGCCGGCGACGACGACGCTGGGGCGAGCGCGCTCGAGCAGGCGGCGCTCGCCTTCGAGGCATGCGGCGCCGACCGCCGCCGGGAGGCCGCCGAGCAGGAGCTCCGCCGGCTCGGGCGGCCCATGTATCGCCGCAGTCGACCCGGCACGCCGAAGGTGCGCGGCATCGCCGCGCTGACCGGCCGCGAGCTCGAGATCGCTCACCTGGTCGTCGACCGCAGGACGAATCCGGAGATCGCCGCCGAGCTCTATCTCAGCCTCAAGACGATCGAGTCCCACATGCGCAACATCTTCCGCAAGCTCGGCGTGTCGAACCGCGTGCAGCTCGCGCGCGAGGTCGAACGCGCAGGCGTCCCGTCGGACTCGCCCTAGGCATCACCTGAGGAGCCTATGCCGGCACCGGAGCGCGCGGCGTGTCCTCGGCGGCTTCGGGCTCGTCTGGGGCAGGGGGCTCCCTGTCCTCGATGGGCGGGGCGGCCGCGCCCTCGGGACCGACCTGCGGCAGCCATTCGAGCCAGCGGGGCAGGTACCAGTTCCGGTCGCCGAGCAGCTTCATCGAGGCAGGCAGCAGCACCCCGCGGATGATGGTCGCGTCGATCAGGACGGCCACGGCCAGCCCGAGCCCCATCTCCTTGAAGTCGAGGACGCTCAGCGTGATGAAGACCGCGAACACCCCGACCATGACAAAGGCGGCGCTGGTCACCGTCCCGGCGGTCGTCGAGATGCCCTGCCTGACGGCCTCGTCGGTCGGCAGGCCGCGGTCGTAGAGCTCCCGGACCCGGGAGAGGATGAACACGTGGTAGTCCATGGAGAGCCCGAACAGGACCACGAACAGGAACAGCGGCAGCCAGTTCGCCACGCCGCCGTTGGAGGTGAAGCCGAGCAGTGACGCTCCGTGCCCGTTCTGGAAGACCAGCACGAGGACGCCGTACGCAGCCCCGACCGAGAGCAGGTTGAGCAGGATCGCCTTGATCGGGATCACGATCGACCGGAACGTGACGAGCATGAGCAGGAACGCGAGTCCGAACACGAACGCGAAGATCAGCGGAAGCCTGCTGTTGAGCTGACTGGCGGAGTCGGACGAGATAGCCGCATCGCCGCTGACGTTGACGGTGGCCCCCTGGACGCGGCCGACAGTGGCCGGAACGATGTTGTCCCGCAGCTCGTCGAGCGCCCGCGTGGACGCGGCGTCGGTGCCGCTGCCACGGGTCGGAACGTCGATCTTCGCGACCGTGCCGTCGTCGCTGTAGACCACGTCGGTTCCCGGCAGGAACGTGTCCGAGTTGTTGATCTGGGTCCGCAGCTTCGCGATGCCCGCGCTGGTGGCGCCGGAGCGCACGTCGTCGGCCTCGACGACCACCGTGGCCGTGACGCCCTCGATCGGGAACACCTGCTTGACCTGTTTGTAGGTCTTGATCACGGGAAGATCCTGCGGGAGCTGGTCGATGTCGCTGGTGATGCTCTTCAGCTGGAGCGCGGGGATCGCGAGCGCCACCAGCAGGCCGCCCGCGAGCACTATCGACCAGCCCGGTCGCCGCATGACGCGGCCGGTGATGGCCGCCCAGAAGCGCGACTGACCCGCCGGACGGCGCCGCCGGCCGATGAGCGGGACGCGGCCCTTCTCGACGCGGTCGCCGAGCCAAGACAGCATCGCCGGCAGCACCGTCAGCGACGCGAACATGGCGATGGCGACGACGACGATCGCGCCCTCGGCAAAGGAGATGAACGACTTGTCGCCGCTGATGAACATGCCGGCCATCGCGACGATCACGGTCATGCCCGAGATCAGGACCGCGCGCCCGGAGGTTGCCGCGGCGGCCTCGAGCGCGGAGCGCTCGTCGCGCCCGGCGGCGCGTTCCTCGCGCTCTCGCCGGAGATAGAAGAGCGCGTAGTCGACACCGACCGCGAGGCCGATCAACAGGATGACCGCCGGCAGGTTCGCGTCGACCGGCAAGAGCTCGCTCGGAAGCGCGACCAGCCCCATCGCGGCGAGCACGGCGGTGAGCCCCACGAGCAGCGGCAGCCCTGCCGCCACGAGGGTGCCGAACGTGATGATGAGGATGATCAGCGTCACCGGAAGCGAGAGCTCACCCGCCTTCTTGAGATCGTCGGTGATCACCTCGTTGACGGCCTTGTTGGCGCTGGCGCCGCCGAACTGCTCGACGGTCAGGTCGGGATGCTTGGCCTGCACGGCGGCGACGGCGGCAAGAGCGGGATCGACACGCTCCTTGGCCTCGGTCGAGTCGCCGCGGATCTCGAAGCCCACGAGCGCGGCGTGGCCGTCGGGCGAGACCTCGCTCTTGCCGGTCAGCGGCGACTTGATGTTCTCGACGTACGGGACCTTCGACAGGCGGGCCATGACGTCCGTGACCGCTCCCCGGAACTCCGGATCCTTGATCGTCTGGTCGCCGCTCTGGATGAACACGACCTCTTCGACCGGCCGCAGTCCGGCGCGGTCGAGCGCCACCTCAGCCTTGTGGGCCTCACCGGAGATCTGATCCAGGTCGGAGATCTGCGTCGTGCCGATCATGTTGCCGGCCGTGAAGACGACGACGACGAAGGCAAGCCAGCCCCAGATCGCCTTCTTGCGGTGGCGGCCGCTCCAATGCGCCATGCGCGCCGCGACGTTGATCGAGTGCTTCGAAGAGGAGTACGACATTGCTCGGCTCCCACCATTTGGGTCGGCATCGACCCGGGATCAATCGACGCCATACGCCGGCCGAGTGCTGGAGCCGGAACGACTTGCCCGCCGTGAGCTTGAGGCGAAGCGCACAGACCCTACACCCGCGGAGCCAACGGAAATAGACTTGGCGTTGTTGGAGCGGCTGATGAGCTACCGCGAGACCGACCATCTGCGCGTCCTGATCGCCAATGAGCGCAAGGATCGCCTCGCCCTCGTCGCCCCGATCGTGATCGCACTCGGGCACGAGGTCATCGCGCGCGAGATCGAGGTCGAGGACGTGGGCGCCGTGACCGCCCGCGAGCGGCCCGACGTCGCGCTGGTCGGGCTCGGGGACAGCTCGGAGCATGCGCTCGATCTGATCGACAGGATCGTGCGTGAGGCCTCCTGCCCTGTGATCGCACTCCTTCACGCGCGGGATTCTGCGTTCGTCAGGGAGGCGTCCAAGCGCGGCGTCTTCGCCCACATCAACGAGGCCGACGTCGAGGACTGGCAGAGCTCGATCGACATCACCCTGCGTCGCTTCGCCGAATACCAGGAACTCGAGGGCGCCTTTGGACGGCGCGCCGTGACCGAACGCGCCAAGGGCATCCTGATGGAGCGTCACGCCATCGACGAGGCCAGCGCGTTCCAGATGCTGCGCGAGCGCTCGCGAATCGACAACCGCAAGCTGATCGACCTCGCCGCCGCGGTCGTCGATGGGCACGTCCTGCTCCCGAAGCAGCCGCATCCCCGATCCTGAACCGCCACCGCTGCTGCGTAGAGCACCGCCCGGCCGCGGCCACCCGGGCGCGGCTGGAGATCGGCGCGACGTGAGCGGCGCAGACCGTCGCAGGCGGAGCCGCTCGGGCCGGCTGCTCGACGCGCTGGTCTGGGGAGCGACCCTGGGCGCGGCGTCCGGCGCGGTGCTGGGCGATGCGATCAGCGGAGTCGGCGCCGGCTGGGGCGCCCTGATCGGCGCGGCGCTGTACGCACCCGCCGAGGCGGTCACCAGCATGAGCCGGGGCGGCGCCGAGATCAAGCCGCTCTGGCACCGCATCGTCAGCAGCGCCCTGCTGATGGCGCTGTTCGGCTGGCTGCTCGGCTTGATCTTCGGGCCGGACGCGCGGCTGCTCACCGCGGTGCTCAGCGGCGCGCTGCTCGGGCTGCTCGGCCTGCGTCCACTCAAGCTGGCCATCGGGTTCGTGGTCGGCGTCGCCGTGGGCATTGCTGCTCAGGCGCTGGATGCCGATCTCGAGCCGGCGCTGGTCGCGGCGGCAGTAGCGATCGTCTACCGCGTGATCGCGGCGATCGCCTATCGCAATCGGCCGCTGGTGCGGGTGATGGCAGAGGAGGTCCCGGCGGCCGAGCTGCAGTACGTCGTGCCGTTCGAGGCGCGCTCCCGGTACGTCGGCGCCGACTACGTCGAGCAGCTCGCGAAGGTCCGCGGCGGCAGCTTCCGGCGCAACCTGCCGGACGTCGGGATTCTCGCCTCGCTGGACAATCTCCAAGGGCCCGAGTTCGACGCGAACCGCGTGCATCCGCTGATCCGCGAGTTCTACGAGCACACCAGCCGCTTCAAGCTCTCGATCATCCCGGAGTGGCGGCGCTGGATGAAACCCGGCTATGAGCTCTTCAAGCGAGCGGTGGCGGAGCCTCTCGGCCAGGCTGCGATCCCCTCGAACATCGAAGAAGCCCAGCGCGGGATGGTCAGCACGATCGACACGATCTCCCTGGACGACGACGAGGAGATCGACATTCGCGGCTGGGTACGGACTTTCGCCGACTCCGGAAAGCCGATCTACGTCGGCATCTACACCAGCTTCAGGCACGCTGACCGTGGCTACGTGAGCGTCGGCTTTCCGATTCCCAGCGCCAACTTCACCGCGACCTTGCTGCCCCGCAACGCCGGGCAGCACGACCTCCTGCTGACGTCGCGGACCGACCTGCCGTTCCCCGGCCATTACCTGAGCTCCGTGGACGGCGAACGCGACGCTCTTACCGTGCTCAAGCTGCTCTTCTTCCAGGAGCAGATCCTCGTCTCCGTCGTCGGCGGCGAGCTGAGCGCCGAGCACAGCTTCGCGCTCGCCGGCCAGCGGTTCCTGACCCTCCACTACGAGATCGAACGCCAGTCCGCGTGATCCGATCATCAGCCCCGGAAAGTGGTGGGGGCAGGATTCGAACCTGCGAAGGCTGAGCCAACGGGTTTACAGCCCGTCCCCTTTGACCGCTCGGGAACCCCACCTCGGGACGCGCCATTCTAGCGGCGCGTCCC
>Ga0126307_10003968_pt1 | contig 10209 bp, 11 predicted proteins | sample Plot28_FD_89955 | JGI IMG/M metagenome (GOLD analysis project Ga0126307, IMG submission 89955) | Serpentine soil microbial communities from UC McLaughlin Reserve, CA, USA - Plot28 | ecosystem: Environmental > Terrestrial > Soil > Grasslands | place: USA: UC McLaughlin Reserve, Lake County...
ACCGTCGCCCGAAGAGGCAATAGGCAGCAATGCCGGGTGCGTGGTTTTCTCCCTTACTGGCGCTGGCGCACACACCCCGCCTCTTTACCTCTGAGAGCCCCCTAGAAGCCTCTCTAACGGCCAGCAGCCCCGGGCCCAAGTACTCTCCCCGGCGGCCAAAGGGTGTGCGGAGAGACCTGTGCTGTCTGTACAGGGCCGCCGGGGGCATCCACAGTAGCACAGGGCGAAGAGCGCGTGATGGAATTGCTGCAAACGCCCCTAGTAATCGTAGCGCCGAGCACTCAAGAATGGTTACAATGAAAAACGGAGGGTGGGAAACTCACGCGCTTCGAGACTAGTTCCCCCTCCCTGTCCCGAAGTCGTGGGGGAGGTACCCACCCTCCGATATTCGTAGCCTAAACACTTTTGCCCCCGGCGCAAGATCACGCGCTGGTTAAGTGTTCCCCTCCAAGGTTCAACTCCAAGTCTAATCTTGGACGACGCCCGAATGTCGAGATATGGGTGGCGCGGGTGGGTACGGCACCACATCTTGAGGTTGGAGCAGCCTCTTCTGCGGGTTGTTACCATTCCGGGGTACTACGGCAACCGCCGGGGGGTGCGACATGGGGCGCTACAGAGTCACAATTCAGGAAGCGGCAGAGCGGTTGGGCGTCAAGGAGACGGCTGTTCGCAAGCGCATAGAGCGCGGCACTTTGCAGAAGGAAAAGGCCGAGGATGGGCGGGTATACGTCTTTGTCGATGCCCCTCCTACAGAGGAGCGTGACACGTCGAACGACTCGGGCTACGACGCGACGCACCCCGCAGGGCACGACGCACTTATATCCGAGATGCGTGGCCGCATGGAGGACCTCCGGACGCAGCTCGAGGCAGAGCGCCAGGCACACTCTGAGGCAAGGCGTCTGCTGGCTGCAGCGTTGGAGCGAATACCCCCGCAGCTAGAAGCCCCCACGGACAGCACGGCAGACGCGCCAGGATCACCTGAGAGCGGCGCGGAGGAGGCAGAGAGGGCAGAGCCCCGGTCCGGGACCGGAGGCGCTCAGGAGGGCGCAGAGATGCCCTGGTGGAGGAGGGTGTTCGGAGGGTAGCCCAATGCCGGAAGTCATCCTCATATTACTAGGTGCGTTTCTCGCTTACCTTCGGCAGATTCGACAGACCCTAGAAACAGAGTTTCGGGCGGCCCTCGGTAGCTGGCGAGCTTGGCTCGCTATCCTCTTGGAATACTTGGCAGTCTTCCGCCAGAACCGCCCATAGCCCCGGTCCAGTACCTATAGGCGCCCACAGAGAGGGGCGGGATATCGCGGGGTATTATCAGGTGTAGTATCAAAAATAAATACTGCGAACCATTCATCAGGGTGCAAGTTCATGCTCGCAACCGATTGCAACACCGGGGTGAGGGGAGCTTGCTACACCCTATCGGACCGGGGCACAGTGCATCGGGGCAGAGGTATGCAAGATTCAGGATTTGACCTTCGCGGAATTCTAATTCTACGCACTCGGATGAATAAGCCTACTTAGAGAAGCGCCGGGCTCCGTTGTGTGGCATGCTCTGAGGTGTTGTAGCAGATCACCGATAACGCTGTTGCCGGAAATGGCAACGGACCTCCTACCGTAACATTCTTGGCCTCCAAAAGCCCTGCAAACAAACGAATTTCTCAATTGGTAGCGAAACGATAACCGGTAGCGAGATTATCGCTCGAGGGCTAAACACCAGAGTGGTCAAACAACCTCGGGACGACCTTGATAGGAACACGCTGCCCTCCAAAGCCTCTCTAGTCCTCGAGCAGCTTGCGCCACCACGGGCGGCGGGCCTCCTCGAGCTGGCGTTGAAGGTCCTCGGCCCGCTCCCGCTCTCGATCGAGATCCTCGAGAAGCCTGCCACGCTCCGCCCGGAGGGTGCTCTCGGTTTTCTGCGTAAGCTCAAGCCGGCCCTCTGAGAGCCCGAGACGGTAGCGCAGGTCCCGAACCTCGGCCTCCAGCTCCGCGAGCCTCTCTGAGGCTTCTGCGGCCCTCTGGAGACGCTCTACGCGCGCGGGGCGCTCGCGGTCGTGTACGGCGTGCATGGGTATCTTCCACCCACGGCCTGTCCACCCACGGCCTGCGCTCTCAGCCGGAGGCACACCCTCAAGCTCGCCGGCGCGCAGCATCTGCCGGACGCGCCCGGGCGTGAGCTTCAGGACTTTGGCAGCCTCCTCGACGCTGTAGAAATCCTCTCCCTCCACGCCCACAGCATACTCCTAGAAGCACCGCCCACGCCCCGTAGCAGACCGTCAAGCGCCGTCAAGCATGTTACAAGCTAGGGCCCCGAGAGGTCCCCGAGTGACTCGTCGGGATCGCGAACAGTCCACCCTCCGTTATGCGGCTCACGCCTGCTTACTAGACCACGCGCCTCTAACCTGCGCTCCGAGGCCACGGCGCTCTCAAGTTCTCGCGGTCCCGCGCTTCCCACTGCGCGTCCCTTTGGCGGGCCTCCCAGGGTGCGTGCTTCTACCCGGGTTGCGTCGCGCCGGAGAAGGGCCGCGCTCACCCTCTCGGGGGAGATCCTCCTCGGCCCGGGCGTGGGCCTCACGGAGATCCGGGCGCTTCGCCCAGATCCTCGCCCTCGCCGCCGGGGATCGGTAAACGGCCTCGGTGTCAGCCCACAGCTCGCGGGCCTCGGTTGATAGCTTCGCGCGGGTCCTGGCCTCCTGGGCGCTGCTCACGTCAGTCCTTTCGCTGCCTGGCATGGGGTGTTCTTACTGGCATGGGGTATCCCGCCTGGCATCCATGAGGTCTCCAGCATCCATGAGGGTGCCCGCTCATGCGCATGGGGATTCCACAGCTTTTAGACTCAAGAGGGTTCCCGAGACTCAAGAGGGCTCCCGAGCCTCATGGGGATGTCCCGAGCCTCATGGGGTGTCCGTCACTTGCATGGCTCAACCTCATTGGCATGGCTCAACCTCACTTGCATGGCTCTACGAGCTTTGGCTCCGCTTGGGCATGGGGGTTCCGCATGGGTCACGCGGCGCCCTCATCTATCAGCCTGGCCAGCCGCTCGGCGGCGCGCTCCCGCATCGCTTCGGCGGCCGCGATCTGGGTCCTGTAGAACTCGACCCACTCCCGCCTGTTCGCGGCCTCGCGCTTAGAGAGGAACCTCGCCTCCGACTCGCACCACTCCGCGGCCACGGCCTCCGCTGCCTTGGCTTGGTGCGCCCGCTTCTCGATCAGCGCGTCGATCTGCTTCTCTGCCGACTTGAGGTCGATCTCCATGGGCCTCCTTTCCTGGCTGCTAGCCCTGGTTCAGCCTGGCCTCGCCTAGGCTCGCGCAGCCGTTACGCTGCCTCACCCATCAGGTCGGTGCGCGCCACGTCGCGGGCTGCTTCGATAGCGCCCTCGTCCACGAGATCATCCACATATCCGAGGGACCATAGGGTGTGCTGTAGCTCCCACGCGAGGAGGTGGCGGGTCTCCGGCATCCTCGAATAGAGGTCGCGGATCATCGGTAGTAGCTCGGCAGCGTTCACCGCTTCCGTGGCTCCCCTCGCACGGAGGCTCGCGCCCACTCCGGATTCATGCCCTGCGCGACGAGGCGCTTGTACTTCTCGACCTGTTCGGACGTCAGGGGGTCACGCCGTGAAGCCACAACCGGGGGTTGAGATTCGTCTCCGGGAATTATCGAATTATCGACAATTATCGAGTTTTCAATATAAGCCCCATGAGAATGGTTTCTGCCACTTATATTGGTTTCTCGGTAATCTTCATTAATTCAATAATTCGATTCTCGCGATTTGCAGGTGTTTTGTGGATTATCGATCGATAATTCTTCGACGACGGAATTATCGCCCTCGGCGCTGCGCGGCGCAGTTTTTGGCGGAGCGGAGCCGGAATCGGGCGGATCGTCGTTAATTCTGGCGGGGTCCGGCCCTCCGCCGTGGCGCAGCGCGATGCCCCAGCGGATCGCCACGTTGTCGGTCCCCTTGCCCTTCTCGAACCCGCGCTCGGTGAGCAGGTCCGCGAACCGGCGCTTCTTCTCGGGCTTCTCGTTCGACTCATCGCACCAGCGCGTGTACGCGGCGTAGAGGTTGGCGAACTTGGCCCATACTTCCGGGCGGACTTCGCACTCGTCCTCGATGAACGCGGCGAGCACGTCCATCTCCGCGCGGTAGCCAGCCGTCGCGTTCGTGACCTCGTCCGGTTCCCCGAGGCCCTGGCGCTGGTACTCGAGACAGCCCTGCACGATCCACGCCAGGATGCCGGGCAGCTCCTCGCGCAGCTTCGCGGGAAGATTTCTGTCCTTCTCCGCCTCGTCGATCTTGACCTCGAAGGGCACGAGCTTGATCCGCCGCCAGATCGCGTGATCGGTGCCCCTGACCTCGGGCCGGTGGTTGGTGTCGAGGAAGATGGTATGCGTCGGCGCGAACTCCCAGAAGTCCTCGCGCATCCCCCGCGCTCGGATCTTCGCGCGTCCGGTGAGCTGCTTGACCAGGGCCTCGGCCAGGCGCCGCCCGTCGTCCGTCTCGGAGCATCCGACGAAGCGGGTGCCGAACAGGTCCGTCAGCTCTGTGGGGTGCGCCCCCTGCTTCGTGAGCAGCAGATCGCGGGCGGCCTGTATCGCGTAGTCGCCGAGAGCTTCCATGATCGCGTTAATCAGCGTCGTTTTGCCGTTGTCACCGGTGCCGTGGAGGATGACCAGCACCTCCTCGGTGACGACGCCGGTAGCCGCGTAGCCGACGGCCCGCTGCACGAACTTTCGCAACGACTCCGAGGGCAGTATCCGCTTCAAGAACTCCTCGAAGATCGGGGCCTCGGCAGCCGGGTCGTACTCGACCGGGGCAATCTTGGTAATCAGGTCCTCGCGGCGGTGTTCGCGTAGCTCGCCGCCGCGGAGGTCTATCGTGCCGTTCTCGACGTTGAGGAGCCAGGGGTCGCGGTCGAGCTCGTCGGGGATTACGGGGACCTCGCTCTGCGCCAGGACGATCATCGCCTCGATGCTGCTCTTGGATTCGGACTTGATGGCGTGCTTCGCCAGCTCCGAGTTTACGGGGCTCCCATCGCCCGGATCGGCCTCGTGGTACATCGCCTTGACGGTCCTCTTCGCGCGCCTGACGACCTCGCCGGTGTTGTCGGGCTTCCACCGCTTGCCGTCCTGGACGAGCCACTTCTTCCAGTCATAAACGTAGCGCAGGCCGTCACCGTGGCGGGCGATGATCCGCTCGGCGTTTCCGATGTCGGTTCGGGAGTAGCCGCCGGCTTCGCTATCGGGGCGGCGCGCTCCCGGCTCGCGCACGTTGGCTTTCCAGCGCCAGTAGCGCCCGATCTTGCGCGGCAAGCCAGGGCGCAGCTCGTCGAGCGTCACGCCCCCGATGACCTCGGAACCCTCCGCCAGCGCTTCGGCGGTGTCCTCGACGATGGCCTCGATGTCCGCGTGCGCGGCCCGCTTGGCCCGCTCGGACTCGAACCCGGCTTCGCTGGCGTCCCATGCCGCGTGCGTGATCTTCTCGACGGACGCGGGCTCGAGGCCTCGGCGGAGGAGAAAACCAGCGAGCGCCAGGCCGAAGCGGTGCCGCCCGCCGCTCGGCAAGACCCGCGCCACCAGCGCGGCCGTCGCCAGCTCGCGGCAGCGGCGCAGAAGATCACCAGCCGCCGCGGGGCACACCTCCACCCCGTTATCAGACCAGAGGTAGCGATCCCCGGATGGGTGCAGCGACGGCGCTATGACCGTCTGCCTGCCCGAGCTTCTGATCTCCAGGATCGTCTCGCCGTCCTGGTCCTCGAAGGTTATCGAGCGGATGCCCTCGCAGCGGTACCACCAATGGCTATCCTGCGCGCCGCCGCGCCCGCTGGTGCGCGTGGGATCCAGGAACCGGCCCGCGATCTTGAGAGCCTCGGGGCAGTCCAGATCGACGTCCACTAGCCAGCCGGAGGGCTCCCCGGTCAGCACGCCGATGTTCTGGCCGTTGTTCCACAGCCGGGGGATGTCGTCGAGCGCGTGGCGCTCGTTCTGCCAGCCGGGGCGGTTGGGGTTCTTCTCCCCGGCGGGGATCGGTATCACCGCCAGCCCCGCGCGCATGTAGCGCTCCGCCGCCCGCTGCACGTCCACACCTCCCCTACCGTTCTCCGCTTCTATGCGGTATTCTTGTTCCATACAGGAACCATTCCTTCCTGTTCACGCCGCCGTTCTCAGACCGTCCGGCGGCTTGCCTTCTAACGTCAGATTGCATTAACCTGTCTTCGCTCCGCGCTCCTCACCGCGAAGCATCCGAAGAAGCTCCTCGGTGTCCTTCGCACCCGGGATGTACTCGGCCACGGCCGCCTTCGGACGGACCTCGCGCCCCGCACTCTGGTCGAGATCCCCTTGCCTGAGCTGCACGGCGAACAGCCGCGTCTTTGCGCTCTCTAGCCTCGCCCTTGCGCGGCGCAGCGTGAAGGTCTCATCGCCCACGCCACCGGCCCGCAACCCCTTCACGAAGCGCTCTAGCTCGGTTACCTCCGAGGCCAGCTCCTCGCGCAGCTCCTCAGCCTCAACGGGTCCGGTGGATCCGAACCGCTTGTCGAAGCTCGCCCCGTCCTCATCCGTCCTCGGTGTCTTGGGCGGTGGCGGCGGCCCGGTCGGAGCCTCGTCGATCAATGCCGACATTGGCAGACCGAACGCGATAGCCAGCTTCCGAATGGTCTCGAACTGCGGATAATGCCTACCGTTCTCGACCGCGCTGATGTTCGGCTGCGCGAGGCCGCTCCGCCTCGCAAGCTCGTGCTGGCTGAGCCCGAATGCCTTGCGGTAGCGCTTGATGTTTTCGCCTGGTGTCGTCAACTCTACCTCCTCTCTTTAGCCGCTAGAGAGAATTATATATTAGATCGAATTAGAAATAAATAGGCAGCCGCGAGGGGAGTTTCCGCAGGGGTATATATTTCGATAGCAGAATAATATATAATAGAGGGGTAGATACAAAGATGGCCCCGGCGGTGCTCCCACACCCCGAGGCCCGACCCAAGGAGGTTAGTTCCTTGAGTGACCGAAGGATACCGCCCGCCGGCGATCCGTTCTACGCGGCGGGCCAGGGGACCTCGCCGAGGTCCAGCACCCTATCTCTACCCGGCCCCGCCCAGGCGAGTCTGAGCGATATCCTCTAGCGGAATCTGAGCGCGAGTTCCGGCTTCTCGTCGGGGTCCTCCAGGACCTCGAAGGCGAATCTGCTGGTGAGCTCGGCTACCTCTTCTCCCTCATAGTGGTAGACGTACTCGCCGTAGGTCTCCACCCACAGTCGGTTCACCCGGTATAGGCCGGGCGCGGTCCCGCCGGGCACCGAGAACGACAAGCTCGCCACCTTAGAGCTGGAGAGCCTCCTACTCGGGTCCGGGTCCTCGACCGGGCCGCTGGCGCTCAGCTCGCGCTGGACACGCTCCTCGTGGTGGAACACCACGCCCGCGTTGCGCAGGTGCATGCGAGGGTATCGGATCTCCAGCTCCAGGCTGACCTTGTCCCCGGTAAGAACCGACTGTAACCGTGCTCGCTCATGTACGCCCCCCTGCGGCTCTCTGACAGCTTCCCAGGAGATACTTACCCGAAGCCCGCGCAACGCCTTAGACGGGCTCCTAGACGCCTCAGCGGGGCCGTGGGAGACTGTAGCCGAACGGGGGCGAACGCGGGAGGGAACGATGGGGGCGCACTTAGGCGAATAGCACGGGATCATCCGTTCGCTGCCGCGATGCGTATTGTAGGGAGGGGCGATCCCCCGCATCGGCGCGATCCCCCAGTCTCTGGGAGAGATCCTTTGGGTTCAGGGTTCGCCCCTCCCTACAGGTACCCTTAAGAAGCACATGATCCATTAGGACTGTTCTCATATCAACCTTTCAGAGTGCTGAAAATGTGGCTTAGATAAGTAGCAGAGAAGTAGTAACACTTTTGTCTAAACTTGCGCCCGCGAGTAGGAGTTTTCACGCGGCTGCACAACACAGCCTCAGGATAACCAGGCGCGCATTCGCAGAGTGGCTTAAGTTTTATTAAAGGATCAAACGCTCCCTTTGAGTTCTACTAAAGGGTCAGACGCTCGTCGAAGACCTCCTCCTCCTTGCCTCCTTGCTGCTGCGCACCAGTAGCCTCGTGGCCTGGTTTCTGTTCTTGACCCCTAGCGCCTTGTAGGCCAGCCTCAGGTGCTGCTTGATGGTCGACTCCGAGACATAGAGCTGCTTGGCTATCTGCGCGTTGGAGAGCCCCTGGGCCACCATCTCAAGGATCTCCACCTTGCGCGCACCGAGCCCAGAGAGGTCCGCTCCTCGCTCTTCGTCCACCATCTCATCGACCAGTGCTCTTAGCAATTCCCGAGGCAGCACCTCTTGGCCACTCTGGGCTTTGTAGAGAGCGCGGGCTATCTGCTCTGGGGGCATGCCGGCGTGCAGGAAGCCATCGGCCCCCGCTGTCAACGCCGCGCGTGCGAGCGAGAGCTCCGCCGAAGCGCCAAAGACCACGACGGCGGCCTGGGGGGTTAGTTCCTTGAGCTCTCGGATACCTGAGGCGAGGCTGTCCTCGCCTTCGGCGGAATAGACGATCACCGAGGGAGCACCAGTGCCTTGCGGGGCTCGTGGTCCGCGGTGGACGCTGGTCCCCGACGCCTTCAGGGCGCTCTCGAGCCCTACGGAGAGCAGCGAGGAGGAGCTGCTCTTGATCCACACTGCTCCCAGAGCCCCGTTTGTCCTTGTGGCTAGCTCTTCCATTACAGGCATCTCCATAGCCTATCTACCTCCTTTACTGAGAACCCGCCGCCGCCGTGCCGCCTTGGTGCGGGGGCTTCTTGTGGGCTCACGCGCCGCTCGAGCCCTGAGCACGGCGCCGCGCAACAGGCGGCGGGCTTCGGTGCTGTGCGCCTCGCCAGCCGACCTCTTGCGGGGAAGTCGCTTCGATCCGTGGCGGGTTAGTTGTCTTCTCCTCTTCTGAGCTATCCCTCCGAGCCCACCAGGGCTTGCGCCTTTGTGCGTAGCGGTGGCCTGGGCCTTAGCCTGGGCCTTCGAGCCGTTGGTAGATGGTTCTGGCTCAGGCGCTGTCGATGTCGAGACCAAAGTCGTTGGGACCGAAGCTGGGGTGTCTTCGTAGGGATCGAGGATCTTCTCCGCATAGGCTGGGTAACCACCTGCTGGGTAACCACCTGCTGGGTAACCCTCATAGATGCCCCACACCTCTTTCTCATCCCCAGTGTTGCGCCTCATGGGCAGCTTCCACGCCATGAGGGCGCCTACTAGGAGGGCGAGCGCGATGATCCCCCACCCGAGCAGCTGCCGCCCGTCTGCTGTGGTTTTGGCCTCGGCGAGGGTCCCGACCAACGCCGCCACAGCCGAGGAGACCGCGGAGCGCACGGTATTTAGCAAGGACGCTACCGGTGAAGCGGTGGGCGGTGCTGCATCACTAGCCAGCGACCCTATAGCGGGTGTGGCTGGTGCTGAGGCCGGCACCTTCGGTAGGTTCGGAAGGTTGTTCGCCTGCTGGTTGGCTGGCTCTCCCTTTGCGCTACGCACGCCCTTGACAGCGCCCGTAACGGTTTCTTGCGCCGTATTCTTCTTGGTGGCGGCTTCGTCCCCAGACAACGAGCCACCCACTGCTGGCAGCGAGAGTTCCTGGCCCGTGAAGATCAGGTTCGGGTCGGGGCCGATCTGGTTATGGTTGAGGACGTAGATCCGCTCGACCTCGTCCGCGATCTGCTGCGGGGTCGCCCCCGGACCGAGGTGCTCCTCACTTATGGACCACAGGGTGTCGCCAGGGCTAACCACCACGGATGCGGGGGCCGTGCCCTCCTGCTGCTGCTCCTGGGCCTGGGCAACAGCGGGGAGTACGGTGAGCAACGCGACCATCAGCGCCGCCCCCACGAGCACCTCGATGCCCCTTTTGATAAGCATCAGGCTCAATTTTTGTTTTCCCCCTTACTCTAGAAGAGAGTGTCTTCCTACCTGCCTCGCTCAAGGGAGGGCGAGGGCAGGACAGCAAAACCTTTTGAGGCGCGCACCAGGGAAAAAGGGCGCACCTCTAGTAAGGGGTACCTAACCGGGACGTTCTATGGCAAGCGTGAAGGCCGTGGGCGGCCCGTGTGATTCGCGGCGAAGCCAGGAGAGTCTGCCCCCACGCCAGAGGGCCACAGAGAACACCACAAGGATCGCAAACAGCAGCGGGAAGGCCTCTGCGCCAGAGCCCGACCCAACGAGGAAGGACGAAGAATAGCCCCCAGGAGCGACCGGGGGAGCGACCGG
>Ga0126307_10003969_pt1 | contig 10208 bp, 9 predicted proteins | sample Plot28_FD_89955 | JGI IMG/M metagenome (GOLD analysis project Ga0126307, IMG submission 89955) | Serpentine soil microbial communities from UC McLaughlin Reserve, CA, USA - Plot28 | ecosystem: Environmental > Terrestrial > Soil > Grasslands | place: USA: UC McLaughlin Reserve, Lake County...
CGGGGGTCGCGTTCATGCTGGCGTTGGCAATTGGGGTGGCCTTCGGGTTCCTTCTGTGGCGGGTCAAGCCGTTGGGGGAGGCATACGACCCGCTCGTAGCCGGTCTCTTCTCCTCTCCTATCGTGCTGCTCTACCCTATCTTCCTGGTCGTCTTCGGGCGCACACCGCTTGCCATAATAGCCTTAGCCAGCCTCTTCGGCGTCCTGCCGATCATACTCTTTACGCGACAGGCCCTGGCCGGCGTGAGCCCCATCCTACTGAGGGTAGGAGCCAGCCTAAACCTTTCGCGCTGGGCGAACTTTCGCTACATCATGCTGCCAGCCGCGGCCCCCACGATCTTCACCGGGCTGCGAATCGGGTTGACTTACATACTCATCGTGGTGGTCGCCATGGAATTCGTCCTTCAGATTGGCGGCCTCGGCAACCTGGTTTCCGAGACTTCTCTAATGTTCCGCGCGGACGAGCTTTACTCGGGTGTGACTCTGGTCGTCCTCATGTCGGCCGCCTTCATCTTTCTTATCTACCGGGCCGAGGGGATGGTGAGGAGATGAACAGGATACTCGCGATCAGGCTTGGAACCGTCGTCCTGTTCCTGGCCATCTGGGAGCTAGCGGGCAGGAGTGGGCTTGTGCCGAGAGAGATCTTGCCTCCTGCGAGCGAGGTCTTTGCGCAAATCATTGCCCTGTTCGGCTCGGATAACTTCTGGGCGGACGTCACTGCGTCCTTGTACGAGATTCTGGTGGGGTTCGTGGTGGGTAGCCTGTTGGGGTTGTCTTTCGCCGCCCTGATAGCAACGAGCGATTACGTCTACCGCATCTTCGAACCGTTGATCTACTACCTGGGCGCGGTCCCCAAGATCATACTATTCCCCATCCTGATCCTGTTTCTGGGAACCGGGCTACAGTCAAAGATGGGAATGGCTGCCGTTACGGCCTTTTTCCCTATTGTGGTGAACACCGCGCTAGCCATCAGGGAGGTGAACCCTATTCACGTCCGCGCCGCCCGCGCCCTAGGAGCAAGCCGCGCGCAACTCTACAGTAAGGTCTATGTGCCCTCGATAGTAGGCCCTGTGCTCTCTGGCATGAGACTAGGTCTCGGGGTAGCGATAACCGGCGCACTCCTAGCCGAGACGGCGGTAGCCCAGGTCGGTCTCGGCTTCCGCGCTGTCGAGCTTTACTCCCAGCTGCGCATCGCCGAGATGTACGCACTGATACTCCTGATCTTCATCGGGGCCGCGCTCGTTAATGTTGGAATAGGTCGCCTGATACAGAGGACGACCCATTACCAGCAGCAGGAGACCCGCGCCGGAGCTTCCGTCACTTAGATGTCTAGAGAGGACTCTCCGAGCCATAGAGATGCCCCTGGCGCCGTGGTCTAAATAAGTGTCTCTTTCGATAGGTTCACCGGTGTTCGCCACGGTTTAAAATCCGCTTGGCTAAGCCGTTTTGCGTTCGCCACTGTTTACCTTGGTTCGCCGTATCTACTGTATACCTACTGTAGAACGACTGTAGGATCTTATGTAGGCGCGCTCGGCAGGACTCGAACCTGCGACCTTCTCTGTTCGTAGATTAAAGCTCCTCTTTCCTGCCCTATACTGTAGTGTCCGAGAAAGCCGCTTATATAGGCCATTCTCGTCGATCAATCACGGGCCGTGAGTCCGCCGTGTACTGTCCAGTATTGCACGGGTTGGTGTCACTGTTGGTGTCGATTGGACCGCCTGTTGTCTGGAGCATTCCTTGCACCTCTCGGTGGGAATGCTCTAGCCCTTTCTAGTTAATGTACTCTCTGATATGAATATTGTTGCTAAGTCCTTGATTCACGGTATCGATAATTTTAGGGGTGGCCAGTCCGGTACCTCTTCATAGTACGGGTCAGTTACGGCGTGTGCTCCTCGTTGGAAGTCCCGGGAGAACTGGCTCTCGCTAGAGTATCTGTGCTTGGGATTCGCCCAGTTCCAACTCTCCATCAGCTCACTCCACGAAGGTCGTTCCCGCGCTTTCCCCCGACCCGCTTCGCTGTGAAGCTCATCTCGCAGCTGCTCGGCGACGAAGCTAAATACATCAAGGTTGCGTAGAGAGGGCGCGCGTGGTTTTCGCCCCAGCATATAAGCCTGCATATAGTTGTAGAATTGGACAACGGTCCTCGTCGGAACCCAGGGCTCGATGGTTAGAATGATTTTCCCATAGGTGAGGTGCTCACTAGTATTACTATCATATTGCGCCGTCAGCGCTCTCGGCACGGCCTCGCCCGTGAGCACGAACTGAGCAGCTTGGGCATCTTCCCAAGGGGGGAACGGGTCTCCCGCTAGCCTGCGACTGAGTTGGCGCAGATCGTCCAATATGGACCCGGGGTAAACCGGGACGTGGACATACTCTTGGTCGGACCAATGGGCGCTGTAGTGGTTACCGCTGCGGGTCTTGCTGGTCTCGTTTGGATACCTTAGATATGGCAGATCCTCGTAGGCGACACCCAGAGGTAAATGCGTGCGGAAGAGTTCTCCCGGAGGATCAACTGCTATATCCTCGAACACCACAAAGCTGTCCGGATCGTTCTCGTCGACTACTGGGTAATGTTTATAGAAGCTGGCGGTATGACCCACTATTGGAATGCTCCGGTCCTTGAACCAGTCCGTCGAGAACCGGGAGGCAGCTGGCGAATGGACTAACGCGCGAGCTTGCTTCGGGCCGACGAGTCCTCCACCTAAAGCCTCTTCGCGAAAGCGCTGGACCAGGGTATGAGCCGAAGCCCTAAACGCTAGGAATTCACCGAGGGCCTTAGCTCGCTTTTCTTCGTAGCCAGTGAGCCGCAACGCCAGCTCCGGTGGCTTCTTCTGCTCGCGTTTTGGTGTGGGACCGACGCCAGCCATTAATTCTGCGTGCGGGAGCAGAGCCTTAGCCATCTCTAGTAAATCACTCTTGCCTGCCGTACCCACCTTCAAGGCCTCTTCGACGTGACCGAACGTTTTGAGCTCGTCCCAGAGCTCGGCCATCACAGGGTCTTTCTCAGGATCCTTCTGAAGTTGTTTCGCTAGCCACTTTCGCAACTGCTCTTCGCTCAAGATCTTCCTTGCATTTAAGTTCACTTAAGTGGCTTACGGTATCACAGGGAGGACGTTACGACATAGAACTGAAGTGAAGAAGGTGAGCGTGAGGCAATGGAGACGAATGATCGACAAGGCAAGCCTAACGGAGGTGAGTTGGGCGTGAACATAGAAGCAAATAGGGAGTGGTGGTCCCCAAAGGAGCTTCAGGAATGGCTAGGTTGTGGGAAATCCATGACCTACAACCTGTTGAACTCCCCTGACGGGGTGCCAAATTACCGGATCGGACGGAAAATTTTCGTGCGAAAGCAGGACGCCATCGCCTGGCTCGAAGAGAAGCGTTACCGTCCGGAGGATCTACGGTGAGAGTCCCTGAAGATACCGAGGATCGCCTCGAGCGAGACCTCAATCCGGAGCACCTGCATATGCTGCTCTAAGGGTCGGGCATCTCGCCTGAGGTCGTGCGAGCCCGCGGGTACCGCACCGTCGAGAACGGCCGACGGGACCAAGTACCACACGCGGTCGGTGGTCCGTGGCGCCTCTTCCTACTCCTCGAGCCGATGTTGATCCTGCCCCCTGCGCGCTAGCACCCAGCCGCCGGGCAGCGCGAGTGTGGCGATCACGATCTTGATTAGGTCGCCGGGGACGAAAATCAGCATCCCCTGGACCAAGGCGTCACGCAGGTCGCCCAAGAAGACGGCGAGCCAGGCCACGCCCAACGCGTAGATCGTTAGGTTGCCTATCAGCATCGCTAACACGGTCCAGACCAGCCGTCGGTCCCAGCCACGCTCGGCAAGCCATCCCACGATGCCCGCCGCGACCACGAAGCCAACGAGGTAGCCACCGGTCGGTCCCAGCAGTTGCGCAACACCGGATGCGCCGCCCGCAAAGACGGGCAGCCCGACCACGCCTTCCGCTAGGTACAAAAGCAGCGCCAAAGCGCCGCGCCGGCTGCCGAGCACCGCGCCAGTGAAGAGCACCCCGAGCGTCTGAAGCGTCAACGGCACGGGCCACAGTGGAATCTCAACCTGCGCCGTCAGCCCCACGAAGGCGCTGAAGAGTACGACCAGCGTAGCGTCGAGCAGCCACGAGCGCTGTTGCCGCGGTAGCAGGACGTCCACGAGCGTGCGCGGTTGGGTTACGAGCGACGACATATCTCCTCCTTCGTCGATGTCCGACGTTACGGTTGCGAAGCCCTGGCCGAGCGATGTTGCCGGAAAGCCGCTCTACTCCAGCCCCACCTCGTCGTTCTCGATGAGGAACTTCGAGATCGTGCCGTTCTCCTCGACCTCTGTCACCGACCACTCCCAGAGCTCGCCGTAGTCCTCGAAGGAGAGGTTCTTCTCCTCCTTCAGCCAGCGCATGTAGCGGGTGATGTTGGCGTTCTCCTTGAGCTCTTCGGAGGGTTCCCAGAGCAGGGTTCCCTCGGCTGCCTCGGTCATGCGTTCTCCTTTCCTCTCGTGCTGTTGGTACCCGGAACGCGCCCGTTCAGGGGCCGTCCATCCGTCGCCGACGGTGATGGAGGCGCTGTCGATGAACGACCTCCGGCGCGCAGAGGAATGTCACCGGTTCCGCGATTTCCTCGGGTTCGGTCAGGCGCTTGATCGCGAATGCCGTAAGCATCACCTTCTCGAGCCATACGTCGCGCACCGGGCCAACAACCTGGGGAGCCTCTCGGCCAGTGGCCCATGGTTCCAACGTCTCCGACAAATCCCCCAGGGTTTTAAGGTTCCTCGAGTTCGGCCAGCACGGCCCCGCCGGGGACGCCGGCGCCCTCGGCGTAGGGGAGCGATCTCACCACTCCGGCATGGGGCGCCGCCACCGACTGCTCCGTCTTCATCGCCTCCAGCACGAGGAGGAGCTGCCCCTCCTCGACCTCGTCGCCCTCGTCCACCAGCACCTTCACCACCGTGCCCGGCATGGGCGCCGTCAGGCTCGCACCGCCCGCGTCCGCCCCGCCCGGTCCCACCTCGTCCACGTCGGGTGGACGGGGTTTAGAGAGCTCGTAGACCACCCCGCGGAGCGAGAGGCGCACGTCGAGTCCATCCAGAACGAACCCGGCCCTGATGGGGTTGCCGTCCAGCGTGGCGTGCATCTCGCCGTCCCGGAAGGCCAGCACCTCGACGATGGACTCGTCCTCCTCTAGTTGTAACTTAAAGGTGCTACTTCCCAAGCGTTCGGCTTCGACCCGGTGTTCCGCTTCACCCGTACGGTAGCGCAGCCGGACCGAGCCGAGGTGACGCCACGGACCGGCCGCAACGAAAGGCTCGGCGGTCGTGCGTCCCGATATCAGCTCGCCCGCGGCGGCGAGAAGAATCGCCTCCTCCGGCACGGGAATATCGACGGGGGGCTCCGCCAGCTGGTGCTTCTCCAGGAAATCGGTGGCGGTATCCCCGGCGGCGAAGGCGGAATGCTGTGCGATGCGCTTCAGAAGCGGCAGGTTCGTCGGGATGCCGAGTATCGTGTAGTCCTCCAGCGCCCGGCGAAGCCTCCGGACGGCCATCTCCCGGGTCGGGGCGAAGACGATGAGCTTGGCGATCATGGGGTCGTAATGGACCGAGACCTCGTCCCCGCTCTCGACCCCGACGTCGTTGCGGGTGCCCGGACCACCGGGGGGCGCAAAGGCGAGCAGCCTACCTCCGGCGGGTAGTCCTCCCTCCCCCTCCGCGTAGACGCGGGCCTCGATCGCACTGCCGTGCAGCGTGACGTCCTCCTGCGAGACCGGCAAGGGGTCCCCGGCGGCGACGGTGAGTTGGAGCTGTACAAGATCCAGCTCCGTCACGCGCTCCGTTACCGGATGCTCCACCTGCAGGCGGGTGTTCATCTCCAGGAAGTAGTACTCGTCGCCTTCGAGGAGGAACTCGACGGTCCCGGCGTTGCGGTAGCCCGACTCTTGGGCCAAACGCACCGCCGCTGCGCACATCTCCTCGCGCAGGTCCGGGTCCAGAGCCGGCGAGGGGGCCTCTTCGATCACCTTCTGGTGCCTGCGTTGGATCGAGCAATCCCTCTCGTAGAGGTGGACGACGTTGCCATGGTTGTCGCCGATCACCTGGACCTCTATGTGCCGGGGGTTCTCGACGAACTTCTCCAGCAGCACCGAGTCGTCTCCGAACGCCGAGGCGGCCTCCCGCTTCGCGCCCTGGAGGGCTTCGAGGAAATCCCGCGGCCTGGCGACGGCCCGCATGCCGCGTCCTCCACCCCCCGCGCTCGCCTTGACGAGGACGGGGTAGCCGATCCTTTCGGCCTCTTCCGCCAGCGTCTCTTCGGACTCGTCTTCACCGTCGTAGCCCGGGACAGTGGGCACGTCGGCCTTGCGTGCGATCTCTTTGGCTCTCACTTTGAGGCCCATCGCCTCCATCGCCTCGGGCGACGGTCCGACCCAGATGGCCCCCGCCCCCTCGACCGCCCGCGCGAAGTCCGCGCTCTCCGAGAGGAAGCCGTAGCCGGGATGTACGGCCTCGGCCCCGGATTTCTCGATCGCTTCGACGAGTCTCTCGACGTTCAAGTAACTCTCCGTGGCCGGGGCCGGCCCTATGGGATACGCCTCGTCGGCGAGCCGGACGTGCATCGCTGCCTCGTCGATCTCGGAATAGACGGCGACGGTACTTATGCCGAGCTCCTTGCACGCCCGGATGATGCGCACGGCCACCTCGCCGCGGTTTGCGATAAGCAACTTGTCGAAGCTCATGATTCCTCCCTCCAAGCGGGCTTGCGCTTCTCCAGGAAGGCACCCAAGCCCTCCTGGCCCTCTGATCCCACACGAAGTTCGGCGATGCGTCGCGCTGTGATCTCCGTGGCCTCCTCCCCCGCTTCGGCGTCCCTCAGCTCCCGCAAAAGTCCCTTAGTCGCGGCCAAAGCCTCGGGGCCGCCAGCGAGTAGCCCTTCGACCTTCTCCTGCACCGCCGCGTCGAGGTCCTCCTCGGAAACCGCCTCGTGGACGAGCCCTATCGCTTGCGCCCGCGCCGCATCGAAGCGTTCGCCGGTCAAAAACAGCGCCCGGACCTGGGAGTGGCCGATCTTACGCAAAACAAACGGGGCGATCGTCGCCGGCGATATCCCCAAGCGCACCTCCGAGAAAGCGAACACCGTCCCTTCCTCCGCCACCGCCACGTCCGCCGCCGCCACGAGCCCGACCCCCCCGCCGATCGCCGCCCCTTTTATCTGCGCCACGACCGGCTTCGGGCACTCTTCGACCGCCCCGAACATCGCCGCGAGGCTCCGAGCGTCCTCCAGGTTTTCCTCGTAGGAGAACTCAGCCGTGTCCCTCATGTACCCGATGTCCGCCCCCGCGCAGAAGAAGTCCCCCTCACCCGTGAGGACGACCACCCGTACGTTACCGTCTTCCGCCAGCTCCTCCATGCAGCGCCTGATCTCCCCGATGAGCTCGGCGTTTAAGGCGTTGCGGGCGTCGGGGCGTGCAAGCGCCACCGTAGCAACCGCGTCCCCGTGCCCTACGCTTAGGTGTTCGTAGTCAGCCAAGACTCTTCTCCTACATCCTGAATATGCCGTACTTGGTTTCTTCGAGCGGCGCGTTGGCCGCAGCCGAGAGGCCGAGAGCCAGGACCATCCTCGTGTCGACCGGGTCTAATACGCCGTCGTCCCAGAGACGCGCGGTGGAGTGGTAGGGGTTGCCCTCCTTTTCGTACTTCTCGAAGATGGGCTCCTTGAACTCCTCGCGCTCCTCGTCGGTCATCTCCTCGCCCTCGCGCGCGAGGCCCTCCTCCCGCACGGTGAGCAAGACGTTCGCCGCCTGCGGGCCGCCCATGACGCTTATCCTCGCGTTCGGCCACATGAAGAGCAGGCGCGGCGAGTAGGCCCGGCCGGCCATCCCGTAGTTTCCTGCCCCGAAGGAGCCGCCGATTATTACGGTGAACTTCGGAACGTTTGCGTTGGCAACGGCCATGACTAGCTTGGCCCCGTTCTTGGCGATGCCCTCGTTCTCGTACTCCTTGCCGACCATGAAGCCGGTGATGTTCTGCAAGAAGACCAGCGGGACGCCGCGCGATGAGCACATCTCTATAAAGTGCGCCCCTTTCAGGGCGCTTTCGCTGAACAGGATGCCGTTGTTGGCGAGGATGCCGACCGGGTTGCCCATGATGCGGGCGAAGCCGCAGACGAGCGTCTCGCCGTAGAGCGGCTTGAACTCGTGCATCCGGCTACCGTCCACGATCCGGGCTATGACCTCGCGTACGTCGTAGCTCTGGCGGGGGTCTTCCGGCACGATGCCGTAGAGCTCCTCCGGGTCGTAGAGCGGTTCCTCGGGCTCGGTCAAAGTCCAGGGCGTTTTCTTCTCCGCGTTCAGGTTCGCCACGATCTGGCGCACTATGGCCGCGGCGTGTTCGTCGTTCTCGGCGAAGTGGTCGGCCACGCCCGAGACGCGGGTGTGGACGTCGGCCCCGCCGAGGTCCTCCGCGCTCACCTCCTCGCCGGTCGCGGCCTTTACGAGGGGAGGTCCTCCCAAAAAGATCGTACCCTCCTCCTTGACTATGACCACCTCGTCGCTCATCGCCGGCACGTAGGCACCCCCGGCAGTGCAGCTCCCCATCACGGCGGCGATCTGCGGGATGCCCTTCGCCGACATCCGCGCCTGGTTGTAGAAGATGCGGCCAAAGTGCTCCTTGTCCGGGAAGACCTCGTCCTGTAAGGGCAAGAACGCCCCGCCGGAGTCGACCAGGTAGATGCACGGCAGGTGGTTCTGCTCGGCTATCTCCTGCGCTCTTAGGTGCTTCTTGACCGTCATCGGGTAGTAGGTGCCGCCCTTGACGGTGGCGTCGTTCGCCACGATCACGACCTCCCGCCCCTCGACGTGCCCGATGCCGGTGACGATCCCCGCCGCCGGTACCTCTCCGTCGTACATCCCGAAGGCCGCCAGGGGCGAGAGCTCCAAGAACGCCGTGCCCGGATCGAGGAGGCTGTCTATACGGTCGCGCACCGGCAGCTTGCCGCGCTCCTTGTGCCGTTCTTGGGCCTTCTCGCCGCCCCCCCGCTGGGCCTCGTCCACCCGGTCGCGCAGTTTCCCCAACAGCCCTTCGTAGCTCTCGGTGTTGGCCTCGAAATCCGGGCTGTCCGGCGAGACCAGGCTCTTTATGGTGCTCATGAATCCTCCGTCAGGTGGCCGCAGATCCCGGCCTTCATGACCTGTCCCGGCAGCTCGTGCTCCAGCAACTCCTCGAGAAGCTGCGCGCAACCGATGAGCGCCTCCAGGTCTACGCCGGTCTCTATCCCCATCTCGTGCAGCATGTGCACCAGGTCCTCCGTGGATATGTTCCCCGTGGCCCCCGCAGCGTACGGGCTACCTCCAAGGCCGCCCACGCTGGCGTCGAAACGGACCACCCCGACCTCGAGGGCGGCCAAGACGTTCGCCAGGCCCATCCCGCGCGTGTTGTGGAAGTGCAGCCGCAGGGGGACATCCGGGTACCGGTCTTGGTAGGACTCGCAAAGCTCGCGCACCTGGGTCGGGTAGGCCATGCCTGTGGTGTCGCCGAACGTTATCTCCCCGGCTCCGAGCTCGATGAGCCGCCCGCAAAGGTCCCGGACCCGCTCGGGAGAGACAGGCCCTTCGTAGGGACAACCAAAAGCCACCGAAAGGACCGCGACGAACGGGATGTTGGCTTCGAGGACTATCTCCGCTATCCGCGCGGATTGCTCTAAGGATTCCTCCACGCTCATCTTCACGTTCGATTGGTTGTAGCCCTCGGTGGCCGCGAGGAAGACCTGGATCTCGTCGGCCCCGGCCTCCACGGCCCGCTCGGCGCCCTTCTCGTTCGGGACGATCGCCGAGTAAACGACACCCGTCCGCCGCTCCAGGTCGGCGAAGACCTCTGCCGCGTCGGCCAGGGGCGGGATGGCTTTGGGGTGAACGAAAGAGCTCGTCTCGATCTCTCGCAGGCCCGCATCTGCCAGGCAGTCTATAAGGCGAAGCTTGTCCTCGGTCGGAAGGATCGCGTCCTCAGCCTGCAGGCCGTCGCGCGGGCCCACCTCTTTTACCTTGACGCTGGCGGGAAGATCGTTCATTGCGCCGCGACCTCCTCCCTCGCTTCCTGGGCACCCTCTTCGCGCAGGAGGCTGCGGGCGATGATCTGGCGGTTGATCTCGCTAGTCCCTTCGCCGATCTCGTTGATCTTCACCTGTCGCCAGTAGCGCGTGACGGCGCTCGTCTCCATGAAGC
>Ga0126307_10003970_pt1 | contig 10207 bp, 12 predicted proteins | sample Plot28_FD_89955 | JGI IMG/M metagenome (GOLD analysis project Ga0126307, IMG submission 89955) | Serpentine soil microbial communities from UC McLaughlin Reserve, CA, USA - Plot28 | ecosystem: Environmental > Terrestrial > Soil > Grasslands | place: USA: UC McLaughlin Reserve, Lake County...
GACTGCTCGGTGAACGGCCCCGCGGAAACCTCGGCCCACGTGAGGAAGGAGCCGACGACCGCCAGCACCCCGCCCGCGAGCGCCAGCGAGCCCACGAGAACGGCTCGACCCGGCATCGACGCTAGGAGCCTGGGTCGGAGGGCGGGGTCGCCGGAGGCATCGAAGCAGGCGGCACGTCCGAACCGGCGATCGTGGTCGCCGGGGTCGCGGGCGCGGCCGTCTGGCCGGGAACGGCGGGTTCGCCCGAGCCGCGCAGACCGAGCATCCCGCCGGCCAGGGCCACGACACCGCCGCCGATCACGACGTAGAGGCCGATGCTGATCGAAACGCTGAGCTGGCCGGCGTCGATCGCCTGGTCAAGGGCCGTCCGCACCTCTTGGGCGGAGGCTCCGAAGGTCGGTGCGAGCTCCTCGGCCGCGGCATCGAGCACGTTGTCTTTCGCCGTGAGCGCGTCGTACAGGCCGATGCCACCGCCGACGATCCCCGCGAGGATCATCAGGACGGCGAGCACCCGCCGGGTGCCCCTGGCGATCACGACGCCGGCCACGACCGCGACGAGGCCCGCGACCAGCGTGATGTACCCGTCCGAGCCGTCGACGCCCTTCGCGGTCACGCTCGTCCCGCCGCCGGACACCTCGGCCCAGGCGAGGAACGATCCCAGGGCCATCAGGGCGCCCCCGGCGAGCCCGAGGATCCCTGCGACCGGTGTGCTCGTGACGCTCTCTGTGTGGTTCATTCGGGCCTCCGATCCCGGCGGGCGCCGGCGCCGGCCATCCTTCCATCTGGTCACGGCCGCGTCGAGCGCATCACGGAGGCCCCCCGAACTGCCTTGACGATTACCTGTAATGGTGTAATCTCGCGACCATGAACTCACTTGGCACAGCATCGATGGACGAACTGAGCGGCTGGTTCGCCGGCAGGATCCCGGCCGACTGGTTCGCCGGGACCCCGGAGGTCAGCTCGGACCGGGACGAGATCCTGGTGGTGGGGACGCTCTCGGACCCCGAGCTCCCGTCGGATGCGACCGCCGAGGTCGCGGCCTCGGCACGCGTCGCGCGGATCGACGGGTTCCGCGAGGACACCCGCGAACACCGGATGCGGATCGCGCAGGAGGCCCAGCATCGGTTCGGCCGGCGCGTCTCGTGGGGCGCATCCTGCGGGGACGTCCGCAAGCTGTTCACCACGGTGAGCGTGCCGGCGATGACGCGGCTACGCCTGGACGAGCGCAGGGTCCTCGACACGCTCGTCGAGGGGGGCGTCGCGCGTTCGCGCAGCCACGCGCTCGCGTGGTGCGTGCGTCTGGTCGCGCAGAAGCAGGACGAATGGCTGAAGGACCTGCGCGAGGCGCTCTCGGGCGTCGAGAAGGTACGCGGCGAGGGCCCCACCTCCTAGCCCGCGCTACTCAGCCCCGAGCCCCATCCGGTACAGCTGCTTCCCGACGTCCTGGTCGATCAGGACGACGGCCAGCACTCCGTTCTCGAGCAGCTCGGGCCAGGACGATCCGATCCAATCCTCGGCCTCGTCGGCGGCGGCGAACCGAGGCGAGCGCCCGATCTCCTCGCCGGCGCCGTCGAGGTAGGCCCAGACGTACATCAGGCCCGGCGGATCCCGACGATCATGTTGACCGCCTTGGTCACCATCACCCGATCGCCCGCCTCCAGGTCCTCGGGAACACTCTCGGGCCCCAGGCGAGCCGTCTCGAGCCTCCGATCCGGATACACCACGGTCACGTCGACGTAGCCGACGCCGTGGACGTCCCACGGCTTCACCTCGACGACCGCGGCCTCGCGCTCGCCCAGCATGGTCCGGCAGGCTAACGGAACCCGCGTCAGGCCGCCCGTTCCGCCTCCAGGGCCTCGCGTTCCGGCTGCGTGAGTGGTCTAGAGCGTCGCGTCTCCGGGTCTCGGGCCACCACCACCGACCGCGCCTCCGCCGAGATCGTCCCGTCCACCTTGCGCACCTCCTCGCGCGTCCCGACGCTCGAGCGCCCGATCCGGTCGAGCGTGCACCGGACGATCACCGCGTCGTCCTCCTGCGTGAGCTCGGTGCGGAAGTCGATCTCCACGCGGGCAAGGACGAAGTCCCACGTGGTGCCCGAGACCGGCCCGAGGATCGCCTGCACCCACGCGTCCCTCGCCTCCTCGAGGTAGTTCAGGTAGACCGCGTTGTTGACATGCCCGTACGCGTCGACGTCACGCCACCGGATCTCGATGCGCTTCTCGAGCATCAGGGCCGGGACCATTCCAGGCGCGACGTGGATCGCAAGAGCGCGTGAGAGTCATGCATCGATCCGGTCCACCCCGAGCCCCCGTTCGGCGAGCCATGCGACGGCGCCCGCGATCCGGTCGTCGTCCCCGTCGACCTCCACGATCACCCAGCCCCCGTGTTCCTCGATGTTCGCGCGCCGGATGTTGGTGACCAGCCCGAACTCGGTCGCCAGCTTGTGCAGGATCGGTTCGGACACGAGGAATCCGGGGAACGTGAGGTGGAACCGAGCCGTGCCCACGGCCGATTCTGGCACGGCGGGCGGTGGCGGACGGCCCCGGATACGCGGAGGCCCCCGATACTCCGGGGCCTCGGCGTGAGAGAGGGGGCTCCTGCAGGTCGTTCGCCTCGACCGGGCATCCGGTTCAGCCGGCTGCGGCACCGGTGCAGCGAAGCGGCCCCCGAGGGGGCCGCTTCGATGTGCTTCGGACCGACCGGACCTAGAAGTCCATGTCGCCGCCGCCGCCCGGCATGGGCGGGGCCTTCTCCTTCTCGGGCTTCTCGGCCACGACCGCCTCGGTGGTGAGGAACAGGGCCGCGATCGACGCCGCGTTCTGCAGCGCGGAGCGCGTCACCTTGGTCGGGTCGATGATGCCGGCCTTGAACATGTCCTCGTATTCGCCGGTCGCGGCGTTCAGACCGAACCCGACGTCGAGAGCACGGACCTTCTCGATCACGACGCCCCCCTCGAGACCGGCGTTCGCCGCGATCTGCTTGAGCGGCTCTTCGAGTGCCCGCCGGACGATGAGCGAGCCGGTGAGTTCGTCGCCGTCGAGATCCACCTTGTCCAGCACCGCCTGCGCGTTCAGCAGGGCGACGCCGCCGCCCGGCACGACGCCCTCTTCGACGGCTGCCTTCGTCGACTGCACGGCGTCCTCGATGCGGTGCTTCTTCTCCTTGAGCTCGACCTCGGTCGCGGCGCCGACCTTGATCACCGCGACGCCACCGGCGAGGCGCGCCAGGCGCTCCTGCAGCTTCTCGCGGTCGTAGTCGGAGTCGGTCTTGTCGATCTCGGCCTTGATCTGGTTGATGCGGCCCTTGATGTCCTCTTCCTTGCCGCCGCCTTCCACGATCGTGGTGTCGTCCTTCGTCAACATGACCTTCCGGGCGGTGCCCAGCAGGTCCAGCGTCGCATTCTCGAGCTTCAGACCGACCTCCTCGGAGACCACGGTGGCTCCGGTGAGGATCGCGATGTCCTGGAGCATCGCCTTGCGCCGGTCCCCGAACCCGGGGGCCTTGACCGCCGCCGAGCGGAAGGTGCCGCGCATCTTGTTCACGACGAGCGTCGCAAGCGCCTCCCCTTCCACGTCCTCGGCGATGATCAGCAGCGGCTTGCCGCCCTGCATGACCTTCTCGAGCACCGGCAGCAGGTCCTTGACCGCCGAGATCTTGGAGTTCGCGATCAGGATGTACGGCTCGTCGAGAACCGTCTCCATGCGCTCGGGGTCGGTGACGAAGTACGCGGAGATGTAGCCCTTGTCGAACCGCATGCCCTCGACGAGCTCGAGCTCCATGCCGAACGTGTTGGACTCCTCGACCGTGATCACGCCGTCCTTACCGACCTTGTCGACGGCCTCGGCGATCTGCTCGCCGATCTCGGGGTCGGCGGCGGAGATGGCGCCGACGTGGGCGATCTCCTCCTTCTGCTCGACCTCCTTGGACTGGTTCTTGATGCTCTCAACGGCGAGCTCGACGGCGCGTTCGATCCCGCGCTTGATCGCCATCGGGTTCGCCCCTGCCGCGACGTTGCGCAGGCCCTCCTTGACGATCGACTGTGCGAGCACCGTCGCCGTGGTCGTGCCGTCACCCGCGACGTCGTCGGTCTTCTTGGCGACCTCCTTCACGAGCTCGGCGCCGATCTTCTCGACGGGCTCCTCGAGCTCGATCTCCTTGGCGATCGAGACGCCGTCGTTCGTGATAGTCGGCGCGCCCCACTTCTTCTCCAGGACCACGTTGCGGCCCTTCGGACCGAGCGTGATCTTGACGGCGTTGGCGAGCTGATCCATGCCTCGCTCGAGCGCTCGCCGGGCCTCTTCGTCGTACGAGATGAGCTTCGGTGCCATCGCTCCTCCTCCGTGCTCGGTTCCGCGCCCTGTCTGCGCAGATACCCTCGATGACTGCTAGCACTCTCGGCAAGCGAGTGCTAACGAATGGTACCCAGGCGGGCCGCCGGATGGCAAGGAGGCCTCCTCCTCGTCGCGCCGAGGATCCCCCGCGGCACCGATCATTCGTCGGTGCCGCCGGTCTCCACCATCTCGTGGATCTGCTCGACGATCTCGGCGTTGGCGAGCGTCGTCACGTCGCCGAGCGGACGACCGCGGGCGACATCACGCAGGAGCCTGCGCATGATCTTGCCCGAACGCGTCTTCGGGAGGTCGGTCGTGAAGATGATCCCGTGGGGCCGCGCGATCTTGCCGATCTTGTGCGCCACGTGCTCTCGGAGCTCGCCGGCGAGCGTATCGTCCCCCTCGTGCCCGCTCTTCAGCGTGACGAACGCGACGATCGCCTCGCCGACCACGTCGTCGAGTCGTGAAACCACCGCGGCCTCGGCGACCTTGGGGTCGTCCACGAGGGCGCTCTCGATCTCGTACGTCGACAGCCGGTGTCCCGCGACGTTCATGACGTCGTCGATCCGGCCGAGCAGCCAGAAGTACCCCCCCTCGTCCCGCTTCGCGCCGTCGCCGGCGACGTAGATCTCGGGTCCGTATTTCGAGAAGTAGGTCTCGACGTAGCGATCGGGATCGCCCCAGATCGTCCTCGCGATGGACGGCCACGGGCGCTTGAGCACGAGGTATCCCCCTCCCCCGAGCGGCACCGTCGAACCCTTCTCGTCGACGACGTCGGCGACGATGCTCGGGAACGGCAAGGTCGCCGACCCGGGCTTGAGCGCCGTGATCCCGGGCAGGGGCGTGATCAGGATCGCCCCCGTCTCCGTCTGCCACCAGGTGTCCACCACCGGGCAGCGTTCGCCGCCGATGTACGTCCAGTACCAGACCCACGCCTCCGGATTGATCGGTTCACCGACCGACCCGAGGAGGCGCAACGAGGACAGGTCGTGCTTCTCCGGGTACTCCGGTCCCCACCGCATGAACGCCCGGATGGCGGTCGGCGCGGTGTACAGGATCGTCGCACGGTACTTCTCGACGACCTGCCAGAGGCGATCCTTGTCCGGCCAGTCCGGTGCGCCCTCGTAGATCACGCTCGTGGTGTGGTTCGCCAGCGGGCCGTACACGATGTACGAGTGCCCCGTGACCCATCCGATGTCCGCGGCGCACCAGTACACGTCGTCCTCGTGGATGTCGAAGATCATCCGGTGCGTCGCCGCCACCTGCGTGAGGTACCCGCCGGTCGTGTGCACGATGCCCTTGGGCTTCCCGGTGGTGCCGCTCGTGTAGAGCAGGTACAGGGGGTCCTCGGCGTCCATCGGCTCGGGCGCGCACTCGGTCGACTGCCCCTCGACCAGGTCGTGGTACCAGTGGTCCCGCCCCTCGGTGAACGCGTGCTCGCCGCCTGTCCGACGGACCGTGACGACGTGCTCGATCGTCGGACACTCCCTGAGGGCCTCGTCGGCGTTGGCCTTGAGCGGGACGACGGCCCCGCGGCGGTAGCCGCCGTCCGCGGTGATCAGGAGCCTGGCCTCCGCATCGATGATCCGGTCGCGGAGAGCCTCGGACGAGAACCCGCCGAACACCACCGAGTGCGGGGCGCCGATCCGTGCGCAGGCAAGCATCGCGACCGGGAGCTCGGGGACCATGCCCAGGTAGATCGCGACCCGATCGTCCCTGTGGATCCCCAGCCCCTTGAGGGCGTTCGCGAACCGACAGACCTCGTCGAGGAGCCCCCGATAGGTGATGGCCCGCTCCTCGCCCGGCTCGCCCTCCCAGTAGTACGCGACCTTGTCGCCGCCGCCTGCCTCGACGTGTCGGTCGAGGCAGTTGTAGGCCGCGTTCAGCTGGCCGCCGTCGAACCACCTGACCCAGGGTGGATCCCAGGTCATCACGGAGTCCCAGTGCCTGACCCAGCCCAGCCGATCCGCCTGCTCCGCCCAGAACGCCTCGTGGTCGGCGTCGGCACGCTCGTAGATCGACCGGTCCTGGACCACCGCCCGGGCCCGGAACGTCTCCGGAGGCTCGAACACACGTTCCTCCGAGAGCAGCGCTGCGATGTTCTGCTCGGCCTCCGACATGGGTGCTTCCCCCCTTGCTCGGCGCGACAGTCACGCATCGTACGGCCCGCAGCCTCGCGGGGCATCCGGGAATGGGCCTCGATATGCTTGCATCCGTGCCTGGCAAGCCCCAGCATCGTGCCTGGAGGCCGCCATGGAGGCGGCCTCGAACCCTGCGGGGGGAAGGAGGCCCACGTGGCCATGTACGAGGGATACTGCGTGAAGGATCGCGAGAAGGTCCAGTTCGAGGGCACGGTCGTCGAGCTCAAGAACGGCCGCAAGGCCGCTCAGGGCACCTGTCCCAAGTGCGGGACGAAGGTGATGCGGATCCTGGGCAAGAGCGACGCGTAGGGCCTACCGGAGCCGGGCCCTCCGGCTCCGTTCAGGCAGGCAGCGGTGCCTGCGGAGCCTCCTCGGCGGGCATCGTCTCGTTCAACCCCGAGAGGAGTTGCTCCGACGTGAAGACCGTCGGGCCGGCCGTGCGCTCGTGGCGTTCGGCCAGGTCGGCGACGGTCGTGCGCTGAAAGACACCGTCGATGGCCCTGGCGACCTCGCCCCAGAAGCCCTGCAGCCCGCACCGCGAGTCCGCAAAGCACGTGTGGTCCGTCGGCTCCAGGCAGAACATCGGGTAGAGCTGCCCCTCGATCGCGTCCGCGATCTGGGCAACGCTGATCTCGGAGGGATCCTTGGCCAGGCGGCACCCGCCGCCGGCTCCCCGGAAGCTCTCCACCAGGCCCGCCTTGTGGAGCGCGCCGAGCTGTTGCTCGAGGAACCGAACCGGGATCTGCTGCGCCTGCGCGATCTCGCGTGCGGGCACGAGGGCCCCGCTGTCTCGGCGCATCGACAGCTCGATCATCGCCCGCATTGCGTACTCCAGCTTCTGCGAGATCTTCAGCATGCCCCGCTCATCCGGCGCTCATCCCTACGCTAACTTGCCTATCCTTTGGCCCGTCCTTCGCCCCATCTTTTTGGCCTGTCTATGTGGCCTCTCCTTGGGCAATGTAGGAAGGGCCCGCTGAGGGTGTCAACGAACCCTCCCGTGCCTGGCAGGCACGCCAAAAACCGGGTCGTGTTGCCCCAGAGATGGTCCGGTTGGGCCATACTGCGGCCCCCCCCGTCGGCCGATACTCCGTGAAGCAAGCGGTCCGCGGATGGAGACGACGTGCGGGTACTGGTGATCGACGACGAGCCTGACGTCCTCATGCTCTGCCGGGTGAACCTCGAGCTCGCCGGGCACGAGGTCATCGAGGCGACCAACGGCGAGGTGGGCCTGGAGCTGGCCCTCAGTGAGCAGCCCGACGTGGTCGTGCTCGACGTCATGCTCCCCAAGTTGGATGGCATCTCGGTCCTGGGGACCCTGGCGAACGACGAACAGACCCGCGACCTCCCCGTGATCCTGCTCACGGCCAAGACGCAGCTCGAGGACCGCCGGGCCGGGTGGCGCGCCGGGTGCAGCGAATACCTGACGAAACCGTTCTCCCCGGTCGACCTCGTCGGCATCGCCGAGCGGGCCCGGGCGATGTCGGTCGTCGAGCGCTCGGATCGCCGGCAGCGAGAGCTCGCGCAGCTCGGTGCCTGAGCCGTCGGCCGCCACCTCTCGCCCCACGTAAACTCGAAGCATGCTCCCGATCGTCCCGATCCAACCCAAACGCGTGTCGGAGTACGCGGAGGCGGCAGGGCAGGAGGCCCTCGATCGCCTCCGAGACGCGGCGCGCCAGCTCCAGGGGCTCAGGGTCCTCAACGTGAGCAGCACCGCGTACGGCGGCGGCGTCTCCGAACTGCTTCAGACGCAGGTCCCGTTGATGAACGACCTCGGCGTCGAGACGACGTGGGTCGTGATCGAGGGTTCGGACCGGTTCTTCAACGTCACCAAGGCCGTCCACAACGCGCTGCAGGGCGCCGAGACGCACCTCGACGACGACATGCGCGAGACCTACTGGGAGCGGATGCACGCGAACGCGGCCGAGCTCCCCGATGACTTCGACGTCATGGTCGTCCACGACCCGCAGCCCGCCGCGCTCCTGCAGGTCCTCGACGAGAGCTCGCGTCGGAAGGGCAAGTGGATCTGGCGCTGCCACATCGACCTCTCCGCCCCCTACCGTCCGGTCTGGGACTTCTTCGAACCGATCGTGAACCGGTACGACGCGGCCATCTTCACGGCCGAGGAGTACGTCCAGCCCGGGGTGCAGGGACCGCTCCGGGCCTTCATCCCACCCTCGATCGACCCGCTCAGCCCGAAGAACGCGCCGATGATGGAGTCCACCTGGCAGGGCGTCCTGGCGCCGTTCGGCGTGGACCCCGAGCGCCCCCTCGTCACCCAGGTCTCACGCTTCGACCCATGGAAGGATCCGCTCGGCGTCATCGACGCATTCCGGCTGATCCGTCGCGAGGTACCGGACGCGCAACTGGCGCTGGTCGGGTCGCTCGCGCACGACGATCCGGAGGGCATCCGATACCTGGACCTCACGACTGAGCACGCCGCCGGCGAGCCCGACATCCATCTGCTCACGAACCTGAGCGGCGTCGGGGACAGCGCGGTGAACGCGTTCCAGCGCGCGTCCGATGTGATCGTCCAGAAGTCGCTCCGCGAGGGGTTCGGCCTCGTCGTCGCCGAGGCGATGTGGAAATGGAAGCCCGTCGTGGGCGGGGACGTGGGAGGCATCCGCCTGCAGATCCAGGAAGGGGTGACGGGCCACCTCGTGAACGGCATCGGCGAGTGCGCCGAACGCATCGTCGGGCTCCTGCGGGATCCCGATCGGGGAAAGGCCATGGGCGAGGCGGGGCGGGAGCTCGTCCGAGCACGCTTCCTGTGTCTGCGCGAGATCGAGGACACGCTCAGGCTCATCTCGCGGATCACGGCATGACCCCACCGATCGTCGTCGCCTCGAACCGAGGCCCCTTGACGTTCGAACGCGCCAAGGGCGGCGGGCTCCAGGCCCGTCGCGGGTCCGGCGGCCTGGTCACGGCCCTGTCCAGCGCCCTGATCGAGGCGGAGGGCGTGTGGGTGTCCGCCGCGATGTCCGAGGGCGATCGCGAGATGGTCGCGGCGTCCAAAGGCGGCAGGATCGACCACGCGGAGGGCGACGTCAGGTACCGCCTCCGCTACCTCGACATCCCGCCCGAGATCTACGACGGCTACTACAACCGCGTCTCGAACGGCATGTTGTGGTTCGCGCACCACTACCTGTGGGACACGGTCACGTCGCCGACGTGGGGACCGGATGTCGATGAGGCGTGGGATGCGTACGTCGACGTCAATCGACGATTCGCGTCGGCCCTGGCCGAAGAGGGCGATGCACTCGGGGGGGACACCGCGTTCCTGATCCAGGACTACCACCTGTCCCTCGTCCCGAGGATGCTGCGGGAGCTGGTGCCGGACGCGCTGATCGCGCACTTCTCGCACACCTCGATCGCGGGTCCCACCTTCTTCCGCATGCTGCCCGCGCGGATCCACGATCAGGTCCTCGGGGGCCTGATGGGCGCGGACGTCCTCGGGTTCCACTCCCCGGCGTGGGCAGAGAACTTTCTGCTCTCCGCTCGTCAGTTCCCGGGGACCCGGGTCGACCTCGCCCGCTCGCGCATCGTGACCGAGGGTCGCGAGGTGACGGTCCGTATCCACCCGATCTCCGTGGACGGCCGCGCGATGCGCGAGGAGGCGGCCACGCCGCGGGTGCGCAGCCTCCGGCACACGCTCAACAGGTGGCGCGACAACAACCGGCTCATTCTCCGCGTGGACCGGCTCGAGCTCACCAAGAACGTGGTCCGCGGGTTCCAGGC
>Ga0126307_10003971_pt1 | contig 10201 bp, 9 predicted proteins | sample Plot28_FD_89955 | JGI IMG/M metagenome (GOLD analysis project Ga0126307, IMG submission 89955) | Serpentine soil microbial communities from UC McLaughlin Reserve, CA, USA - Plot28 | ecosystem: Environmental > Terrestrial > Soil > Grasslands | place: USA: UC McLaughlin Reserve, Lake County...
CTCGGTGGTGTACGTATCATTTAGATAAGAACCTGGTAGATCACCAAGGGCTTCTTCATTCCGCGTATTCGGCTTATCTATGGGCAATAAAGAGAGCCGACGAGCGGACTCGAACCGCTGACCTGCTCATTACGAGTGATCGGTCATGCGTTGCAGGGGTTTGCAGGGGATTGCAAATCCCGCATATCTAGGCGGCTTTCTGTGCTCCGGATTGCTGGGTGTTGCACCGTATTGCGTTTCCGGTGGTATCAGAGTGGTATCAAATGCTCCCTTGATCGGATCTCCTCGCCGTGGCCCCTTAGATAGGGTCTTCTCATGCACGCTACAGGAGCGAGACCGACATCAGACTACTCCTGTTCAGACAGTTTTCGACGAGCCTAGTCGACTCGGGGCGAGCGATACGCCCACAGCTACTACTGCGCTGCATCAGGAACGCCATGATAAACATCCACAAGTACAGGAGAACCAAGGCTTCGGTACAGAGCCGATACTATCTGCGGGACGGGATCCACGCCCGAAGGCGAGTACCCTTTCCTGGCTCGCTCGTTACTTCCAGAGTCCCGCCCAGGCGCATGGTTCGCTCACGCATCGACTTCAGGCCGAGGTGTCCAGGGAAGGACCCCGCCGGATCGAAGCCCACACCATCGTCGCTTATCCAGAGCGTGACTCCGTTGGCGCCACACTGCACGTTCAGTTCCACGCTGCTCGCCCGAGCATGCTTGACGGTGTTATGCAGCGCCTCCTGGGCGACGCGGTAGAGCGCCTCCTTCGCTTCCAGAGGCACGTCGGGCTCCTCGCAGCAGATGGTCGTTCGGACCGAGATTTCGTGCCGGGCGCGCAGCGCCGCCGCCTGCTTCTCCAGCGCGACGATCAGGCCCTCGTTCTCAAGTGACTCCGGCCTGAGCTCGAAGATCAGCGCTCGCATCTCTGCCAGGCCCGCCTCCGCCAGCAAGCGCACGTACTCCAGAGGCTCGGCCACCCGGTCCGGGTCGCGTTCGAGCAGGGTAATAGCTGCGTCGGCACCCAGAGTGATGCCGTAGAGGGCCTGGGAGACGGAGTCGTGTAACTCGCGCGCGAGGCGTTGGCGCTCCTCAAGGGCCGCTGTGGACTGAGCCTGCTCGTAGAGGCCAGCGTTCTCTATGGCTACGGCAGCCTGGTTAGCTATCGTCCTGGCTAGCTCGGCGTGCCTTTCTGTGTAGTGACCCGGCTTGTCATGGATGATAGCCAAAAGGCCGATGGGCTGCCCCTTTGAGACCAGGGGTACCCCCAGCCAGGATCGGACATGTCCGAAGTCTTTCCTGAGGCGCTCCTCTCCCACCACCTGCCGGTACGCCCTAGCCAAAGGAGCGTCGCTGCGGATATCGTCGATGATGATGGGCTCCATCATGTACCCAGGTCCTTCCAACATCATCCGCCCTTGGCTTGGCGGGAAGCGGGTTCCCATGATCCGTTCCTGGGGAACGGGCCCGCGGTAGCCGACCGTCACCAGATCTTCCCCCTCGAATACCAGGAGGGAGGAGTCAGTGTAATCCACCACGGTTTTCAACTGGTCGAGGATCAGGCCTAGCAATGGCTCCAACTCCAGGGTGGAGGCTACATCCTTGGAGATCTCCAGCAGCGTCGAGAGCTCGCGGGTACGTTCCTTCACGCGGCGTTCCAACAGCTCGTAGGCGCGCGCTCTCTCGGTGACATCACGCACCACTCCGAGGACGTGGAGCGCGCCCCGGTAGGCGAAGGCGGAGCCGTGGACCTCGACGGGAAAGGAGGTACCGTCCTTGCGGACGTGCACCCCCTGCGCCTGGTATCGGCCGCCAGCCTTTACCGTGGCGGCGTAGTCCTCGTGGAGCTGGCGGTAGTCGGGGTGGACCCACTCCGTCGCTTGGCGGCCGACCAGCTCTTCGCAGGTGTCGTAGCCGTGCATGGAGCAGAAGGCGGGATTCGCATCAACGAGGTTACCGTGCAAGTCAGTGATGACCAGCCCGTCGCTGGTCGCCTCGAAGATGCTGCGGTACTGGGCCTCTTTCTCTCGTAGCCGTTCCTCAGCTCGCTTTCGCTCGGTGATGTCGCGAGCGATCGTCGAGGCCCCGACTACGCTGCCATCCGCGTCCTTGATGGGAGAAACGGTCAGAGCCACATCTATCAGCCGGCCGTCCTTGGACACCCTGATAGTCTCCAGGTAGTCTACCTTCTCGCCCCGCCGCACCTTCTCGAGGATCTCCGGTATCTCGCCGGGACGGTCGGGGGGTGCCAGCATAGTTATGGGCTGCCCTATGGCTTCCTCCGCAGAGTAGCCGTAGAGTCTCTCGGCGGCAGAGTTCCAGCTGGTGACGGTTCCGCCGGGGGTCTTACCGATGATGGCGTCGTCGGAGGACTCCACGATCGCCGCTAGCCGCACGCGCATCTCCTCGGCTGCCCTGTCTCGGCTCACCTCCCGGCTCGTTCCGAGATACCCGGAGTTATCGGCGTCGCTGCGCGTCAACGGTTCTTCTGTTCGTCCGGCGGGATCGGGCATTATCAGATCTCCTCGCCGAGCTCCTCCAGAGGAACGAGCCCCGTGCGCGCCGCATAGAGTGCCGCCTGGGTGCGACTCCTGACGCCCAGCTTCATCAAGATGCTCCTGACGTGGGTCTTGACCGTCTTCTCCCCGATGTGGAGGCTGCGGGCGATCTGCTTGTTTGCCTGTCCCCGCGCCAAGTGCTTCAGCACCTCCGTCTCACGCTCGGTTAGGGCTTCGGGGGTCTCAGGGGTCCGCACCTCGCGCATTAGCCTAGCCGCCGCCTCGGGGGCGAGTTGCACCTGGCCGGCCGCAGCTGCCTTGATCGCCCGGCGCAGCTCGTCACCCCCTGTGTTCTTGAGAAGGTAGCCGATGGCGCCTGCCTTCACAGCCCCCGTCACCGAAGCGTCCTCAAGGACACTTGTTAGCGCCACCACCTCCGTGTCGGGCAGCTCACGCCGTATCTCGCCCGTAGCCTCCACGCCGTTCATCCCCGGCATGACCAGGTCCATCAGGACCACGTCCGGCTTAAGACGCCGTGCGAGACGCAGTGCTTCTTCCCCGTTAGAGGCCTCTCCGACCACTTCGAGGTCGGGGTCCAGATCGAGAACCATCTTTATCCCCTGGCGCACCACCTGGTGGTCATCCGTCAGCAGCACGCTGATCGCCATCTTTCCTAACTCCTCCGCCTTCTGGCGTATACGGTATCAGCCCAAAGACTTATCCAACAAACCCCCGCTTGCTCGATGGCAGAGCGTACACCGGAAGGTTTACTTCCTTTGTGATGAACGCCAAGCAAAACGCCAACAGATTGACACAGAGAGGTTGAACAAGCAGTTGCAAGTATACCGCACAGAGGAAGAAAAGACCATCAAAATCCTGCTGGTAGACGACCAGCCGGGCATACGTGAAGGGCTCCGTATGCGGCTTAGCCTAGAGTCAGACGTGACCATCGTCGGCGAGGCAGGCAGCGGCGAAGAGGCGATCCGACTGGCGCGTGCCCTGCGCCCCGACGTGGTGCTCATGGATGTCAGGATGGCGGGGATGGATGGCATAGAGGCCACCGCTGCCCTGCGCGCCGTCGCTCCGGAGAGCTCGATCGTGATCCTCAGTCTCTACGACGACGCCAGGACCCGGGCGCGGGCGAAAGAAGCGGGTGCGGCGGCATTCGTCGCCAAGCATCATAAGAAAGAAGAGTTGCTGGCCGCCGTTCGTCAGGCGGCAGGCAGGAAAAAATAGGTTACGAAGCCTTCTCCGTCGAAAGTCCTAGATAGGGTTCCGCCCAATGCCCGATGTGGCTCGCGAAGCAAAAATATAGAGTGAAGATGCAGAGAGAAAGAGTATGAAAGGAGCCGGTTGTGCAGATGAATGAGCGAAACTACGGCGTGACGGCGATGGACACCCGGGAGGAGCGGACGTGGTCAGTGCTGGCGCACCTGAGCATGTTCTTGAACCTCTTCACCGGGTTACTGGGACCGGTGGCGGCGCTGGTGATCTGGCTGATCTACCGGGATCGCTCACCTAAAGTGGCGTTCAACGCACTACAGTCGATGTGGTACCAGGTTGCATGGATCGTGATCCTTGGCGTCGGCTGGGCGGTAACGGGGCTGTTGACGGTGGTCGTGGTCGGCTTGCTCCTCATCCCGGTGATGATCATCGCCACCATCGTGCCGTTCGTCCACGCTGGATATGCGGCCTACAGGGTGAGCAAAGGCGAGGATTACCGCTACGCCTTTGTCGCCGACCTGATCCAGGCGCGCTAGAGTAGGGCCATTATCTGGGAGAGTCCGGCACAAGCGGACCCTCCCTTTTCGCCGTAAGAAGAGGCGTGGCACCCTCGAAGAGAGCGGAGCCAGTGGACCCCAGGCGGCGGGATCGGTTGCAAAGCCTTCTCCGCCTAAAGTCGTAGGTGGGGTTCCGCCCGATGTCCGATGTACCTCGGGAGGTCCAAGCTTAGGATACAGATGCAGAGACATAGAAAGAACATGAAAGGGGTTCACATGGATTCTAACAACGTATTCATAACCGAGACCGCGGGACTACCAGAGGCGTCGAACCCGAGCGTTGTCCGCCTGCGTGATGGCGATAACTTCGTCCTGCGTATCCATCCCGTGCGCAAGCGCATCGGCGAGGCCGAGGTGCGCATGCTCGGCTACAACGGTTCGATCCCGGGCCCGACTCTGCACGTCGACCAGGGCTCGGAGATCACCGCAGTCGTGACGAACGACGGCGACGTCGAGACAACAGTGCACTGGCACGGTCTCAGGCTGGAGAACCGCTACGACGGGGTGCCGGAAGAGACCCAGGCGCCGATCCCACCCGGAGGAACGTTTACCTACAGGGTTCAGTTCCCCGATCCAGGACTCTACTGGTACCATCCGCACATCAGGGAAGACTTCGCTCAGGAAATGGGCTTGTACGCCCCGATTGTGGTCGAACCATCCGAGCCCTCCTACTGGCCTGCCGTCGACCGGCAGCTGACCATCACGCTGGACGACGTACTCATCGAGGACGGACAGATGGCGCCCTTCCACCGCTCGGGGCCGACCTTCACTGCGATGGGCCGCTTCGGAAACGTCATGCTGATCAACGGTGAGACCGAGTTCTCCGGTAAAGCGGCTGCAGGAGAGATCGTACGCCTCTACCTCGTGAACACGGCGAACACGCGTATCTTCAACTTCGCACTTCGCGGTGCCCGCATGAAGCTAATCGGAGGCGATAGCGGCCGCTACGAGCACGAGACGTTCGTAGATGAGGTGCTGCTCTCACCTTCGGAGCGAGCGGTCGTCGACGTACTTTTCGACGCGCCTGGGGAGGTGCACCTCGAGCATCGCACCCCGGATCACACGTACGACCTCGGCGTCTTCTCAGTTGCGGGAACGGCTACCGGTGATGCTGCCACCTCGTTCGAGGTGCTGCGCACGGGCCCCGAGCTTGTCGCTGAGCGCCAGCTGATCGAGCACGACCTCGGGCGGGCGCCGGACAAGACGCTCGCGTTCGTCGCCTCAATGCCGCTTCTGTACGGGCAAAAGGTTGAAGCTTCCTCCTACGTCTGCCCCATGCACCCAGAGGTAACCGCCTCGGAGCCAGGCACGTGCCCGAAGTGCGGGATGAGGCTGGTACCTGTGCAGACGGAGGCGTCGATGCCGAGTTCCTACGTCTGCCCCATGCACCCGGAGGTCACGGCTTCGGAGCCAGGGACCTGTCCCAAGTGCGGAATGAAGCTGGTGCCGGCGGATAGCTTGCCCGGATCGGAGTCGCACGAGGGCCATGCGCACGACCACCATGGGCATGAAGGCCATACGCATGGTGGGTACGATCATGGCGATCATAGTGTGCACGAACATAGCGAGCACGATCATGGCGTGCACGATCATGGCGGTCATGGCGATGGTCTCGAGTGGGAGGATCTGATGCCTGAGATCAACCGCGCGTCTGACCCCACTAACATGATCTGGAAGCTCATCGATCGGGAGAGCGGAGCCGAGAACCACGCCATCTCCTGGAAGTTCACGGTTGGCGATAGGGTGAAGATCCGCCTCATCAACGAGATGGACTCGGATCACCCGATGCACCACCCGTTCCACGTCCACGGAGCCGGCCGCTTCCTCATCCTCTCCAGGGACGGTCAGCCCGAGCCCAACCTCGTGTGGAAGGACACCGTGCTACTGCGCGCGGGGGAGAGTGTGGACATCCTGCTCTACGTCACCAATCCCGGGCTATGGATGGCCCACTGCCACATCGCCGAGCACACCGAGAGCGGGATGATGTTCAGCTTCATGGTCGAAGAAGCCGGCCCCAGTGGATCCACCAAGGAGACTAACTGATGGCAACAAAGAAACAGCGCAAGAGGCAAATCGCGGTTGTTGTGTACCCCGGACTGACAACGCTCGAGCTGGTCGGAACCGTCTCGGTCCTCAGCGGCCTGGGACTGAGGACTGGTTTTCGTACCGTTACCGTCGGAGAACGCCGCGAACCCCTTGAAACCGACACACCGATGAAGCTGGTCCCGGAGAGCACGCTTGAGGAGGTATCCGAACCCTTCGGGATTCTTGTTCCGGGCGGCGGGCCGAACACCATCACCGCTATGGGAGATGAGACTCTCCTCGGGTACGTGCGCTCTGCTGCGGAGGGTGCGGAGCTCGTAGGCTCGGTGGGCACCGGCTCGCTCATCCTGGCGGCCGCCGGGCTACTTGAGGGGAGGCAAGCCACCACCCACTGGGCGTACCGGGAGATCCTGGAGAACCTGGGGGCGACCTACCTCCCGAGGCGCTGGGTCGAGGACGGCAAGTTCATCACCTCGGGCGGTACCTCGGGCGGGATCGACATGGGGCTACACCTCGTCGGGAAGCACAAAAACGAGCACAGCGCGCGCCACGTGCAGCTCTGGGTCGAGTACGATCCGCAGCCGCCTTTCGGCGGCATCGAGCGGGGCGACGTAGACGAGGACTCGCTCACGCCACTCCTGAACGAGCATCAGGCCGACGTGGAGCGCGCGCTCGGCCACCGTCCCGACCTACTCGAAGCCGTACAGGGAGCGATCAGACCCACCACACACAGAGAGAGCAGGCGCTAGATGAAAGAGAGACAGATGTCGAGGGAAGGACACAACGAGAAGACGATCGCGTTCGTCCTGTATCCGGGGCTCACGGCGTTCGACCTCGCTGGCCCGCTCCAGGTGATCTCGCAGTTGGCGAGCACGCACCCGGAGATCCAGCCGGTGGTCGTCGGCGAGCGCACCGAGCCGATGGACACGGACGCGAGCGTGCAGATGGTCCCGGAGAAGACCTTCGCCGACGTACCTCACCCGTATGCGCTCGTCGTTCCGGGCGGCACGCGGCCCACGTTCAGGGCGATGAGCGACCCTGCGATCCGGAACTACGTGCGGACCACAGCCGAGACGGCCGAGATCGTCGCATCGGTATGCACGGGCGCTCTGATCCTGGCATCCGTCGGGCTGCTAGAGGGTCGGCAGGCAACTACCCACTGGGCGTGCGTCAAGGTCCTTGAGAGCTTCGGAGCGAAGTACCAGCGCAAGCGGTGGGTAGAGGAGGGTAAGTTCATCATGTCCGCGGGCGTCTCCGCTGGGATCGACATGGGACTGCAGCTCGCTGCCCGACTGACGGACGAGGCTACGGCCAAGCAGATCCAGCTCTGGCTCGACTATGACCCGCAGCCGCCATTCGGCAGGCTCGACTACGACGATATGGGATTAGCTCTCCGCGCCGGGCGGGCTTGGGTGTCGCTGACGACGCCGCTGCTAACCGCCCGACCCAAGCGGCTCACGAGGCAGGAGCAGACAACCGGCTCGCGCCCCGCGGCATTGAGCGAACTAGGAGGATGAAGATGATAGGCAAGAACTTAGACGTTCTGGTCATCGGCGGCGGTCAGGCCGGGCTCGCGATGGGCTACCATCTGAAGCGGGCAGGGCATCGCTTTCAGATCGTAGAGCGCAACCCCCGCCTCGGCGACAGCTGGCGCAACCGCTACGACTCGCTGGTGCTCTTCACGCCCCGCGCCTACAGCGCCCTCCCAGGGCTCCGCGTGCCGGGAGATCCGGATGGGTATCCTACCAAAGACGAGATGGCCGACTACCTCGAGCGCTACGCGGGCTACTTCGACCTGCCGGTCCTGACGGATACGGGCATTCGGTCCCTTACCCGTCTCAACGACGGTAGCTTCCGAGCGAGGACCGACGCCGGTGAGATCATCGAGGCCGGGGCAGTCGTAGTGGCAACGGGAGCATTCCAGCGACCCGCGATCCCCGCGATCTCGCACAAGCTGTCGCCCGAGGTTCTGCAGCTGACCCCGGAGAGCTACAAGCGTCCCGGCCAGATCCCGTCAGGTAGGGTGTTGGTTGTGGGAGATGGGGCTACCGGCAGGCAGATAGCCGTGGAGCTAGCCACCACCCACGAGGTCCTGATCGCCACGGGCCGGCCCAGGCGCGTGAGCCCTGAGCGGATACTGGGCAGGAGCATCTTCTGGTGGATGGACAGGCTCGGCATCCTCCGTGCGTCTCGCGAGACGCTGGTGGGCAGGTATCTGATGCGCACCGACCCGTTCCCGGGCAAGGCCCTGGGGCTCGGGCGGCTGCGCCGACGGGGCATCACGGTGGTGGAGCGCCTCTCCCAGGTGGATGGAAAGAGGGTCGGCTTCGCCGGCGGCGAGGCGGCCGAGGTGGATGCCGTGATCTGGGCCACCGGTTATAGGGACGATACCGACTGGGTGGCGATCCCCGAAGCCAAGGACGAGCGCGGCAATTTCCTCCATCAGCGCGGTTTCTCTCCGGTGCCTGGTCTGTATTTCATCGGACGAAGCTGGCAGTGGACGCGCGGATCTGCCCTTTTCGCCGGGGTCGGCGAAGACGCCGCGTACTTGACGGAGCACATCGTCAAGCAACTCGATCGCAGAGCGGCAGCCTAGATGTTCAACGGCTACATCCCTAAGGACATGAGCTATCCGCGAGCCTCCGTCCATCGGCCTAACTCCTTGAGAAGCGCATTCAGAAGGGAGGGATGAATCGCCATGCCCATTGGAGAGGAGGAGAAGACGATAGCCTTCGTGCTGTACCCGGGGCTTACGGTCTTCGACCTTGCGGGACCGCTGCAGGTCCTAAGTACTCTAAGCGCGATAGCTCCGGAGTACCGGACAGTGGTAGCCTCAGAGCGCCTGGAACCCGTAGTCACCGACATCCCCGGAGAGATGAAGGTGATCCCCACCAATACCTTCGAGGAGGTGCCCCACCCCTTCGCTCTCGTGGTGCCGGGTGGCGCCACGATCAAGGCCATGCGCGACGAGACGATCCGGAGCTACGTGCGCACCGCAGCCAAGACGTCCGAGGTGGTGGGGTCGGTATGCACAGGTGCGTTGATCCTGGCGTCCGTCAGTTTGCTAGAGGGTCGGCAAGCAACGACTCACTGGGCCTTCTACAAGGTCTTGGAGCAGTTCGGAGCGAAGTACCTCCGCAAGAGGTGGGTCGAGGATGGTAAGTTCATCTGTTCGGCCGGCGTCTCTGCCGGCATCGACATGGCGCTGCGGCTAGCAGCCAGGCTCACCGATGAGCAGACTGCCCGGGAGGTGCAGTACCGGTTAGACTACGATCCTGAGCCTCCGTTCGGAGGCATCGACTACGAGCACATCGGCGGTCGACTCGGTGCCTGGAGGGCCGGGCTGAGTCTGGCCGCGCCGATGATTGCAGCAAAACCGAAGCGGCTCACCAGACTGGCTAGGTAACACCGCCGGACTTTGGGCAACTCTCTAACCGTTTGCAGCGCACCTAATTGCCCACCTGCCCAAAGAGCCGACGAGCGGACTCGAACCGCTGACCTGCTCATTACGAGTGATCACTCATGCGTTGCAGGGGTGTGCAGGGGGTTGCCAATGCCGCATATCTAAGGGGATTACTTTGCTGTGCCTTGCTGCGTGTTGCACCGTATTGCGTTCGCAGGGGTGTCAGACTGGTGTCAAAATCGCTCTTGTATGCACGTCTACTAGCGGCTACTTCGTGCTGGACATTCCTGTCTACCTCGACACCCCAGCTCAAACTGGAAAGCTCGAAGGCTTCCCCCGAAGCGGTCGAGAACTTCTCACTCTTCCCGACGCTGGGCAGGTCGGGCGCGTAGAAACGATAGTAAAGACCAAGCAACTCGGCCACAGGCACCATGAAGCGACTGGCCACTCCTATGCCGTGAGCCAGAACGTTTTGAC
>Ga0126307_10003972_pt1 | contig 10199 bp, 6 predicted proteins | sample Plot28_FD_89955 | JGI IMG/M metagenome (GOLD analysis project Ga0126307, IMG submission 89955) | Serpentine soil microbial communities from UC McLaughlin Reserve, CA, USA - Plot28 | ecosystem: Environmental > Terrestrial > Soil > Grasslands | place: USA: UC McLaughlin Reserve, Lake County...
CCCGAGTCGAACCCCGACAGCATCATCGGCGTCTCGATGTAGCCGGGGGCCACGGCGTTGACGCGGATGCCGCGCCGTCCCCACTCCGCCGCCAGCGTGCGGGTCAGCCCGACGATCCCGGTCTTGGCGGTGCTGTAGCCGAGGCGCTGGGGCAGGCCGAACGTCGACCCGACCGACGCCAGGTTCACGATCGAGGGCGCCGCCGACCGTTTCAGGTACGGGTAGCCGGTCCGGCTGCAGCGCATCGTGCCGCCGAGGTTGACGGCCATCTCGCGGTCCCACTGCCGCGAGTCGAACTCCGCGGCCGGCTGCCGCGAGATGATCCCGGCGTTGTTGACCAGCACGTCGAGGACCCCGTCAGGGTCCAGCGCCGCGAACGCCTGCTGCACGGACTGGTCGTCGGTCACGTCCATCGCGAGCGGGAGCACCGCCGACCCGCCGTCGGACAGCTCCGCGGCCGCCGTCCGGACGAGCGCCTCGTCCACGTCGCCCATGAGCACGCGGAACCCGTCGCGCGCCAGGCGGGCGCTGATGGCAAGTCCGAGGCCGCGCCCGGCGCCCGTCACGAGTGCCGTCCTGCCGGGGACGCCGCTCATCCGGCGGACACCCCCGGTGCGTGGGTCCGCGGCGCGAGGCCGACCGTCACCGGCCGGCCTCGCGCCGCGGACCCCGCGGTCACGCCGGCACGGAGGAGCGCCCGAACACGAAGTTCTCCCGGTACTCGGTGTCCACCTCGTGCTGCATCCGGTCCATGTAGGGCCCGCTGCCGGCCATGTAGAACATGTTGGTGATCGGCTTGCCCGGGATGTTGGAGCCGTTGATCCAGGAGTTGACCTCAGCGAACAGGGTCTGGTTCGCGATCTCGTCGCACTCCGCGATCCAGGCGTTCTCTGACTCCAGCGTGGGTTCGATGGAGCCGAGGTCGTTGTTGCGGACGTACTCGATCGCTCCGGCCACCCAGTTGACCTGCGCCTCGTGCAGCGGAGGCTGGTTGGTGAACGGGCCCATCGGGCCGTAGATCATGAACAGGTTCGGGAACCCGTTGCTGATCAGGCCCAGGTAGGTGCGGGGCCGGTCGTGCCACCGCGCGCGCAGCGTCACCCCGTTGCGCCCCTCGTGGTGGATCTTGAGCTGGTTCCCGGACACCGCGTCGAAGCCCGTGGCCAGGATGAGGACGTCGAGCTCGACGATCCGGCCGGACTCGGTGCGCACGCCGGTCTCGGTGATCTCCGCGATGGGGTCGCTCTTGACGTCGATCAGGTCGACGTTGTCGCGGTTGTAGGTCTCGTAGTAGTCGTCGCAGCACAGCGGCCGCTTCGCGTACAGGTCCTTGGGCGTCAGCAGCTCGGCCAGCTGCGGGTCCTTGACCGTCTCGCGGATCTTCTTGGCGATGACGTCCGTGGCCGCCTTGTTCGCCACCCGGCTGGTCGCCACGTCGTTGAACGCCGCGAACATGTACTGGAATCCGCCGCCGTCCTCGTACACCTTCTCGAACGTGGCCTCGCGCTCCTCGGGCGAGACGCTCTCCGCGGAGACGTCGCTCTCCTTGAAGCCGAAGGCGGTCGTCGAGTAGAGGACCTCGCGCCAGTAGCCCTCGTAGTCCTCCTCGATCCGCTCGAGGAGGCCCGGCGCGATGGGCCGGTGCTTGGAGGGCACGACCCACTGCGGCGTGCGCTGGAACACGGTGAGGTGATGGACCTCCTGGGCGATCTCGCTGATCACCTGGATACCGCTGGAGCCGGTTCCGATCACCCCGACCCGCTTGCTGGACAGGTCGAGCTCGTGCTGCGGCCAGCGCGCCGTGTGGTAGATCTCGCCGCGGAAGCTGTCCTGGCCGGGGAAGTGCGGGACCTTGGTCGCCGACAGGAGGCCGACCGCCTCGACGAGGAACTGCGCGGCGTAGGTCACGGCATTCGCCCGGACGAGCCAGCGCTGGTTGTCCTCGTCCCACTCGGCGCTCTCGACCTGGGTGTTGAACATGATGCTGCGGCGCAGGTCGTACTTGTCGGCGACGTGCCTCAGGTAGGCCCAGATCTCGTGCTTCTCCGGGTAGCGCTCGGTCCACTTCCACGAGTGGAAGAGCTCCTTGTCGAAGGAGTAGCAGTACGCGTTGACCTCGGTGTCGGAACGGGCCCCCGGGTACTGGTTCCAGTACCAGGTGCCGCCCACGTCGCCGGCGTTGTCGAACGCCTGCACCTTCAGGCCCATCTCGTTCCGGAGCTTGTGGATGCTGTAGAGCCCGGCGAAGCCCGAGCCGATGACGATCGCGTCCACGACCGTGAGCTCGCCACTCCCCTGCGCTTCGCTCATCGCTGGCAGTCCTTCCTCGTTGGTCCGTCTGCGCGGCGTCGATCGCGTCGCGCGCGGCCCTCATCGTGAGCAGGGTCACCGGACGTCCGTTGTCCCATTTCGGGACGAACGCGAAGGACGACGGCGACGCACCGGCGGGAAGGAGGCGACCTCCGGGCACGACGCGGGAGCGCCGCGCCGATGAGGACCCCGGCCGCCACCGCGCGCAGTCGAGCAACTGGCCCGGCCGTGGGACAGTGGAACAACTTGGTCCCGGAACCGGTCCAGGTGTGTCAATTTGCGACAGCCGTGTGCGTTCGGGATGGCGCGAGACTGTTGTCCCGGTCACGATGGCGTGCACTGGGGGCTACACCTGCCGGTTCTCGAAGGAGCGGACCATGGGGACGCTGCGACAGGTCGACGCTGCGCGCGAGCACCTGCTGGCGAGCGGGGTCATCCCGGAGCACCTGGCCAAGTCGGTCCGCCCCCAGGTGCTGCAGTCGTGGAAGCGCTCGTTGCTCAGCGGCGCGTCGGTCGCGAATCCCTCGCTCCTGTACCGGGGCGAGCACCACGCCCGGGCCGCCCTGCGCCTGGCCGCCGACCCGGTGCTGTCCCGCCTGGCCGAGGAGCTGGCCGGTCTCGAGGCCGGGGTGCTCCTGTCCGACCACGACGCCGTCGTGGTCCAGCGCTGGGTGTCCGACGCCGGGATCCTGTCGCAGATGGACCGCATCAACTCGAACGCGGGCTTCTGCATCAGCGAGGAGGTCATCGGCACCAACGGCGTGGGGACCGTGATCGAGGTCGACCGCCCCGTGCAGATCTCGGGCCCCGAGCACCTGGCCGAGGCGCTGCGGCCGTTCACCTGCGTGGGGGTCCCGGTCCACCACCCCATCACCCGGCGCCTCGAGGGCGTCATCACCATGAACTGCCGGGCGACGTCCCACAACCCGCTGCTGACGCCGCTCATGACCAGCACGGCCCAGGAGGTGGAGTCACGCCTGCTGGCCCAGGCCAGCACCAGCGAGCGGCTGCTCCTGGACGCCTACCTCGTCGCGATCGGCTCCCGACGGGCCCCGATCGCCGCGATCGGCAAGGACATCTTCATGGCCGGCCCGCGGGTCACCGACCTCCTGGAAGGCATCGACCGCGCGGTGCTCTGGGAGTACGTCCGGGGCGTCGCCCTCGGCTCCCGGACGCACGCGGAGGAACTGGGGCTGACCACCGACCGCTTCCGCATCACCCGGTGCACGCCGGTCGAGCGGGACGGCGCGGTCATCGGCGCGCTGGTGGAGTTCGACCTCTACCGCCATGTCCCGGACGACTTCCCGGCCGCCGCGGCCACGAAGCGGACCGTCACGCTGCCCGGCAAGAGCCCCGGGCTGGTGCAGGCCACCGCACACGCCACCCGGCTCGCCGCCAAGGGCGTGCCCATCCTCATCGAGGGCGAGGCCGGCGTCGGCAAGTTCGCCCTGGCGAGGGCGGTGCTCGATTCCGCGCAGGTGGCGTCCGACAAGATCGCCGTCGTCGACGCCGCGGCCGGCTGGGCCGAGGGGGCCAACCAGTTCGTCTCCGAACTGCGGCACCAGCTCGACGGACACCCCGACGCGGTCGTCCTGCGCCACATCGAGGCGCTGAGCCCCGAGGCGGCGGCGGCCACCGCCTCGCTGCTCGACGGCCTGGAGGAGCAGGCGCTGCCGCCGCGGGTCATCGCGACGATGACCACCGGCGATGGCCATCACCCCGGGCTCCGGCGCCTGGTCGACACCGTCGGCATCGGCCGGGTGACCCTCCAGCCGCTCCGCGACCGGCCCGAGGACATCGCCCCCACGGCGCTGGCCCTGCTGGACAAGCACCGTGGGCCGCGCCAGCTGCACTTCTCCTCGGCCACGCTGCGCTGTCTGATGCGCGCGCCCTGGCCGGGGAACGTGCGGCAGCTCGACGCGACGATCCGCGGCCTGCTCTCGACCTGTCCGGGACCCGAGATCCGGCCGGAGGCCCTGCCGCTCGACCTGCAGGGCTCCAGCCGCAAGCGCGACCTGTCGGCCATCGAGGAGCTCGAGCTGTCGGCGATCCTGACCGCGCTCAAACAGCACAACGGCAACAAGGTCGCTGCCGCGCAGGCCATCGGCATCTCGCGGTCCACCCTCTACCGGAAGCTCCAGACGTACCGACTCGACCCGGACAAGCAGTACTTCTGACCGAACGGAACGGCTCCGCGGCGCCTTGTCGCAATGTGGGACAACCGGGCGTCCGCGCAGGCAGCCAGCCTGAGGCCATGTCTGTGTCCGTCACTCCCGCTGCGCCGGTGGACGTCGGAGCCCTGCGGGACAAGGCCCATGCGCTGCGCCGGTCGATGATGGCCATGACCCGCGGCAAGGGCGAGGGCTACATCGCCCAGGGCCTCGGCATCGCCGACTGCCTCGCGGCGCTGTACTTCTCCGAGCTGCGGCACGATCCGGCCCGGCCCGACTGGCCGGACCGCGACCGGTTCCTGCTCTCGACCGGCCACTACTCGATCGCCATGTACGCCGTCCTCGCCGAGGCCGGCTACCTGGATCCCGAGGAGCTGCCCACCTACGGGCTCAACGGCTCGCGCCTGCCCATGAGCACCTTCGACATCACCCCCGGGGTGGAGATCGTCGGCGGCTCGCTGGGCCACGGTCTCGGCCAGGGCGTCGGCATGGCCCTCGGCCTGCGGCTCGACGGCTCCCCCGGCCGCGTCTTCGTCGAGCTCTCCGACGGGGAGCTCGACGAGGGGTCGACCTGGGAGTCGGCGATGGGCGGCGCCACCTTCGGCTGCGACAACCTCGTCGCCCTGGTCGACTGCAACGGCATCCAGGCCGACGGCCCGGTGACCGTGGCGATCGAGCCGGTCGCGGACAAGTTCACCGCGTTCGGCTGGGACACGTACGAGATCGACGGCAACGACATGGACGAGCTGGTCGACGCGCTGGCCTCCTGCCGGGCCCAGGACGGGCGGCCGAAGGCGATCGTCCTGCGGACCACGCCCGGGTTCGGCGTGCCGACCCTGGTGGCCCGGCCCCGGGCGCACTTCGTGCGGGTCACCGACGAGGAGTGGGCCGGCCTGATGGAGGAGCTGGAGGCCGATCGTGACAGGTGAGGCGGCCGTCTTCGGGCAGACCCGGGGCATGGGCGAGCTGATCGAGATCCCCGACCGGGTCACCGAGCTCGCCCCGTTCGGCAGGGAGCTGGCCGCCCTGGGCGCGGAACGCCCCGAGATCGTGGGGCTCACCGCCGACATGGCCCGCTACAGCGACATCCTGCCGTTCAAGGAGGCGCATCCCGACCGCTTCTTCAACGTGGGGATGGCCGAGCAGAACCTCGTCCTGACCGCGGCCGGCCTGGCGAAGACCGGCAAGATCGCCTACTGCACCACGTACTCGGTGTTCGTCACCCGCCGGGCCTACGACTTCGTAGCCATCGCCTGCGCGCACTCGAAGGCCGACGTCAAGATCTTCGCGGGCATGCCGGGTCTCACCAACGGCTACGGCGCCACGCACCAGGCGACCGAGGACCTGAACATGATGCTCGGGATCGCCGATCTCACCGTCATCGACCCGTGCGACGCGACCGAGCTGCGCCAGGTGGTGCGCGCGGTGGCGGACATCCCGGGCACCGTCTACGTCCGGCTGTTGCGCGGCAACGTGCCGGTCGAGCTCGGCGGGGACTACCGGTTCGTGCCCGGACAGGCCGCGCTGCTGCGCGAGGGCCGGGGCGTCGGGGTCGTCTCCACCGGTTACATGACGGCCCGGGCACTGGAGGCCGCCCGGCACGCCGAGACCAGCGGTGTCCAGGCTGGGGTGCTGCACGTGCCGACGCTGAAGCCGTTCGACCGCGAGAGGGTGCTCGACTTCGCCGGCCGCTACGACCGGCTCGTCGTCGCCGAGAACCACAAGACCACCGGCGGCCTGGGCACGCTGGTCACCGAGGCCATGTTCGACGCCGGGGTGCTCCGGCCGGTCATCCGCGTCGGTCTCGCCGACGAGTTCTTCGAGTGCGGGTCGCAGGAGTACCTCGAGGCCAAGTACGGCGTCGACCTGCCCCGGATGGTGCGTGCCCTGGTCGAGGGCACATGACATGAGCCGGCTGAGGATGTTCGCCGGGCCGCTCCGGTACGTGCAGGGGCCGGGCGCACTCGACGTCCTCGGCGGGCTGCTGGCGCCGTACGGCGAGCGGCCGCTGGTGGTCACGGACGCGTACGTGCGGGGGCTCCTGGGCGACCGGGTGGCCGCGATCCTCGCGCGCGGCGGCCTGTCGCCGGTGTTCCGCGAGCTGCCCGGCGAGATCACCGCGGCCGCGGCGGACCGGATCGCCGCGTCGGCCCGGGCCGAGGGGGCGGGCATCGTCGTCGGGCTCGGCGGCGGCAAGTCCCTCGACGCGGGCAAGGCGGTCTCGCTCCGGCTGGGGCTGCCCGTGGTCACCGTCCCGACGGTCGCCTCGAACGACAGCCCGACCAGCGCGGCCATCGCCATGTACGACGATGCCCACCGCCTGGTCTCGGTCGACCGGCTGCCGGCCAACCCGCACGCCGTCGTGGTGGACACCGAACTGGTGGCCGCCGCGCCGGTCGCGTTCCTCCGCGCGGGGATCGGGGACGCCGTCGCGAAGAAGTTCGAGGCGGCCGCATGCCGGGCCGGCTCGGGCGTGACGGCCCTCGGGACGCGTCCGCTCCGGATCGGGTCGGCCATCGCCGACGCCTGCTACACGGCACTGCGCGAGCACGGTGCGGCGGGGCTCGCGGCCTGCGAGCGCGACGAGGTGGACGAGTCGCTGGAGGCGGTCGTCGAGGCGGTGGTCCTCCTCAGCGGCCTCGGTTTCGAGAACGGCGGGCTGTCGCTCGCGCACTCCCTGACCCGGGGCCTGATGCAGGCACGGGGCGCCCGCGACGCGATGCACGGCCAGCACGTCGCCTGGGCCACCCTGGTCCAGCTGGTGGCCGAGCAGGCACCTGCCGACGAGCTCGCCGACCTGCGGGCCTTCCTGCTGGAGGTGGGCCTGCCCACCTCTCTCGGCGACCTCGGCATGCCCGACCCCACGGCCGAGGAGATCCGGGGCATCGCCCGGATCACGATGACCGCCCCGCACCTCGCCAACCTGACGGTCCCCCTCACCGAGGACCGGCTGGTCGAGGCGGTCCTCGCCGTCGAGGAGCTGGGCGCCCGCGCGGTCACCTGACGGGCCGTCGGCGGGGCGTCAACCGCCGGTGGCGGCCGGGGGCGTGCGGGCCGCCTCCGGAGCCGGCGCGCCCAGCGCCGGGACGGCGGGCGGCGGCGGGACCCCCCGCGCCGCGCGCAGCACCCCGATGACGGCGCCGATGAGCCACAGCGCAAAGGCCACGGACGCCACGCCCGCGCTCCAGAAGCCGGACAGGCACAGCACAGCAACGGCGTAGGACACCCAGACGGCCCACGTCGGCAGGGCCCGCGCCTGCTGGGCGATCCGCGTCGTCACGGCCACCAGCGTCGCGCCGCCGGTCAGTCCGGTGAGCGCGACGATGGCTCCCGCCGTGCCGAGCACGCGGGCGGTGTCCGGGTCGAGGGTGAACGCGTCCGACCGTGCCGTGACCGCGCTCGACACGTCGAGCGACGCACCGGTGATCATCAGCCCGCCGAACAGCGCCGCCGCCGGCACGGTCGCGTGCGCGAGGGGGTCGCCGCCGGACAGCCGGTCCAGGACCCTCCGCAGCCCGACGGCGAACCAGAGCAGCAGCGCGACCCCCGCGCCGAGCATCGGCAGCTCGATGCCGGCGGCGGTCTGCCGTGCGCCGTCGCCGAGCCTCTCGAGGATGTCGGCGTCCGACACGCCGGGCGCGTCGACGCCGGCCGACGCGCCCAGCGCCACCCCGCCGGCGAGCAGCACGACCGCTGCGGCGCCCGCCCATGCCGCGCGCCGAAGTGCTCGGAACTCGTCCATGCCGCCTCCCGGCTGAGGTCACGGGTGGGTCGGAGGTGGTCCAGGCACCAGGATCCGGGCCCGCCGCGCGACGTAGGGCCGGTCCGAGCGTGCACCCGTGCCGGCCCGCCGGCAAGGCGCCGTGGCCGACCTCGGGGCCACCCCTCGGACCCCTAGCGCCGCAGCACCACGGCGTCCACGGCCGAGATCCCGTGCGGCAGGAGCATCACGGGGTTGGCGTCGAATCCCGCGATCGGCGAGGCGGCGTCCGCCAGTGCCTCGGACGCGCGGACGACGGCCTTCGCCCAGGCGTCGACGTCGGCAGCGGGCTCGCCGCGGAGGCCGGCCAGCACCGGTGCCATCCGCAGCGCGGCGATGGCCTCGTGGACCTCCTCCGAGGTGCACGGCGCGAGCAGCACCCGGGTGTCGGGCATGGCCTCCACGTAGACCCCGCCGGCGCCGAGCACCATGACCGGCCCGAAGACCGGATCGAGGCTGGCCCCGATCAGGGCCTCGTGCAGGCCCGCCACCATCGGCGCGACCAGGAATCCGTCGAGGGAGACCCCGTGCTCCGCGGCCGAGGCCGCGATCTCCTCCGCGGCCGTGCGGGCGTCCGCGGCGGAGGTCCGGCGGAGCCGGACCAGGCCCAGTTCCGACTTGTGCCCGGTCCCGCTGCTGGACCCCTTCACGACGACCTCGCCGACGCCGAGGCGTGCGTAGGCGCCCTCGACCTCCGCCACGGTGGGAACGAACTCGTGCGGGACGACGGGGATCCCCAGTTCGGCCAGGGCCGCCATGCTGTCCGCCTCGTTGAGCTGGCGAGGCTCGACCGGCGGGCGGGGGCCGCATGCGGGCCGGGGCAGGCCGTCGGCTCGCGCCATCCGCCGGCGGTGGGCGAGGTACTGCCCGAGGGCGGCCACCGCGGCCGACTCCTCCTCGAAGACGGGCAGTCCCGCGCGGAGGAACGGTTCGGCGACGTTGGGCTGCGGGACCGACAGGACCAGCGGGGTGCCGGACGCGGCGAAGGCCGCGGCGTCCCGGGCGAACTGCTCGACGTCGTAACCCCGGCCGGCCACCGGGATCGCCAGCAGGCACGCGTCGACGTGGGGGTCGGCACCCAGGACCGGGAGCACCCTCCCGAAGATGCCGCTGTCGGTCAGCAGCGCGGCGGTCACGTCGACCGGGTTGGTCGTGGCCGCGAAGGCAGGCAGCGCCTCCTTGAGGCCCGCGACGGTCTCCGGCGCCAGCTCGGCGAGCGGGACGCCCTCGTCCTCGGCCGCATCGGCGGCCAGCACGCAGACCGCGCCGGAGTTGCTCACCACGGCCAGCCGGTTGCCCGCGGGCCGCCAGTCCTGCAGGTACAGCTCGCTGGCGGCGACCAGCTCCTTCACGCTCTGCACCTGCCAGATGCCGACCCGCTCGAAGAACGCGTCGAGCACCCGGCGCTCGGTGGCGAGGGCTCCGGTGTGCGACGCGGCGGCGCGGCTGCCGCCCGTGCTCCGCCCGCCCACGAGCGCCACGACGGGGGTGTCGTGGCGCCGGGACTTCTCGCCGAGAGCGATCAGCGACTCGGGATCGCCGACGTTCTCGAGGTAGAGCAGGAGGAGGCGCAGGTCGGGATCGTCGATGACCGCGGACGCGAGCTCGGCGGCGCTGACGTCGGCGTCGTTGCCCGTGCCGTGCACGTAGCGCACCCCGATCCCCCGCCGGCGCAGGATGCCGTAGGGCACGGAGGCCAGCGCGCCGCTCTGGCTGACGATGCCCACGGGCCCGTCGGCCGGAGGTTCCTCGGTGAACAGCGTGGAGAAGCCCAGCACCGCCCCGGAGGAGAAGGTGGCCAGGCCCTGGGAGTTGGGCCCGACGATGCGCATGCCGGTCCGGCGGCCGTGGGCGAGGAGCTCTGCCTGCAACCGCCGGCCCTCCTCCGTGGCGGTCTCGGCGAACCCGGAGGACATGACGACGCAGCCGGCCACCCCCATGTCGGCCGCCGTCCCCAC
>Ga0126307_10003973_pt1 | contig 10199 bp, 8 predicted proteins | sample Plot28_FD_89955 | JGI IMG/M metagenome (GOLD analysis project Ga0126307, IMG submission 89955) | Serpentine soil microbial communities from UC McLaughlin Reserve, CA, USA - Plot28 | ecosystem: Environmental > Terrestrial > Soil > Grasslands | place: USA: UC McLaughlin Reserve, Lake County...
GAGGGTAAAATCGCTCCTCTCCCGCTGCTGCGGCTCTGACCTGGGGACCCTCTCGTCGGAGAACTCCACGAACTTCTCGCCGATCACATCCCCGCCCTGCGTCCTTGGCCATGAGGTCGTCGGCGTCGTAACGGAGGCCAACGGTGGCTTCGAGGCCGGCGAACGGGTCGTCCTTGAACCGGCCCTCGGGTGCGTGGTGCGCGGCATAGAGCCGCCGTGCCCCTACTGCGCTACCGGGCGCCCCGCCCTGTGCGTGAACGCTGCGAAGGGGGACATCGCGCCGGGCATCCAGACCGGCTTCTGCCGCGACACCGGCGGGGGCTGGTCGGAGGGCACGCTCGTAGCCCACCCATCCCAGCTCCACAGGGTCCCCGACAACGTGTCGGAAGAGGCGGCTGCGGCGGTAGAGCCCCTTGCTTGCGCGGTCCATGCGGCGCTAAAGAACGAGTCGGGACCCGACGAGACGGTGCTCGTGGTAGGGGCCGGCCCCGTCGGCCTCTTCGTCGTCGCGGCGCTGAAGAAGCTGACTCACGCCGGCCGGATAATCTGCGTCGCCAAGCACGACCGGCAGAAGAAAGAGGCCCTCCGGCTAGGCGCGGACGATGTCTTGCACCCGAAGGAGACTTACAAGAAGCTCCCGACCATGCTCGGCACGGAGGCGTACAAACCGGAGATCGGCAAGCCCGTGGTCATGGGCGGCGCGGACAAGGTCTTCGAGTGCGTGGGATCTCCGGGGACGATAGAGGACGCCATACGCCTCGTCAGGCCCGGCGGGGAGGTCGCTCTGGTGGGGATGCCGCCGGTGCGGAGCTGCCTCGACCTCACGGCGCTGTGGTACAAGGAGGTGGGTCTCGCCGGCTCCTACGCCTACGGGGAGGAGGAGTACGGGGGGGAGAAGATCAAGAGCTTCCAGCTTGCCCTCCGCCTCGCGCCGGCGATAGACCTCGAGACCATGGTCGGCCCGCGTTTCCGGCTTCGCGACTACCGGAAGGCCATCGCCACGGCGCGTGCGGCGGGCCGTAACGGGCACGTCAGGGTGGTCTTTGATCTTAGGCGCTAGTCAGCTTTTTGCTGATGGGCTGACGAGCCGCCTGGAACCGGCGGCGTGCTGACCAGCTTTGTGACCGAAGGGAGCAACTATGAGCCGTCCAGGCTTCACGAAGATCCTCGATATGAATAGCCCCCCGATGATGTTCAACGCGGGGGACGGGTTCCACTACGAGAAGCTCCCGGAGGGGACGCGCGTCGTCTATCCTTCCGGACCGCTCGAGCCGCTTGCAGAGCCTGGCGTCGCCATCGAGAGGGCGCTGCTCGAGCCGATCGAGATGGAGCCGCTACACGAGCTTCTGCGCCCCGGGATGAAGCTTACGATCGCCTTCGACGACCTCTCGATCCCGCTTCCGCCCATGAGAGCCCCGGACAACCGGCAGCTCATCGTAGAGAAGGTGCTCGAGAAGGCCTACGCGAAGGGCGTCGAGGATATCCACCTCATCGCGGCCCTCGGGCTGCACCGCCGGATGACGAAGGCAGAGATCCAGCACATCCTGGGGAAGAGGATCGTCAACCGCTTCTACCCGGACAGGCTCTACAACTACGACGCCGAGGACGAGGAGAACCACACCACCATCGGGGAGACGGAGCGCGGTGAGGAGGTCCGGGTGAGCCGCCGGGTCGCCGAGAGCGACCTCCTCGTCTACGTCAACGTCAACTACATCCCGATGGACGGCGGCCATAAGTCCGTCCACACCGGCCTCTCGCCCTACTCCTCGATCCGCCACCACCACAACCCGGAGACGCTCGAGCGCACCCGGTCGCTCATGGACCCGCCCAACTCCGCGATGCACGGCTCCATAGACCGGATGGGTAGGATCTTCGACGAGCACGTCAAGGTCTTCCACATAGAGACGACCCTGAACAACGCCTCTTACCCGGCCGTCTTCGACTTCATGGCGAAGCCCGAGCACGAGTGGAACCCCGTAACGCGGGCCAACTTCCTCGCCAACCACGGGGCGACGCGCTCGATGCCGCGCCCGGCCGCCCGCAAGGTCTTCCAGAGCATCAAGGCCCCGCACCGCATGACGAGCGTCCAGGCCGGAGCCACCGACCCCGTCCATGCCGAGACCATGCGCAACGTCTACAAACAACAGCTGGTGCCCGTGGAGGGGCAGGCGGACGTGCTGCTGCTCGGCGTCCCGTACCTCGGCCCGTACAACGTCAACTCGGTCATGAACCCGCTCCTGGTCATGAACATGCTCCTCGGCTACCTCTTCAATCTGTACAAGGGCAAACCGCTCGTGCGCGAGGGCGGGGTCCTCATCGGGACCCACCCCATGCCTGAGGAATTCCACGAGGTCCATCACCCATCCTACATAGACCTCTGGAACGAGGTGCTCCCGGAGACGACCGACCTGCACGAGATCGCCTCTCGCTACGAAGAGAAGTACGCAAACGATCCCTGGTACCGCACCCTCTACCGCAACTCCTACGCCTACCATGGCGTCCACCCCTTCACGGTCTTGTACTGGGCGGCCCACGCCCTCGAGCACCTGGGGGATGTGATCTGCGTGAGCGGCGACCCGATGACCACAAAGCGCATGGGCTTCAAGCGCTCCGACTCGGTCGCCGAGGCCCTCGAGATGGCCCAGGACACCGTCGGCCCGAGCCCGAGCACCACCTACATGCATATCCCGCCGCTCTTTATCTGCGAGGTGAGCTAGCGGAGAGGCGCCAAAGCTGGATCGCCATGACCTCGAACCAAGCGAGCGCATTGGCGATGAACACGTAGTAAGCCACGTCCGGCAAGAAGAGAAGCAGCGTAGCGAGCGACCCGGTAACGAGGGTGTAACGGGCGTGGCTTCGCCAAAGGGGATCTTTGCTCAGCCTTCGCCACAGGAAGAAGAAAGTCAGAAGCAAGGCGAGGACGAAGAGCACGAAGGCCAGGTCGTGTATCCAGCCGTGCACCGTCCGCGGACCGGTGCGCCGTATCGGGTCCGTCTCGAAGCCCATGAGCGCCATCGCCGTCCCGGCCAGAAACAAAAGGGCCGGACCGATTCGTGAAGTGTGTCCATTCGTCGTGCCGAGGTGGAGTCCGACGGCGAAGATCATCAACAGAAGACCCGAGAGAACGAAGCTCCAGACCTGCACCCAGCCGTAGGGTCCGAGGGCTAGCCCACTCGGCCAGGCGCCCGCGGGATCTCGCAAGGGTCGCCAGCCGATCCCGATCATGAAGCCGTACTGGATCGCCGTCAGCGCCAGTAGGACCACCACGAAGAGAACCGGCCCGATCATGCCGGCAACCGCCGCCAGCCTGACCATCCCACGCAGATAAGGTGTCCTCTTGCTGCTGTGGGCTCCGGAGGCCAAGACTCGAGAACTAGACCGCCTTTCGCAGCAGGATCAGGGTCGCCAGGCAAACGACGGTGAGGAAGAGGTAGGAGAGGACCTCGCCCCCGAGGTCGGCCAGCGCCCCACCCAAGGGCGCGCCGACGGCGTAGCCTGACGCCCAGGCGAAGTTGGTGACGCCGAAGGCCAGCGCCCCTTCCATCCCCGCCTTCTCGGTGCCGCGCGAGAAGAGCGCCGTGCCGGGGACAAGCGGCGCGTTGAAGGCGCCGCTGGCGAGGAAGACGAGGAGGCCCAGGACCCAGGGGTTCCCGACCCACGGCAGCGCGAGCAGGATGCCGACGGTGATGAGCAGGCCGGTCACCACAGGTCTGAGGTAGCCGGCCCTGTCGGTCCAGCGCCCGAGCAGGGGGTGGACGACGGCCTCGAAGGCGGCGCTTACGAAGAAGACCGCGCCGACCGCCGCCGCGCTCCACCCGAGCCGGTTCAGCTCGAGCGGCACGAGCACTGCGAGCGCGGAGAAGAGCAGGGGGGAGAGCCCGATGAGCCACAGCCCGGTCGCCAGCCGCGGTTGCAGAACCGGCCTGAGCGTCGCGAAGAACGGCTGCCCCTCGGCGAGCGCGGGGGCGGCCTCGGCGACCGCCCACAGCGCGATGACGGCGCCCACCACCGCGACGGCGGCGAAGGCGGGGACCAGCCCAATCGTCGCGGCTACGCTCCCGAGCACGGGGCCGAGCAGGGCACCGAAGACGGCGGCGCTGACCATGATCCCGATGAGTTCTCCCCGCCGCTCGTCGGGTGCGCGCACCGTAAGCCACGTGAAGGCCGCCACCCAAGAGAGGGCGCTCCCGATCCCCCCGACGAACCGCGCGAGCACGAGCAGCGGAGCCGCGTCCACGAGCCCGAACGCGAGGCTGGTCAGGGACATCAGGATCAAGCCCACGAAGGCCGCGACCTTCACCCCGGCCCTTGAGGCGAGGTAGGCACCCGGCGCCGAGCCCACGAGCACCCCTGCCCCGTACGCCCCGCTCAAGACGCCGACCGCGGACTTCGAAAGGCCGAACTCCTCGTTGAAGTAGGGGACCAGCGGCGTGAGGGCCGCGTAGAAGATCGTGTCCACGAGGACTATGGCGCAGGCGAGGGCGAGCGGTCGGCGCATGGGCGCTATTCTACCCTTCGAACTGTACAATTCAGCGGGTGTTTCGCCGGAGAAACGAGTTAGAACGCGGGCCGGGTGCCCTGACGTCCCGGCCGATGATCCTGGCGCTCTTCGCCTCGTTCTTCACCATGGTCGGGTTCTATCTGCTCCTCTCCGTGGTGCCCCTCTACGCCGAGAGAGCCGGGGGCGGGGATTCCGGCGCGGGCCTCGCGACGGCGGCGTTCATGCTCTCGACCGTACTCGCCCAGGTCGGGATGCCGCGCGTCTTGGCGCGCTTCGGCTACCCGGCCGTGCTTGCGACGGGGCTCTTGCTGCTGGGACTCCCGGCCTTCCTCTATGCCCCGCTCGGGGAGGTGCCGGCCATCCTCGCCGTCACGCTGGCGCGGGGCGCGGGGTTCGGGGCGGCGATCGTGGCTCTCGCCGCACTGGTGACCGAACTCGCCGCGCCCGGTCGGCGCGGCGAAGCGCTCGGGCTCTACGGCGTCGTCCTCACGCTGCCCACGGTCTTCTGCGGCGCTTTAGGACTCTGGATCGTCGAACGCTCAGGCTACGCTCTCGTCTTCCTGATCGGGGCCGTCACGCCCCTGATCGCCTTTTTCGCCGCACTCGGGATCTCTTCGCCGGACAGGCGGGAGGAGCGGGAGGACGCCGGCCTTCTAACCCTTTTCCAGCGGCCCTCGCTCCTGCGCATCTTCCTGCTCTTCGCCTCCTGCACCGCCGCCTCGGGCGTCGTGGTCACCTTTCTGCCCCTCTCCGCGCCCGGCCCAGGGCTCTTCTCCGCCGCGACGGCGTTGCTGCTCCTCGGCTTCTCTGCGACCTTCTTCCGCTGGTGGGCGGGGCGGTTCGGGGACCGTCGGAACCCCCGCGTCCTCCTCGCCCCCGGCCTCCTGTGCGCCGCGCTAGGGATGGTGGCCCTCTCGCTGGAAGGCTACGCGCTGCTCGGCGGGGCGCTCATGTTCGGGGCGGGCTTCGGGATGCTCCAGAACACCACCCTGCTCCTCACCATGCAGCGCGTCCCGAAGGCGGAGTACGGGCTCGGGAGCACGCTGTGGAACGTCGCCTTCGACGCCGGCACCGGCGCTGGGGCCTTCGTCTTCGGATTCGTCGTCGGGGCGGCCGGTTTCGCCTGGGCCTTCTACCTCTGCGCCGCACTACTTGTCCTGACCGTTGCCCTTATCCCTGGGAGCCGCATCGAAGAGTAGAAAGGACGGAGAGCGTGTCTCGCGAATCGCGTCCGGGAGTGAGGAGGGTCCGGGAGGCTCTGGAGGAGCGGGGCTTCGAACCCGGGATCGTAGAGCTCGAGCGGAGCGCGGCTGAGGCGGCCGAGGCTCTCGGCGTCCGGGTGGCGCAGATCGTCAAGGCGCTCGTCTTTCGGGGCCGAGAGACGGGGAGGCCTGTGCTCGTCCTCGCCGGCGGCGCCAATCGGGTAGACGAGAGCAAAAATCTCCAAGCACTTCTCCGAGCCGGTCGAGATGGCAGACGCAGCCTACGTCCGCGAGAAAACCGGCTTCTCCATCGGCGGCGTGCCGCCGCTCGGCCACGCCGAGCAGCCCACCAATTTCGTCGACCAGGACCTCCTGAGCGAAGAGGAGGTCTGGGCCGCAGCGGGGCACACGCACGCGGTCTTCGGTCTGAAACCCGCCGAGCTGGTGAAGATCGCTGGCGGGAGGGTTGTCGCCGTCAAGTAAGCCGTGAGAGACGGTTTACCGGCTTCTCGCCGTCGGCTGCTAACATGGAACCATGAAGACGGGAACGCGCGGCTTTAGGGGTGTACTTACGGAGTGGCTCGCCTGGGGGCGGCGGAGCAGAGCGAACAGGGTGCTGTTCGTCGCCACGCTCTCTTTGGCGGCCTTCGTCACGCTGGCGTTCGCGTGGGCGACGATACAACCCTACCCCGGCGACTTCGCGTGCTACTTCGCCTACTACTGGGTGTGGGGTCTGTGCGCAGTGGCACTGCTGCTCGGGATGGCCGAGTACAAGACGAGCCCGCTGCGCAAGGGGAGGGAGCGCGGGCACCTCCTTTTACTGCTCTACGTCGGGGCGCTGCTCATAATCACGCGCGCTTTGAACATGTTCCTATTCGGGGGCTGAGGGCTTGTACCGGGCCCTGCTCTTCGACCTGGACGGTACGCTCGCCGAGACCGACTCGTTGCACCTCCCGACGTGGGTGGACGTCCTCCGACCCTACGGCATCGAGGTGGACGAGGAGTTCTACAAGGAGAGGATTAGCGGCCGCAGCAACTCGAAGATCGTCGAAGACCTCCTCCCGGATGTGTCCGCCGAGGACGGACGCGAACTGGCAGACGCAAAAGAGGCGAAGTTCCGCGAGCGTGCCGGCGGACTCGAACCCCTGCCCGGACTCGTAGACTTCATGCAGGAGGCGAAGAGCCGCGGCCTCTCGTTGGCCCTCGTCACCAACGCCCCCGAGGAAAACGTCGAGGCGATACTGCTCGCGCTGGAGCTCAGCGGCTTTTTCGACATGGTCGTGCTCTCGGACGAGGTCGGTTCCGTCAAGCCAGATCCCGCCCCCTACAGAGCGGCGCTCGACAGGCTGGGCGTCGCCCCCCAAGGGGCTCTCGCCTTCGAAGACTCGACCTCCGGCGTCGCCTCGGCCGTCGGGGCCGGCGTGCCCACGGTCGGCATCGCCTCGACGCAGACGCCGGAGACGCTCGAGGACGCGGGGGCCTTTATGGTGGCGGAGGACTTCGCCGACCTGGAGCTCCGTAAACTCCTGAACCCTAGCGCACGATCCCCACGGTGATGGCGTCGCCCGTCTCGCGCAACGGTACGAACACGGTCCCGCTCTCCTCATCGTGGCTCGACCCGACCCCCTCGCCGTTCACCTCGACCGAGCCCGGCGCGGAGCCGAAGCCGCGCAGCACCAAGCGCAGCTCCGCCCGCTGCGGAACGAACGAGCCCTCGCGCTCCCCGAGCCGGACGGTGACGTTGGCTGCGGACCCTTCGCACGAGACGGTGCGCCGAGCGTACTCTCCGTTTTCGTAGCCGAAGCCGTCGCCCGCGTCCTCGTACAGGACCAACTCGCCCGCGCCTTCGGTCGGGTAGAGGAGGAGGGCGAGGGGGTCGAGGGCTCTCTCGCCGGTGTGGGCCATGTCGGGTCCTATGGGGACGGCGGTGTTCGCCCTGACGTAGAGCGGGGGGTCGCCCAGAGGTGCGTGGGCGAGGATGTGGGCCGGGCCGTCGAAACGCTCGCCGGTCCAGTAGTGGAACCAGCAGCCCCGCGGCAGGTAGACGTGGCGGTGCTCGATGCCTGCTCGGGTTATGGGGGCGACGAGCAGGGCGTCGCCCAGGAGAACCTCGTCGTCGGCGGTGTAGGTGGTCTCGTCCTCCGGGTACTCGAAGAGGAGCGGCCTGAGGATCGGGGCGCCGGTCCTGTGGCACTCCTCGAAGAGGGAATAGAGGTAGGGAAGGAGGCGCTGACGCAGCTTGAGCATCTTGCGGCACACCGAAGTGTAGGGCTCCCCGAATGCCCACGGCTCCTGGCGGCGGGTGCCTATGGCGGTGTGGTTGCGGCAGAAGGGCTGGAAGGCCCCGAACTCCGTCCAGCGGGCCAAAAGCTCGGCGTTCGCGTCGCCCCAGAAGCCGCCCACGTCCACCCCGGCCCAGGCGATGCCGGAGAGGCCGAGGTTCTGGAGCTGAGGCATGCTCATCCACAGGTGCTCCCACCAGGAGGAGTTGTCCCCCGTCCACTGCAATGCGTGGCGCTGCATCCCTGCGTACCCCGCCCGCGTTATGACGAACGGCCGCTCGTCGGGGCGGAGCCTAAGAAGGCCCTCGCGGACGGAGCGGGCCATGAGCGAGCCGTATGCGTTGTGGACCTGGGCGTGGCGCTTGGCTTCGCCGTCGGGACCGCCGGGGTGCACCGCGTCGCCGGGCATGGTGGCGCCGCGGGGGACGAAGAGCGCGGGCTCGTTCATGTCGCACCAGATCCCCGCCACGCCCCTGTCGATGAGCACCCTGTGGTTCTCGCCCCACCACTCCCGCGTCTCGGGGTTGGTGAAGTCGGGGAAGGCGCAGATCCCCGGCCACACCACGTTGTGGAACTCCTCGTTCTCTCGCGTCTTGCAGAACAGGTCCCTCTCGCGGCCCTCGGTGTAGACGGGGTAGTCCTCGTCCACCTTCACGCCAGGGTCCAAGATGGTCACCACGCGGAATCCCTCGTCCCGGAGGTCGGAGGTGAGTTTGTCTGGGTCGGGGAAGCGCTCGTCGTTCCAGGTAAAGACGCGGTAGCCGTCCATGTAGTGGATGTCGAGGTAGATCACGTCGCACGGGATGTCGTGCTCGCGAAAGCCACGGGCCACCTCGCGCACCTCGGCCTCGTCCATGTAGCTGTAGCGGCACTGCTGGTTCCCCAGAGCCCACAGGGGCGGCATCGGGGTGCGGCCGGTGAGCTCGGTGTAGCGGTCCAGGACCTCCCTCGGGGTCGGGCCGCAGAAGACGTAGTAGACGAGGTTCCCGCCCTCGGCCCCGTAGTAGGCGCGGCCCTCGTCCTCGAGTGCGAGGTCGAACTCGACGCGCCCCGGGTTGTCGAACAGGAGGGCGTGCGCCCTGCCGCTCGTCATCGAGAGGGCGAAGGGGATCGAGGTGTAGAGGTTGTTGAAGGAGGCCGTGTGGCCCAGGGGTGGGTCCACGTTCCAGAAGATCTGGTAGGAGCCGGTCTTCTCGAGCCCGCTGGTGCGCTCCCCACAACCGAAATACCGCTCCCCCTCCTCCCGCCTCTTGTACAGCCGCGGCGCGGGGCCGAGCGGCTGCGTGAAGACATCGGCGTCGGGCCGCCGCGAGAAGCCCATCCCGAGCCCCTCGTCGTCCGCCGCGAGCGCACGCCCTGAGGCGTCGGCGAATGAGACCCGCAAGGGGTTGAGGGAGACGCGGGCCGTCGCAGCCGAGGTGGACAGCGTGATCTCCCGGCCCGACAGCTCCGTCGAGACCTCGACCGGCTCCCACTCCTGCTTGGCTACGGCCTCGGAGTCGTAGCGGGGCGGGCTCCCGTCCGGGAACGCCCCGACCCGGAAGAGGTCCGCGGCGAGGGCGCAGACCTCCACGATAGTCGAGCCGGACCTGAGGCGCAGGGTACCGCCGTCGTGGTCTAACAACCCTGCCGCGCCGAGCGGCTCGTAGTTGCTGTCGGTTTGCGGCGGGTTCTCGAAGATCTCGGCCAAGGTTGCTCCCTTCGGTCGCTAGAAGCTTGTGAGCTAGTCGGCATTCCAGCTAGTCAGCTTGTTGCCGTTCGGTTTAGACCCAGTCACGCTTTGCGCGACGGCTTTGCGCACGGCGTTTTCGCCGCCCCGAGCCATTGCTGACAAGCCGCCGAAGGCGGCGTGCTAAGAGCTGCCAAAGGCAGCGTGCTGACTAGCTGACATGCAATTCAAAGTTCCATCTCGCGGCCCACCTCTCGCTCGACTGCCCGGTCGTAGACGACCCGGGCGGCGGCCATATCTTCGAGGGCGAGGCCCTGGCTGGCGAAGAGGGTTATGTCTTCCGGTCCCTCGCGGCCCTTGACCTGTCCTGCTATGACCTGGCCGAGCTCGTAGATCGCCTCTGGGAGTATGAGGCCGGTCTCAAGGGGCCTGAGGAGGTCGCCGGCCTCGAGGCCGAGTTCCTCGCGCGAGTCCACGCAGACGAAGCTCGCGCGCCGGACGACCTCGCGGTCGATCTCGCTCTTGAACAGGAAGTTGGAGCCGGC
>Ga0126307_10003974_pt1 | contig 10199 bp, 10 predicted proteins | sample Plot28_FD_89955 | JGI IMG/M metagenome (GOLD analysis project Ga0126307, IMG submission 89955) | Serpentine soil microbial communities from UC McLaughlin Reserve, CA, USA - Plot28 | ecosystem: Environmental > Terrestrial > Soil > Grasslands | place: USA: UC McLaughlin Reserve, Lake County...
GACCTCGACGGAGCCCTGGAGGTCGCCGCGCGCTGGTCCGGTGCGGCCATCCTCACGCCCCAGAACGGGGTGGGCGCGGAGGCGATGGCGGACTCGTGGATTCCCTACCCCACCCCGCTGCTCGCGGCGTCGCTGACCTCGGCGATCGAGCCCGTCCGGGGGGGCGTCCGGCGGCTCCGGACAGGCGGGATCGGGCTCGCGGTCGTCCGCGACGACGAGGCGCAACGAGGGACCGCGATGCTGACCCGCCTCGCCGCCCAGTGGACCGCGGCCGGGCTGCCGGCAAAGGCGTGTCCGGACGCCGACGCGATGAAGTGGTCGAAGCTGCTCGCGAACCTCGTCGGCAACGCGACGAGCGCGATCCTCGACATGGACCCCGCCGAGATCTACGCGGATCCTCGCACCTATGCCATCGAACGCCGGCAGCTGCAGGAGGCGAGGGCGGTCATGCGCGGGCTCGGGCTCCGACCGGTCGCGCTGCCGGGCGTCGACGTCGCGATGCTGTTGCGCGGCCTGTCGCTCCCGGCGGTCATCGGCCGGCCCCTCGTGGCGCGTGGCATCGCCGGCGCACGCGGCGGCAAGTCGCCGTCGCTTCGGCTCGACGTGCGGGAGGGTGGCACTGGCCCGACGGAGGCACGCTGGCTGAACGGCGCGGTCGTCGCCGGTGGCGGACCGGCCGGGGTGGCGACACCGGTCAACGAGGCGCTGCACGGCCTTGTCGAACAGGTCGCAGCCGACCCGGATCGGGCGGCGTGGTTCGCGCGGCAGCCGGCGCGACTCGTTGACGCCGTCGCGACGTGGCGCGCATCGTCCTGAGGCCGGCGCCGCCGCCTATACTCGGCGGGCTGTGGACACCTTCGAGCTCGTCCGCGCGATCCTGATCGTGGCCGTCGCGTACCTGATCGGCGGGATCCCCTGGAGCATCATCGTCGCCAAGGCGACGGGCCGGACGGACCCACGCACGGTCGGCAGTGGACGGACGGGCGGCGCGAATGCCATGCGCGCGATGGGGCCCAGGCTCGCGCTCCTGTCGGGCATCCTCGATCTCCTGAAGGGCACGGTGGCGGTGTTGCTCGCACGTGCGCTCGGTGCGGGGACGGGCGTGGAGGTCGTCGCCGGACTCGCGGCGATCATCGGCCACAGCCGGTCTCCGTTCCTCCGGCTCGGCGGCGGACGCGGGGTCGCACCCGCGTTCGGCGGCCTGCTCGCCTTCTCGCCCGCGATCGCCGCGATCATCATCCCGTTGTTCGTCGTCGTGATCGCGATCACCCGCTACTCCTCGGTGGGCTCGCTGACCGCGTCGGCAGCCGCGGGCCTGCTGCTCGCGTGGGCGACGGCGACCCTCGGCTGGGACCCGTGGCTCTACCTCTATGCCGCCGGAGGCACGGTCCTCGTCTGGCTATTCCACACCGACAACCTGCAGCGGCTGCTCGCGGGGACCGAGCGCAAGGTCGGGACGCCTCCAGCCGACGCCGCGGCAGGCGCGGACGGGTCCGAGTAGCAGACCGGCAGGCCGGCGGATCATCAGCCGGGGATGGTCTCCCCGAGGCCCGAGGCGATGAACGCCCCGAGGGCCTCGATCGCGGCGTCCTCATCCTCGCCCTCGGCGGTCACGCGCACCGTGTGGCCGGTCGACACCCCGCTGCTCATGACCGCGATGATCGACTTCGCGTCGACGGGCGGCGACGCGCGGTCGAGGTTCTCCAGCGTCAGCCTGGAACGGAACCCAGCGGCGGTGCGCACGAACATCGCGGCCGGACGGGCGTGCAGCCCGCTGGGATTGCGGATCGTCTGGTCGGTGGTGCGCATTGCGGGATCAGCCTCCGTCACGGGGGTGTCAGGCGGGCGGAAGAGACTCGGCCAGCAGGCGCAGGACGTTCTCACCCATGACGGCGCGGATGGCGGGCTCGTCGAGGCCGACGTCCAGGAGGGCGTCCGTCAGGCGGATGACGTTGGCTGCGTCGAACGGGACCGCAACGGCGCCGTCCCAGTCCGACCCGAGTGCGACGTGCTGGACGCCGACACGCTCGACGGCGTAGGCGATCGATCGAGCGATCCACGACGCGTCCTCGCCACCGCAGGAGGTCGGCCAGAACCCGATACCCACGAGGCCACCCGTCGCCGCGATCCCGTCGAGGTGCGCGTCGGCCAGGTTCCGTGCGTTGTCGAGGACCCCGCGGACCCCGGTGTGTGACGCGACGACGGGGCGCGTCGCGATCTCGAGTGCGTCGTCGATCGTGCGCCGGGACGCATGGGCGAGGTCCAGGAGCACGCTGCGTGCCTCCATGCGGGCGACCAGGTCGTGCCCCAGCGCGGTGAGCCCGCCCTGCTCGGTGCCGTGGGCGGAGCCCGCGAAGACGGTATCGAAGAAGTGCGCTGGAGAGATGATCCGGACGCCGAGGTCCGCCACGACGTCGACGTTCTCCGGGTCGCCATCGAGCGCATGCGCGCCCTCGATCGAGAGCAGCGCCGCGGTCATCGACCCGCGCGCCTCGCGTGCCGCGAGGTACGCGGCGAGGTCGGCCTGCGAGCTGACGATTCGCAGGGCGCCGTGCGACCGGTCGGCAAACTGGTGGGCCTGCAAGGCGAGGTGCTCGACGCGCGGCAGCATGCGGCGCCAGGTGGCACGGGGCCAGCGCTTCGCAAGCGCGAGCGCGAGCACCTGGTCGCTGCTGTCGTCGTTGCGCTCGATGTTCAGGCCGCGGGGCGTCTTGACCGGCATCGACAGGACCTGGAGCGCGACGTTGCCCTCGATGAGCCGCGGCACGTCCACCGCGCCCCTCGTGCCACGCCGCAGGAGGTCACGTCCCCAGAGGAGCGAGTCCGCGTGCAGGTCGGCGACCCGCAGCGTCCGATGGAGTCGGGCGGTGCGCGCCGACACGGGGCTGGCCGGCCCGTCGAGGACCGGGTTCATCCTGTCCTCGACGCGCGCGACGAGGGCGTCCAGGACCGGCCTGACCGCGGCCGCGCCCGCGACCGTGACCGCGGCACCGGCCGCAAGGGCGAGGCGCGCCCGGCGGCTCACCCGAACGCGCGCCCGCGGACGAGGCGGATGCGCAACGGGACGTTGTACACCGACGTGAACTCCTCGGCGGTCGAGAACATGTCGCGGATCCACTCGCCGTACTTGGCGTTGTAGGCCGGGTTCGCCTCGGGCGCCGGCGTCGAGTCGTCGAGGCGCGCCTCGCCGTCGACGATCACGATGTCGCTGCCCCGCCCGTCGTCGCCGAGGTGGAACGAGACCCGGGGGTTCGTCCGGATGTTCTCGTTGCGCTTGGCGCGCCGGTCGCTGTAGATGAGGATCTCGCCGTCGTCCCACAGGAACCAGATCGGGAACGTCTGGGGCTGGCCGTCGGCGCGCACCGTGGTGAGCCACCCGATCATGTCCCGCCGCAGCCGGTCCAGCGCGTGCTCGTCGGTGTCGCTGCCGGTGTCGAAGACCACGAACCTCCTCCTCAGGCCGGCGCCGGACGAGCCGCCGGTCCCGATCTCACCTCGTCGAGGAACGCGAGGGACCGGGCGTCGCGCTCGAGCGCCACCCGCATGAACTCCCGCATCGCCGCCTCCACCTCGCGCTCGGTCGACTGGGCCAGGCGGAGCGCGGCGAGCGCCTCGATGTCCAGGCGCTGGTACGCCTTGAGCAGCTTGAGGGCCTCGAGCGACAGGCGCGTGCGGTCGGCCGCGGGGCCCGGGCACCGCCCGCACAGCACGCCGCCGAGGGGCGGCACCCACCGGAACGACTCCGACGACTCGAGCATCCGATCGCACTCGACGCAGCGGTCGACCTCCGGCCGCTGGCCCAGCTCGTCGGCGAGGTGCATCTCGTACCAGCGCGCGACCCGACCCGGCGCCATGCCCGCATCGAGCAGCTCGTACGCCCGCCGCAGCAGCGCGTAGAGCGGCTCCGCCTCGTGGCGCTCCTCCAGGCTCCGGTCCGCAAGCTCCGCGAGGTACCAGGCGGTCGCGGCACTCTCGAGCGTGTCCCGCAGGGACAGCCACGCGTGGCCGACGCGAACCTCCGTCACCACATCGAACGTCCGTCCGCGCGCGAGCGCGATGGTGAGCTCCGCGAACGGCTCGAGGCTGCCACCCAGCCTCGAGGACGGGCGACGGATGCCCTTCGCGATCGCCTTGAGCTTGCCGAACTGCGGTGTGATGAGGGTCAGGACGCGATCGGCCTCGCCGAGGTCGAAGCGGGAGAGGACGATGGCATCGGTCACATAGCGACGGGGAACCGGCACAGCCCGACGGTAGCACCCCGCGTGCGCGCGCGGCCGGGCGCGTGGCGGGCAGATCCTAGCCGGGGAGGGGTGCCTCGCGAGCGAGCCGCACGGCTTCGCCGATGCCGCCCGCGAACGCATCCCCGTGTCCGGGGAGCACCAGCGATGCGGCGAGCCCCTCGAGGCGCACCAGGGAGGCGCGCGCCTGCTCGTAGTCCGCGCCGAACGCCGCGACGCGGGGACCTCGCCGGCCGTCGGCCACGGTGTACGTCGCGAGCGCGTCGCCCACGAACACGGCGTCTCGCAACGGAACGTGGAGGGCCGCGGTCCCGGGCGTGTGTCCCGGCACGAGGATGACCCGCGGCGCACCGGGCACGTCGAGCGTCGCGCCGTCGCCGTACGTCCCGACCTCCACGAGGCTCGGCACCCGCAGGAGCCCGTGGCGCAGCCCCCACCAGAGGAATCCCGCAAGCGGGCGCACGCGGATCTTCGGGCTCTTCGCGGGGTTCTTGACCTCGCCCCGGGCGAGCGCCTCGTCGGCCTCGTGCACGAGCACCGGCCATCCGCGTTCGCGGCGCGCGATCTCCGCGTAGCCGACGTGGTCGCTGTGGCCGTGCGTGAGGACGATGGCCCGCACGTCCTCGAGCGTTCGGCCCATGGCGGCCAGCTCGGCGGGGACGAGGCGCCACAGCCCCGGCGCCGCGGCGTCGATGATCGTCACCTCGCCCCCCTCTTCGAGGAGGTAGGAGTTGACGATGCTGTCGGGGCCGACGCGACGGATCCCCGGTGCGAGCTCCATCGGGGCTCCTTGCGCGGGTCGGGTCGGAACGACCATCTGCGTCAGCATACCGGCGGCGCGCTGCGCGGCGGGATGCCGCGGAATCGCGGTGCATCCAACAGGCTACTTTTAGCGAACACGTTTGTGCCGGAAGCCGCTACACTGCAAAAACGATGACCGTCTCGAGCGACCTCGACCTCTCCGTCCTCCTCGCCGATACGGAAAGCGAGATCCTGCGCGTGGTCGCGGACCGTGATCCGTCGACTGCCGGCGTCTACGAGATGATCCGCTATCACCTCGGGCTGGACGGGTCCGAGGGCCCCCGAGGCAAGCGGATGCGTCCCCTCCTGGGCCTCCTCGCGTACGCCTCGATCGCGGGCGATCACACCCCGGCGCTGCCGGGCGCGGCCGCGGTCGAGCTGGGGCACAACTTCAGCCTCGTCCATGACGACATCGAGGACGGCGACGTGGAGCGGCGCCACCGCCCGACCCTGTGGTCGCTCCATGGCGTGCCCCAGGCCATCAACACCGGCGACCTGATCTTCAGCCTCTCGCGGGTCGCGCTCCACCGGCTCACCGACCTCGGCTTTCCGGACCGGACCGTCCTGCGGCTCATGCGCCTCTACGACGAGACCTGCGTCCGGCTGTGCGAGGGCCAGTACATCGACATCGCGACGTCGGCGTCCGAGGAGCCGATGACCGTCGAGCTCTACTTCGACATGATCGGCCGCAAGACCGCGGCCCTGATCGCCGGCTCGATCGAGGCCGGCGCCCTCCTTGCGACCGACGACGAGGACGTCATCGCCCGCTACCGCCGTTTCGGGTGGGCGCTCGGACTCGCGTTCCAGCTGAACGACGACCTGCTGGGCATCTGGGGCGAGGAGCAGCAGACGGGCAAGGTACCCACCGACATCGCGCGGCACAAGAAGACGCTGCCGGTGCTGTACGCGTTCGAGAATGCCGGACTCGCCGACCGAGAGCGGCTCTCGGTCCTCTCACGGCTCGAGGACCCGTCCGAGGCCGAGGTCCGCGAGATCGCCGAGATCCTCGAACGCTCCGGTGCGCAGGCGTTCACCCGATCGGAGGCGCAGCGCTGGCGCGACGAGTGCCTGGGCGAGCTCGAGGGCCTGCAGGTCGTGGAGCACGCCGCTCGCGAGCAGCTCCGCGGGATCATCACCTCGGTCATCAGCGCCTGAAGGCGCCGTGCGCGTACGCGCCTGAGCGCGCCCGCCCTGACCTCGCCTCCGCGCCGAGCGCAATGCGCGATCCGAAGCGGACAGCCCTGGCCCGGGATCGCCACGCGTTCCAAACCCCGCGAAGATGCCGCAGCTGGAACGGGTAGCGATCCAGTTCGGGTCGAATCGGGTCGAATCCGGCCGCCTGGAGGCGATCCGGAACGCTTGGTGTGCCAGGTGGGGCGATCCGGCGCAGTTTGGAACGCTGAGCGTGCCAGGGGAGCGCGACGTTCGCGGGACACGCGAGACGCAAGCGGGCCGCGGGCACGAACGAGGAGATCCGCGGGAACCCGCGCGGCCCTACTCGTCCTCGTCCGCGGACTGGTCGTGCACCTCGGGTTCGCGTACCACGAGCACCTTGGCGACGCGCCGGCCGTCCGTCGTCTCCACCGTCAGCCGCAGGCCGTTGATGTTCACCTCGTCGCCCGGCTGCGGGATGCCGCCGATGCGGTGGTACACCAGCCCGCCGACCGTGTCGTACTCGTCCTCGTCCTCGAGCTGGAGCTTGAGGTCCCAGATGTCCAGGAGGTCGTCGATGGATGCCCGTCCGTCGACCCGGGCCGAGTGCGCGTCGAGCACTTCCACGATCGGCTCCTCGACGTCGTATTCGTCCTGGATCTCGCCGACGATCTCCTCGAGCAGGTCCTCGATCGTGACGAGGCCGGCCGTGCCGCCGTACTCGTCGAGGACGATCGCGATGTGGACCTTGCGCCGCTGGAATTCGTGCAGCAGGTCGTCGATTGTCATCGACTCCGGCACGAAGACGGGCGTCCGGAGGAGCGTCCGCAGGGTCGGCCGGGAGTCCACGCTCGACTTCAGGAACGGCAGCAGGTCCTTCGCGTACAGGATGCCCACGACCTCGTCGACCGAGGTCTCGTACACGGGGACGCGCGAGTGTCCCTCATCGATGATCCGGTCGATCGCCTCATCGAAGGTCGAGGACGCCGGCAGCGCCACGATGGCGATCCGCGGCACCATGACCTCGTGCAGGCGACGATCGCCGAGCTCGATGACCGCGTTGATCATCTGCTCCTCCTCGGCCTCGAGGATGCCCTGCTCGCCGCCTCGCTCGACGATCAACCGCAGCTCCTCGGCCGTGATCTGAGCCTCGGTCGTGACGTCGGCACCGAGAGCCCGCGAGATCGTCCGCGTGAGCCCCGTGAGGAGCGCGACGACCGGCCGGAAGATGCGGCCGATGATGTCGACGGGTCGGGCGAGCGACAGGGCGAACGCCTCGGGGTGTGCCAGCGCGAGCGTCTTGGGCACGAGCTCCCCGAACACGATCGTGAACAGCGACAGCAGGACGGTGACGATGAGCAGGCCGATCGCGCCCGCATAGCTCGTGCTCACCCCCAGGCCGACCAGCACGTCCGTCAGCGATGAGGCGAGGCTGACACCCGCGAACGCCGAGGCGAGGAAGCCGATGAAGGTCACGGCGAGCTGGACGACGGCGAGGAACCGCCCCGGGTCGCTGGTGAGGCGCCGCACCCGGGTCGCCCCGCGCCGGCCCTCCTCGATCATCTGCTCGACGCGACTGGGGCGGAGCGAGACGAGTGCGATCTCGGCTGCGACGAAGACCGCGTTGAGCGCGACCAGGAGGACGATGATCCCGAGCTCGAGGAGGGTGTCGCCCATCAGGCGCCGTCCGCTCCCGCTGCGGGTTCCGACGGGCCGGCCGGTGTCGACGGCGCCGGCGCGGCGGGGACCGACGCCTCGCCGGAGGCCGACGCATCGCCGGGCTCACGGGGCGCGATCGGTCTGATCTCGCGGATGCGGGCGGGGACGCCGACCGCGAGCTTCCCCGCCGGCACGTCCCTGGTCACGACTGCGCCCGCGCCCGTCTTCGAGCCGTCGCCCAGGGTCAGCGGCGCGCGGAGCATCGTGTCGACGCCCAGGAACACGTTCTGCCCGATCGTCGTGCGGTGCTTGCGCACCCCGTCGTAGTTGGCGGTGATCGTGCCGGCCCCGACGTTGGTGTCCGCCCCGACGTCGGCATCGCCCAGGTAGCTCATGTGGTGCTGGCGCACGCGCTCACCGAGCGTGCTGTTCTTGATCTCCGCGAAGTTGCCGATCTCCGAGCGGCTGCGGACGTGGGCCCCCGGGCGCAGGTGCGAGAAGGGACCCACGGTCACGTCATCCTCGACCGTCGATCGCTCGAGGACGCTCGCCCAGATGACACACCGCTCGCCGATGACCGAGTCGTGGACCTGGGACCCCGTCCCGATTCGCGTCCCGGTCCCGACGCTCGTCTTGCCGCGGAGGACGATCCCGGGCTCCAGGGTCACGTCCTCGGCCAGCGTCACGTCATGGTCGAGGTACACCGTCGAGGGGTCCACCATCGTCACGCCCGCCTTCATCCAGCGGTCGTTGAGCTCCACCCGCATGTCCCACTCCGCGCGCGCGAGCTGGGAGCGGTCGTTGATGCCAGTCAGCCGTCCGTCGTCCTCCACCTCGAGGGCGGCCACGATCCGGCCGTCCTCGCGCGCCATCCCGACGAGGTCCGTGAGGTACAGCTCCCCCGTCGCTGCGCTCGGCCGCAGATCGCCGATCCGGCGTCGCAGCCACGCCGCGTCCAGCGCGTAGAGGCCCGCGTTTATCTCCGTGATCTGGCGCTCGTCGTCCGACGCGTCCTTGTCCTCGACGATCCGCTCGACCGTCCCGCCCTCGTTGCGCACAACGCGGCCGAGCCCGGTCGGATCCAGCGCGTCCACCGCGACGAGCGACAGCGCGGCATGGTCGAGCGCCCGGGCCTCGAGAAGCGCCGCGAGCAGCGCCGCCTTGAGCAGCGGCACGTCGGCCGAGAGCACGAGGATCTCCTCGGCCTCCTCGGGGACCGAGTCGAGCGCCGCGCGGAGTGCGTCGCCCGTGCCACGTGGCTCGTCCTGCAGCGCCGTGTCCGCGCGGCGCGAAACGGCATCGCGGACGGCGTCCGTGGCCGGCGAGTAGACGACGATCGGCCGGGAGCGGGTCGCCTCGTCGGCCGCGTCGAGCACGTACTCGAGCATCGGTCGGCCGCACAGGTGATGCAGCACCTTGGGCGTCTGCGACCGCATTCGCGTGCCGAGGCCCGCGGCGAGGATGATCGCGACCGTCCGCCGGGCGGGCGCGTCGGCAGGTGAGGGGGTCACAGGGTGGGGCGCCGGGCGGATCGCGAGGGCAGTGCCGCGCCCGGCGCAGCAGAAGGGTCGGCCGATGGGGCCAGTGGATGTGTCATGAGCGGCGCCGCGGATTCTGCGGAAGGCCCTGCCCGGGTGTCAACTCGCCGCCTGCCGCAAGGCGGCGAGGACATGCCGCGCCTGCCCCGCGTGCTCCCACGGATGGTTGGCGTACTCCCGGAGCCAGGTCTCCACCGAGTACGGCCCGTGCTCCGAGTGCGTGCCCGTCCGCAGCCACTCCTCCTCGGTCAGCGCCGCGAGGATCGTCGCCGTCGACGCGCGCGCCGCGGCCGCGGCGGCGACCGACGTGGCGATCGGCCGCTCGGCCACATGCAGCCGCCGGACGAAGGTCATCTCGTCATAGCCCTGGAGCAGCGGCGCGTCCTCCGCGATCAGCCGGCGGAGCCGGACCGCCGAGTTGAGCTCGCTGTCGGCGAGGTGGTGGGCGATCTCGCGCACCGTCCATTCGCCCTCGATCGGCCTCGCATCCAGCTCCTCCTCGCTCGCGTCGGCCACGGCCGCGGCGAAGTACGCGGCACCGTCCCGATAGCGCATGACGAGCTCGTCCCGCTCGCTGCGTGTCAGCGTCATGACCGGCCGTCCGCGCTCACCGCCGGTCCCCGTCAGCGCGCACGGCGCGCGATCGCCTCGATCTCCACGAGACCCCCCTTGGGCAGCGCCTTGACGGCGACAGTGGAGCGCGCGGGTGGCGGCTCCGGCATGTACGTGCCGTAGATCGCGTTGACGGCGGCGAAGTCGTCGATCTCGGCGAGGAAGAGCGTCGTCTTGATGACGTCGGCCCACGTCAGGC
>Ga0126307_10003975_pt1 | contig 10196 bp, 11 predicted proteins | sample Plot28_FD_89955 | JGI IMG/M metagenome (GOLD analysis project Ga0126307, IMG submission 89955) | Serpentine soil microbial communities from UC McLaughlin Reserve, CA, USA - Plot28 | ecosystem: Environmental > Terrestrial > Soil > Grasslands | place: USA: UC McLaughlin Reserve, Lake County...
ATGGTTGGATCGCCTCAACCGAGGCGATCGACGACGAGGGGAGATCCCATGAACACGTATGTGATCCTGCGCCGAAGCGGTTGGCAGTCGCCGGCGGAGCTCGAGGAGGCCGCGGGCCGGTCGAGCAAGGTCGGAGACGAGCAGATGCCCGACGACATTCGCTGGATCCGCAGCTACGTCCTCGAGGAGGGCGGCAGCACGGTCGGCACCGTGTGCGTCTACCAGGCGACCAGCGAGGAGGCGATCCGTAAGCACGGCGAGCTCGCGGACCTGCCGGTGGACGAGGTCATCCCGGTCGCAGACACCGTGCTCGTCCGGCCGGACCCGGCGCCCGCAGCGGCCTAGTTTCACTTCGCTCCGGCTCACTCGCCCTCCCGGCGCAGGGGCGTGCGCTCGATCGGCTCCGCGAGCAGCATCTCCTTGGTGAAGATCAGGTCGCTGCGGTTGTAGTCGGCCAGCTCGTAGTCGTGGCCCATCGTGATCGCGTCGAACGGGCAGGCGACCTCGCAGTACCCGCAGAAGATGCACCGCGCGAGGTTGATCTCATAGACCGCGGCGTAGCGCTCCCCGGCTGAGACCCTGTCCTCCGGGTCGTTCTCCGCCGCGACCACGCGGATGCAGTCGGCCGGGCAGGCGGCGGCGCAGAGCGAGCAGCCCACGCACTTCTCGAGCCCCGTGTCCTCGAAGCGGTGGAGCTTGTGGCGGCCGCGAAAGCGCGGGTAGACCGGGGTCTTCTCCTCCGGGTACTGGATCGTCACCGGGCCCTCGATCAGCCGCGCGAGCGTCGTGCGCAGGCCGCGCAGGGTCTCGCCGAACGCGCGGTACGCGCCGCGGGCGCCGCCGGGCTCCGGCCCGCGCTGCACGGCGACGACCTCGTCGGCGTCCTCGAGGTAGGGGAACTCGTCGCTCACGCTACGACCACCAGTACCGCCGTCACCAGCACGTTCAACGTCGCGAGCGGCAGGAGCACCTTCCAGCCCAGGCTCATGAGCTGGTCGTAGCGAAGCCGCGGCAGCGTCGCCCGCACCCAGATGAAGACGCAGATCAGCGCGAGGATCTTGCCGATCATCCAGATCGGGTCGAGCCAGCCGGGCCCGGGCCCCATCCAGCCGCCGAGGAAGAACGCGACCGCGATCCCCGAGACCACGAACATCTCCAGGTACTCGGCGAGCAAAAACGAAGCGAAGCGGGTGCCGCCGTACTCGGTCTGGAAGCCCTGGACGAGCTCCGAGTCCGCCTCCGGGAGGTCGAACGGCGCCCGGCTCGTCTCCGCGAACCCCGCGACCATGAAGATGATGAAGCCGACGAACTGCGGGATCACATACCAGAGCTCGCCCTGCGCCTCGACCACGGAGACCAGCGAGAGCGAGCCGGCCATCATGATCGCGCCGAGGAGCGAGAGGCCCATCGCGACCTCGTAGGAGATGAGCTGCGCCGCCGAGCGCATCGCGCCGAGGAAGCTGTACTTCGAGCCGGAGGACCAGCCGGAGAGCAGCAGGCCGTAGAACGAGATCGACCCGAAGGCGAAGAAGTAAAGGACGCCGATCGGCACGTCGATCCCGTAGAACCCGACGCCGTCCTTGACGTTGCCGAACGGCAGGATCGCGATCGTCGTGATCCCGGAGAAGATCACGAGCGCCGGCCCGATGGCGTAGAGGAAGGGCACCGCCGCGTCCGGCCGGAAGACCTGCTTTCCGACCAGCTTGAGGATGTCGGCCACCGGCTGAAGGAGCCCGACCGGGCCGACCCGGTTCGGCCCGTAGCGGTGCTGAAAACGGCCGATCAGCTTGCGCTCGACCACGGTCAGGACCGGGACGATCATGAAAACCACCAGGAAGATGACCAGCGACTTGACGATCATGATCCAGGCCGCCTCGGCAAAGCCGACGTCCGCGACCGGGATCACTCGCCGACCCTCTCGATCTCGATGGTCCGCGCGCCGTTGAGCAGGTTCGCGTTCTGCTCCGCCGTGCCCTCGATCAGGAACGCCGCGCCCGGGCGCATCCGCTCGCGAAGCGCCACCCGTGCACGGACGCTGGTCCCGTCCGAGCGCACCGCCACCTCGTCGCCGTTGGCGAGCCCGAGCCGCTCGGCGTCCGCGACCGAGAGCTCGACCCGCTGGCCCGGCGTGAGGAACCTGAGCGCGGGGTTGCGCTCGGTGACTTCGGAAGCCCAAAGGTCTCTGTAGGTGCCGAGTCGTAGGGCGGACGTGGGTGAATCTCCGGCGGACCATTCGCGCCGCGAGGCCGCGGGGTCCGGCGGGGATTCGCCCACGGCCGCCCACCCGGCAGCGGCCTCGCGCTCCTGCCAGCGCACACCGAGGCCGCCGATCTCCTCGTGCGTGATCCCGGCGTAGAACGGAACCTCGGCGGCGATCGCCTCGAGCGCCTCGGGAGCCGAGTCGATTCCGGTCTCCTCCCCGAGGCGCGCGGAGAGCTCGGCGAGGACCTGCCACATGGGACGGACGAGGTCGGGGCGCGGGACAGCCGGGCGCAGGCGCTGGAGGCGGCCGTCGGGGTGGGTGACGGTGCCCTCCTTCTCGGCGTAGACCTCGGCCGGCAGGACGACGTCGGCGGCTCCTGTCGAGGCGTCGTCGAACATCGAGATCGCGATCACGCTGCGGGCGTGGCGAAGGGCCTCGCTCCAGCCAGGACCGTCGGGAAGGTCGCGGACCGGGTCCGCGTGGACGAGGACGAGCGCGTCGAGCTCGCCGGTCGTCAGCCGCTGCCTGATCTCGTCGAGGCCCGCCCCGGCGCCCGTCTCGACGAGGCCGGGCGCGGCGCCGGGCGCGCAGCCGACCTCGCGCAGGCCCCGTGCGTTCGAGCCGTCGGGGACCGGCAGGAGCCCGCCGCCGAGCGCTCGCGCGCAGTCGAGGAGCGCGACCAGTGCCGCGACGCCGCTCTCGCCGCGGCCGAGGCGCTCGCCCCAGATCACGACCGTCTTGCCGGGCCGCAGCTCGCCCGAGACCCGCTCGGCATCGGCTGAATAAGCGCGCGCGACGTCCTCCGCTTCGCGTCCGGGCGTGTCGCGGTCTGAGGCATGCCGATCAGGCCCGAGCTCGGCGGCGAGCGCCGCCAGGAACGCGGCCGCCTCGCCGGGGGCGTAGCGCGCCGTCTCCTCGGCGCCGCCGTCAAGGGCCGTCGGGCGCTCGGAAGCGACCACGAGCCGTGTGCCCCCGTGGCGGATCGCCTTGCGCAGGCGCAGGTCGAGGATCGGCATCGATTGGAGCGGATCGGCGCCGACGAGGAGGACGGACTCGGCATTGGCGACGTCGGCCATCGAGGCCGAGAGCTCCGGGGCCGAGAGCGCCCTGAGCGCCGGGGTGTCGAGCTCGTCGGTGGCGCTGACGTGCGGTGAGCCGAGGGCCCGCCGCGCGATCCGCTGCACGAGATAGCCCTCCTCGTTTGACGCCTGGCCGCCGACGACCACCGCGGTCCGCTCACCTGCCGCCCGGAGCCGCTCGACGGCGGCGTCGAGCGCCTGCTCCCACCCGGCCGCCTGGCCGCCGACCCGCGGCGCCGTGATCCGCTCTGCGGAGGAGATCATCTGGAAGCCGAACCGGCCCTTGTCGCAGAGCCAGCCGTCGTCCACGTCGTCGTTGTCGCGCGCCAGCACCCGCTGGATGCGCTCGTCGCGCACGGTGAACTTGACGTTGCACTGGCTCGGGCAGAGCGTGCAGATCGAGCCCGAGTCCTCGATGTCCCAGGGCCTGGCCCGGAACCTGTAGGCCTCGGAGGTGAGAGCGCCCACCGGGCAGAGCTCGATGACGTTGCCGTGGAAGGGGGCGATGTACGGGCGCTCGTCGAAGGTGCCGACGTAGCTCTGCGCGCCGCGCTCGAGGAGCTGGAGCTGCTCGTCCTCCGCCACCTCCTGGCTGAAGCGCACGCAGCGGTAGCAGAGGATGCAGCGCTCGCGGTCGATCCGGACCAGCGGCGAGAGTGGCACCGGCTTGCGGAAATGGCGCTTGGGGTCGGTGACGCGGCTCTTGCCGGGACCCCAGCCCATCGCGATGTCCTGGAGCGGGCACTCGCCGCCCTTGTCGCAGACCGGACAGTCGAGCGGGTGGTTGACGAGCAGAAACTCGACGACGGAGTTCTGCGCCTCGATCACCCGGTCCGTGCGCGTGTAGACGACCATCCCATCGCGGACCGCGGTCGAGCAGGCTGTCTGAAGCTTCGGGATGCCCTCGACCTCGACCAGGCACATGCGGCAGGCGCCGACCGGCGGCCCGAGCTTCGGCTCGTAGCAGAAGACCGGGATCTCGACGTCGCCGCCCTTGGCGGCGTCGACCAGCATCTGGCCCTCCGTCGCCTCGACCTCGACCCCGTCGACGACGAGCGTGATCGTGTTCGAATCGGGCATCAGGCCGCCTGCGCTCGTGTCGTCAACGGCCGGTCGATCAGCGCGTGGTCGAGCTCTCCGGCGCCGCGCACCCGAGCCGCCTCGATCGCCTGCTCGAACTCGTCGCGGAACTTCTTCACCATTGCCCCGACCGGCATCGCCATCGAGTCGCCGAGCACGCAGAGGCAGTGGCCGATGATGTTGTCCTGGACCGAAGCAACGATGTCGAGGTCCATCGGCGTCGCCTCGCCGCGCGTGATCCGCTCGAGCATCTTCACGGTCCAGTTCGTCCCCTCGCGGCACGGCGTGCACTTGCCGCAGGACTCGTGGTGGTAAAAGCGCGCCGTCCGCAGAGCGAGCTCGGGGATCGACACGGTCTCGTCCGCGACGATGATCGAGCCCGATCCGAGCATCGACCCCGCCTCGGCCATCGCCTCGAAGCTGTACGGCAGGTCGAGCTCCGCATCGGTCAGAACCGGAGCGGAGGAGCCGCCCGGGAACCACGCCTTCACCCGACGCTCCTCGCGGATCCCGCCCGCCAGGCCGTAGATGATCTCGCGCGACGGGATGCCCAGCTCGACCTCGTAGTTTCCGGGCCGCTTCACGCAGCCGGAGACCGAGACCACCTTCGTCCCGGGCGACTGCTCCGTGCCGAACGACTTGAACCAGTCGGCGCCGTTCAAGACGATGTGGGGGACGTTGGAGAGCGTCTCGACGTTGTTGATCAGCGTCGGACCGCCGTAGAGCCCCTGGATCGCCGGGAACGGCGGCTTGAGGCGGGGGTTGCCGCGCTTGCCCTCGAGCGCGTCCAGGAGCGCCGTCTCCTCGCCGCAGATGTAGGCGCCGGCGCCGCGGTGGACGACCAGCTCGACCCGGATGCCGGTCCCGAGCACGTTCTGGCCCAAGAGCCCCGCCTCATAGGCCTCGGCGACCGCGCGGTCGAGGATGTCGGCGATCGCCCAGTACTCGCCGCGGATGAAGACGAACGCGTAGGTGGCGCCGACCGCGCGGGCGGAAATCGCGGTGCCCTCGATCAGCTGATGCGGGTTCTTCATCATCAGCTCGCGGTCCTTGAACGCGCCGGGCTCGGACTCGTCGGCGTTGCAGCAGAGATACTTCTCCATCTCACCGCGCGGCAGGAAGGAGCCCTTCTTGCCCATCGAGAACCCGGCGCCGCCGCGACCGCGCAGTCCGGAGTCCTCGAGCGAGCCGATCAGCTCCTGCGGCTCGAGCTCCTTGAAGGCCCGCTCGAGCGCCCGGTAGCCGCCCCGCTGCCGATAGACGTCGAGGGTCGCGAGCCCGGGCTCGTCGACGTTCCGGAAGAGGAGGCGCGTCTCAGGCATCGGTGCCCTTCTCGGCCTCGGCCACTCGCGGGTCGGGCTCGGGCTCTGCGCCGCCCGCCGCGGGCCGCTTGGCCAGCGCCTTCTCGGGCACGGGGTCATCGCCGCGCCGCAGCGCCTCGACCGCCGCCAGCGCGTCGGTGGCGTCGAGCGGCCCGTAGTAGCGCTGGTCGATCGAGGCCACCGGCGCGAGGTCGCAGGCGCCCAGGCACTCGAAGCCCTTGACGAAGAACTCGCCGTCCGGAGACGTCGCGCCGTGGTGGTCGGCGTCGTGCCCGTCGGCCCCCGTGGCGTCGCAAAACGACGCGAGAAGCTCGTCGCCGCCCTGCATCCAGCAGGAGATGTTGTGGCAGACGAGCACCCGGTGGCGGCCGATTGGGGCCGTGGCGAAGAGGTCGTAGAAGCTCGCCACCGACTGCAGATAGGCGGGCGTCACGCCCATCACCGCCGCCGCCTGGCGGAGGCCCTCGGGGCTGCACCAGCCGTAGTGGCGCTGCACTGCCCAGAGCGCCGGGATCGCCGCCGAGCGAAGCTGCGGGTAACGCGCCATCGCCGACTCGATCTCCTCGCGGAGCTCCGGCGGGATGTCGACCTCGTGGAGCTCGGGAACGCCCTCGGCGTCCTGTGGCCGCATCGATGCGATCAGCTCTCGCCGCTCCTCGGCGGTGAGCTCATCCGTCGGCTCCGTGAGATGGGCCGGCTGCCGGAAGGAAAGTGGGTCAAGGCTCACCGATCCACGCCTCCGAGGATCGGGTCGAGCATCGCGAGGTTCTGGATCGTGTCCGCGATGTAACCCCCGACGCACATGTCGCGGAGCGACTGCAGGTTGACGAACGACGGGTCGCGGAAGTGGACGCGCGCCGGTTTGGCCGAGCCGTCGGCGAGGAGGTAGCAGCCGAGCTCCCCGCGCGGAGACTCGATCGCGCAGTAGGTCTCGCCCGGCGGCACGCGAAACCCCTCGGTGACGAGCTTGAAGTGGTGGATGAGCGCCTCCATCGAGGTCGAGAGCTCGTCGCGCGGCGGCAGCACGATCTTGCGGTCGTCGGCGATCCACGGGCCCTCGGGCAGCCCGTCGAGGCATTGGCGGACGATCGACAGCGACTCCCGGATCTCCTCGAGGCGCACGCGATAGCGGTCGTAGCCGTCGCCGACGGTGCCGACCGGGACCTTGAAGTCGAGCTCGCCGTAGTTCAGGTAGGGCTGCGCCTTTCGCAGGTCCCAGGGCTCGCCCGCGGCGCGCAGGAGCGGGCCGGTCACGCCGAGGTCGAGCAGCCGCTCGCGCGGCACGATCCCGACCCCTCGGGTGCGCTGGAGGAAGATCTCGTTGCGGTCGAGAAGCGCGGCGTACTGGTCGACGCGCGTCGGCATCTCGTCGAGGAACGCGCGCAGCTTCTCTTCGAAGCCGGTCGGGATGTCCTCGAAGACGCCGCCGACCTGGAAGTAGCGCGTGTGCATCCGCTGGCCGCTCGACATCTCGAACAGGTCGAGCACCCGGTCGCGGTCGCGGAAGCAGTACCAGAACATCGAGATCGCGCCGAGGTCGAGCGCGGAGGTGCCGAGCCAGACGAGGTGGGAGTGGATCCGGTTGAGCTCGAGGTGGAGGGTGCGCAGGTACTTGGCGCGCGGGGGGATGCCGAGCTCGAGCAGCGTCTCGACCGCGCCGCAGAACGCCTGCATGTTGAAGAAGTACGACAGGTAGTCCATCCGCTCGACGAACGGGATCACCTTCCAGTAGCTCTTGTCCTCGCAGTTCTTCTCGATCCCGGTGTGGAGGTAGCCCACGATCGGCTTCAGGTCGAGGACCTCCTCGCCCTGAAGGCTCACGAGGAGCCGCAGGACGCCGTGGGTCGCCGGATGGTGCGGTCCCATGTTCACCGTGAGGAGCTCGTGCTCCGGCTCGAGCGCCTCTCCCGCCGCCGTTCGCTCGACCTCGGAGGTCCCGACCACCTCGGCAGTGGTCGCGGCGATCACGTCGCCGCCGTGGGCGGGGGCGCTGCCGTGCTCGTGCAGGCCCGTCACCGCCTCACCTCGCCCACCCCGGGACGATCCGCTCGTCGCGCGTGAAGATCACGGGCTCGCCGCCCATCGGGAAGTCACGCCGCTGCGGCCAGCCGACGTAGGTCTCCGGCATCAGGATGCGGCGCAGGTCGGGATGGCCGCGGAAGACGATCCCGAAGAAGTCGTAGACCTCGCGCTCCTGGAAGTCGGCCGTGGGGAAGAGCTCGACGCATGAATCGAGCTCCGGCAGCGCGTCCTCGCCCGGGTCCTCGAGCGCGGCCCGCACCCGGATCCGCTCGACGCGGTCGCGGTTCAGGAGCTCGTAGTGGACGCCGAAGCGCGGCGTCGCCGGCAGGTAGTCGACTCCGTGGACGCTGGCCAGGAACGTGTACTCCTGCCCGGCGGTGTCGTGCAGCCACCGCAGCACCTCGAGCACCTGCTCCGGATCGACGATCAGGCATGCCTGCTCGTGCTCGTAGTAGGTGCCGAGCACGCTGCCCGGATGGACGTCCCGAAGCTCGCCTGCGATCAACTCGAGACCGGGGGCGTCGGGCATTCCGCTACCTGACTCCGGCGCCCTTGCGCCGAGGTCCCCCCGGACCCTCCGGACCCGTCCCCTCCGCCGCGCCCGCGACGGCCTGCCGGGCGCGCGCGTAGGCGGCCTCCGCGGCCTCCGAGGGTTGCCCGGCGATCACGTCGTCGCGCGCCCACTCCTCGGTGCCGATCGCGTTGTAGCGCCGCCGCCAGCCCTGGTCGGGGTTGCCCATGATCATCCGCTGAAGCTTGTTGAACCCGTAGAGCAGGGCCTCCGGGCGCGGCGGGCACCCCGGGATGTGGATGTCGACGGGCATGAACTTGTCGGCGCCCTGGACGACGGCGTAGTTGGAGAACATGCCGCCCGAGGAGGAGCAGGCGCCCATCGAGATCGCCCAGCGCGGCTCGAGCATCTGGTCGTAGACACGGCGGACGACCGGTGCCATCTTGATCGAGACCCGGCCCGACAGGATGATGAAGTCGGCCTGGCGCGGCGAGGCGCGGAAGGCCTCGGCGCCGAAGCGCGCGATGTCGTAGCGCGCCGTGACCATCGACATCATCTCGATCGCGCAGCAGGCGAGCCCGAAGGTCATCGGGAACATCGAGTTCGAGGCGCCCCACGCGAGGACCTTCTCGAGCGACGTCGTCAGGACCGACTGCGAGACGTGCTCGGAGAGCTCCTCGTCGGTGAGGTCGCCGCGCAGGAGGTCGCGGGCGCGCAGCTGGCGGACGCGCAGGTGCTCCGGCGAGCCGGGCTCGGCCAGCGGCGAGAGCGCCCTGAGCTTCTCCCGCCTTACCTCCAATCGAGGGCGCCCCGACGCCAGACGTAGATCAGCGCGACGAGCAGGAGCGCGACGAAGACGAGCACCTCGACGAGGACGAAGACCGAGTCGGCGGCGTTGATCAGGACGCCGACCGGATACAGGAAGACGACCTCGATGTCGAACAGGATGAAGAGCATCGCGACCATGTAGAAGCTGACGCCGAAGCGAAACGTTCGCGAGACCTCGCTCGGCAGCCCGCACTCGTAGGGGTCGGATTTCGCCCGCCTGCCCCGGATGGTCTTGCGGCCGGCCAAATGGTTGAGGATCGCGAAGGCGGAGCCGACGATCGCACCCAGGACCACGAAGACGAGGATGGGGAGGTAGCTCTCGAGCACTCCGCGGCGAGTTGTACCCGACTTTGTGCGATCTTGCTACATAGTGATATTCCGCATCAGAAAGCGGTAAATCCGACTTCCACGGGCGGATATTGAGGTTTCCGTTATGCGCGGGCGACACTCGCCCACGGCCCGCCGTGGTTTGATCCCCGGCCCATGGAAACCGTCCACCTGATCGTCGGCGTCGGCGTCATCCTGGCCAATCTCGGCGCGGGCGCGATCGGTGGGATCGCCTGGCTTCGGCACCGGCCGAGCGTCGGCTTCTGGTACGTCCTCCGGGTCGCGCAGGCCGCCGTCGTGCTCCAGGTGCTGCTCGGCTCGATCCTGCTGCTGTCCGGGCACGAGGCGCCCGACCTGCACTACGTCTACGGCGTCCTGCCGCTGCTCGTCGCGCTGCTTGCCGAGGGCGCGCGCGCCGGGGCCGCCGACCGCGAGCTCGAGGGGCTCGACTTCGATGCGCTCCCGCGCGAGCGCCGGCAGCTGATCGCGGCGGCGATCGCGCGTCGCGAGACCGGGATCATGGCGGTCTCGGCGCTCGTCGTCTTCGGCCTTGCGCTCCGCGCGGCGGGGACGAGCGGCGGACTCCTCTGAGAACGCTGAAATCCGAATTTCAACCGCTACTTCCCGGGTAGTGGTCGGTTACGGGAACGATGGACGAGAGACGTCCGAACAAGAGCAACGGATCGGATTCGGAAGAGCGACGGGAGGCCGAGGGGGACGCGCATCCGGCCGAGGTCGCCCGGCGGGAGCTGGTTGAGTGGTGCAAGATCCACAAGCTTCCGGTGCCGGCTGAGTATCAGCCCAGACCCCGGTAGCCACCTCCG
>Ga0126307_10003976_pt1 | contig 10193 bp, 6 predicted proteins | sample Plot28_FD_89955 | JGI IMG/M metagenome (GOLD analysis project Ga0126307, IMG submission 89955) | Serpentine soil microbial communities from UC McLaughlin Reserve, CA, USA - Plot28 | ecosystem: Environmental > Terrestrial > Soil > Grasslands | place: USA: UC McLaughlin Reserve, Lake County...
ATACCTCTTCTCGGTCTGCCTCTCGCGGCCAAAGCAGCGGCTCTGGCTCTCCTGGCGGAATGCCGACGACGAGGGAGGCGCCACCTCCCGCTCGCCCTTCGTCGATGAGGTGCGGGAACTGCTGGCGCCGGCGCTCCCCGAAGGTCTCGAGGAGCGCGACGAGGCGATCGTGGCAGAGGCAGGCGGCCGCGGGCTTGCCGAGTCCGTCTTCGATCCGGGCTCCGCACCCAGCGAGGTCGAGCTGGCGCGCGCCAAAGCAGCGATCGGACCCCGGAGGAAGAACGGGCGCCTACGGCCCGGGCCGCTACAGCTCGAGCCGGTGCTGGAGCGGATGCAGGAGATCAAGCTCTTCGGCCCCTCGACGCTCGAGGAGTACGCCACGTGTCCCTACCGCTGGTTCGTCCAGCACGAGCTGAAGCCCCAGCCGATCGGTCCGGTGGCCGAGCCGCTGACCAGCGGGCAGATCGCGCACCAGGTGCTGGAAGCGCTGTACGAGAGCCCGCCGGCCCCCGGCGGGCGGCCCACCCCGGAGACGCTCGGCGTGTGGCGCAATGCGGCCCAGGAGCTGATCTCCGAGAAGGGCGCGAGCAAGCTGCCCCGGGAGCTCGCGGACACCGCCGCCGCGCTGCATCGGGTCGAGGGGCTGGTCCTCGCCTTCCTGGCGGACGAGGCCTCGACCGCGACGGCGTTCACTCCCGCCCACACCGAGGCCGCGTTCGGCTTCGACGAGTCCGAGAAGGGCCCGCTGCCTCTCGCGGGCGGCGGCGTCCACGGGCAGATAGACCGCATCGATCTCGGCCCGGGCGGAGAGGCGCTGGTCCAGGACTACAAATCGGGCGGCAAGGTCGATGGAGGACCGGGGATGCTGGAGAAGCGCGGAAAGCTCCAGTTGCAGCTCTATATGCTCGCCGCGCGCGAGCTCTGGGGACACGAGCTCGCCGGCGGCGTCTACCGGCCGCTTGGCGGGACCGGAGACCGTACGCCCAAGGGTCTGCTGCGGAAGGAGCTCGCCGACGACCTCGCGGGCCTCGACCCACGGCCGAGGGACCACCTGGACGACGAGGCGTTCGAGGAGGCGCTCAACGCCGCCAAGGAGAAGGCGGAGGGGATCGTCGCCTCCGTCCAGGGCGGCAGGGTCGTCCGCGATCCGATCGGTGGCAGCTGCCCGGACTGGTGCAGTTTCCAGCCGATCTGCCGCCGGGAGCGTGGTCTGCCCGAGGACGAGCCCTGGTCCGAGGAGGGCGAGGAGGAGTGAACGCGGAGCGGACGGAGCAGCAGAGCGCGGCGGTCGAGAACCGCGGGCAGGACGTGTTCCTGCGCGCCGGAGCCGGGACCGGAAAGACCACGGTCCTGGTCGAACGGTTCTGCGCCGCCGCCCTCGACCCGGACATCGGCGCGCACCGCATCCTCGCCTTCACCTTCACCGAGCGAGCCGCGGACCAGCTGCGCCGCCGGATCCGGGACGAGCTCTCCGCACGCGCGCGCGAGGCGGACGGCGAGCAGCTCGATGAGCTGAACGTCGCGCTCGAGGGAATCGAGCGCGCCTGGATCTCCACGATCCACGGGTTCTGCCGCCGGGTGCTCGCCTCGCATCCGGCCGCCGCCGGTATCGACCCGCGATTCCGGGTGGTGGACGAGGCCGAGGCGGAGCGGCTCGCGGCACGCGCGTTCGACTCTGCGCTCGAGGCGCTCGTCGCCGGCGGGGAACCCGAGGCCCTGGAACTCGCCGCGGCGAACCGCCGCAGGACGCTGCTCGAGATGACGCGCGGCGCCTACGACGAGCTTCGCAGCCACGGCGATCCGAACCCGCAGCTCCCTGAGCTCGCACCGCCGGACACCGCTGCCGCAGTCGGCAAGCTGATCGAGGCCGCGCGCGAGGCCCATGCCGAGTGCGAGGAGGCGAGCGGGCAGGCGGTCACTACCCGCGAGCGCATCGCCACGGCAATGGAGCTCGACCCCGCTGCTCCACCCGACGAGGAACTGCTGGAGCGGCTCCGCGGCCTGGAGATCAAGTCGGGTGCGAAGGTCTTCAAGGGTGAGGCATGCGAGCGCTACACGAACGCGCTCAAGCGAGCCCAGGCCGCCGTGGCGGCTCACGTCCTCGGCCCCGCATACGAGCAGCTCCGAGAGCTGGTCGTTCGCTTCGGCGCTCACTACGAGGAGCTCAAGGCCGAGCGCGCGGCGCTCGACTTCGAGGACCTCCAGCTGAAGACGGTCGAGCTGCTCAGCTCATCGGCGGCCCTGCGCGATCGCTACCGCGAGCAGTTCGCCCATCTGATGGTCGACGAGTTCCAGGACACGAACGGCCTCCAGCTGCGACTGATCGAGCAGCTGCGAGGGCCGGACACCCGCCTCTTCCTCGTCGGCGACGAGTTCCAGTCGATCTACGGATTCCGCCATGCCGACGTCGAGGTCTATCGCCGCCAGCACAGCCGGTTCGACGAGGGCGACGAGCCGAACGGGGTGGCGCTGCCTCTCACGGGGAATTTCCGGGCAGCGCCCGGACTGGTTGCCATGACCAACGCGATCGGGCGAGGGCTGCTCCCCGGATTCGAGCCGCTCACCGCCTTCGTCGAGGAGCCGGCCGAATCCCAACCGGTGGAGCTGCTGCTCACCGTGGACGACCGCAAGGCCTGGGAAGCGGAGGAAACCCAGTTGCCGCGCCTTCCCGACGATCCGAGCTCGGGATCGAAGGTGGCGGAGGCCAGGCGGCTGGCGGGGCGGCTGCGGGAGCTCGTCGATGCCGGCGAGAACCCCGCCGGGATGGTCGTCTTGATGCGCGCGTTCACCCACGTCGCGGCGGTCGAGCGGGCGCTGGCTGACGCCGGGCTCGACCCATACGTCGTCGGCGGACGCGGCTTCTGGTCCCAGCAGCAGATCGACGACCTGCGCTGCCTGCTCGCGGTGATCGCCAACCCGCTCGACGACGAGGCCCTGTTCGGCGCCCTCGCCTCCCCCGCCTGCGCCGTGCTCCCCGACACGCTCTGGCTGCTCCGCCGAGCCGCCACGGTCCGGGGCGACGACGGCCGCGAGTTCTTCAACCACGTCTGGCCGCTGGTCAGAGAACTGGTCGAGACGGGAGAGGTGAGCCGCGGGGACGCAGAGTCCGCGGCGCTGATCCCGGCAGAGGAGATGGAGAGAATCGAGTGGTTCGCGGGCGTGCTCGGCGAGCTGCGGGATCATTCCACCGAGGGCGGCCTGGAGTCGCTCGTCGAGCGGACGGCGACCTCCTTCGGATATGACCTCGCCACCCTGAGCCGCCAGGATGGGACCGCGCGCTGGGCGAACGTCCGCAAGCTGATGCGCCTGGCGCGCGAGTTCGAGGCGAGCGAGGGCCCCGACCTCGCGGCGTTCCTCGAGTACCTGGAGTCGCGAGCGAACAGCCGCGACCGCGAGGCCGAGGCGGCCACGCGGGCGGAGGGCCACGCCGGCGTCCGGGTGATGACCGTGCATGGCGCGAAGGGCCTGGAGTTCGATGTCGTCGCCGTTGCCGATCTCGGCCGCAACCTTCAGCTCGGCTGGACGCCACTTCGAGTTCGCCCGGGCGAGGAAGGCCCAGAGGGCGGAGAGCTCGCAAGGGTCGGAGTCCAGCTCGGACGCCTCGGACGCCCCGCCGAGCGGCTCCACGACTACCAGGAGCTCACCGAGCTCGCCGCGGAGCGCGACGCCGAGGAGGAGGCGCGCCTTGCGTACGTCGCGGCAACCAGAGCGCGGCGGCGGCTGCTCCTCAGCGGGACCTTCAACCCGAATGCCCTGAAGAAGGAGATCGACGCGCGCAAGCCGATCGCGCTGCAGCTGATCCGGTCCCTGCTCGACGGCGACGCGAGCGAGCGCGAGGTCGAGATGCCCGCCGCCGGCGAGGGCTATCCGGCTGGGAAGCTCGACGTCAGGGTCAGCGAGCCGGGGCCGGGCGCCGGAGCCGAGCTCCTCACGGCGCGCGAGGCAGAGCCGTCGCCGCAGCCGGAGGCCGCGGCCGACCCACCGCTGTCGCGGCCGGAGGTTCCCCCCGCCCTGATCGGCGGCCTTTCCTACTCCGCCCTGTCCAGCTATGAGAACTGCGGCTACCGCTTCTACGTCGAGCGCGTGCTCGGCATCGGTGAGCCCGACCTCGCCGCTGCGGACAACGGCGATGACCCGGGGCCCGAGCTCCGCCGTCGCTTCGGGCCAGGTGTCGCGGTCCATGCGCTGCTCGAGTGGAGCGCGCGGAACCGCTGGCGCGAACCGGACGCCGACCGTGCCGCCAAGGCCCTCGCCGAGGAGGGTCTCGAGGCGAGCGACGATGGCGTGGCGATGGCGCTGGAGCTGTCGGCGGCGTTCCTCCGTTCGGGGCTCCGCGAGGAGATCGGGAACGCGCGGGTCGGGGCTGAGGTCCCGTTCGTCCTGTCGGTCGCCGGAACGCTGATCCGTGGCTCGATCGACCTACTGGTCGAGCGTCCCGACGGCTCGGTGCTGGTCGTCGACTACAAGACCGATCGCCTCAACGACCGGGACCCCGCGGAGATCGTGTCCCGCTACTCGGTCCAGCGCGACCTCTACGCGCTGGCGGCGGCCGCGCGTGGAACGCCGGTGGAGACGGCCTATGTCTTCCTCGAGCGGCCGGAGTCAACGGTCCGGGAGACCTTCAGCGAGACGGACCTCGAAGCCGCCCGCGGCCGGATCGAGGCGGTGCTGAAGCGGCTGGCGTCCGGCAGCTTCGAGGTGACACGGCATCCCCACCGCTCCCTCTGTCTCGACTGCCCCGCGCGCGAGCGACTCTGCAGCCACGACACCGCCGCGCAGATGCGCGACGAGCCGGACCCGCCGATCACGCCATCCGGGCGCGAGCAGCCCGACCAGGCCGGCGAGCCCCAACTCAGTCTGCTGGAGGAGACATGACCGACGACCGCATCGGCCTCTTCGGCTACGGCTCGCTGGTGCTCCACGAGAGCGCCTCGATGACGCTTGGCCGCCCGGCGGGCGAGCTGCGGCCCGCGCGGCTCCGCGACTGGAAACGCCGCTTCTCCCAGCGCCGCGACAACCTGACCTGCGAGAAGACCTTCGAGTGCGCCGGCGGCTGGCGGCCCGAGTGGATCCTGGGCCTCAACGTCGAGCAGGGCGAGGACGAGGCGGGACCGGTGAACGGGGTCGTGATCGAGCTCAGCGAAGCCGAGCTCGATCGCCTCGACATCAGGGAGATCCGCTACGACCGCGTCGATGTCACCGGCTCTCTCGAGGGCGAGGACCTGCCCGACCGAATCGTCACCTACACGGCGAAGGAGTTCCACTTCGCCCCTCAGCCGCCCGAGGACTCGATCATCCTCGCCACCTACGCCGCCGCGGTCGAACTGGGCTTCGAGAGCCTCGGCCCGGGCGAGCTCGACCACTATCGCGCCACCACTCCCTATCCGGTGGACCGCCACGAGGCGACCCTGGTGATCGACAAGATCCCGGAGGGAAATCCTCGGGATTGGTAACCGGCGCACGTCGCGCCGCCCTTCCGTACGGTTTCTCCCAGCAGTGAACGGGAGGCTGAACTTGAAGGGCCGTAGGGGTACGGCTCAATCGAATAAGCGGCGCATCCTCGTGGCGGCCCTCGTCGTGCTGGCCGCATGCGCGGTGAGCGCCCTCGTCGGCGCTTCGGCGCCCGCCGCCAAGCGGGCGAGCGCAATGGCCACGACGCCGGTCGTCTTCGCCGGCAACAACTGGGACGGCACCGCGGACGTGCTCCGGTTCACACCGCCGGTGAAGGCAAAGCCCGGCTCGTTCACGCGGATCGCGCGGGTCAACATCGTGCCCGACAAGGACCAGCGGATGGCTGAGATCCTCACGGACCCGGTTCGGCTCGCCTACTTCCTCGCGATCCGCCAGGCGATCGGCGAAGGCCACGATCAGTTCGTGGATGACATGTACAGCACCAACGACGGCACGCATCTGATCGTCTCCCGCCCGAGCTTCGCCGACGTCGTCTCGATCGACCTGGCCACCGGCCAGATCGCCTGGCGATTCCGGGTCGACGGACAGCGCGCCGACCACATGGGGGTGTCCCCCGACGGGAAGTACGTGGCGGTCTCAGCTTCGACCGGCAACGTCGTCCACGTTCTCGACATGGCGACGGGCCAGGAGGCCTGGCGCTTCTCCTCAGGCGACTCGCCGCATGAGAACACCTACTCTCGCGACGGCAGCCGCATCTTCCACGCCAGCATCGGCCTGGTCTACACGCCCGCCGACCAACCCCAGTTCGACTCGACCAAGGGCGAGCGAGTCTTCGAGATCGTCGACACCGCCACCCATCAGGTGATCAAGACCCTCGACATGGGACAGAAGCTCGCGGAGGCCGGATATCCCAACATGAGCGCCGCCGTCCGGCCGATGGCGCTCTCCCCGGATGAGAGCAAGGTCTACTTCCAGGTCTCCTTCTTCCATGGGTTCGTCGAGTACGACTTCGCGCAGGACCGGGTCACCCGGGTCGCGAACCTCCCCAATCTTGTCCCGGACATGCCGCGAGAGCAGTACGTGCTCGATTCTGCCCACCACGGCATCGCGATGAACGCCGCGGGGACGAAGCTGTGCGTCGCGGGGACGATGGACGACTATGCCGCGATCGTCTCGCGCTCGACCTTCGGGTACAAGCTGATCCAGGCCGGCGAGAAGCCCTACTGGTCGACCAACAGCCGCGACGGCAACTACTGCTTCGTCTCCTGGAGCGGAACCGACAGCCTCAGCGCCCTCTCCTACGGCACTGAGAACGAGGTCGCACGGATCCAGGTCGGCGACCATCCGCAGCGGGTTCGCAACGGGGCAGTGCAGACCGACTGGGCAAACGCCCAGGCCGGCTGAGCACGCCGACGCCCCTCAGATCAGGCGCAGTGCCTTCCCCGGGACTGGTAGGGGCCGCAGGGCTTGTAACGGGGGGTGCGTTCATGGGACAGTTGAGCCGTCTCGGCAAACGATTCGAAGAGGTGGGAGATGACCAAGGGGAGCTACGACGCGATCGTGATCGGCGCACGCTGCGCGGGATCGCCGACGGCGATGCTGCTCGCCCGTAAGGGCCACCGTGTGCTCCTGGTCGACAAGGCGACCTTTCCGAGCGACACGATGTCGACGCACCTTGTGCACCCGCCGGGAGTTGCGGCGCTCGAGCGCTGGGGCCTGCTGGAGGAGCTCGAGGCGACCGGTTGCCCTCCCGTCGAGCGGTACTCATTCGACTTCGGCCCAGCCTCGGTCGCCGGATCCCCACAGCCGAGCGACGGAGTGGCGAGGGCTTACGGCCCGCGCCGAACCATCCTCGACAAGATCCTCGTCGACGCCGCCGCCAGTGCGGGCGCCGAGGTGCGCGAGGAGTTCACCGTCGAGGAGATCGTGATGGATGGCGGCAGGGCCACCGGCATTCGCGGCCATTCGAAAGGCGGCAAGACTTTCACCGAATCGTCGACGGTCGTGATCGGCGCCGACGGCAAGCACTCGCTGCTGGCGAAAGCAGTCGAGCCCGAGGCCTACAACGAGCGGCCCTCACAGCTGGCGATGTACTACGCGTACTGGAGCGACCTGCCCGTCTCGGGCTTCGAGACCACGATCCGAGCGGAGCACCGCCGTGGCTGGGCCGCGCTGCCCACTCATGACGGCCTCACCTGCATGCCGTTCGGCTGGCCGGTGGAGGAGTTCAAGGCCAACCGCGGGGACATCGAGGGCAACTTCCTTGCGGCCCTGGACCTCGCGCCTGAGTTTGCCGAGCGCGTGCGGGGGGCGAAGCGCGAGTCGAAGTTCATCGGCTCAGCCGAGCTGCCCGGCTACTTCCGCAAGCCCTTCGGGCCTGGCTGGGTCCTCGTGGGCGACGCCGGGTACCACAAGAACCCGATCACGGCGATGGGCATCAACGACGCCTTCCGAGACGCGGAACTGGTGGCGGACGCGCTGGATGACGCCCTTGCCGAGAAGCGCTCCTTCGATGAGGGGATGGTGGAATACCAGCGAAGCCGTGACCAGGCGGCGATGCCCGTCTACGAGTTCACGGCCGAGTTCGCGACCATGGAGCCCCCGCCACCCGAGATGCAGCAGCTGATCGGGGCGATGCAGGGCAACCAGGAGGCGCAGGACGCGTTCATCAGCGTGCAAGCAGCCACGCTTCCGGCGCCCGAGTTCTTCGCCCCCGAGAACGTCGGGAAGATCATGGGCGCGGCCGGCGCCGCCGCAGGCTAGCCGGGACTTGCCGAACCGCTCTGCTCGGCTAGGCGCGGTGCCAGTGCCGGGCCCAATCGCGCAGCTCGGCCATCACCGGCTCGAGCGAGTGGCCCTTGTCGGTGAGCTCGTAGCTCACGCGCACCCGGTTGCCCGGCTGAACCTCGCGCTGGACCAAACCCGCCTTCTCGAGCTCCTTGAGGCGGCAGGAGAGCAGGCGGTCGGACATGCCGGGCACGGACTCCTTCAGCTCGGCGAAGTGGAGGGGGCCATCGGTGAGGGCATAGAGGATGGCTCCGGCCCACCGGCGGCCGATCAGCTCGACCGCACCGTGGTAGTGCCGACACACTTGTCTTGGCTTGGCCTCCCCCCTGGACGGGCCTGCGCCGGACTCCGTAATCACTGCACTTCAAGCTTACCGATCGTAAGGAGTGGCCAAACGGGCTTCGGGGGGCTGATCTATCCCGTGCAGGGACCGGTGTCGACCTCGCCGGTCGAGTCGCTGAGCGCGTCGGCGACCACGTCGTTCGGCACCGCGTAGCCGCCCGGCTTGCCCTGCGTCGTGGCGGCGAACACGGTGCCCATCACGCTGCCGTCGCCGTCCACGATCGGGCCGCCCGAGTTGCCGCTGTGCACCTCGCCGCGCAGGGCGGTGAGCTCGCGGGTGATCGGCCCGCGCCCGTAGGAGTCCTGGGTGACGACGGGGCCGGTGACCCCGATGCGCGCGGGGGCAATCGTGAACGGGCCGTTTTCCGGATAGCCGAGGACAGCTCCCGGTGTTCCGCTTCGAACATCGGGGGACATGGAAAGGGGCGTCCTCCCGAGCCCGTTCACGTGGAGCAGAGAGAGATCGTTGGTGGGGTCGTAGTGGACGGGCGTCGCGTCGAGGGAGGTGCTGGAGTCGTCGGGCGTGACCGTGGTGTCGCTCTCCCCGGCGACAACGTGTGCGTTGGTGACCACGAGGTCCGGCCCGGCGATCCAGCCCGACCCCTCGACCCCAAGCCCGCAGGCAGTCCCGAGCACGCGCACCACGCTGTCGCCGGCGGCCCGGACCTCGGGGTCCTGGGCGATCTTCGAGTCCGGCGGCGCGACGTCGGGGCTCGGTCCCGAGATGGCAACCTGCGGGTCGATCCGGTTGAGAGCGTTGATCAGGGAGCTGGACGGCGGGAACGTGTCGTTGAGCGCCCGCAGGATCGCGGAGCGCTGGACGGCCGTTCGCAGGTCCTTCGCCCCGGGGGCGTTGAGGGCCACGGCGCCAAAGAGCCAGGCGAGGCCCAAGGCGAGGGCGGCCAGGAGCAGCGCGCCCCCTGACGACTCGGCGATTGTCAGTCCCCGCCTGCGGCCGTAGGGCCCGAGTAACCGCCGGCGCATGGCCAGCGCGATCCCCTCCAGGGACACCGCGACGATCCCGCCGATCAGCAATGCGCCCGCGAGAGCGGTCGCGGGCGCATACGGCGAGTGAGAGCCATCGGGCAGAAGCGCAGGGCCGAGCCGGCTTCCCAGGAAGGCGCCGATCGCAAAGCCGCCCAGGCTGAGCAGCCCCACGATCAGCCCCTGCTGGTATCCCCAGAAGCCCATCGCCAGCGCGAAGGCGAGAATCAGCCAGTCGAGGGCGGTCACGGTTTCCCGAATACAAGCGCACAAGCGACTAACTTTGCGCACGTGAATCCGCCCGTGACACGGTCACGGACCCGCGATGGGGAGACGCAGCCGCCCCGGCGACCGAACAGGCCGCCACGGGCGCAGCGCGGACCCCTGACAGAGCGCCAGCGGCGTCTGCGCCAGCGCGCCCTGCCGCTGGCCGTCGTCGCGCTGGTCGCCTTCATCTTCGGGGTGATCAGCTCCGCCGGAAATCCCGAGCAGGACATGGCCGAGCGGTTCGTGGACGACTGGGCTCACCAGGACTTCAAGTCCATGCACGACGAGCTCTCGGATTCCGCGCAGGCGCAGTACTCGGCCGCGGATCTGCAGAGCGCATATCTCGACGCCCAGGAAGCGTCCACCGCCACATCGATCGACCCAGGCGACGCCAATGGCCC
>Ga0126307_10003977_pt1 | contig 10190 bp, 11 predicted proteins | sample Plot28_FD_89955 | JGI IMG/M metagenome (GOLD analysis project Ga0126307, IMG submission 89955) | Serpentine soil microbial communities from UC McLaughlin Reserve, CA, USA - Plot28 | ecosystem: Environmental > Terrestrial > Soil > Grasslands | place: USA: UC McLaughlin Reserve, Lake County...
AAGCTCTCTGGCACCATTCAGAACGATATCCTGAAGGAGTACGCGGCCCAGAAGGAGTGGGTCTATCCGATCCGCCCGAGCATGCGTATCGTGCGCGACACTATCGTGTATTGCGCTCGCAACTTGCGCCGCTATAACCCGATCAACATCAGCGGCTATCACATCTCGGAAGCCGGGGGTAGCCCTCTGCACGAAGTCGCTTTTACCCTGGCTAATACAAAGGCCTTCGTGCAAGACGTGACAGGCGCTGGTCTTGACGTGGACGAATTTGCGCCGCGACTCTCGTTCTTCTTTGTCTCTCAGACCGACTTCTTCGAAGAGATCGCCAAGTTCCGGGCGATTCGCCGGGCCTACGCCAAGATGATGAAGGAGGAGTTCGGCGCCAAGAAGCCCGAGTCGATGCGCATGCGCTTCCACACCCAGACAGCCGCCGCCTCGCTGACCAAGCCGCAACCCATCAACAATATCGTCCGCACCACGCTGCAGGCGCTCTCTGCGGTGCTCGGTGGCACCCAGTCCCTGCATACTAACGGCCTGGACGAGGCCTACGCGATACCCTCGGAGTACGCCATGAAGGTCGCCTTGCGTACCCAGCAAATCATCGCCGAGGAGACCAACATACCGAACGTGTCCGATCCTCTCGGCGGCTCCTACTACATCGAGTCGTTGACCAACGACATGGAGCACGCCATCTGGGAAGTCATGGAAAAGACAGATGAGATAGGCGGGGCCGTAGGTGCCATCGAGCAGGGTTACTTCCAGCGCGAGATAGCCGACTTCGCGTATGAACTGGCCCAGAGCAAGGCCAATAACGAGCGTACCGTGGTGGGCGTGAACAAGTACATCGATGAGGAAGAGGATCAGGAGGTTGAAACACACCAGCTCGATCCCGAGTCGGAGCGTCGTCAGATCGACTTCTTGAAGCGGGTCAAAGCCGAGCGCGACAACGACGAAGTCGAGCGTGTACTCAAAAAGCTTCAGGACACCGCCCGCGACAACGACGCCAACCTGATGCCGGTGACGATCGAGGCGGTCAAAGCCCGTGCCTCTATGGGAGAGATTGTTAACGCCCTCAAGGAAGTCTTCGGCACATATACGGAAACCCCCGTGTTCTAGGAAACCATTGCGGCAAGGGTGGTGCCGGTAGCATCGACATTGGCCAATAATGACGATCTACCGGCGAGTGATAAATGATCCTAGCGCCAGACATCGTCTCCAGAACGGAGAGCGCGGGTTGGCACCTGGGACAGCGGAAGCTCGAACATCGGCTCAAGGCCAGCGGTCAGATCACAAGGTGACAATGGGTAACCCGAAAACAGGTATTGGCAGGTGCCTTGGGACGTTCGGCGAACTGCTCCAGGGTGCGCTTCCGATTGAGCGACGGGAGTTTCTGGTCACTCTCCCGATCACCGAAGGTTCGACCGCAGAGTTCAGGACGGTGCACGAGCTCAAGGGCGTGCGCGTTAGTCCTCCGTACAAAGTGAAGTCGCGGCGATTGGCGGAGGAGTTGATGCGACTCTACAACCTGGAGGCGAATGGTGAGCTACACATCGAGAGCGAGTTGGATGAAGGCAAAGGGTGTGCTAGCTCATCGGCCGACATGGCCGCCACGGCCCGCGCCATCCAGTCTGCATTCGGTATCCGAATTCCCCGGCATACCTTGGCCCGAACCATGAGCGCGATAGAACCTTCGGACGGCGTGATGTACGAAGGCATCGTTTCCTTCCACCAGCGAGAGGGGATTGTGCACAGTCGCCTGGGGACTTTGCCCTCACTCACCATCGTCGCGCTCGACGAGGGAGGCCGGGCCGAGACGACAGAGTTGTGCAGGGACCGCGGGTTCCACAGCGCAAGCAGGCTGGCCGAGTACGAGAGGTTGCTGCTAGAGCTCGGACGCGCGGTAAAACGGCGCGACCTGCCGTCCGTAGGCGATGTCGCAACTCGCAGCGCGGTCCTCAACCAGGACATATTACCCAAGGAGCATCTCGAGCTCTTTCTGGACCTACGTGCACGTTATGATGCACTAGGGGTGGTGGCCACACATAGTGGCACCTGCCTGGGCTTGCTCGTCGACCCCCGCTCGCTGCGTCATCCGGATGTGTTGCCGAAGCTGGTCGACGAGTTGCTAGCGCACGACTGCGGCGGCGTCCGGGTTTATCGTACTTATGGCGCTTTGGGCACCAAGACTACCACTGAAAGGAGGATTGAGGGCGCAGTGTGGTAGACGCCGGTTCGCATGATGGGAGAAGCTTGGCACGTATCATGACGGAGAAGTTGGCGTTAGTCGCCTTCCGGGTTGTAGGGTCCACCGACCGTCGGAGTCACGCCACGGTGAGAATTTCGCGAGGCGGCCGCGATCATGCCGAAGCCGAGGCCGAGGGCAAGGGCCCGCTGGACGCGCTCTTCCGCGCCACGGACGCGGCGGTTGGCGTCCAGGGTGAGGTCACGGGCCTACGCATCCACGCTTTTGACAGCTACGGTATGGTTGGGAAGGCACGAATCACAGTCAACTTCGAGGACCGAAAGTACGCAGGACGAGGCTCGAGTCCGGATGCGGTCGAGGCGGCGGCACACGCCTACGTGCGCGCGGTCGCCGCCTACCTGTCCAATGTGGGTACGAGAACCAGCGCGGAGTGAACGCGTGCCCGAGCGTCTCGCGACAAACGAAGATGGACCTCGCTTCGGCGCCACCGGTCAGGCGAGCGAGCAAAGTGCCAGGCGGTGATCAAACCGCCACGAAAGGAGTAGATGCGAGTCGCCGGAAGCAATTCCCTGAGCACTTGGCGTGAACGGAGACTCATCGTTTGACTGACCGCCGACTCCGGGTTTCAGAGGACAAAGACCGCGGGAAAACCATTTTCGGCGCGACCGTTTCCGGCGGTGTGGACTGGCGGTGGACGATGGTGGTTCGCTTCGGCGATGATCACCTGTACGATGGTATCGAACCCGAGATCGCTTCTCGGGAGATGGTACCGGATCGCAGAAAGGTGCAGAGTGCCTGAGAGAGTAGGCTTCGTCGGGCTAGGCAGCATGGGAGGTCCCATGGCTTCGAACCTCATGGAAGCCGGTTACGATCTGGTGCTTTACAACCGCACCAGGGAGAAGGCTGAGAAGTTGGCCGCCAGGGGTGGAGGTGAGGTAGCGGGAACCCCGAGGGACGTCGCCGAAAGGTGCGACATCGTGATCACCATGCTACCGGGGCCATCGGAGGTAGAGGCGGTTGTGTCCGGAGGTGCTGGGCTCCTCGAGGGAACCAGGGTGAGTCTCCTCGTGGTAGACATGAGCACCAGCTCGCCGACGCTGGCGAGGAAGTTGGCCCGAACGGCTCGGGAGCGTGGGGCTTCGATGCTTGACGCCCCGGTGAGCGGTGGGGACGTCGGTGCCATCGAGGGCACGCTCTCCATCATGGTCGGAGGAGATGAGGGAGACTTCGAGCACGCGAGGCCCCTCTTCGAGGTGATGGGCAACACCGTCATCCATGTTGGTCCTGATGGCGCTGGTCAGGTGGTCAAGGCAGCCAACCAGATCGTGGTGGCGCTCGTCATGGAGGCCGTCTCGGAGGCTCTAGTGCTCGGGGCAAAGGCGCAGGTGGACTCAGAGAAGCAGCTCGACGTCCTTTCGGGCGGGCTGGCCGGCAACAGGGTCATGGAGGTCAAGCGGGAAAAGTACCTCTCGCGACATTTCGAGCCGGGCGGCAAGGTTGAGTACCATCACAAGGACCTGGGGATAGCGCTCGCGGCCGGCAGGGAGTATGGGGTGGCGCTGCCGGCGACGGCCCTAGTGGAGCAGATGTTCGGTATCCTCGTCGCACAAGGTCGCGGCGGCTGGGACCACTCGGCCCTGGTGACGTTGGTGGAGGACTGGTCCCGCCGAGGTGCTCATGGGCAGATTTGGGAGTAAGAACGCCTCGCAGAGGCATGGACACAAGCTGACGTCACGGTCACATGAGTGGCCAGGCACGTTGTAGGGACGGAGGAGAGCATGAACCTGTACGCCCTTCTGCGCAACCGGGTGGTCGACGGCAAACCGATCCGGATCGGTGTGATCGGGGCCGGAAAGTTCGGGACTATGTTCCTTGCCCAGGCCCGGACCACCCCCGGTATGCACGTGGTCGCGGTCGCCGACCTGGCCGAGTCCCGGGCTCGGCGAGCGCTAAGCGAGGCGGGTTTTGAGGAGAAGAGTTCCTCCTCTCTTTCGGTCGCCGACGCGTTCGCCTCGGGTGCCACCCACGTCACGGAGGATGCGGAAGTCCTGATCTCCGCCGAGGGTATCGACGTGGTGGTGGAAGCCACCGGCTCCCCGTCGGCGGGCGTCCGGCACGCGCTGCTGTCCTTCAGCCAAGGTTGCCACGTGATCATGGTGAACGTCGAGGCCGACGCCCTCGCGGGACCTCTCCTCGCGCGCCGCGCCCAGGAGGCCGGAGTGGTGTACTCGCTGGCCTACGGTGACCAGCCAGCCATCATATGCGAGATGGTGGACTGGGCAAGAGCGACGGGCTTCGAGGTCGTCTGCGCTGGCAAGGGTACAAAGTACCTCCCCGAGTACCACGCGTCGACGCCAGAGACCGTATGGGAGCACTACGGGTTCACCAACGAGCAGGTGGAGAGCGGGGAGCTCAACGCGCGGATGTTCAACTCCTTCATCGACGGAACCAAGTCGGCCATCGAGATGGCCGCCGTCGCCAACGCCACCGGACTCACCCCGTCTCCCGAGGGCCTGGCGTTTCCGCCCGCAGGGACGGACGAGTTGGCGGCGGTCTGCCGGCCCCGGCACGACGGCGGGAGCCTCCACCACGCGGGGACGGTCGAGGTCGTCTCCAGCCTCGAGCGCGACGGTCGTCCCGTGGAGCGTGACCTGCGCTGGGGGGTGTATGTGACGTTCAAGGCCGCCACAGACTACGTCGCGCGCTGCTTCTCCGAGTACGGGCTCCTGACCGACGAGTCGGGATACTACGCTGCGCTCTACCGTCCGTTCCACCTGATTGGCCTCGAACTTGGCATCAGCGTGGCCCATGCGGCCCTACGAGGCGAAGCAACCGGAGCTCCCACCGGGTTCCGGGCCGACGTGGTGGCGACGGCCAAGAGGGATCTCGCCTCCGGGGAGAGTCTCGACGGGGAGGGCGGCTACTGCGTGTACGACCGCCTCATGCCGGCCGAGGACTCCATGGCCCTAGGGGCATTACCCGTCGGTCTTGCCCAAGGGATCACGCTCCGCAACGCGGTGGCGAAGGGGGAGGTGGTGAGGTGGTCCGACGTCGCCATCGACGAGAGCCAGGTGCCAGTAAGGTTGCGCCGCGAAATGGAGCGCTGGCTCCAGCGTGGGAGCGATGAGTTTGCGGGTTCATCCACACGTCAGGGTATCTGAGCACGAGTAATCCCCCATGAGCAACCCGGCACTCGCTCAACTTGTGCAGCAAGATTTTCCGGACTATTGTGTCAGGGTAGCTTTCGGTTCTGGTGCAGGGAGATATCTATGAGCGAGGGCAACCCTCCGGTTTCGACCCGCCGGGGTGACGATGGGACGACGACGCTGCTCGGGGCAGGTCGGCTGCCGAAGAACGACGTACTACACATAGCTCTCCTCGGCGACGTAGACGAGGCGAGCGCTTCCCTTGGACTGGCCCGCGCCGAGGCTGATGACGAGGAGATCAAGGAATTGCTGCTCGAACTTCAGCGACTACTGTACCGGGTTATGGGCGACGTGGCGATGCCCAAGGAGGACAACGTCGTCAGCCCCGAGGACGTGCGGAGGGTCGATGAAACGCTAGAAGGCTGGAGGGCGTGTATACAGATCCCGAACGAATTTGTGGTGCCGGGCGATAGCACGCTGGGGGGCTCCTGGACTTCACGCGCTCGGTGGTGCGCCGCGCGGAGCGCAGCAAGGTAACCGCTGGCCTCGACCACGATCACCCCCACTCTCTCGAAGCGGTCAACCGCCTCTCCGATGTACTCTTCGTCGTGGCACGCAACGCTGACGGCAGAGAGACCCCCTCGAGGGGGTAAGACCGGCGCCGGACGAGCCCGCTCCGTGTTCGGGAGCCTTTATTCGTACGCTGCACAAAGTCACCTCGAGAGAGAATAGAATCGTATCGCCCATCGTGGCCAATCCTCGACCTCGCCGACGGAACTGGAGCGCAGAGCTAACCGTGCATGCGCCTTCCGATTTGCCCCAAGGAACAATCACGAACCTCGCCGTGCAGAGCTAACTCAACTCTCCGCGAGACGCCGTTCCAACTCCTCGACCTTCGCTTCGAGCTCGGCTATCCTCTCGTTCTTCTGCCGGTTCTTCTCCCGCCATCGGTCGCGGATTCGCTTCTCGAAGGCTACAGAGGACCTCAGAACCTGCTGGTACTCAGCCCGTATCTGCTCCTTCTCAGCCTCGCACCTCCGGAGTTCCTGCTCCTCACTGTTCTCCATAGCCCTACCAGAGTATCCGAACACTTCGGCTTGACCAAAATTATCGGATGGTGCGATACCGCTGCCCCTCATAAGGAAAACTCCACCCGGAAAGTCTAGCTCCCGGCTCAGGTGAAGCCACCTCGTTCTCGAGCGTGAGCTCACCGACCACGATCCTGACCCTGTCTCCAGGTCGCAGGGAAGCTTCCTCGGGCGGCACGATGCCGGTACCCGTCATCAAGAGGGTTCCGTCTGGGAAGTCCAGTTCTCGACCCAGGTAGGTCACCAGCTCCTCAAACCGCCGTTCCATCTGCGAAGTGCGGGTCGAATCGTTAAAGATTTCAACCCCGTCTCGCTCGATAGAGAGCTCGACGGGCAAGTCGCGCAGACTGTCGGGCTCGCTTATCAGGATCCCTGGCCCTATCGCGCAGGAGTCGTCGTATATCTTGGCCTGCGGTAGGAAGAGTGGGTTCTCGCCCTCGATGTCGCGGCAGGACACATCGTTGCCGGCGGTATAGCCCACAATCTCCAGGTGTTGGTTAACTACCAGCACCAGCTCCGGTTCCGGAACGTTCCAGTTACTGTCGCTACGGGTGCGTACCGGCTGACCGTGCCCCACCACCCGCCGGCCAACGGCCTTGAGGAACAGCTCGGGCCGCTCGGCGCTGTAGGCATCGTATGCGTCATCCGGGGCACCGCGGTACGAGGGGCCTCGACCCCGAGGTTCAACGCGTAACCGATGCTAAAGTTTGCGTGTATCTCCGGTTCTCCGGTGCAGCATGCGGGTGATGTCCTCAGCGAAGTGCACCTCGGAATCGTCTTGGGGTTCGTAACCGATCACCCTCCGGGCGTTGGTTATGCTCCAGAAAGTGCGGGCGTTGTTGGAGACGCCGTAGAAGATGTGGAATGGAACCCCATATTCGTCTTCTACCTCAGACGTCTCAATCGACCTGCAGAAGAGTTGCTGCATGTCGCGCTCGCTGATGTAGCCGGCCAGCTCACGAACGTAGCGCTCGGGCGGTCTTTCCACAAACAGCTCGGCGTTTATCTCGCGCGGGACTACTATTCGGATCTGTATTACCTCCAGCTTGCGTCCTAAGCTGCCGCAGGCGTAGAGGAACCCTAGCGGCTCGTAGGCAGCCTTAGCCCAACCGTAGAAGCTCTCGGGACGCGGATAATCTTCGGGCGTGACTCGGTCCCTCAATCCAGCGTAGTAGGGTTGCTCGTACCACTTGGCCGCCTGGTTAGTGCTGGCAGCCACCACTCGCCGCACTCCGCACTCTAGCGAGAGCTGGTAGACGCGCTGCATCATATCCACGTTGCTGCGCTCTAGGTTGTATTGGGATTGGGGATCTGTGCCAGTAGGTTTGCGGTGAGCGGTGTGGACCACGACGTCGATGTTCTCGAAGTATGGCTCCAACTTGGAGCGGTCATCGCCCAGAAGGTCTGCGATCTCGATGCCTTCGACATGTCGACCGGAGCCATCGTCCCCGCGCACGTCCAACAGCTGGAGGTCGTATCGCTCTCGGAAGGCTGGCAATAGTTGGCTGGCTATGTATCCGGTGGCACCGGTCAGAAGAACGCGCATGTTCCTTATGCCCCTATCTCCTGCTTACTTTCTAGCAATCAGGTTAGCATTCCAGCTCACGGCTTGAGAGTACACCTCCATACGGGCATCTCCTTCGTGGAGATCGAAGGTTCGCGCGGTGCGAAGTCTACGGTGAGACTATGCCCCCGTGGTGCGACGCCTGCTTCCGAAGAGCACATCGCGACCTTCCTCGTCGAGGTCCTCTATCGGACGGCGCAGCTCCTCTCCCACCTCCATCGCCCGCCGCACCGCAGGACGTTCTCCAATCTCCTCATACCAACGCGCGAGGTTAGGGTAGTCCTCAATCCTCTGACCCTGCCTCTCGTGAGAAGCAACCCAAGGGTAGATCGCCATGTCGACGATAGAGTACTCCTCCTCAACGAAGTACTCGACCTTAGAGAGGCGAGCATCCATCACCCCATAGAGGCGGACAGCCTCGTTGGTGTAGCGGTCGATGGCGTAGGGGATCTGCTCGGGCGCGGAAGCGGTGGGCCTGTCCTAGCATCGGTCCCACTGATGCCATCTGGAACATGAGCCACTGCAGAGCCTCGTATCTGCCACGCTGGGAGTGCGGCAAATACCTGCCCACCTTCTCAGCAAGGTAGACCAAGATAGCTCCTGACTCGAAGACAGATATGGGTTCTCCGTCAGGGCCTTCGGGGTCCACGATGGCGGGCATCTTGTTGTTGGGACTGATCTTGAGGAACTCCTCGTCGAACTGTTCACCGGCCGTTATGTCGACGGGCATCAAGCTGTAAAGGAGCCCTACTTCTTCAAGGAAGATGATGATCTTCTTGCCGTTGGGGGTCGGCCAGTAGTAGAGGTCGATTGTACTTGGCATTCGGTCTTTAGCTCCTTATGGTGGGTGGCGGATCGCTGTGTACTGCTTGTAGCATCGTTCGGGAAAGATAGTATAGAAAAGTCTGTAAAGGAGGAGGAGAATGGGATCAAGGAGAAGAGGCCTGACCTCATATGGGGACGCAGGGTTCAGCCGGTTTATCCGCATGGCCTTCGCGCGACACCTGGGGCTCGGACCCGAGGATTACGAGAGACCGGTCATCGGCATCTGCGACACTTCCAGCGAGATCAACCGCTGCCACACGCATTTTGGGCCCATAGTCGAAGCCGTCAAACGAGGGATACTCATGGCGGGCGGCATACCGCTGACGTTTCCAACCATATCCCTGGGTGAGATCTTCACGAGCCCGACCACGATGCTCTACCGGAACCTAGCCGCGATGGACACGGAGGAGATGATCCGGGCGCAACCTATCGACGGCGTGGTCTTGATGGGCGGGTGTGACAAGACGGTACCTGCGCAGCTTATGGGAGCAGCAAGCGCCAACGTCCCGGCCATTCAGTTCACCGGAGGTCCCATGGCAAATGGCGAGTATAACGGCAGGACTCTGGGGGCTTGCTCGGACTGCCGCTACTACTGGCAGGAATACCGGGCCGGGCAGTTGGACGAAGAGGAGCTTGAGAAGATAAACCGCTCGCTTGCTCCTACCGCAGGCCATTGCATGGTGATGGGGAGCGCGAGCACCATGGCGGTAGTGAGCGAGGCCCTCGGGATGATGCCACCCGGGGTCGCCGCTATCCCCGCCACGGACAACCGTCGCCTGGCCGCCGCCCAAGAGGCGGGAGGAATGATCGTTCGCCTCGCCGAGTCGGGCACGCGCCCAGACGAGATCATGACCGAACACGCCTTCGAGAACGCCGTCCGGGTACTCATGGCGGTCGGCGGCTCGACGAACGCAGTGATCCACCTCGTAGCGATCGCGGGTAGGCTGGGCATCAAGCTGCCACTGGAACTCTTCGACCGGCTCGGCAGAGAGACTCCGCTCGTCGCGAACCTTCGTCCCTCCGGCAAGTACCAGATGCAGGAGTTCTTCTACGCGGGCGGCGCCCCGGCGGTGATGAAAGAGCTATCTCCCATGCTTCACACGAACGAGCCCACGGTCACGGGCTGTACCGTGGAGGAGAATCTGAAAGGTGCCACAGTTCCCGAGGCATACCGGGACGTAATCCGCTCGGTCTCGGAGCCGCTCTACGGCGACGGAGGACTCGCGGTGTTGTGGGGCAATCTGGCTCCGAGAGGAGCGGTAATCAAGACCAAAGCCGCCTCGCCGGACCTGATGAAGCACCGGGGGCGGGCTGTAGTCTTTTCGAATGTCGAAGACTTGGAGCACCGCGTGAACGACCCCGAC
>Ga0126307_10003978_pt1 | contig 10189 bp, 10 predicted proteins | sample Plot28_FD_89955 | JGI IMG/M metagenome (GOLD analysis project Ga0126307, IMG submission 89955) | Serpentine soil microbial communities from UC McLaughlin Reserve, CA, USA - Plot28 | ecosystem: Environmental > Terrestrial > Soil > Grasslands | place: USA: UC McLaughlin Reserve, Lake County...
CGGTAGAAGCCTTCCTTGGTCCGCTCGCCGGTGATGAACGGCTTGTCACGCTCGTCGACATCGGAGGTGATCAGCGTGGCTGCCTCGGCGTCGGTGCGGGCGATCACAAGCGTCGGCACGTCGGCGACGTCGGCCGCCAAGCGAGCCGAGGTCAGGGTGCGGATGTGCTGCTGGGTCGGGATCAGCACCTTGCCACCGAGGTGGCCGCACTTCTTTTCCGATGCCAGCTGATCCTCCCAGTGCGACCCCGCCACGCCTGCGGCGATCATGGCCTTCTGCAGCTCGTAGACGTTCAGTGCGCCACCGAAGCCGGCTTCGCCGTCGGCGACGATCGGCGCCAGCCAGTTCTCCACAGAGGTGTCGCCCTCGACCTTGGCGATCTGGTCGGCGCGCAGCAGCGCGTTGTTGATCCGCCGCACCACCTGCGGGACCGAGTTGGCCGGGTACAGGCTCTGGTCGGGGTAGGTGTGGCCGGACAGGTTCGCGTCGCCGGCGACCTGCCAACCCGACAGGTAGATGGCCTTGAGGCCGGCGCGCACCTGCTGCACGGCCATGTTGCCGGTCAGCGCGCCGAGCGAGTTGACGAACTCCATGTCGTGCAGCTGGTGCCAGAGCACCTCTGCACCGCGGCGAGCCAGGGTGTTCTCCTCGACGACCGTGCCCTGCAGGGCCACCACGTCGGCGGGGGTGTAGGTGCGGGTGATGCCCTTCCACCGCGGATTGGTGTCCCAGTCGTGCTGGATCTGTTCGGGCGACTTCGGCGTGCCAACCGTCGACATTGGTGCTCCTTCGTTTGCAAGTCGCTGGAGTCGCTTTTAACCACGCAGGTTGTTAACGCTCCAGCAGCTTCACTTGTGTGCTAAGTCGAGCATGCACCAAGGCATAAACGCAGGTCCAGTCGTTTCAATTGCCAACTTTCGCGAACACCCGCCATTAACTTGCAAAGTTTGCGAAGTAGCTATGGCCTGTACCGGTTCAGTAGCTACTTGACAGTAACGCAATTTTCGCTGGTCAGTACGCTCGTACTGTTAAACCCGAACGGGTCAGAGGGCGAAGATCGCGGCGACGGCTTTCGTCTCGTCGCCGACCGCATATGTGAGCGTTCTAACAGTGCGATCCGCCAGCGCCTCGCCGAACTGGTCGGTCGATCCTGCCGGGTGCACGTGCGAAATGATTTCGAGCTTGTCGCCCAGCGAGACCGGAAGATCATGCTCGATGGTCACCCGAATCGGCTTGTGCAGAAGCTCGGGGTTGCCGAACAGATAGTCCTCGATGACGCTCCAGTACACGGAGTTGTTCATGTGATCAAAGATGTCGATGTCGGAGACGCGCACCGGGTACTCGCGGATCTGTGCGGCATCCTCGCGGCTACCGGCCTTCAGATAGGGCTTCCACCGCAGCCGATCCACATTCGTGGTGCGCTGCAGGCCCTCGATGAAGTCATCCGCGATGCGCGCCGGGCCCTGGGTTTCGCGATTGATGTTGATCCAGAACGCCTCTGATTCAATGAGGCCTCCATTCCGCTTTCCGTCAATGCGCACCCGCATCTCACACCACCGGTTGGACGTTCCCGAGCACCAGCGCCGCATCCGCAGCATGTCCTGGAACTCGACGGGCTTGATCAGATCGATCATCGTGCGGCGAACGATCCACAGCGGATGGGTTTCCTCGAACCCCAACTCGCGCAGCTGATCGGAACCGATGTCCTGGATGTGACGGGTGGCCGCGTCGAACCGCAGCCTGCCCTCGCGGTCGATATCGGCGACCCGCAGCGGCCACTCCCTGTCGAAGACGTCCGGGTGCGGGTCGGGCACAGGCATCATCACCTTCGCCAAACCGGTGCTACCTGCGATTCCCGCCATTCGTGATCTCCCCTGTTACTCCAACCGGCCCGATCCTGCCACAGCCCGCATTCTGCCAACAATGCGAAGACTGCCTTCGCAGCATTGTTAGGCTGTCTGACGTGGCGAAAACGTTTGTCGGCTCGCGTGTGCGGCAGCTGCGCAGCGAACGCGGGTTCAGCCAGGCGGCACTGGCGCAGATGCTGGAGATCTCGCCGAGCTACCTCAATCAGATCGAGCATGACGTACGTCCGCTGACGGTGGCCGTGCTGCTGCGCATCACCGAGGTGTTCGGTGTCGACGCAACGTTCTTCGCCTCCGAGGACGACACCCGCCTGGTCGCCGAATTGCGCGAGGTCACCATGGACCGTGACATCGACATTGACGTCGACCTCGCCGAGGTCGCCGACATGGTGGCCGCACATCCGGCGCTGGCCCGTGCGATGGTCAACCTGCACCGGCGATACCGGCTGACCACAACGCAATTGGCCGCCGCGACCGAGGACAGGAACTCCGACGGCAGCGGCACCGGGTCAATCACGATGCCGCACGAAGAAGTGCGTGACTACTTCTACGAACGGCAGAACTACCTGCACGAGCTCGACACCGCCGCCGAGGACCTCACCATCCGGATGCGCATGCACCGCGCCGAATTGGCCCGCGAGCTCGCCGACCGGCTCACCCGCGTGCACGGTGTCCACATCATCCGGCGCATCGATCTGGGCGAAACTGTGCTGCACCGCTTCGACCCCGATACCAAGACCCTGGAGATCAGCGGCCACCTGTCCTCGGGGCAGACGGTGTTCAAGATGGCCGCCGAACTGGCCTACCTCGAATTCGGCGACCTCATCGAAAAGCTGGTCGACGAGGGCAAGTTCACCAGCGCTGAGTCGACGACCCTGGCCCGCCTTGGGCTGGCCAACTATTTCGCCGCCGCAACCGTGTTGCCCTACGGGCAGTTCCACGACGTCGCCGAGAACTTCCGCTACGACATCGAACGGCTCTCGGCCTTCTACTCGGTCAGCTACGAGACCATCGCGCATCGGCTGTCCACGCTGCAACGACCGTCTATGCGCGGAGTGCCGTTGTCGTTCATCCGCGTCGACCGCGCCGGCAACATGTCGAAGCGCCAGTCCGCCACCGGTTTTCACTTCTCGTCGTCGGGCGGCACCTGCCCGCTGTGGAACGTCTACGAGACATTCGCCAACCCGGGCAAGATCGGAGTGCAGATCGCGCAGATGCCCGACGGGCGCAACTACATGTGGGTGGCGCGCACGGTGGAGCGCCGCGCGTCGCGCTATGGTCAGCCGGGTAAGACATTCGCGATCGGCCTGGGCTGCGAACTCCGGCACGCGCATCGGCTGGTCTATTCGGAGGGACTGGACTTGTCGGGTGACAACGCGACGCCGATCGGCGCCGGCTGCCGGGTCTGCGAGCGCGACAACTGCCCGCAGCGGGCCTTCCCAGCGCTCGGCCGCGCCCTGGACATCGACGAGCACCGCAGCACGGTGTCTCCATACTTGGTGAAGCAGTCATGAGCGCACCAGCACGTATCCCGCCAGGCGGGTTCAAGGAACTGGGGCGGATTAACTGGGCGATCGCCAAAATCGGCGCCCGCGGCATCCGCGCGCCGAAGTTCCACTTGTTCAACGTGCTGGGACAGCACAAGTTGCTGTTCCTCGCGTGGCTGCCGTTCTCGGGTTATCTGCTGTACGCAGGCAAGCTTTCCCGCAAGGACGCCGAACTCATCATTCTGCGAGTGGGGCATCTGCGCGGCTGCGAATACGAACTACAGCAGCACCGCCGGCTGGCCAAGAGCCGCGGCGTCGACGCCGACCTTCAGGCCAGGATCTTCGAAGGCCCGGACGCCGAGGGGCTCACAGACCGGCAGCGGGTGCTGATCACCGCGACCGACGAGTTCGTCGTCACCCGCTCGATGTCGCCCGAGACCTGGGCGGCGCTGTCGGGTATCTACAACCGTGCGCAGCTCATCGAATTCTGCACTCTGGCAGGGCAATACGATGCCCTGGCGGCCACCATGGCGACGCTGAAAATTCCGCTCGACTTTCCCGACTAACTTCGGGAACAATCCGCTTCCTGACTGCGTTTGGCGAGTTACCAGACTTGATCAGGAAGGGGCATCCCCGCATGGCCACTGACTACGACGCCCCCCGCGTCGCCGAGCCCGACGCAGACGAGTCGCTGGACGAGCTGAAAAGCCGCCGCAGCAATGACGCGGCGACCGCGGTTATCGACGTCGACGAGGGCGACGCGCTCGATTCGTTTGACTTACCCGACGTCGACCTCAGCGGTGAGGAACTCACCGTCCGCGTAGTGCCCAAGCAGGCCGACGAATTCGTCTGCTCCAGCTGCTTTCTGGTGCAGCACCACGCGCGGCTGGCTCTACGCAAGGACGGTCAGCAGATCTGCACCGACTGCGTCTGATCTTGACAATCCCACGCGGTCGAACCGCTCGGTTCCCCGACCTGCGCGACACCGCAACGCCGAACGAGCGCGGATAACCTTCGGCATTCGTCTCCCGCAATAGGATGCGCGCAAGCGCAACCCTGGCGCCGGGCGGGGGTGTGAAGTGGGCGCACTCACTGGCGACTTCGACGCCGTGCTCCAACTGAGCGGTGCGACGCTCGACCGCCTGGCAGCGACAATGCACCAGAACGGCCTCACGAACGACGCGCTGCCCAGCCTGCCGCACATCGTCTATTCCCGGATCGAAGGTTCTGGAGGCCTGGAGGGCGAGCGTGGTTCGTTCGCGGCTCAGACCGGAACACCACACATTGTGCTGATCGACGGGGCGACCGACCGTTTCCGTGTGGAGATCGGATTCCGCGCTCACTACCGAGCCGATCCCGGCAGCACGCCGCTGGCTGACTTTATCCATGGAACGATCTATGCGACATACCGTCTCGACGCAGTCGACCCGTCATGCCCCGGGTGGGCCGATATCGCCGCGGACTACGTCTGGCCGCGGGTGATCCAATCGAGCGTGAAGTTCGAAGGGTCCGCCTATACCGACCTGGCCAACCTGGTCCAGGTCACGCCAGACGACCTGGACCGCGTCCACCGACACATCGGCGGCCACCTGGGCAACCTCCTTGCCACGCAGTTTCAGCCGAAGCCACACCGCTTGAAGAGCCAGTTCCGACGACTCATCACTCGATCGACACCAACGGCATCCGGGGTCGCATTCCCGATGGCAATGGACGGCCCCGCCAACGGCGCCGTCGCCAGCATTCAGAGCTTGTTCTTGGCCGGCCACGACTTCGCCATGGGCATCGGCGCGGACTTCATCGTCGACATGACGGCGCGAATGGCGAAACAGATCGAGGGTCGAGGCGTCAACATCCACTTCGAGCATGACGCCGGCTTCGGCGGCGGAATCACCATCGATTACGAATTCCGGATCACCAAGGTCGACAAGCCCAAATGGCTGGGTGCCATGCCATTTGGAATACCTGCCGGCCTGATTCAAATCCGTGCCGAGGGCGCGGGAGACGCCACACGCATTTACCAGAGCGGAGTTGACAACCTGCTCGACCTGGACGACTTGAAGATGACCGCTTCGATCGAGCAGACGTTGATGCTGCAGTTCGATAAGGGCAACGAGCGCCTCTTCGCGTCGGCATTCGGCGACCCCGTCGTCAATATCAGCGGCCCGCAGTTCGGGCACGACAGGATTTCCGCCCAGGTGAAGAACGAAGTGGCAAGCATAGTTAAAGCCGCACAGAACGAATTGGAAAAACTAGCGTTCCCGGACAAGAAGGTAGCGCTCGTCGAAGAGCTCAGGAGGATCGACCAGACGGCCGCCGCCAAGTTCGACGGTGTCTCGTTCAACCCGGACGGGATTGTCCTGTTGGGTTCGATCACGACGCAGCATCGGTATGTCTCCCATGTCGAGTTCAGCAAGCCTAAAGGCGGTGACCGTTTCGACGCGATCGAGAGCTGGATCCCCGGCGGTCGAGTGGACAGTTTCGAGTGGACTGGCGGTTCTACAGCAACCCGATACAACGGCCTGCCGGATCCGCGGGCACACGATCAGAGACGAACAGCTTCCTGCTGGCACGAAGTTTGCGGACTGGCAACCATTTCGGCCGCGTCGAGGGCGTCAGCAAGCCGCTGCCCGGCCTGGACGGAGAAGGCGAAGTCTGCTTGAAGATCAAGGGCGTCCATGTGCATCCGACCACCGGAAGGTGGGTTCCGATCGAGAGCCGCGTGCAATGCGCCCAGTTCGGCTACCAGTTCAGGATCCCCGTCGAGGTTGGCCCATACCGCAAGGTTTGCGACGCTCTGCGCGCCGCCTTGGGTGAGCCCGCGCCCGAAGTCGGCATGATGCGGGTCGCTACGAATCCTGACACGGACGCCACGCATAACACGCTGATTCTGTACTTGGATGGCGAGTGGGACGACGACGCCGTGACTGCGCTGACCGCAGGCGTAGAACGTTGCGACCGGCGGTTCGCCGGGTTGTTGGCGCTCGTCTTGTTCCGCGACGGCACACTCGACAGCCCGCGCGACGGCCTGCCGGAGAGGATGAGTCGCCTATCGGAGACGCTCGTCGCTCCCCTACTGATCACCGAAGACGTAAACGAAAGGTGGTCAAACTATTTGGGGTTCAGGACAGACGTCCCCAAGCCCAACTGGCGGCTGCTAACCCCCGAGGGCGTGGTGGCGTGGTCGCACGACGGCACGGTCGACTCCGGCGAACTCGCGGAGGGACTCGCGAAGCACTTGCAGCCGAGCAACCCGGCGCAGCCAGAGCAAGCCGAACTCGGACATACAGTCGGCGAACGATTGAAGATCATTCTCACCAGCGGCGACGACTGCCCACCGATTCCGTTGCAGCGCCGCGATATACCGAGCGTGAAGGTGGCCTTCGTCGACACCCGCCCCGCTTCGGCCGTGGCAATGAAGGAGTTGCAGGCGCGGGCGAACGAGGCCGACGGCCCGCCCTGTGTCGCCATCGTTGTTGACGGCGCCTCAGAGGCCCGAACCCAGTGGATGAAAACCGAGCTCGATATCGACATTCCGTTTGTTGCCGATGCCGACGGCTCGCTTACCCGAAGCGCTGGGATCCGCTTCACGCCATCGGTGCTGACACTCGACTCGAGTGGCAGGTTGGTGACCAGTCAAACCGGAGCAATCGACAATCACCATCGATCCACGGCTCACTAGATCGGGAGAGCGCAATGGCCCTTGTTCTTGGTGTAGACCCACAGTGGCGCAGCCAACCGGTGTGGGAATCGCTAGTTCAAATCGCCGGCTGTGACCCTGGCCTGGAAAGCGTTGTGCATGCATATATTTCGGGCTGGGGTGCACGCGTATATTACAAACAGCAAGTTAAGAGTGCGTCTGTGAACAGGCTGAAGAAGATCGTTGAACACTCGAAATACGTTGTTCTGTATGGCGTAGGAAGCGGTTTCGTCAACCCTACAGACGGGGCACCGATCATAAAGACTGGCGGAGGTTCGATCACTTACCACAACGCGGACGGCTCGGCGTCCATCTACGTGGACGTCGACGACGCATACGGGCAGCACTATCTCGCACCTGGACATGGCGGTACGGTCTACGACTCACTGCCGACGATCGTGTATCACGAACTTGCGCACGCCTATTACCACATCATCGGCAAGAACCCACCGGCCTACCGCGACAAGGAGATTCTGGCAAGGCGAGATGAGAACGAATTCCGCGGGCAGGTGGGCCTTGACCTTCTCAACGTTTACGACGACAACGACCCAGGTTATGGAATCCCGACACTCGGCACCCTGGATTTTCCGTCATGCAAAGCGACTACGGGGTTTTCATGGTGCAATATCGCCACGGTGGCATTGGGATCACCGGTCGCCCGCCAGATCGTGTCGTTCCGGCGCGCAAAGCGTGAGTTTGGACGACTGACCTTGGGCTCGGCACCACTGCTAGAACCGATGTTGAACTCCTACCGACTGTTCAGTCCCCTGGTGGCCGCCGAGATGCAATCCGACCCAATGCTGCGGGATGCGATGTTGCACTACGGAGTGCAGTCGGCGGTGCACTTAGTGCAACTCGTCCGAAGATATATCGCCATCGGCCCGGACGCCGAAGCTCTGGCCGCGGCAGTCGATCGGGAGATCTCGCAGTACCTTGCCGAGCTGCCAGATGGTTTATCCATGCAACTGGACTCCGCCGCTGACGCAGCTGCGGCGGCCAGTGATGTTCTCAGCACCGGCGACGAGTCGAAGCTCTCCGGTATGTGGCACCTGCCTGGTGATGTTTTTGCGTCCGTGACGTCTTCGATGCAGGCCACCCGCGCCGATACCGCAGGGCCTGCTTGGATTTTGGCGGGCATAGCGTTGTTTCTGCGTCAGGCTGCCGACCGGCTCGGCGACGTCGTCGCCACCACAGCGAGACCCCGCCTTGAATCTGCCATCGGCGACTGGCTGGCCTCCGTCCCGCTACCCGACGACGCCGTCCTTACCGACTCCGTCGAGCTCGACGGGGAGCTGGCGAGCCTTCGCGAGACGCTGTTCCCCCACGATTCGAACCGCGAGCTATTTATGCGTCGCATTCGAGCGCGGTGGCCCAACGTGTCGGTATCGCTGGAAGCTCTGCGACCGACACAGGCAGGACCGACACATGCCGTCGTTAAGTGAAGCGCTCGCCAAGACCAACGTCGAGTTTGAAGACCTTCCCAGCGACCAGATCGAGACGTACCCGACGCCGAGCGGGAGTTGGCGCGGTCGAGCCGCCAGTCACCCGATGAAGTCGTTCCAATCCGTCTGTTCCGGTATGTCCGGCTGAAATTCAACTTCGGGGTCGAAGGACGGGCTACCGGCTTGGTGAGAGTCGTTGGCTTCGAATCGATCCGGCGAACCCATCTGCGACAACGGTGAAGCGCTGCTGTCCCCGAATGCATCGGCGAACGGGACTGCGGGATCGAAAGCCGGGCCGCCGGTGACGCCCGGCTCACCCGCCGCGCTATCAGCGCTGGGCGGACCGGGGTCGACGATCACGGGTTGGTAAGGCTCGTCGGGATTGGGTGAAGCGAGCTGGGACACCGCTGGAGGGCTGCCGCTGTCCACGCGTGCTTCGGCAAACGGGACGGCCGGATCAAAGGCCAAGGATGGAGTGGTGGCCGCCTCCGACTCGTACGCTGCGCCACCGGGTGTGGGTGGAGCGGCAGGGTAAGCGCTGTCAGCGCGGTCGAAGTCGTCGGGATCGAGCGAGCTCGGCTGGGCAGTGACCGGGACATCAGGGTCATAAGGTTCGGCGGCCGCATCCGCGGTGACGGGAGCATCGGGGTCGTAAGGTCGGGCGAGCGCATTCAGCCGGGCCACATCCTCCCAATACTCAATGTCGGCCTGATAGGCGTCTTCCAATTTATTGTCCGGCTGGTTTGGATCGCCCTTTGGCTGTTGCTCGCCGTATTCGTCGTCGAACTCATCTTCGTGTGAGTCCCCGCTACCGGGCTTTTGCTCGTCGTAATCCGAGTTCTCCGCTTGTTCCCACGGACCGTGAACCGTATCGGACATGGTGCCTCCCGACGACGACAGGGGCTGGAGGGAAAGTCTATCCCCGCATGCGATTGCCCGGACCCTGAATCAGCGACGACTACACCACGCCTATAGGTACGTCACCCCGAGCACGCTCAGCGACAGCAACACCGGCGAGACGGGCAGTGCCCATAGGAAGGCTGCCCATACCTCGGACTTCCGCTGATATGACCGCCAACCGACATAGGCGGCGACGGCGCCGGTAACCAATGACACCGCGGCGACGACCAGCACCCAGCTGTTGACGCTGCGAGTCGCGATCGCCACGGAAATGCCGGCCAGCCAGAGGATATGGCCGACCACCAATCCGCCGATGCCGGCGACCCAGATCGCTCTGCTCAAAAGTTGATCATGTGGCCGACGAGACCGTGGAAGCATTCCTGCAGCGCCTCGGACATCGTCGGGTGGGTGTGCACGTTGCGGGCCAGTTCGGTTGCGGTCAGGTCCCACTTCTGCGCGAGCGTCAGCTCAGGCAGCAGCTCGGAGACGTCGTGCCCGATGAGGTGGCCGCCGATCAGCTCGCCGTAGCGGCCGTCGGCGATCAGCTTCACAAAGCCGCTCGGGTCGCCAACGCCATGCGCCTTGGCGTTGGCAGTGAACGGGAACTTGGCGACCTTCACGTCATAGCCCTCTTCGCGGGCCTGCTCCTCGGTGAGGCCGAAGCTGGCCACCTGCGGCTGGCAGAACGTCGCACGCGGCAGCATCCGGTAGTCGCCGAGTGGCAAAGTCTCTGCGCCACCGATGGTTTCGGCGGCGACCACACCTTGCGCCTCGGCCACATGGGCCAGCTGCAGCAGC
>Ga0126307_10003979_pt1 | contig 10189 bp, 12 predicted proteins | sample Plot28_FD_89955 | JGI IMG/M metagenome (GOLD analysis project Ga0126307, IMG submission 89955) | Serpentine soil microbial communities from UC McLaughlin Reserve, CA, USA - Plot28 | ecosystem: Environmental > Terrestrial > Soil > Grasslands | place: USA: UC McLaughlin Reserve, Lake County...
GACCGCCCGGAGCCGCCCGCCGCTGAAGCCACGCGCGGAGCCGTTGCAGCCCATCGTGAGGCCCGGCCTGCCGCCGGTCGATTGGAGGCAGGAGGAGCGCCTGCGAGCCGAGCGCGACCGGCAGCCGACGTGGAGATCGAGCCGACGAGCGTGACGAAGCCGGAGCCGAGCACGACCACGCCGAACCTCGACCGCGTCCGCGCATGGAAAGAGACCTCGTGAGGACCGTCTACGCAATCCTGGCCCGACCCCGTCGGCCTCGCATCGACACAGGTGCTCGAACAGGGACCGCGCCGCCCGGAGCTACGAACGCGAGCCTGGGCGACTCCGAGCGCCGAGGTTCGCGACGTGCAGGCGGACGTGATCCCGATCGACCGCGACCACGATCACCGCTGGATCGGTGAGATCGTCTACCTCGAACGAGACAAGGGCGGGAACCTCTGGGCGGTCGGGCATGTCCGCGACGACGTGCTCCCGATCGTCCACGTCGGCGTCGGCTCCGAGACGGTCGCCGTCGAGACCGACCTCTACTGGTCGGCCTCACGCATCGGGACCGAGGAGTACGAAGACATCGTGATCGACTCGGTTGCGCTGACTGCCTCACCGGCCAGGTCGGCAGCCCAGCCGGTCAAGTTCCTACCCGGCGCGCTCGACCATCGCCACGTCGCGGGGAAGGAACGCTGGGGCCTGCAAGGGCGCGAGCACGACCTCCTGACCAGGGCCGCCTGCGACCATCTCGACCGGCGAGCCGGTGCGCCGCTCTACGTTCGCTCCGCGCCAGGGTGCGACGACCTGCTCGACCTCAACCATCGCAGTCACCCGGCCGAGATCGCGCAGGCGCTCGAAGAGCAACAGTGGGAGCGGGGACGGCCGCCGGGGAAGCTGAAGCACTCGGCTCCGTATCGGGGCATCATCGCCGTCCGCTGAAGGGTGGCGGCGGTCGCCTGGGCTAGCGTTCGGGAATGACGCCTGACGCGGCCCGCTGGTTCACTCGCTCCGAGTAACCGTCTCGACGCCGCTGACGCTCGGAGCGCAATCTTTGTAGGGCGGTCGCCCGCACGGCGTCCCCGGCGGGACCGGCTCGCCGATATACCAGCTCACCGGTACCCCATCTGATTGGGACGTCTGTCCGCGTCCGACCCCCACTTCTCGTTCGCGCCCCACCCGGCCAGAGAGGCGAGGAGAGTCAGCCCTACGGCGGTCTGCGTGCGGCGACCCATACGCCCACCGTAGTGGCCGCTAAGTGAGTGTCAACGAACGAGCCACAGACGCCTGGGCCAGTGTTCGGGAATGACCCCTGAGCGTTCTGGCAATAATGAGAGGCGTGAAAGGACGCTCCGTAGGAGATTCGGCGGAGCAAGCGATGGTTCTCCCAACGGCACGGCTGATCCTGACGCCTCTTTCCCCGCTCGACGAAGCCGAGCACGCACGAGCGTCGGGGAACTCGGATGATGCGTTGCGTGACACCCGCGCCGCTGAACTGCAATGGCGAGAGCACGGATTCGGCCCATGGGCAATCCGGGACCTAGGGGACAACAGCTTCCTCGGTGCCGCTGAGCTGCGTTTCGCGGGCGATGGCATTGAGGGAATCGCGCCCAACGAAGTCGAAGCAGGCTGGTGGGTGAGGGAGAACCGGCGCAACCAACGAATCGCGACGGAGGCGATGCGCGTGGCGATCGGTGACCTCTGGCGTCGTGCCGGCGTCGAGAGCGTGACCGCGTACATCGAGGAGGGGGAGAACGAACCGTCGCGTCATCTCGCGGCCAGCCTCGGCTTCAGAGTGCGCAGCCAGGGCCGCGGTCGCTTCCGCGAACCGATGACGGTGTACGAGCTTCTTCGAGAGGTCTGGGATCGACGAGGAGATTGAAAGCCGCCGGGCGTCCGCTCGGCTGCGCGAGCGTGCTCTCGCCCGAACTAGCCCAGTTGCTGCGCGTCCCGCACCTCATAGCGGTGCACGACGGCGGTGCAGAGATCCTCGACGTAGTCGAGGCCCGCACCCTCCGCGATCGCGCGCGACTCGTCCGAGACGATCCCGAGCTGGAGCCACAGGGCGCCGGCGCCGACGGCCGCCGCCTCCTCGGCGTGCGGGGGCGTCAGCTCGGCCCGGCGGAAGACGTCGACGAGGTCGATCGGACCGTCGATCTCGTCGAGCGTGCGCACGCAGGGGACGCCGAGGACTTCGTCGCAGCCGGCCGGCCGCACCGGGATCACGTCGTAGCCCTGCGCGAGCAGGTAGCGCATCACGCCGTGGCTGGGGCGATCGGGCTTCGGCGACGCGCCGACGAGCGCGATCGTGCGAGCGTCGCGCAGGATCTCGGCCGGACTCCTCATGCGCTCAAGGCTATCCTCGACCGTGTGCTCAAAGCCGTCATTTTCGACGTCGACTTCACGCTCGCGCGTCCCGGCCCGGAGCTCGGGCCGGAGGGTTACCGCAAGGTCGGCGAGCGGCACGGGCTCGTGCTCGACCCCGCGCTCTACGAGGAGTCCCGCCGCTCTGCGCTCGACGCGCTCCAGCGCCATCCGGACCACATCCACGACGACGAGCTCTGGATCGAGTTCACCGAGCAGATCGTCCGCGGCATGGGCGGTGACGCCGACGGGGCGCGGGCGTGCGCGGAGGAGCTCGTCCGGGCCTGGGAGCAGCACGAGCGCTTCACGCTCTACGAGGACGCCCTGCCGGCGCTCGCCGCGCTGCGGGAGCACGGTGTCTTGATCGGCCTGATCTCGAATGGCAGTCGCGACCTGGAGGAGTTCGTCTCGCACCACGGGCTCGACGCGGACTGCGCGATCGGCTCGCGCGCGTTCGGCCGTACGAAGCCGCATCCCGAGATCTTCCGCCACGCGCTGGCCGCGCTCGGGGTCGAGCCCGAGGAGGCCGCGATGATCGGCGACTCCTACGACGACGACATCGAGGGCGCTCGCGCGCTCGGGATGAAGGCTTTCCTGCTCGACCGTGACGGCCGTCGCCCGGACGAGCCCGACCGGCTACCGGATCTGTTCGCGCTCCCCGCCGCGCTCGGCCTGGGGCCGCGCTAGCACGCAGCCGAGTTCTCGCAACGCCGCAGCGTCTCGACGTGCGGGACACCGCCCTTCCACGTGAGCCGGATCCGCAGCGATGCGTCGTTGTTCGTGTAGTCGAGCTCCTCGAGGCGCTGGTCGGGGTTCGCCCGGTGGACGAGGAGGTAGACGCCCGCCGGAACGCCCCGCAGCTCGAGGTTCTGGCCGTGGAAGTGGGCCGGGTAGAGGTCGGTGAAGCCGATCGACGTCCCCTGCTCGACCGAGAGCGCAGCGCGGTCGCCCTGGGCGCAGTTGCCGTAGAAGCGGCCCCCCGTGAAGACGGCGACGCGGCGCGCCGCGAGGCCATAGTGGTCGGCGAGGCAGAAGCCGCTCTTGCGATCCCGAACGACGAGCTCTCCTCCCACCGAACGGAGCTCGTACCGCTGGAAGCCGAGCAGGTGCCAGTGGGTGTGGGTCGGGGAGGGCGTGTAGCGCAGCCGTCCTGCGTCGTCGTAGCTGCGGACTGACTGGTCCGACATGCGCACCAGCTGCTGCGCGCGCATCGGCCCCGCCGCGCTCGCCCGGCGGCCGCGCACCCAGACCGGCCCCTCGCCGACGTTGTCCGTCGCCGAGGCGAAGCCGAGCCTCGTTCCCAGGATCGCGAGCCGGAAGGGAGCGCGCTGGTCGAAGTCCGGCAGCAGCTCGCGCGGGCCGACCTGTGGCGTGCCGGCGTCGCTCGATCTTTCCGGGAAAGCGTCGCCCGGCTCGAGCACCGTGAAGGCGACGCTGCCGTTCCGCCTGAACGACGGCGCGACCTGCTCCGCCGGCCCCATCGCGACGCGCTGCAGGGCGCCTCCCGCGAGCCGAACCGTCCACACGTCGAAGCTGCCCCCCGCCGGTGGGCTCGCGGCGAAGGCGATTCGGCGGCCGTCGCCGCTCCACGCCGGGCCGGAGACGACCTGATCGGCGCGCGTCAGCCGCTGCAGGCCGCCGCCGTCGCGGCGGATCACGTACAGGCTCGAGGAGGCCCCTCGTGGCGCCTGCCGTACGAAGGCGATCCGGCGCTGGTCGGGCGACCAGTCGGGCTCGCTGTCGGCGCCGCCGCTCGTCACCTGCCGCTCACCCACGTACAGGTCGCCGTCGCGCACCAAGACGACGGCGCGGGCGAGACCCCGCGACGCCTCTGCCTCCGCGTTCCAGGCGACCGCCGCCAGGAGCGGCAGCGGCGCGAGCGCCAGCGCGATCAGTGCAGTCCGAGCTCCCCCCGCCATCGCTCCGTATGCTGCCCGACCCGAGCGGATGGCATCGCGGTTGCGTCGCCGAACTCCTCGGCCGCCTCGGCCAGCGTCGCGACCGGGCCGACGCAAACGTCCTCGCCGTCGAAGAGCCCGAGCCACTCGGCGAGGGGTCGGTCGGAGAAGATCGACGCAAGCTCGGCGGCCAGCGCCTCCTGCTCACCGGCGAGGAGCTGGCGTTCGGCGAGCTCGGGCCGGTCGATCAGCTCGCAGAGCCGGGAGAAGAACTTCGGCTCGAGCGCGCCGACCGTCAGGTGGCGCCCGTCCCCCGTCTCGTAGATCCGGTAGCAGGCCATCCCGCCGGTGAGGAAGCGCGGCAGCGGGTCGCCGCCCAGCCGGTGCGCGACGAGCCGGTGCGAACCGTGCGTCATCGAGATCGTCAGCCGGGGGCCGATGCCCGTACGCCCGCGCTCGAGCAGCGCGGCGAGGATCTCGGTCACGGCGCCGAGCGCGCCTGCGGCGAGGTCGGCCGGCTGAAGCGGCGGCAGCGACGGGGCGGTGTCCTCGAGCATGCCGGCCCAGCCGACGTAGTTGAGGTCGTGGCCGGCCCGAGCGGTATGCGGGCCTCCGACGCCGAAGCCGGTGATCGAGCAGTAGACGGCAGACTCGGACGCGTCGTCGGGGCCGACGCCGAGCCGGGCGGCGACACCGGGCCGGAACCCCTCGAGGACGACGTCCGCCCGGGCGAGCAGCGCCTGCGCGAGCTCCGGGTCGGCCTTCAGATCGCAGGCGATCGACTCCTTGCCGCCGTTCAACGCGTCGTCCCAGGCCGGGGCGACGTGGCGCATCGGGTCGCCTTCCGGCGGCTCGACTCGCACGACGCGGCCTCCCAGGCGCTGCAGCTCGCGCGACGCGAACGAACCCGGGAGGTACCGGGTCAGGTCGACGACCAGCATTCCGGCGAGTGGCTTCACCGCCACGGAACGTACTACAGTGCGTCCGCGTTGACTGACCGTTCAACTCCGCCGGACAAGCGCCGCGTCATCCTCGACGCCGCGGTGCGCGTGTTTGCGACCAGGGGCTACCACACCTCACGGGTGGGCGACATCGCCGAGGAGGCCGGGATCGCCCACGGGCTCCTCTACCACTACTTCTCCTCGAAGGAGGAGGTGCTCCAGACCATCTTCCGCGAGAACTGGAGCGAGCTGCTCGAGGCGTTCGCGCGGATCGAGGCCTCGAACGAACCGGCGCTCGCGCAGCTGACGGCGATCGCGAAGACGCTCCTGCGGGCCTGGCGCGACCGGCCCGACCTGGTGCGCGTGATGGTGCGCGAGGTCGCGCGGAGCCCGCAGCTACAGGGGCAGGTCGACGAGATCGGCGCCGGCTTCAGGGCGATCCAGCGGGTGATCGAGCGCGGCCAGGCCGACGGCTCGTTCCGGGACGACCTCGACCCGCGCCTCGCGAGCTGGATCTTCTACGGCGGGCTCGAGGAGATCCTGACCGGCTGGGTGCTCGGGCAGCTGCCGGACGGCGACGAGGAGGTCGCGCGTGCCGAGCGAACCGTCGTCGCCCTCGTCTGCGGCGGGCTCGCACGCGCTGGAGCCGCGGCTCCGGCCTGAGCCCGGCCACGGCCGCGTCGACATCCTCGCGCCACCGATCCCGCTCGTCGTCCGGCTCTCAGCGGCAGAGACGCAAGCCGGGTCGGGACAGCCCGAAAGCCCAGAGCCGATCACCGAGGACGTAGAACGCGGTCGTCGCTTTCCGGCCCTCGAGCACGTGGGCGGAGTAGCCGTCGCAGGCGACGACCCGCAGAGGGCCGTACAGGGCCGTCAGCCGCTGGGAGGAGTCGCCCAACTCGAGCCCCTTCGGCGTCCGCCAACCGAGCGGCTGGTAGACCGTGAAGACGGCGACGAGGCGGCCGCCGCGCCACTCGACGCCGGCGCCGCGCGGCTGGAATGCGTAGTAATTGAAGTACCACGTCTCGCGCGGGCAGTTGCTGCAGACGCCGTACGCGCGGCCCCAGCGCCGCTCCACCTCGGGTTTCGTCGTCCCGAGCTGGATCCCGCCGAGGCTTCTGCCCGGCACGAGCACGCCCGCGCCGGGCGGCGCCGCGGCCGCGGGGACGGCGAGCGCAAGCGTGGCGGCGGCTGCTGCGACCAGGCGCATCGGTGGGAGGATAGGCGGGACCCAGCCCCTGAAACGCAACGACCCCGCTTGCGGTCGGGGTCGATGCGGGGGAAGCGTGCTGCCTCTGCGGCGGCGGCAGCATGCGTATGCACTGAGTGTCGGTGGAAGGCTCGTCCCGCGCGATCCCCGATCCCGCGCGGGCGCACTCCCCCGTACGGGGGCTACCGAAAGGCGTTCTCGCCGGTCAGCGCGTTGCCGACGACGAGCGTGTGCACCTCGTGCGTGCCCTCGTACGTGAGCACGGACTCGAGGTTGTTCACGTGCCGGATCACGGGGTACTCGAGCGTGACGCCGTTCGCCCCCAGGATCGTGCGGGCCTGCCGCGCGACCTCGATCGCGCCGCGGACGTTCCCCATCTTCCCGAGGCTGACGTGCTCCTGGCGCAGCGTCCCCTCGTCCTTCATCCGGCCGATGTGGAGCGCAACGAGGAGGCCGCGGTTCAGCTCGAGCGCCATCTCGGCGAGCTTCTGCTGCGTCAGCTGGTAGCCGGCGATCGGCTTCTCGAAGACGATCCGCTCCTTCGCGTAGTCGAGCGCGGCCTCGAAGCACGCGCGCCCGGCGCCGACGGCGCCCCAGACGATCCCGTAGCGGGCCTCGTTCAGGCACGAGAGGGGGCCGCGGAGCGTGTCGATGTCGGGGAAGCGGTTCTCCTCCGGGACGCGGACGTCCTGAAGCACGAGCTCGGACGTCACCGAGGCGCGCAGCGAGAGCTTCTTGTGGATCTCCGGGGCGCTGAACCCGGGCGTGCCCTTCTCGACGAGGAAGCCGTTGATCGCGCCGTCCTCCGTGCGCGCCCAGACGGTCGCGACGTCCGCGATCGTCCCGTTCGTGATCCACATCTTCGCGCCGTTCAGGATCCAGTCCGAGCCGTCGCGGCGCGCGGTCGTGCGCATCGAGGCGGGGTCGGAGCCGGCGTCGGGCTCGGTCAGCCCGAAGCAGCCGATCGCCTCGCCGCTGTGCATCGGCGGCAGCCAGCGCTGCTTCTGCTCCTCCGAGCCCCACTTCCAGATCGAGAACATCGCCAGCGAACCCTGGACCGACACGGCGCTGCGGACGCCGGAGTCGCCGGCCTCGAGCTCCAGGCACGTGAGGCCGTAGGCGACGGCACTCGAACCGGGAAGCCCGTAGCCGTCGAGGTGCATTCCGAAAAGGCCGAGCCTGCCGAGCTCTGCGATCAGCTCGCGCGGGAGGATCCCCTGCTCGAACCAGTCGCCGACGTCGGGCAGCACCTTCTCGCGCACGAAGGCGCGCACCGTGTCGCGGATCGCCCGCTCCTCGTCGTCGAGGAGGGCGTCGATCGCGAGGAAGTCGAGCGGCTCGAGCGCGGTCTTCTTCTCGGTCACGGCCACCATGCAAGGGTACCGTGGCCGGGTGCTTGCCACGATCTCGACCGCGCTCGCGCTGCTCCTGACGGGCTCGGCCGAAGCGGAGGTCGCCGCGATGACGCCGCGCGAGAAGGCGGAGGCGGTGGTCGTGGCGGGGATGCCCGCCGGCGAGGGCTTCGGAGGCGTGCTCGTCCGACAGTGGAACGCCGACGCCGTGCGCCCACCGGGGTCGATCGTCTTCGCCGACCAGGAGGGAGGGACGGTGAGGACGTTCCGCACCCTCGCACCCTCGCGAGCCGCGTCCCGGTACCGGAGCGCGGCCGAGGCGTTCCGCGCCGGCCGCGAGACGGCGGCAGGCCTTCGGCGGGCGGGGGTGCACGCGACGTTCGCGCCGGTGCTCGACCTCGCCGACGGGCCGCTCGGCTCGCGCCAGTTCGCGGAGCCGGAATTCGGCGTCGCGTTCGCGCGCGGGCTTGGCACCTCCGCCTGCCCGAAGCACTTCCCGGGGCTCGGCTCGACTCCCAGGTCGACGGACGTCGCGCGCGTCTACGGCGTCCTCCGCAGCGAGGATCTGGCGCCGTTCCGGGCCGCGATCCGCGGGGGTGTGCCGTGCGTGATGGTCGGTCATGCGATCTACCTGCGACTCGGGCTGCGGCGGGCGTCGTTCGAGCCGAAGACGTACGAGCTCCTGCGCCGGCTCGGCTTCCGCGGGGTCGCGATCACCGACTCGCTCGGCGTGCTCGGCAGTCCCTACGCGCCCTTCTGGGCAACGCTCGCGATCCGCGCCGGCGCCGACATGGTGCTGACGACGAGCGCGCGCGACGCACGGCGGATGGTGGACGCGCTCGTGCCGCTCGCCCGGGCGGGAGAGCTCGACGCGAAGCTCGTCCGGATCAGCCGTTACCGGCGGTCTCTCGCGGCGCCACGTTCACGGTGAGCGTCCGCTCGACCGTCGTCGGGCCGATCGCGCGCGCCGTCAGCCGGTGGGCACCGACCGTCTCGCGCGAGGTGTCCCAGCCGAGCGTGTAGGGCGCCGCCACGTCGGTGCCTCGGAGGATTCCGTCGACGAGGAACTCGACCCGTGCGCCGCGGCCGTTCAGGTCGACCTGCCAGACGACGAGCCCGGACACCTCCTGACCGTCGCGGACCGACTGGCCGAGGATTGCCAGCGGGACCGGCTTCGGCGCGGGCTTCGGCTTGGGCTTGGGCTTCGGCTTCGGCTTCGGCCGGTAGACGACCACCGGGATCCGCCGGACCGCGGTCCGGCCGTCGACCGACGTCGCCGCTACCTGGAGGACGTGACGGCCCGGCTTCGCTCGCTTCGTTCCCCATGCGAAGAGGAAAGGCGGGCGCCGGTCGACGGCGCGCGTCCGGCCGTCGACGGTGAAGACCATCTTCGCCGCCTTCGCGCCCCACGGCCGCACGCGCAGTCGAATCCGCTCGGGCGCCTTCATCCACGCCCGCGCCCCGGCGCTCGTCAGCGCGAACGTCTTGTTGTCCACCACCACCCGTGCGCCCTCGACGTCGTAGCGGCCGGGGCCGGCGATGCCGTGCACCTGGAGCTTGTAGCTGCGGTTCGCCAGCCTCGCCGTGTTGAGCGGAAAGGCGAACGGCCTCCGGCCGTCGACGTGGATGACGCGGCCGTCGACGATGAACTCTACCCGCTTGATGTCGGGCGAGGCCTTGGCCCGCCAGGAGACGATCCCGCGCAACGGTCCTTCCGGCACGAGCGGCTTCACGCTCAGGCGGACGACGCCCGCGTAGCGGCGCACGAGGCTCAGGTAGTGCTTCCACTTCCAGTTGGGGCCGGGGTCGGAGTGGTGGTTCGCGCCGCCGCGGCCGCCGCGGCCGTCCGGCACCTCGTGGTGGCCGATCACGTGCCTGCGGTCGATCGGCATCAGCGAGCGCCGCGCGAGCCACGCGGTGAGGCGCGCCGAGGCGTGGTACTGCGCGCTCGTGAACCCGACGGGAGCGTAGGTGAAGCCCTCGTGCTCGACCCCGACCGAATGCTCGTTCGTCCCCCAGTGACCGGCGTCCCACGCGATGTCAGAGAGGTGGACGAGCTGGACGATCTTGCCCCTGCGGGAGACGACGTAATGGGAGGACGCATGCGCGCGCGGGTTCCGGAGCCAGCTCACCGACCCCCAGAAGCTTCCTTCGGTGACGTGGACGACGACGCGGTCGATCGACTGGATCTGCCGGTGCGCCGGGGTGAAGTTCCTCGCCCCCTTCAGCCACACGACCGGCGGCCGCGCGTCACCGGCGGCGTCCGCGACCCGGACGACGACAGACGAGACCGCGACCGCCGCGACGAGAACGAGCACCCTTTGAAGACCCATCGAGCGCTTCAGAGTAACGCGTAAAACGAGACTGGCGCTTGACGCCCGGGGCCGGGCGGCCCTACACTGCGGATTGACTGACCAGTCAATCGACGCGGGAGCTGAC
>Ga0126307_10003980_pt1 | contig 10189 bp, 8 predicted proteins | sample Plot28_FD_89955 | JGI IMG/M metagenome (GOLD analysis project Ga0126307, IMG submission 89955) | Serpentine soil microbial communities from UC McLaughlin Reserve, CA, USA - Plot28 | ecosystem: Environmental > Terrestrial > Soil > Grasslands | place: USA: UC McLaughlin Reserve, Lake County...
GACGTAGTCCCCGGCGGCGCGCAGCTCGTGCACCGTGACCTCGAACTCGTCCCAGGTGTCGTCGAGATCGTCGAGATAGCGGCGCAGGCCCGCGATGCCGAGATACGGCGTCCGCCGCCGCACGGGTGTCGAGAGCGGCTCGACCATTACGCCGCGGTCGACGAGCCCGAGCGTCGCGTTTGCGTCCCGCCGGGCGAGCGCGTCGAAGACTGCGGCCACCACCTCACGGTTGCGCTCGGCCGCCGTGGGCTCGACCTCGCGCGCGGGCGGCGGCGCGCCCGGCAGGCGCTTCGCCAGCCGTAGCACCGTTGTGCCGGGGCGCGACTCGAGCCGGACGTCGTCCATCAACAGGTTCATGAACGCGAAGCCACGTCCGCGCTCCGCGACGGGGTCGGGCTCGGGAGCGGCGCGCTCGTCGAAGCCGCCGCAGTCGCGGACGCTGAACACCAGCCGGTTGCTCTCGACGGCGGCCGCGAGGTGGAAATGGCCGTCGTCGCACGGGCGGCCGTGCTCCATGGCATTGGACACCGCTTCGTTCACGGCCATGGTGATCTGATAGCGCGCCGCCTGGTCGAAGCCCGCCTCGAAGAGAGCGCGCTCAACGAACTCACGCCCCGCGGAAAGCCCGGTGGGGCCGGGAACGACTGGGAGCGACTGCCGAGCCACGGCCCGGACGCTAGGTCATCTCACAACGGTGCGCCGCACCGCGTTCACCGGGTATGGCACCGCTCCGCCTCTACGACTACGCCGCCTCAGCCAACTGCTACAAGGTGCGGCTCCTGCTCGCTCAACTCGGTCGCGAGTACGAGCGCGTTGCGGTCGACATCTTCGACGGCGACACGCTCACCGATGAGTTCCACGAGATCAACCCTGCCCGCTCGACGCCCGTCCTGCAGGTGTCGGAGCGCGGGTTCCTCGTGGAGTCGAACGCGATCCTCGCCTACCTGGCCGAGGGCACGCCGCTCATGCCGGGCGACGCCTTCGAGCGCGCTCAGGTGCTTCGCTGGCTGCTGTTCGAGCAGACCGACGTGATGATGACGATGGGTGGCCTGCGGTTCCGGCTGATCACGGGCCGCATCTCCGCCGACAGCGACCGAGCGCGCCGTCGTCGCGACGGCGCGGTCTCGGCGCTCAGCGTCCTGGAGCACCATCTGCGCTCGCACGACTTCCACATTGGGGAGCGCTACACGATCGCCGACATCGCGCTGTTCGCGTACGTGCACGTGGCGCCCGCCGCCGGCGTCGATCTCGGTGCCTACCCGGCCGTCGAGCGCTGGCTCGAACGCGTGCGCTCTCAGCCGGGTCACGTGAACGACCTCCAGCCGTACCCGGCCAACGCCCTCGCGGGTGCAGGCCGCTCGATCTACGGGTAGCTCGCCGCATCTACGTCTCGGCCTTCACCGTCGTATCGAACACCAGCTCGCCGTCCTCTACCCGGTAGACGCCGTAGTCGGTGAGCGTCGTATCGCCGTTCTCGTCGATGTCGTAGGTGCCGAGCACGGACTCGCGGCCCTTCACGTCGAGCAGCGCGTCGATCAGCGCCTGGCGGTCGCTGCACTTGTCGCCGAGCTCGTCGCACGTGTCCAGCACCAGGTCCATCGCCTCGTATCCGTAGATCGCGTAGGGATCGACGTTCTCGACGCCATAGCGGTCGCGGTACTGCTCGAAGAAGCGCTGCCCGTCGGGCGGATACTCCTCGGGCGCGAGGGTCGCGACCGTGACCTTGACCTTGGCCCCCACGTCGGCCGGGACGCCGCCCTCCTTCGGGCTGAAGAACTCGGGGTTCGATACGCCGTCGGGGCCGTAGAGCTTCGCGTCGGGTAGCGCGGCGGACACGTCCTTGAACAGCTGCACCGCGCCATTCGGCGTCACCCCCGAGAACACGAAGCAGTCGACGCGCTCGCCGGCGAGCCCCGAGGCCACCGAGCGGAAGTTCGGAGACTTTGGATCGATGCCCTCGCTGACCGCGACGTCCATGCCGAGCTTCTTCGCCGAGCTCTCGATGTTGCGCGCGAGACCGGCCCCATAGACCTCCTTGTCGTCGAGGATGGCGATCTTCTTGCAGCCGTCGTCGTCCATGACGGTCGCGAGCGCCGCGCCCTGGATCGTGTCCTTCGGGACGATCCGCAGGTAGTGACGCTGGCCGGTCGGGTAGTACTTGTCGGGCTCGCCCGCGTCAGCGCCGGGCTCGTCGGAGGTCAGGCCGACCGCGGTATTCGACGGGCTGATCTGGGCGACCGGCACCTCGTTCAGGATCGGGATCGAGATCGCGCTCGCGCCGGAGTTGAACTCGCCGAGGTAGGCGACCGCCTTGTCGTCCTGGGCGACGCTTCGCGCGTTGGCGGATGTCGCCTCGGGCGTCCAGTTGCCGGCCTGCGCGGTCGAGTCGTCGAGCGACGTGTACTTGATCTTGAATCCGCCCGCCTTGTTCTCGTGCTGCTCGAGGGCGAGCTTGATGCCGTCGACCATCGCGGTGGTCTGGAGGCGCTGCGCGCCCTGAAGCGGAAGCGACGAGTAGACGTCGAGCGTTCCGCCGCCCCCGTCCGCTGCGGAGTCGTCGTCGTCATCGTCGCCGCACGCCGTGGCGACGCCCGTGAGGGCGAGCGCGGCGGCCAGGCTTAGGAGCAGTGCTCGGCGCTGCATCGGTTCTCCTTGGTTCGGTGAACCCGCGAAGCGTCGAGCGCGGCGGCGGCCGAGGCAACTCGGACTGCTAATGGCAGCCATCGCAACATCGGCTTAACGGTCCGACGGTCATCCTGTGGCGATGGCGGCGAACGGCTGGCTGCGGCTCGAGCTCCGCTACCTCGCGGCTCTCGAGCGCGTCGCGGCCACCGGCTCCTTCAGCGAGGCGGCGGACGAACTCGGCTACACCCAGTCGGCGGTCAGCCAGCAGATCGCCGCGCTCGAGCGGCTCGTCGGCCAGGCACTCGTGGGCCGCCGCGACGGGCGCCGCCCGGTCGGGCTGACGCCGGCGGGCGCGCTGCTGCTCGAGCACGCCCAGGCGATCCTGGCGCGGACGAAGATCGCGCGCGCCCATCTCGACGCGTTCGCGCACGGTCGCGCCGGGACTCTGCGCGTGGGGACCTATCAGAGCGTCGGCATACGGGTGCTACCGCGTCTGGCCGCGCTGCTGGCGAAGACGCATCCCGACCTGCGCCTCGAGATCCGCGAGGCGGGCTGTGACCTCGACCTGGTCGACCTGGTGGTGGCCGGAGAGGTCGACGTAACGTTCTGCGTCCTGCCCCTGCCGGAGGGCCCGTATGTCACCGAGCGCCTCTTCGACGACCCGTTCATGCTGCTCGCGCCCGGCGACTCCGAGCTGCGCGGCAAGCGAGTCCCGCTCGAGGGGCTCGGCTCGCTGCCGCTGATCGGCTACCACGGCTGCCGCACCGCGCAGCGAGTCGAGTCCTACCTGCACGGCCTCGGGATCGACCTCGACCACGTGGCCTACGCCGGTGACAACCAGATCATCCAGGCGCTCGTGGCCGAGCGCCGCGCCGCCGCGCTCCTCACGCGCCTATCGATCGACCACCACGACGAGCGCACCATCGCGCTCGAGCTCGCCGACTGGGTGCCTCCGCGGCAGGTCGGTCTCGCGTGGCACCGCGACCAGGACCGCGCGGAGCCGATCAGGGTGTTCCGCGAGGCGGCGCAGCTCGCGGCGGGCGAGTGGCGGATGCCGGTCGTCTCGGCCGCCTGATCCGGGTATTCCCGAGATATGCGAGCCGAGGTTCCTCAGCCGAGCGTCCCGGGCCAGCCGCTGCCCGACATCCCGGACACACCGACCACGCCGCCCGAGCCGTCGCCGTCCCCCTCGCCGGGCGGGCCGGGTGTGCCGGACCCGGCGCCGCCCACCCAGCCCGATCCGGAGCCGCCCGACGCGCCGCAGCCGGATCCGCGCGGTCCCGAGACGCCGGACGACCCGCCGCACCCGGAGCCCGAGATTCCGCCAACGCCGACGCCCTGACGGCGGCTGCGTGCGGGCGATCACCGTCATCCCGGGCAAGCAGGGGAGCGCCGCGCTCGCGGAGCTGCCGGACCCGGAGCTCGGCCGCGGGGATCTGCTGGTGGAGCCGCTCGTCCTGGGCGTGTGCGGCACCGACCGCGAGATCGTGGCCGGGCACCACGGGGCCGCGCCGCAGGGCAGCGAGCGTCTCGTTCTCGGGCACGAGCTTCTCGGGCGCGTGAGAGAGGCCCCCGGGGACGGCCGCCACGGCTTCGAGCCCGGCGACCTCGTCGCCGCGATCGTCCGCCGCCCGGACCCCGAGCCGTGTCCGTGCTGCGCGGCGGGCGAGTGGGACATGTGTCGTAACGGGCGCTACACCGAGCGAGGCATCCTCGGCCGCGACGGATATGGGTCCGAGCTCGTGACGCTCGAGGCCGACTTCGCGGTGCGGGTCGCGCCCGCGCTCGGTCGGCTCGGCGTCCTGACCGAGCCGGCGAGTGTGCTCGCCAAGGCCTGGGAGCAGATCGACCGGATCGGGACGCGAGCGTGCTCGGTGCGCGACCGGGTGCTCGTCACGGGCGCCGGCCCGATCGGACTGCTGGCGGCCTTGATGGGCCGCCTGCGCGATCTCGACGTGCACGTGCTGGACGTGGCGACGGAGGGCCTGAAGCCGGAGCTCGTCCGAGAGCTCGGCGCCGACTACCACACGGGCGACGCGGTCGACGTGGCGAAGTCGGTCGAGCCCGACATCGTGATCGAGTGCACCGGCGTGGCGGAGCTGGTGGTGGCCGCGATGCGCCACACACCGCCCGGTGCGATCGCCTGCCTCACCGGCGTGGCGCGGGCGCGAAGCCTGTGCGTCGACGTCGGCGCGCTCAACAACGAGCTCGTGCTCGAGAACGACGTGGTCTTCGGCTCGGTGAACGCGAACCGGCGCCACTTCGAGCAGGCGGCCGAGGCGCTTCGCAAGGCCGACCACGATTGGCTTTCGCGCCTCCTCACGCGCACCGTGCCGCTCGAGCGCTGGCATGAGGCGCTCGAGAAGGGCCACGACGACATCAAGGTCGTCGTGGAGTTCCCGGCGGCGGCGACCGGCTAACGGTTGGCCGGTAGCCTCAGGGCGATGCCAACCTCGCTCGTGACCGGCGGCGCCGGCTTCCTCGGCTCGCATCTGTGCGACTACCTGATCGCCCGCGGACACCGGGTCGTCTGCGTCGACAACCTCGAGACCGGCTCGCTCGAGAACATCCGTCACCTGGGCGACGGCGGCGAGTTCGGCTTCGAGATGCTCGACATCACGAGCCACTACGAGATCGACGAGCCCGTGAACTTCGTCTACCACATGGCCTCGCCCGCCTCGCCGATCGATTACGCGCGGCTGCCGCTGCACACGCTCAAGGTCGGCGCCTACGGCACCCACAACACGCTCGGCCTCGCCAAGAAGCACCGCGCCCGGTTCCTGCTCGCCTCGACGTCGGAGGTCTACGGCGACCCGCTCGTGCACCCGCAGCCCGAGACCTACTGGGGAAACGTCAATCCGATCGGGCCGCGCGGCGTCTACGACGAGGCCAAGCGCTACGCGGAGGCGCTGACGATGGCGTACCTGCGCCAGCAGGGGGTGAACACGGCGATCGTGCGCATCTTCAACACGTCAGGCCCGAGAATGCGGCCGCACGACGGGCGCGCCATCCCGACCTTCCTCCGCCAGGCGATGACGAATCGGCCGCTCACCGTCTTCGGCGACGGCTCGCAGACGCGCAGCTTCTGCTACGTCGACGATCTGGTGCGCGGGCTCGTGCTGCTCGCGGAGTCGGACGAGCACGAGCCGGTCAATCTCGGCAATCCGGACGAGATGAGCCTGCTCGAGCTCGCGCAGGTGATCATCGAGCTGACCGGGTCGAGCTCGGAGATCGTGTTCGAGGCGCTGCCGGTGGACGACCCCCAGGTTCGCCAGCCCGACATCACGCGCGCGCGTGAGCTGCTCGGCTGGGAGCCCGAGGTCGACATCCGCGACGGGCTTGCGCTTACCATCGAGCACTACCGGAAGGTCCTCAAGGAGCCAGCGTCGCGATGAGCTCGTCCGAAGCCAAGAACCTCGAAGTCATCTCCAAGGCGATCGACCAGCACAACAAGAGCTGCGAGTTCCCCGCGGTCGCTGTCGAGATGAACCCGTACGAGGTCGAGCGGCTCGGCTGGGACACGATCCGTGGCCTCCCGATCCGGCCGAATCCGGAGCTCGGCACCGGCCGCTTCAACGTGGTCTGCGCTCGTGACGACGGGCAGCCGGGCCTTGAGGAGGAGGACGTGGTCGAGGCCGTGTCGGAGCAGACGGTTCCGGCAGAGCTGACGCCGGTGCGCTGATCGGCTGCGGCGGTCAAGGAAACGCGCAGCCCGCCCGATAGATAACGGGTGCGCCCCGTCTGCTCGAGGCTTCTTGCCTGCGTGATACTCGCGCTGCTCGTTGCGACTGGGCCGGCGGCCGGTGCGAGGTCCCACCGGATCGTCGGGTCGAGGCACGCGGACCATCTCGTCGGCACCCGCGGCGCCGACGTCATCCGCGGCCGCCGCGGGCACGACACGATCGTCGGACGCAAGGGCAGCGACCGCCTGCGCGGCGGGCGCGGGCAGGACCGCATCTTTGCGCGCGACGGGGTGCGAGACCTCGTCGTCGGCGGTCCCGGAACGGACATCTGCGTGGCCGACCGCCTCGACGAGGTGCGAGGCTGCGAGGTCGTCCACCGCCCCGGGGCGATCGATCCGAACGGACCGCGCGTCATCGAAGAGCCTCCGACGAGCGCGAATCAATCCGAAGCGAGCAAGCGAACCGAGGTCGCCAGCACCGCGCACTCGTGACCTCCGCGCGATCAGCCTCGCAGCGAAGGCGCCGTCCGGGAGGCGGCCGAGCGCTCCCCTAGGCTGGGGCACTGCGGCGGGAAAGGGCTCGGCATCGACGTCTCACGCCCAGTCTCCCTGATCATGCTGGTCGCGATGCTGAGCGGGCTCTTCGCGCTGTCTTCGCTCGCGGGCGCGCAACCCGGGGAGCCGACGAGCCAGACGGCGCACCTCGTAGTAGTGCCGTCGACCCCGGAGGGCGACGCCGCCCTCGAGCGCTCGGACGTCCGCGTCGTCGCCCGCTACGCGAGCTTCACGCTCGCGGAGGCGGCCGGCGCAGACGAGACCGCGCTGCGTAGCGCGGGCGGCTACCGGCGCGACGACCTCGCGCGCGTGAGCCTCCCGGGCGGCCACTTCGACCCGGCGACGCGGCCGTCGCTCGCGCGAAAGGGCGCGAGCGAGCCCGACGCGGCGCTCATCCTCGTGCAGTTCGCCGGGCCGGTGAAGGAGAGCTGGCTGGCCGAGCTGAGCCGTACGGGCGCACGGATCGTGCAGCACGTCCCGCAGAGCGGATACCTGGTTCACGCGCGCGACGAGCAGGTCGACCGGGTGGCCGCGCTCGTCGGCGCGGGCGGCGCCGTGCGCGCGGCCGTGCGCGTCGGCGCCGCCGACAAGCTGGCAGTCGACCGCGGCGGCCCGGTGGCAGTGCAGACGACCGCCGGCGACGCCGGCCGGCGGGCGCGCGAGGCCGTCAGCGCGGCGGCGCCCCGTGAGCTGCGAGCGGCCACGCTCGTGGCGGGTGTCCGAACGCAGTTCGTCCGCCTGGGCTCCGCCGAGCTCGCCGCGCTCGCGGCCGACCCGGGCGTGCTGGGGATCGGCCCGTACGCGGAACCGCGCCTTCTCGACGAGCGTGCCGCGCAGGTCGTGGCCGGGAACATCACGGGGGACGCGCCGAGCGGCGCGGGCTACCTGCCGTGGCTCGAGGGCAAGGGTTTCGCGACGAGCGGCGTCCTCGGCTTCACGATCGACGTGACCGACAGCGGCCTCGACACCGGCTCTGAGAGCCCGGCGCACTCGGACTTCCGGCGCGAGGGTGCGGCCGCCGGCATCAGCCGCGTCGACTACGCCACGAACTACACGTCCGCGGACTCGAACGCGCGCGACTGCGGTGGGCATGGCACGAACGTCGCGTCGATCGCGGCCGGGTTTGGGTCGACGGGCGCCAACCGCCAGGACGCGAGCGGCTACCGCCATGGCATGGGCGTGGTGCCGCGCGCCGAGCTCGGCGCCTCGAAGGTCTTCGCCTGCGACGGCAAGTTCGAGCTGGCCGGCACCTTCACGGCGCTGACCGGCGCGGCGTATCTCGACGGGGCGCGCGTCTCGAACAACTCGTGGGGCACCTCCGACTTCGGCCGCTACAGCGCCGACTCCGCGGAGTACGACGCGCTGGTGCGGGACGCGCGCCCGGGCGTTGGCGCCAACGAGCAGATGGTCGAGGTCTTCTCCGCCGGGAACGACGGGGACCACAACCCCGCCCCCGGCGACGAGGGCTATGCGAGCATCGGCTCGCCGGGCACCGCGAAGAACGTGATCACCGTGGGCGCGTCGGAGAGCCCGCGTTCGATCGGCGGTGTCGACGGCTGCGGCGTGGACGACCTCGAGGCCGACGACCCGGACGACCTGATCAACTTCTCGAGCCGCGGGCCCACGAACGACGGACGCCTGAAGCCCGACCTCGTGGCACCCGGGACACACGTCGTCGGCGCGTCACCGCAGCACAGCCGCTACACCGGCCCGGGCGGCGGCTTCGGCGTCTGCGAGACCCAGTTTCCGTTCGGGAACACGCTCTACTCGCTCGTCTCCGGCACCTCACAGGCGGCGCCGCACGTGGCCGGCGCGGCGGCGCTCGTGCGCGACTGGTATCAGCGTGTCGAGGGCAGCCCGCCCTCTCCCGCTCTGACGAAGGCGATCCTCACCGGCACCGCGACCGACGTCGCGGGTGGTGAAACCGGCAAGGGCGGCACGGTCGCCTCGCGCCCGAACCACGACGAGGGCTGGGGACGCGTGCACCTGGGCGGGGTGCTTGGCGGAACCCCGCGCGAGTACTACGACCAGACGGACGTGCTCGGCTCGAGCGGCGCGTCCGCGACCCGGGCGTTCGCCGTCCAGGACCCAGGAAAGCCGGTCGAGGTCACGCTCGCATGGACCGACGCACCCGCTCTCGCCGACACCGACGCCTGGCGCAACGACCTCGACCTCGCCGTAGTGGCCGGCGGCCGCCGCTACCGCGGCAACGCGTTCGAGGCTGGCTGGTCGCGGCCCGGCGGCGCCCCCGACGTCCGCAACAACCTCGAGAGCGTCCGCCTTCCGGCGGGGCTCTCCGGGCGCTTCTCGGTCGGGGTGGTGGCGGCGTCGATCGGGAGCGACGGCGTGCCGGGCGTCGGCGACGCCACCGACCAGGACTTCGCGCTCGTCGTCTCGAACGCTGCCGAACAGGCGACCCCGGTGCTCTCCGAGGAGTCGACGGTGGTCGACGACATCCCTCCGGGCGGCGACAACGACTCCGTGCTCGAGTCCGCCGAGCAGGCCGACCTGGCGACCACGCTGCGAAACAGCGGCACCGCGGCGGCCACCGGCGTGAGCGCAACGCTGGCGGGCGCCGGCGGGCTTTCGGCGACCCCACCCGCCAACTCCGCGTTCGCCGACGTTGCAGCAGGCGCGACCGAGCCGGCGGCGCAGGACTTCGAGGTCGCCTACGCCACCACCGCGCCGTGCGGGGCGGATGCCGCGGCCACGCTCTCGATCACAGCCGACCAGGGCAATGACACGATCCCGATAGTGCTGCCGACCGGCGAGGTGGGGCCCGCGCTCACCTCGAACGCGTCCGGCTCCGCGGTGCCGAAGACGATTCCGGATGACAGCCCGGCGGGCGTCAGCTCGTCGATCGTCGTGCCGGAGCGCGGCCGGATCAAGGACCTCGACGTGCGCATCAGCGACCTCGACCACACGTGGGTCGGCGATCTGGTGATCACGCTGACCGGCCCGGACGGCACGACCGTGGGACTGGTCGAGCACCCCGGCGGCCCGGACAACAGCGCCGACGACATCACGAACGTCGTGTTCGACGATTCCGCCGGGTCGGCCGTCGGCGACGGCGCGCTGGCAGGCATCACGGTCCGTCCGCAGAACGACCAGCTCTCGCGCTTCAACGGCAAGGGCCGGCGCGGCACGTGGACGTTCACCGTACGCGACCTGTTCGAGGGCGACACCGGGGTGCTCCGGGCGTGGGCCACCACGAGCCGCAAGGCGGTGTGCGACCTCGACACGACCGCGCCCGCGATGAGCCTCGACGTGTTCCCCGGCTCGCCGGTCAACCAGACCGCGGCCAGCTTCGGCTTCACGACGCCCGAC
>Ga0126307_10003981_pt1 | contig 10188 bp, 11 predicted proteins | sample Plot28_FD_89955 | JGI IMG/M metagenome (GOLD analysis project Ga0126307, IMG submission 89955) | Serpentine soil microbial communities from UC McLaughlin Reserve, CA, USA - Plot28 | ecosystem: Environmental > Terrestrial > Soil > Grasslands | place: USA: UC McLaughlin Reserve, Lake County...
CCGTTCTTCACGCCCGGTCGAGCGCCTCCTCGATCCGGTCCCGGCTCAGCATGACCATGGCCGTCGGCCCCGCCAGGTTCTTGCGAAGCGCCTCTCGCAGCTCCGCCACGGTCTTGGCCTCGATCCCCGTCCTCGAGACCGGCTTCGTCGCGCTGCGGCTCGTCTTCTTCTCGCTGCGCGCGATCGCTTCGCCCCTGCCCGCTCAGCCACCAGTCGCCTCCTTCGCCGACAATGCGCTGGGACTATCTCACGAAGCGCGCGGCCACCGGCGCATGATCCGAGAGGCGGATGCGCAGCCCGTGCGGCCCCGGCAGCTCACGCGCCTCGGGCGGCAGACGGCGCGGACGCTCGGGCATGAAAAGGCCGCGCACGAGCAGGTGGTCGATTGCGTCTGGGGCGGTCGGATCGCCGAGCCCGTGGCGTGCGCGCAGCTCGGCGAACACGCCGGCCTCGGCGCGTGGGCGGAGGTTGAGATCACCGCCGAAGACGAGCGCGTCGGCGCGCGACCACTCGACGGCGCGCGCCGCGGCCGTCGGGACCTCGCGGGCAGCCTGCTCCGGCAGCCCCGCCGACGCGTGGAGGTTCGCCACGCACACGCGCCCGCCGTCGGCGAGCGCGAGCCGGGCCCACTGCATCCGGCGCTGTTCCGGCCGCCACGCGAGCGTCAGGCGCCGGTGCTCGAGGACTCTTCCGGGATGGCGCACGAGGATCTGGTTCGAGCCACCCTCGCTCGACGCGATCAGGTCGGGGTTGAGATCGGCCACGAGACGCTGGAGCCGCGGCAGCCAGTTGCGCGAGGTCAGCACGCGCACTCCGCTCGAGCGGGTCCGGCGGCCGAGCGCGCGGAACCAGAGCGGCGGCGCCTCCTGCAGCAGCGCGATGTCCCAGTCGATGCCGTCGAGGACGTCGCCGAATTCACGGAGCAGGGGACGGTTCACCTGCGCGTGGGTCGCGTTCCGCTCGGTCACGCGGAACAGCCGAGAGCGCAGCGTGAATAGCGCCGGGTCGGGGGGGAAGTCGCGACCGTGGTAGAGGTTCCAGGAGAGCACTCGCATGGCGACCACACATTTCCTGACGGGCGAGGAGCTTATGGCCGACCAGCAGCGCGGCCTGCTCGAGAGAGCGCGCGAGCTAAAGCGCGACCGGCTCGCCTCGCGCGCGCTCGACGGCCGCAGCGTCGCGCTCGTCTTCGACCAGCCGTCGACCCGCACGCGCGTGTCCTTCGAGGTCGGGGTGGCCGAGCTGGGCGGGCATCCCCTCGTCCTGCGCGGCGCGGAGCTTCAGCTGACCCGCGGCGAGTCCCTGCGCGACACGGCGCTGGTGCTGTCGCGAATGGTTCACGCGATCGGCGTCCGGACCGCCGACCACCACGTGGTGGAGGAGCTCGCCGCCCACTCGGCGGTCCCGGTGATCAACATGCTCACGCGCAAGCACCATCCCTGCCAGGCGCTCGCCGACCTGATGACCCTGCTTGAGCGCTTTGGCAGGCTCGACGGCCTGAGGCTCGCGTACGTCGGCGACGGCAACAACATGGCGCGCTCGCTGCTGCTCGCGGGCCGGATCGCGGGTGTGGAGGTGGCGGTGGCCTCGCCGCCGGAGCTCTCCCTGCCGGAAGCGCCCGGCGTGGCGCCGGAGGAGGCGGTGCGAGCCGCCCACGCCGTCTACACGGATGTCTGGTTGAGCATGGGCGACAACGGCGCGGAGCGGCGCCGAGCGCTGCTCGCCCCGTACCGCCTGGACGCCGACCTGCTCGCGAAGGCGCGGGACGACGCGATCGTCCTTCACTGCCTGCCGGCACACCCCGGCGAGGAGATCACCGAGGAACTCCTGTACGGCGAGCGCTCCGCCGTATGGGACCAGGCGGAGAACCGGCTGCACGCGCAGAAGGCGCTGCTCGAGCTGCTCGTCGCGTGATGGAATATTCGCGAGGCTCCATGCGTCAGCCTCGGAAAGAGGCTTCGTACGCTCCCACCCCCCAGGAGGTCAGTCGACGATGAAGAGATGGACCGCGCTGCTGCTCGCGTGCCTTGCGATAGCGCTCGTGTTCGCGGCCTGCGGCGATGACGACGACGACGGCGGCGGCGACGGCGACGCCGTGAACACCGAGCGACCGGCAGACGAGGGCAGCGCGGGCGAAGGCGGGGGAGCCGAGGCCGGCGGCGCGACCGTTGAGGTTGCGATGAAGGACATCCAGTTCGAGCCGAACAAGGTCGGGGTGCAGGCGGGCGACAAGATCGTCTTCACGAACGAGGAATCGGTGCCGCACGACGTGAAGAAGACGAGCGGCCCCGGCGCGGACTTCAGCTCCGGCGCCGTGGGCGGGATGCAGGAGGGCGACACCTTTGAGCTGAGGCTCGACCAGCCGGGCACCTACAAGTACGAGTGTCGCGTGCACGCGCCCGGGATGTCCGGCACGATCACGGTGAGGTAGGTCGGCGCCTCAAACCGAAGCCTCGCAACATGAGGAGGGCCGTCTCCCCCAGTCCTCCTCGGGCGGGGAGCAGGCCGAGTTGGGTGGCGGTGTCGTAGAGGTCGAAGAACCCGCGCGCTCTGCGCACGACGCCGTCGCTCAGCTCGACCACGTGCACGCCATGAAGTGAGACGAAGCGGTCGGTGGCCGGAAGCATCTGACCGATGTCCCCTCGGTGGGTGCCGATGGCCCGCCATGGAAAGCAGGCGTGGGGACCGCGTGCGAGCGGCGGCGCAGTCGCCTCCATGCGCAGATCCGGAAAGGCGATGCGCACGCCGGCCGCGTGGCGGTCGAGCGCGTCCACCCCGCGCAGCGGGTCGACCGCCACCGGGTCCTCGTACGAGAGATCCGGGGTGCAGCAGGCCTCGAAGCCGCCACCCCGCCAGCCCTCGCGCCAGTGCTCCGCCAGCGCGTCGATCGCGGCCCGCTCGAGGTCCTCGGTCACGGGCTCAATTCTGGGTCAGCTCGGCGAGGCCCTCTTCGGGCGAGGAAGCGCGCGCGTGGAGGCGGCGCGGGATGCGCCCCGCCTCGCGCGCCTCGAAGCCGGCCTCCACCGCCTTCCGCATCGCGCGGGCCATCGCCACCGGGTCGGCCGCGCGCGAGATCGCGCTCGCGAGCAGCACGGCGTCGCAGCCGGACTCCATCGCGAGCGCGGCGTCGGACGCCGTACCGATGCCGGCGTCGAGGACGACGGGCACGCCCGCGGCCTCGACGATCAGCCGCAGGTTGTACGCGTTGTTGATGCCCATGCCGCTCCCGATCGGTGAGCCGAGCGGCATCACCGCGGCGCAGCCGGCGTCCTCGAGCCGGCGCGCGAGGATCGGGTCGTCGTTGGTATAGGGCAGCACGGTGAAGCCGTCACTCACGAGCTCCTCGGCGGCGGCCAGCAGCTCGCCCGGGTCGGGGAGCAACGTGCGGTCGTCGCCGATCACCTCGAGCTTCACCCAGTCGCTGCCGAGCGCCTCGCGCGCGAGCCGGGCGGTAGTGACGGCGTCACGCGCCGTGAAGCAGCCCGCTGTGTTCGGCAGCACCTCGAGTCCGGTCTCGGTGAGCACCTCGACGATCGAGCCGCGGGCGCTCGGGTCGACGCGTCGCATCGCCACCGTCGCCAGCTCGGCGCCGGACTCGCGCGCAGCGGCGGCCATCACCTCGAGGTTGCGGAAGCCGCCGGTTCCGAGGATGAGCCGTGAGCTGAGCGCGCGGCCGCCGATCTCGAGTCCGGTCATGCGCCTCCCTGGACCGCGTGGAGCACCTCCACCTGCTGGCCCTCGCGCAGCTCGGTGGTCAGCCACTCGCCGCGCGGCACGACCGCGCCGTCGAGCGCCACCGCCACCCCGCGACCGTTCTCGGGCGCGCCGGCCGCGCGCACCGCCGAATCGACCGTGGAGTGCTCGGGCAGGTCGCGCGTCTCACCGTTGAGGATCACGTGCGTCATGCGTGCGCTCCGGTGCGGTCGAAGCGACGCGGCGACAGGTCACTCACAAGCTCGGGCACGGGCTCGCCCGCGAGCATGCCCGCCAGCGCGTCCCCGGTCAGCGGCGCGAGCAGGACGCCGTTGCGCCAGTGGCCGGTCGCCCAGAGGAGCCCCTCGAGCTCGCCTTCGCCCATCAGCGGCGCATTGTCGGGTGTCCCCGGTCGCAGCCCCGCGCGAGCGCGCACCAGCTCGAGCTCGCCGACCTCGGGCAGCACCTCCCACGCGGCCTCGAGCAGGCGGAGGACGCCGTCGGCGGTCACGGTCGTGTCGAAGCCCTGCTCCTCCACGGTCGCGCCCACGATCAACCTCCCACCCGGGCGCGGTACGAGGTAGCAGCGCGGCGTGCGGACGATGCGCTCCACCGGGGGCCCGCCGGTGCCGCGTACCCGCAGCTCTAGCAGCTGGCCCTTGACCGGCCGAACCGGGGGTCCGCTGCCTTCTGGCGCGAGCGCCGCGCTCCACGCGCCGGCCGCGATCACCACCCGCTCGCACGCGATCGGCCCGGCCGATGTGCGCACGCCGGTCACGCGGGCGCCGTCGTGGTCGATCGCGGCAACGTCCGCTCCCAGCTCGATCTCGCCGGCGGCCGCCGCCAGCGCCGCCACCGTCTGCACCGGGTCCGCCACTCCGTCGCCCGACGCGAGGATCGCCCCGCCGATCCGCGGTGCGAGCCCGGGCTCGACGGCGCGGGACCGGGACGGCGGCAGCCATTCGACCGCCAGGCCGAGGGCGCGCTGGAAGTCGTGCAGGCGGCGCAGCTCCGCGACGTCGTCTCGGTCTGCGGCCACCACGAGCGCCCCGCAGTCGCGGTAGCCGGTCGGCAGCCCCGTGATCTCCTCGAGCTCGGCGGCGAAGCTCGGCCAGCGCTCGCGCGCGGCGAGGTTCAACGCTATCCGCGCCTCGTCGCCGAAATCCGCCTCGGTAACCGGCGCAAGCATGCCGGCCGCCACCGCCGAGGCGCCCGCTCCCGGCTCACGCGCGCGATCGACGACGAGCACACGCAGCCCGCGCCGGCGGGCGCGCCAGGCGCAGGCCAGGCCGATCAGGCCTGCGCCGATCACGACGGCGTCGTAGCGTGTTCTGCGCGGCAGTTCCCTCACCTTCCCTTCGCCGGCATTACCCGGTTCAGGTTCGACGGTCGGCGGCGCCGCAGCCGCCCTCTCAGCCCGGTGGGCCCGAGCTCCCGTTGTCCTGGTTCCTAGTCTACGCGCCGCAACCGCCGCGTTCCCGCGTGTTGTTCACGTTCGCATGCTCGTTCGCACGCTCACAGCGATCATCGCCCTGCTCGCCCTTCCCGCGGCGGCGGCCGCGGGCCCGCGCCAGCTCGCGATCTTCCAGGACGACGCGCTGCTCGTGGAGCGCGGCCCCGCGGTGCGCGTCTCGACCCTGGACGAGATCGCGGGGCTCGGCGTCGATGTGGTGAAGGTCCAGCTGCGCTGGGACTTCGCGGCTCCAAGTGGCGCGCAGAAGCCGGACGGATTCGACGGCAGCGAGCCGGCGCAGTATCCGGGCTTCGGTGTCTACGACGACGTGCTCGCGGCCGCCAAAGCGCGCGGCATGCAGGTGCTGTTCACGCTGTCACCGCCGGCGCCCAGCTGGGCCACGCGCGGCCGGCGCGGGAGCTACGAGGCCGTGGACAGGCCGAGTGCGCGTGAGTTCGGGCGCTTCGCCGAGGCGGCCGCGCGGCGATTTCCCGGCGTTGACATCTGGTCGCTCTGGAACGAGCCGAGCCTCGCGAAGTTCCTCTTCCCGCAGTCGCGTGGCGGCGTCCCCTATGCCCCGCACCTCTACAGGCAGCTCGTTCGAGCCGGCGTGGCGGGGCTGCGGCGCGGCGGCTCCGGCGGGGACGCGATCCTTTTTGGCGAGCTCCAGCCGATCGGCGCGAAGCGGTGCTGCTTCGCAAAGGCGAATCTCCAGCCGATCCGGTTCATCCGTGAGATGTTCTGCCTCGACGCCGCCTACCGGCCGTTCCGCGGCCGCGCCGCGCGCGTTCGCGACTGTGACCGCTATCGCAAGCTGACCGGCCTCGACGGCTTCGCCTACCACCCGTACACACGCCCGGGAGGTCCGGACCTCGTGGAGCCTTCGCGTGACGACGCGACGATCCGCTCGCTCGAGCGCGTCACTGCGGCTCTCGACCGGGCGCGCGCTCGCGGGCGAATCGGCGGTCGACGGCAGTCGCTCTGGATCACGGAGTTCGGCTTCCAGTCGCGTCCGCCCGATCCCTTCTCGGGCTCGCCGCTCGCGAAGGTCCCCGACTACATGGCGCTCTCGGAGCTCTGGATCGCTCGGCGCAACCGGCGCGTGCGCAGCTACTCGCAGTACACGATGAACGACGTGCCGATCGTGAACGGCGACTACGGGACGTGGCAGAGCGGGCTCCGCTTCGCCGACGGGCGCCCGAAGAGCGGCGTCTACGCGATGTACCGGCTGCCGCTGTTCGTGCGCCTCTTGGGCCCCGGCGCGATCGAGGTCCACGGCGCGGCACGCCCCGGAGGGGCGGGCGCCGTCGTGCAGGTCCAGCAGCGCGGCCGCCGCGGCGGCTGGAAGCCGCTCGGAGATCCGATCGGCGTGCGCAACGTCCGCGGATACTTCATGCAGCGCCTGCGGATCGGCCACGCGGCGCGGCGCGAGTACCGAATCGCGTCGGCCGGATTCAGAAGCCCCGCCGTCGACCCCGTCGCCCGCTTCCGTTGATGCCAGCTACCTTTCCGCACTTCATGACTCGGACACTCACCTGCCTGCTCGCAACGTTCGTCCTCGCCGCCTGCGCCCTCGCTGCCGGTGCGCAGCGCTCTGAGGCCGCCGTGCTCGTCGGCGTCGGCGACCAGGACCCTCTGACGTTCTCCGACCCGTTGTTCAGGGATCTCGGCGTGAAGCGCTCGCGCTACTTCCCGTCGTGGAACGTGGCGCTCAAGTCCGAAGAGAGGGCCTGGCTTGACGTGTGGCTGGCGGAGGCCAAAAACGCCGGCGTCCGGCCACTCATCAGCTTCAGCCAGGCACGCGGCTCGGCGTGCCCGAAGAAGCCGTGCAAGCTCCCCACCGTCCGCGAGTACAAGCGTGCCTTCAAAGCCTTCCACCGCCGCTGGCCGCAGGTCCGGGATATCAGCCCGTGGAACGAGGCGAACCACCGCTCGCAGCCGACGTTCAAGAACCCGAAGCGCGCCGCGCAGTTCTACAACGTGGTGCGAGCGAGCTGCCGCCGCTGCACGATCGTCGCCGCGGACGTGATCGACGAGACCAACATGGAGCGCTGGCTCCGCACCTTCAAGCGCTTCGCGAAGAAGCCGCGCATCTGGGGCCTCCACAACTACCGCGACACGAACCCGCGCCCTGGGCAGAGGTTCGGCGGGACGGCGCGGCTCCTGCGCGCGGTCAAGGGGCAGGTCTGGCTTACTGAGACGGGCGGCATCGTCAAGTTCGTGCTCCCGAGCGGCGGGACGCTCTTCCCGTTCTCGGAGTCGCGTGCGAACAAGGCGACGAAGCGGATGTTCAAGCTGGCCAAGCGCTACCGCAAGCGGATCAAGCGGCTCTACATCTACAACTGGAAGCAGCCCTCGGGCGACAACCGCTTCGACGCCGGGCTCGTGCGCGCCGACGGCAGCGCGCGTCCGGCGTACGCGACGGTGCGGGCGCAGCTCGCCACGCGCATCTTCAACCCGTAGACGTGGATCGCCGCGAGCGGCTGCGGCGCGCACGGCTGTATTTCGTCACCGACCTGCGTCCGGGGTACGCCGATGTGGTGGACGCCGCGCTGGAAGGCGGCGCCGACATGGTGCAGCTGCGCGACAAGGGGGCCTCGGACGAGCAGCTCGTGCGAGCGGCCGCGGTCTTCCGGCGGGCATGCTCGGAGCACAACGCGCTGTTCTGGCTGAACGACCGGCCTGACCTCGTTGACGGGTGCCGGGCAGACGGGGTGCACGTGGGGCAGGGCGACCTGCCGGCGGCCGAGGCACGCCGGCTCGTCGGGCCGGACGTGCTCGTGGGGATCTCGACTCACTCGGCGGGCCAGCTCGAGGCGGCGCTCGCGGACTCGGTGGTCGACCAGCTGAGCGTGGGGCCCGTGTGGGAGACGCCGACGAAGGAGGGCCGTCCCGCGGCGGGGCTGGCGTACGTGCGCCTCGCGGCCGAGCTGGCCGGCGAGCGCGTGCCGTGGTTCGCGATCGGCGGGATCGATCTGGATAACGTGGAGCAGGTGATCGCGGCCGGTGCCAGGCGCATCGTGGTGGTGCGCGCCATAAGGGACGCACCGGACCCGCGCGCCGCGGCGGCGGCGCTCGCGGCCGCGCTGCCGCCTCTTGGCCCCTCCGGCCGCCCACCTCATGGCTCGGAAGTCACGTAAGCGCGCCCGGGGCCGCTCGGCTCCTCCCGGCGGCTCGCGCGACGCCGGCTCCACCGGCTCTGAAACGTCTTCGCTCGAGCGCGGCTACGCGCGCCGCCGGGAGGGCGACGCTGCCGCACGCGCGGCGCTTCGACCGCTTGCGCCCGGTGAGCGGCCAACCGCGGTTACGGTCGGCGCCGTCGCGGCGAGCGTGCTTGCCGCGGCGAACCTGGTGGCCGTCGCATTCGGGTGGGACGGTGGCACCGACGCCGATGGCGCGCAGGCGCTGGCCGGCAGTCTGCTCGTCACGGGCGTCCTCGCGATCGTCGCGTACGGGATGTGGCGTGCCCGCTACTGGGCCGTCCTCGGGCTCCAGACGCTGCTCGCGATCACGATCATCTTCGCCTCGCTGGGCCTGATCACGGCGGCGAGCTGGTGGGCCGCCGTGCTGCTCGTCGCGATCATCGCGGGCGCCGGCACGCTCTTCTGGTTCATGGTCAAGGCGATGGCGCGCATCCAGATGCCCGAGCGGCCGAGCGCGTCGGCCCGCCGATAGTCTGGTCGGCCATGCCGGAGAGCAAGTACGACTGCATCGTGATCGGCTCGGGCCCCGGCGGTTACGTGGCCGCCATCCGGGCCGCGCAGCTCGACCTGAAGACGGCGGTGGTCGAGAAGGAGAACACCGGCGGCCGCTGTCTGAACGAGGCGTGCATTCCCGCGAAGGCGATGCTGCGGGTGGCCGAGGTGATGCACGAGGTCCGCCACGCCGACGAGTACGGGATCTCCGCAGGCGACGTGGGCTTCGACTATGCCGGCGCCGCGCGACACCGCGACAAGGTCATCAAGACGCTGACCGGCGGGGTCGGGATGCTGTTCAAGAAGAACGGGATCGAACTGATCGACGGCTTCGGCTCCGTCACCGACGACGGCAACGTGAAGATCGGCGGGCAGTTCGACGGAACCGAGGTCGAGACCGAACGCGTAATCCTCGCGTGCGGCTCGGTGCCGAAGCCACTGCTCGACCTGCAGTTCGGCGGACGGGTGCTCGATACGTCGGCGATGTGGCTGATGAACGAACAACCGTCGCGGCTCTGTGTGATCGGCGCGGGGGCGTCCGGGACGGAGATCGCGTCGGCGCTCGGACGGCTCGGCACGGAGGTTCTCCTGCTCGAGGCGCTGCCGCAGATCCTGCCGCTCGAGGACGAGGAGATCGCGAAGGCCGCCGCGCGCGAGATCCAGAAGCAGAACGTGCGGATCGAGACGGGCGCGAAGGTCGAGAGCGCCTCGCCGTCCAACTCGGGCGTGTCCGTGACCTTCAACGGCGAGACGGAGGAGTTCGACTACCTGGTGATCGCCGCCGGCCGCGGTCCCGACGTAGAGGGACTGGGTCTCGATGAGGCCGGCATCGAGCGCGACGAGCGCGGGCTGATCAAGGTCGACGGCCGGATGCGAACGTCCCACTCGGGCGTCTGGGCGATCGGCGACATGGTCCCCGGGCCGGCGCTCGCCCACAAGGCGTCCGACGAGGGCATCATCGCGGTGGAGGACGCCGCCGGCCGCGACGTGCACCCGATCGACTACGGCTACATCCCCGGCGTGACCTTCTGCCACCCGCAGGTGGCGTCCTTCGGCCTCACCGAGAAGGCGGCTCGCGAGGCGGGCCACGACATCGTCGTCGGCAAGGTGCCCATGGGCGCCGTCGGCGCACCGACCGTCTACGGCGACCGCGGCGGCATGGTCAAGATCGTGGGCGACTCGAAGTACGGCGAGATACTCGGCGCGCACATCGTCTCGGTGAAGGCAGCCGACCTGATTCAGGAGCTCGTGAACGCACGCTCACTCGAGGGCGGCTTCCCGGAAGTGGCGCGGACGATTCATCCCCACCCGGCCTTCGCGGAGGCCGTGATGGAGGCCGCGCGCGCG